>Ga0116102_1000323_pt1 | contig 19612 bp, 14 predicted proteins | sample June2015DPH_4_50_FD_89822 | JGI IMG/M metagenome (GOLD analysis project Ga0116102, IMG submission 89822) | Peatland microbial communities from SPRUCE experiment site at the Marcell Experimental Forest, Minnesota, USA - June2015DPH_4_40 | ecosystem: Environmental > Terrestrial > Soil > Wetlands >... | reverse complement strand
CCTTACCGCCATCTACCACATGCTCAAGGACGGGACGATGTACAAAGACCTCGGCCGCAATCACTTCGATCGCCGTTCCACCGACCAGCAAAAAAACCGCCTGGTCAAACGTTTGGCCGACCTCGGCTACGCTGTGGAGATCAAGCCGCTCGCCGCCTGAGCCGTGTTTGTGGCACCGCCAGCAAGGGGAGTTTCTGGCACGGTCCGAGCAAGTATGTTTCTTCTTAGAGTTGGAGCCAGACACTGCTCGACATAATCAAGGAACGTCTTTCCCTTCATAGCGCCGTCAACCACACATGGGGCTGTGATTCCGTTGCGGCGCAAAGCGCCTACGAAGGTGATCGTTTTCCAGTGGCCGTTCGGAACCCGGCCGACCAAGCGCTCGCCCCGCGCGCAACGCCCGCTCAACCGAACCATTTTCGTATTGGCGGCGGTCTCGTCGATGAACACCAGGTGGGCGGGATCAAACATGCCCTGTTCTCGCATCCAGCGCCGGCGCGCCCGCACCACGTCGGCACGTTCCTGCTCTGCCGCGCGCAGGCTTTTTTTTGAACGTGATGTCGTGGCGTTTGAAGAAGCGCCACACCGAAGTGCGGCTGCCGGCAATCTTGTGCTTGCGCATCGCGCAGACTACCTCATCCAGCGTCAAGTCCGGCTGATCCTCAATCAACGCCAATAAAAAGTTCGTGTGCTCCTCCAGCGGCGAGGTCCTCCCGCCCCGCGGCTTGGCCGCACAGCTTCCGGTCGCCCGATAGCAGGCCACCCATTTGATCGCCGAACTCGGGCTGACCTCAAACTGCTCCGCCGCCTCGCGTCGCGACGACCCGCTCTCGACTCGTGCAATCACCCGACCCCGAATATCAGCAGAGTAGGCTCCCGGCATTGTTCCGTCTCCCAAAGGCGAATCAATGTCGAGAGAATCTCTCATCCAAAAGCCCCTGGGAATCCAACCGATTCACTTCGACCGAAACATGCTCTAGCTCGGCCAAGCCGGCATACTCTTCGAACACCAGTTGCCACGCAGCCCGACCCAACGCTTCATTCCGGCATCGCCCTTGAGCCGATCGCCAACGACCGCCGGGGTAAGTTGTCGATGCAACGATCGGAAATCCCGATCGTCTTTTGGGGCGTAGGGTGCGGGCATCCGGACGGCGGCCGCTTGCGCGGCGTCAGGAGGTATACCTCTCAAAGCTCCACGATTTACTCAGTGACTGATCCCGCCACCATCAGAAATTCCGATACCCGTATCGCCAAACACCTTTTGACTAGCTTCCGTCATCGTCCCATATAGTCTCATTGGGCGCAAATGGAACGACGAACATGGCACTTGCAGTTGGGCGAGGTCAGCTGCGGATCGGCATCGACACCGGCGGCACTTTTACTGACATTGTCTGTGTCGATGACAGTTCCGGCTCGATGCGCGTGACCAAGGTTGCGAGCACGCCGTCAAATCCAGCCATTGCGCTGGTACGCGGCATCCACGCCATCCTCGGCGAAACAGGCGCCGGCGTGGACGATATTGCCGTGCTGGCGCACGGAACAACGGTTGCGACCAATGCGCTGGTTCAGAGCGAGATCGCCGGACTGGGCCTGATCGTCACCGCAGGTTTCCGCCATCTTCTTGACATCGCCCGCCAATCCGTGCCCGAGGGCTACGGCAATTCATATTTCTGGGTGAAGCCCGAGCGCATCGTGCCGCTTCGCTATGTGCGCGAGGTCGGCGGCCGCCTCGATTTCCTCGGCGCCGAGCTGCGGCCGCTCGACGAAGAAAGCGTGCGCGCCGCCGCACGATTTTTTTGCCGGCAGGGCATCGCCGCGATCGGCGTGTGTCTCATGCATTCCTACGCCAATGCGGCACACGAACGCCGGACGGCCGAGGTCGTGCGCGAAGAATATCCGCACTGCACGCTATCGCTCTCCTGCGACGTGCTTCCCGAATACCGCGAATACGAACGAGCGGTGACGACGCTGGTTGATGCATTCATCAAGCCGCACATGAGCCGTTACCTCGACTGCATCCGCGACGAACTCGGTCCGCAACTGAGCGAGAAGCCATTCCTGGTGATGCAGTCGAGCGGCGGCGTCGCCAGCCCCGATCAGGTCATGCGCAAGCCGATCGCCACGGCGCTGTCGGGGCCCGCCGCCGGCGCGCTCGGCAGTGCGGTGATGGCCGAGATCGCCGGTTTTCCCGATCTGGTGACGCTGGACGCCGGCGGCACCTCGACAGATCTTTGCCTGATTGAGAGTGCCAAGCCGAAGACCACCAATGGCGGCCGCGTCGGCCGTTTCCCGGTGCGCATTCCCATGCTCGACGTCAAGACCATCGGCACCGGCGGCGGGTCGATCGCCTGGATCTCGCGCGAAGGCAAGCTCAAGGTCGGACCGCGCAGCGCCGGCGCCGAGCCCGGCCCGATGTGCTACCCGAATGGCGGCAATGAGCCGACCATCACCGACGCCAATCTCGTCCTCGGCCGCATTCCTCCGGCGCTGATCGGCGGCGGCATCCGCCTGAGCCTTTTACGCGCACGGCAAGGTCTTGAAAAGCTTGCGGCACGGCTTCCCGGCGCAATGAGCGTCGAGCAATTGGCCGAAGGTATCATCGAGATCGCCAACTGGGATCAGGCCAACGCCATCCGGCAGATGACCATCCAGCGCGGCATCGATCCCGGCGCCTTTGCGCTTCTTTCCTTCGGCGGCTCCGGCCCGGCGCAGTCTCCGGCGGTGATGGAGCTGATGGGCATGAAGACCTGTATCGTGCCGCCGAACCCCGGCAACTTGTCGGCATTTGGCCTTCTGGCCGTCGATTGGCGCACCGACCACATCGTCACCAAGGTGATGTATGAGGACGCAATCAACCTTCCGACCATTGCCGCCCATTACGCGTCGCTGGAAAAAGACGCCGTTGCAACGCTGGAGAAGAACGGCATCGCGCCGGCGAAGACCGCGCTCGTTCGCGAAGCCGATGTCCGCTACGCCGGACAGTCTATGGAAGTGCGCGTGCCGGCACCTTCCGGCACGATTGATGCTCAATTCATTGTCGAGCTGATCGACGCATTCCACGCCGCGCACCTAAAAACCTTCGGCTACAACTATGCCGGCCAACAGAAGGTCGAGCTGGTCAATTTCTGCGTATCGGGGTTTGGCGTGATCGATCGCCCGCGCATCCCCGAACTTGCCGAGTCCGGTGCCGCGCCGAAACATACGAACCGGCGGGTTTATTTTGACGGCGGATTCCGCGACACGCCGGTGTTCGCGCGCGCATCGCTTGCAGCCGGATCGAAGCTTGACGGGCCGGCGATCGTCGAGGAATTTGGTTCCACCACCGTCGTCTTTCCAGGCCAGCAGCTTACCGTCGACCGCCACGGAATCCTGATCATTCGCGCCGCCAACAAATCCGCGGGTGCGCTGAAATGATGAACGTGCATTCCAAGGAGTGGCCGTGGCCGACCGCGCCGGATTTGCCCGCGCGCGAGGTCGACCCCATCGTCCTGCAAATCGTCGAAGGCACGCTCAATTCCATCGAGGCGGAAATAGAATACGCCATCGAGCGCACCGCGCGCTCGCCGATGATCCGCGAGGCGCACGACTACCGCGTCGGCCTGTTCGATCGCTATTGCCGCAAGCTCACCGGCCGCTCCTACTCCGCCATGCCCAATGCCGTGGTGCGCGATTTCCAGCCGCACACCATGCGGCCCGGCGACGTGTTCCTCATGAACGACACCTATCTGACCGAGGGCTCGATCGGGCACCTTCCCGACCTGTGCAGCACTGTGCCTGTTTTCCACCAAGGCGAGGTCGTCGCCTACATCCAGGCGTTCGGTCACCATGACGACATCGGCGGGCGCGTGCCCGGCTCGATGCCGGGCTCTGCCACGACCGTGTTCGAAGAGGGCCTCGCCGTGCCGCCGATCAAATTCTACAGTGCCGGCGTTCGCAATGAGGCCGTGTTCACGATTATCCGGCGCAATACCCGCGTCCCCGACATGCTCGCCGCCGATCTCGACAGCGAAGTGCAGGCCTGCCTGATGGGCGCCCGCCGCATGGCGGAATTGTTCGAGCGCTTCGGCCGCGAGACGGTCGAAGCCTGCTTCCAGGCTATCCTCGATACTTGCCGGGATATTTTCCGCCGTGAGTTGCTGCCGAAGATCGCCGACGGCGAATATCGCTGGGAGGACTATGTCGAGCATGACGGCGTCACCGACCCGAAGCTGCACAAGCTGGCGCTCACCCTGGTCAAAAAGGGCGATCGCATCACCCTCGACTTCACCGGCACCGATCCGCAATCCAGCGGTCCGATCAACTGGCCGGGGGATTACGCCGGCGGGGCTTTTTTGATCAAATGGGTCGCGCCGGTCCTGCGCAACCTCGCGGATACGCCAGAGCGCGCCGCGGAAATTCATGTCAACGAAGGCGTCTGCGAAGTTTTCGACGTCGTGTTCCCGCCGAAAGGCACGCTGATCACGCCGGAATGGCCGGCCGCCACCAACGCGCGCTCGTTCGTGCTGCTGCGCTGTCTCGGTCTGCTCGCCGGCGTCGTGGCGCAAGCCGCGCAGGGGCGCATGCCGGCCGACCAGGAAACCATTCGCTATACCGGCTTTTACGGCACCGACCGCAACGGCAAGCCGTTCCTCTCCCGCGAGGTTTTGGGCGGCGGCTCCGGCGGCCGCTATTACGCCGACGGCAACGACGCCATCCACATCGTACCGGACTCGCGCAATCAGCCGGCCGAATTCACCGAGACGCGGTTTCCGCTGTTGGTGGAAAAGCTCGCGTTGCGGACCGATTCCGGCGGCGCCGGCAAGCGCCGCGGCGGTTTGGGCTACGACAAGCATTACCGCGCGCTAGTCGATTGCCGCACCATCGTCACCGCCGACCGCGTGCGACTCGGCTGCTATGGCGTCAACGGCGGCAAGGCGGGCACGCCGTTCTGCGTGACCATCGACGTCGAGGGTTCGCCGCGCGACCTTGGCGGCCTGGTCGACGGCGAGCCGGTGCTCGCCGGCCAGATCGTGCGCGTGGTGACCACCGGCGGTGGTGGCTGGGGCGATCCGCTCGAGCGCGAGGCGGAATTGGTCGAGCGCGACGTGATCGAGGGCAAGGTCTCGCTCGCCGCGGCGCGCGACGATTATGGCGTCGCGCTTAAGCCGGATGCCGGCGGTGACTCGTTCACCATCGATGCACAGGCGACAACCGCCTTGCGCGAGAAGCTCAAGGCCGAGCGGCCCGGCGAACGCCATATGATCGATCGCGGCGACGGCTTTGAAAAATTGATCCGCGGCGAAATCAAGGCGTGGACCCGTTCAACCTGAGAAAATGAAAGAGCCCTCAGTTCGATATCCTTATGCGAAGCCGTTTCCGCCGCCGACGCGCGCACTGAGCCCAGCGTTAACCTTTTTCGCGCCGAATCTTCGCGCGTGCGAGGCGGGCGCCGACCCGCCGAGCTCGGTCAGCAGACCGACCCGCGCAATATGGTTGAGCCGCCTGGGCGGCGCTGCGGCTGCTGGGTGACGTCGCCGTTTCTTTTTCGCGAATTCTTGTTCGCAGATTCCGTTTCGGGGCGACGATGGAGCTCGGGCGGTCGGGGCGACCGATGATGACGTCGGCGGGGCGGCGGCGATGGACAGCATCAGCTACGGGGTCATCGAACAAAGATCGGAAAATCTGCAGCACTGTCAGTGGCTCTAATTCCTCGCATGGTTCCCTGTTTTTTCCCGAAACAGGGAGATTTTCCAAGAAAAACAGGGAGGCGATTGAGCACGAACGGGCAATCACTGAGAGGGATTAGGGACTTAGATAATTTCTCCAAAAGCAAATAACAGAGCCTTTCGATCGCCGAACTGGGGCTCACCTCAAACCGTTCGGCCGCCTCACGTCGCGACGCACCCGTTTCGACCGCGTCCAGCACGCGCTCACGCAAGTCCAAAAAACATGGTTTTGGCATCGATCGTACTCCAAAAATCGAATCGATGCCGCTAGACTCGCTCATACAAAGACCCTCGGGAATCCTCCGATTCAATTCAGCCGAGACATGCTCTAGCACGAACGGTGTTGCGATCGAGCGTGATTGATTGGTCGGCCTGGCAAAGTATTTTTGCGTCGAGCTGTAATCCGCCATATACGTGAAAGCGCTGCCCGCCAGGGCCTCGCTGTTGTTTGGATCGATTGTCAATGCCTATTCAAATATGGATTGCGCTGCATTGATGGTATCATGCTTATCCTTCATGGATTGCTGATACGATTGCCAAACCGAGGCCCAGCCGCGCATGGTAAGATCAATCGCGTCGGGGTTTTTGGAACGGGCGCTGTTTTCCGCTTATGCTTTGACCAACTCGTAACGCAAAGCATGAAGCTCAACCTGTATCCGTGTCACGACCGGATTGATCCGGCGCAACAGATGGCCCGCTGGGATGCGCCGTTCGAGATTGAACAGGTAAAACAATTGGCTCTGATCGCCCGTCTGCCGACCTATCATGGCAAACCTCCGCCGCCGATCATCCGTGGTTTCCACGATGCGAAGACCCGGAGCCCCCCGTAAGATGCGCCAAAGGCTCGCTGCCGACCGACCGCGGCGCGAGACCAGAACTCAGGAGGAATTGCATGGCATCGCGCGAGGTCGATCCATTCACGCTCGAAATTTGTCGCAGCCGGCTGGACAGCATCGTCCGGGAAATGGCGACTGCTCTGATAAGGACATCGAGCTCGCCGACGACCACGGAGACCAAGGATTTCTCCTGCTCGCTGTTCGACCATATGGGCCGGCAGCTCTCCTTCGCCGGATACATCCTCTATCACGCCTCCTCCAATTGGGAGGGTATCGAGGTAATTAGGCGCGAATATCCGCTGGAGGAAATCGACGAGGGCGACGTCTTCATCGCCAACGATCCCTGCTACGGCGGCGGCATTCATCCAGGCGATGTCTGCGTGTTCCAGCCGCATTTCTTCGAGGGGAAGATCGTCGCCTGGTCCGCCTGCGCTTCGCACCAGATCGACGTGGGCGGCGCGGTGCCTGGCGGCTGGAACAGCAATGCAACGGAATGCTACGCCGAGGCGCTGCTGCTGCCGCCTGTCAAGGTCATGCGCAGAGGCAAGATCGACCGCAGCTTGTGGATGCTGCTCATGAACAATATCCGCATGCCCAACCGGGTCGGCCTCGACTTCAAGGGGCTGATCGCGTCTAACAATGTGGCGGGCAAGCGCATCGCGGAGTTGACACGGAACTACGGCTACGACGCATTCACCAGCATGCAAGCGCAGATCCTGGACCTGTCGGAGAGCAGCATGCGTCACCGCATCCGCGAGCTTGCCGACGGCGTCTATCGCGCTGTCGATTGGGTCGAGAACGACGGTCATGTAGACGGCTTGTGGAAGGTTGGCTGCGAGCTGCGGGTGAGCGGCGACGAGATCACTTTCGATTATAACGGCTCGGATGCGCAGGCCCAGGGCTTTGTGAACTGCGGGCCTTCGGGCATGAGCGGCGGCACGCTGGTCCATGTCATCCAGATGTTCGGCTATGATATTCCCTACAACGACGGCTTCCTGCGGCCGCTGAAGTTCGTTGCGGACAAGGGCAAGCTCGTGAACGCGGCCAAGCCAGCGCCGATCGGCGCTGGCCATATGAATGCCGCCTTCAAGATCCAGGAGACGGCGCAGGCTTGCATCAACAAGATGATGGCGGCGAGCAACGATCCTTGGCGCGGCCGCGCGATGGGCATGTGGGCGGACAATTGGACGCTCCATCTCTGCCACGGCCTCAATCGCGAGGGAAATTTCGAGATCTACATCAACATGGACGGCGGCGGATGCGGCGGGGCCGCCTTCTCCGACCGCGACGGCATTCCGGTCGCCGGATGTCCGCAGCAATGCGGCATGGATCTCCCTGACGTGGAATTCAACGAGATGAATTTTCCGCTCTTCTTCCAGTTCAAGAAGCTGCGGCCGAACTCGGGCGGGGCGGGGAAATATCGGGGCGGGCTCGGCCTTGAATACGCGTGGTCGATCTACGATGTCCCTACGATGAACACCGTGCTGTTCAATCAACGCTTTCGCGTGCCCCATATCGGCATGTTCGGCGCCGAGCTCGTCTCCACCTCCTTGTTCGTGCACGCCGTGGACTCCGACGTGAAGACGCGGCTGGCAAGCGGCACGCCGCACCCGACATCGATCGAGGAGCTGCCGGGCGAGCATATCATCACGCCGATGAATGACCAGACGACGACCCTGTCCGACCGAGACGTCTTCTATGTCGCGAATTGTGGCGGCGGGGGCTATGGCGACGCACTGTTGCGCGACCCGTCGCTGGTCGCCCGCGACGTGGCCGACGGCTATGTCGACGTTCGCGCCGCCCGGCTCGCCTACGGCGTCGTGCTGAGCCCGTCGGGCGAGGTGGATACCGGTGCGACGCAGCGCCGCCGCGACGAGATCAGACGCGTCCGGCTCGAGGCCGCCGTGAAGAATCCAGCCGGCAAACTGCAGCGCGGCAGGAAGGAGGCCGTCGTCTTCCACCATAACCCGGCGATCGAAGTTGGACGCTACGAGGGCAGCCTCACGTTCCAATGCGCGCAGTGCGATACGCTTTTCGGCCCGGCGCAGAGCAACTGGAAGCTTGTCGTGCCGCGCATCGAGCATCAGATCGACGAGAGCTATCTCGCCGACCATGCGCTCGAGATCGGATTGAGGAGCGATCCCGCCATGATCAGTCGGCAGTATCTCTGCCCCGGCTGCGGCTCGTCGCTGGAGGTGGAGCTCGCGGTCGAAGGCGATGCCATCATGCACGACAGCCAACCGGCGCATTACTACGAAAAAGCTGAGCTGCGTAAGGCCGGCTGAGCCGGCGCGCGCAGGACCCATGGCGGGAGACCAGAAAATGTCGAAATATTACGTCGGTGTCGACATCGGCGGCACCTTCACCGATGTCTTTGTCAGCGATGGCGATCACTATTGGGAAGGCAAGGCCTCGACCACCCCCGGACGCCTCCATGAGGGGTTGCTCGACGCGATCGAGGTCGCCGCGCAGGAGATGGGCATCACCGCGGAAAGCCTGTTGGCGGAGACCCGCATCGTCACCCACGGCTCGACCATCATCACCAACATCCTGGCCGAGCTGAAAGGTGCCAAGACCGGATTTATCACCACCCGCGGCTTCCGGGACCTGCTGCATATCGCCCGCAGCCCGCGCACGAACGACCTCGACTATTACGCGCAAGCGAGCCCGCCGGAGATCGTGGCCCGCGACTGCGTCGCCGAGGTGGACGAACGCGTCGACTTCGCCGGCCGGATCGTGGTTCCGCTGGATGAGCGGCAGACTCGCGAGCGCATCAGCTTTCTCGTCGAAACGAAGAAGTGCGAAGCGATCGCAATCTGCTTCTTATTCTCGTTCAAGATGGACAAGCATGAGCGCGCGGTGAAGGCGCTGATCGAGGAGATGTATCCCGACGTTTACGTCTCGATCAGCTGCGACATCAATCCGGTCTTCCGCGAATACGAGCGGATGATGTCAACGATCCTCAACTCCTATTCCGGCCGCGGCTTCGCGCGTTACATGAACGAGGTGGAGCGCCATCTGCGCGAGCGCGAGTTCGATGGCCATCTGCTGGTGATGCAATCGAACGGCGGCTCGCTGACCGCCTCGGAGGCGCGTGTGAAGCCGATCACGCTGGCGCTGTCCGGTCCCGCCGGCGGCATCGTCAGCTCCAACTATCTCGGCGGCACCATCGGCGAGCGGAATATTCTCACCGCCGACATGGGGGGCACCAGCTTCGACGTTTCGGTGATTTATCAGCAGGAGCCGATCACCCAGAGCCGCGCGAAGATCGACCATTTCATGACGAATCTGCCGGTTCTCGACATAACCACGATCGGCGCAGGCGGCGGTTCTATCGCCTGGATCGACAATCGCCGCATGCTGCGCGTCGGGCCGCAGAGCGCGGGGGCCATTCCGGGCCCGGCGGCATACGGCCGTGGCGGCACGGACCCGACGGTCACCGACGCCGCGGTGGTGCTTGGCCTCATCGACCCCGCCTACTTCCTCGGCGGCGCCATCCAGCTGGACAAAGCCAAGTCGGCGCAGGCGGTCGACGAGAAGCTCGCGAAGCCGCTCGGGATGTCGATAGAGCAGGCGGCCGTCGGCATCTACCGCACGATCAGCGCCAGCATGGGGAATGCCTTGCGTAACGTCACCATCGAAAAGGGCTTCGATCCGCGGGATTTCGTGCTCGTGAGCTACGGCGGCGGCAGCCCTCTCTTCATCGCCAACATCTCGCGCGAGCTCAATATTCGCTCCATCATTATCCCGGAACGCGCCGCCGTGTTCAGCGCGTTCGGCGCCTGCGTGGCGGATGTGAAGCGCGACGTGGCCCAGACCTTTTACCGATCGCTACCGCTCGATGTCGCCGCCGTGAACCGCGTCTTCGAGGAGCTTTCTGGGCACGCACTCTCGCTTGTGGAGCGCGACGGCATAGGCCCGGATTCGGTGCGGCTCTCCTTTGAGGCGGACATGCGCATTCACGGCCAGATATGGGAGATATCGGTGCCGCTGGATTGCGTGCCCTTGTCGCGCGAGACGGGGAGCGAGGATGTATATCGCCGCTTCCAGAACGAATACGCCCGAAAGTACGGCGAGGGCCTCGTCGGCGCCATGGAGCTGTGCGACATCCTGAACTTGCGCGTCATCGCGAACGGCATCAAGCCCAAGCCGAAAATGGTTCGCTTCGAGGAGAAGGGCGCGACGGAGGCCTTACCGGTCAAGGAGAAGCGGCGGGCATTCTTGCCCGAAACCGGCGCCTGGCAGAACGTGGACATCGTCGACGGGGGGCGGCTGCAGGCCGGGATGGTGGGCAGGGGACCTATGATCGTCGAGCGCAAGAACACGACTATCTACCTGCCGCCCGAATGGTCTCTCGAGGTAGATACCTACCATGATTGTCGCTTACAGCTCAGCACCACACACTAGGCGCAGGAGAATGCGTGCTCTGGTGTATACCGGCGAGGGCCGGCTCGAGATCGAAGACCGTCCCGAGCCTGTCCCCGCGTTGGGGGAAATCACGGTCGATGTCGAGCTGGTGGGGATCTGCGGCTCCGACATTCTCGGCTATATGGGACGCAGCCCCGGCCGCGTGCCGCCGCTCATCCTGGGTCATGAATTCGTGGCCAGGCGAAATGGCACGCTCGTCGCCGTCAACCCGTTGGTCGGCTGCGGCATCTGCACGATGTGCCTTGCGGGCAAGGAGAACCTCTGCCTGCAGATGCGGCTGATCGGGCTCCATCACGACGGTGCGCTGCGCGAGCGCATTGCGGTTCCCGAGCGCAACGTGATCGCGATCGACAACGGCGGCCGCGGCGAGGTCGTCGCGCTGGCCGAGCCGCTCGCCTGCGCTCTGCATTCGATCAGCATGGTGCCTCGGCCCGAGAGCAAGCGTACGCTCATTATCGGCTTTGGCTGCCTGGGTACCATGATCGCGACTGTTCTTCGCCATATCGGCGGTCGGGGCTTCCACATCATCGATAACGCCGAAGGGCGCCGCGCGCTCGCCGGCAGGTTTGGCGCCACCGCAGTCCGCGCCGAGGATGTGGGGCCGGCCCGCTACGATGCGATCTACGACTGCGCCGGCTATGCGGCGACGCGCGAGCTTTCATGCCGGGCGATCGTGCCCGGCGGCGACATCGTGCTCGTCGGATACGGGCAAGCCCAAGGGGGCGTGGATTTCACCGACATGGTCCGCCGCGAATATCATATGCACGGCGTCATGGCCTATGGCGCCGGTGCTTTCCGCGAAGCTGTCCAGCTGCTGCAATCCGGCGTCCTCGAGGTCGAGGGGCTCATCAAGATTTATCCGCTAGAAATGGGACAACTCGCCTTCGACGAGGCGCGCAGCAAGAAGTCTCAGGTAATCAAGACATTTCTTCGCATCGCCGCGGACCAGCCATGACGCGGGTCAGCTTGAGCTTCGACAACGGCCCCGATGCGGAGGGGACCGCCCTGGTGCTTGATACGCTGGCGCGGCACGACATACGCACGACTTTCTTCCTGGTGGCGAGCCGTTTGCGCGAGCCGGCGTGCCTGAGAATCGCCAGACAGGCCCAGGCGGAGGGGCATTGGATCGGCAATCATTCCCTGACGCATACCCTCCCCTTGGGGTGCGATCCGCGACCCGACGCGCCCGAAATCGAAATCGGCGAGGCGCAGCGCCTTATCGGCGATCTCGCCCATCGCGACCGCCTGTTCCGGCCTTTCGGCGACGGCGGCCATATCGATTGCCGGCTGCTCAGCGCTGCCGCGCGCGACTATCTGCTCGACGGCGGCTACAGCTGCGTTCTGTGGAACGTCGTTCCCCGCGATTGGGAAGATCCCGCCGCCTGGGTCGAGCTGGGATTGGCACAGTGCGCCGCCAAGGACTGGTCCCTGGTCGTGCTTCACGACGTCGAGTCGGCCGCGATGCGCGATCTCGACCGCTTCATCCGCAAGTTGAGGGAATCGGAATGCGAGTTCGTTCAGGAATTTCCGCCGGCCTGCGTGCCGATTCGCCGGGGAATCCTAGTGCATGACCTTCGGTCGATGGTGACGGAATGAAAGCCAAGGCAATGGTGCAGGTCGACCGCCGTCGCCTGGAGATGCGCGAGATCGAGATTCCCAGTGTGGGGTCGGGCGAGGGCCTGCTCCGGGTCGAGGCCTGCGGGCTTTGCGGCAGTGATGTCGAGCAATATCGCGGCCATTTAGTGGCGAAAGGCATCGTCAGCTACCCGCTCATACCGGGTCATGAGCCGCTCGGCATCATCGAGGAGGTCGGCGCGGACGCGGCGAAGGCCTGGGGCGTCAGGAAGGGCGACCGGGTTGCGCTGGAGCCGCATCTGTCCTGCGGTCATTGCCCGGTCTGTCTAGACGGGCATTACAATCTCTGCAAGATGGTGCGTCCCGTCGGGCTCCCGGCCTACGGCTATCTGCCGCTTGAGTTCGGTCACGGCCTGTGGGGCGGGTACGCGGAATATATCCACCTGCATCCCCGCACTATCCTACACAAGCTGCCGGCATCCTTGCCCATGAAGCTGGCGACCATGTACCAGGCGTTCGCGGCGGGGGTGCGCTGGGCCGTGCAGCTGCCGAAAACGGCGCTGGGCGACTGCGTTCTCATTCTCGGCTGCGGCCAGCGCGGCCTCGGCAGCGTCGTGGCATGCAAGGAGGCCGGCGCCGGCTGCATCATCGTGACGGGGCCGTCCCGGGACCGCTTCAAGCTCGATCTCGCGCGCGCGCTCGGCGCGGATCATACCATCGTCGTCGACGAGGAGGACACGGTCGCCCGGGTCATGAACATCACGGGCGGACGCGGCGCCGACGTCATCGTCGATGTCGTTCCGGCGGCGCCGCATCCCGTCATCCACGCCGTCGAGGCGGCCCGCATCGGCGGCACCATCGTGCTCGCCGGCCTGAAGGGAAAGGATACCCGCGTGAGCCTCGACACCGATCGGGTGCTGTTCAAGGAGCTTGTTCTACTGGGCGCCTACAGCCAGGGATGGGAGGCCTATGAGCAGGCGCTGCGCATCCTCAACGAGAACCGCTACGATCTTGCGCGCTTGCATACCCACGAATTCAGCCTTGGCGAGGCCGAGAAGGCAATCCTGACGCTGGCCGGCGAGCTGCCGAACGAAAAAGGCATCTGCGTCTCGCTTCATCCCGAGCTGCCGGGCTAGAAGAACTTTTGCCCGAGCGCAAAGCGGGCAAGCTCGACCCGGTTTCGCAAGGCGAGCTTGCCCAACATGTTGGTGATGTGGCTTTCGACCGTGCGCCGGCTCAGGTTGAGCTGGGTCGCGATCTCCGCGTTCGTCATGCCTTGCGTGACGTGCCGCAGCACCCGCATCTCGCCTTGAGTGACGTCGCTGTGCTTTATCAGACGCGTCGATGCGCTGCGTTGCACACGGTTGAGCCGCGGCTGAACCTGCGCCAGCAGGTCGTTTAGTTCCGTGCGAGTATAGTCAAGATGGAGCACCTGCTCGCGCGCGCGCTCGCGATGACGGATGAAATCGATCGCCAGCGCGACGATGTCGGCGATGTCCTGCAGAAAGAAGACCTCCTCCTCGGTCCATTGACGGGGGCGGTCGCATTGATGCACGCCGATCGTTCCCCACCACGTGCCGAACCGCCAGAGGCCGACGAAGGTCGTCGCGCGAATCTGATAGCGCTCATAGAAGTCGCGCATGGTGATGAAGCGCGGGTCGGCCATCGTGTCGCAGCAGCTGTATATCTCGCCGGCGAGCAACATCCGGAATGTTGGATTGTGATCGTAGCCGGGCATGACGATCGCCTCGAATCGCGGGGCATGTTCCGCATGCCAGATATATTGGAAGCTGTAAGATTCCACGTCCGGCGGGTAGAGGCCGATCATCGCGCGGCTGACGCCGAACCCCCGCCCAATGACCGCGACGACCGTCTCGATCAGCTCGTCCAGATCGTTGTCGAGCGAGACCTGCTCGACAATTTCGGTGAAGAGCGCATAGAGCCTGTTTCGCTCCTCGAGGCGAGCCACTGCCGCATTGGCGAGCGGTCGGCCATGCGCAGCGGGCGAAATCTCCGCCCGCCTTGACCCGCTTGTGTTGCCATCGAACGACGGCGGGCTGCGCGTCTCAGATCTGCGGGTCACCAGTGTTATCCACGATGTCGGCTCAGGGACAGTATGTTATAGTTATGCTATCAGGCCGGTGGCAAGGCAGACATTACGTTGGCACAAATTGCCCACCGCGCAGGCCGAAAATTAGCCCTGAGAAACTCAACGGGTCGCCAAAGGGAGAAAGCTGATGATGACGATAAAGACGAAGATCCTGGCGTCGTTCCTATGCCTCGCCACGGCCGGGGTGGCTCGTGCCGCGATCGCGGGCGAGGCGGAGCCGTTGACGCCCGCATATTCCGACTTTCAAGGCAAGACCATCGGGTTCGCCTTTCCCGATCGGCAATCGATGAACATCCAGAAGGTTTTCCGCGACAATGCGGTCTACCGCGCGCGTGAGCTCGGCTGGAAAGTCATTGAGACCGATGCGAAATGGGACGTAGGCACCCAGTCCAAGAATATCCTGTCGCTGGCGGCGCGCAGCGACGTGGCCGGCATCGTCATGCTCTCCATCGACTACGTGGCGAACAACAATGCCGTGAAACAGTTCGAGGCGACCGGACGTCCAGTGGTGGTCTATCACATGGGAATCAGCTATCCGAGCGCCGGGCATGTCGGGCCGAACTTCTACCAGATGGGCCGCCTGTTCGCAAAGACCATGACCGAGGACCTCGGCGGCAAGGGCAAGATCGCCCTCATCTTGGGCGATCCCAACTCCCAGTCCGCGGTGGACGACCTGCGTGGCATGAAAGAATGGCTCAAGGAGAATAAGAGCGGCCTCGAGATCGTGTTCGAGCAGCCTGCCAATTGGGACGCCGAGAAGGCCAAGCAGGTGACGAAAACGCTTCTGCAGCAGCATCCCGACGTCGCGGGCATCTGGTGCAATTGGGATGTACAGTGCGTGGGCATGGGTCAAGCGCTCAAGGAGGCCGGACAGGTCGGAAAGATCAAGACTTGGACCGAGGCGGCGTCGGACGTCTGCTTCACCGGCCTTCAGGAGGGCTATTTCACCAAGTGCATCGGCTGGGATACGCGCGACCAAGTTCGGCGCGCCGTTGATCTGGTGTCGATGCTCGTCGAGAGCGGCTGGAAGCAAGGAGACAAGGGAATCGTTTGGAACGTCCCCTTGTACATCGTCACCAAGGACAATATGAACGATCCTCGGGTTCATCGCTTGGCCTTTGGCGAGCATTCCGGCTACGTGTCGGGAGAATCCAACTGAAATCTTCCGGGCAGACTGCGCCGGCCAGGAACCGGCGCAGTCTGCGGCCTTGATCCCAGCTAGATCCGATGAATTGGCCGGGCTTGCGTCGGGTTGACAAATTCTTGCTGAAGAACCAGCTCGCCGTTCTGGCCGTGCTGGCGTTCGTGTTTTTTGCCCTCGTGTCTCCCTTCTTCGCGAGCGCGTTCAATCTCCAGAACCTCGCTCGCGAAGGCGCCGAGCTCGGCATTGTCTGCGTCGGCGCCACGCTGGTTCTGCTGCTGGGGCGCCTCGACATCTCCGTGGGCGCCGTCCTGGGCATGAGCGCGCTCATCGTCATCCTCGGCTGCAAGGCCTTCGCCCTTCCCTTGCCCTTGCTGGTCGTCGTTGTGCTGCTGTTCGGCGCAGGGATCGGTGCGATCAACGGCGTCTTGTCGAGCGTCGTCGGCATACCATCGTTCATTGCGACCCTCATTAGCCTGGTGATCTTGCGGGGCGTGATGCAGTGGGCGTCCTCCACCGAGATAATGCGGACGGCAAATAGCGCTGTCTCGACGGACCATGTCTTTCTTGCGATCGGCAACGGGGTCTTTGCCGGCATTCCCACCTCAGTTCTGGTCCTTGCCGTGCTGTTCGCCGCGACCATCCTAGTGCTGCGCTTCACCCGCATCGGCACGTCGATCTATGCTCTTGGCGGCAATTTCCAGGCAGCATTACGCGCCGGCCTCCGCGTGACGGCGCTCGAGATCGGGGTGTTCGCCTTCGCCGGCTTCTGCTCGGCACTCGCCGGGATATTCCTCGCGTCGCGCCTCGATTCCGTGACCTACCAGACGGGCCAGTATCTCGAATTCTACGTGCTGATCGCCGTCATCCTCGGCGGCACCAGCATTGCCGGCGGCGTCGGCGGCGTTTGGGGCACGCTTCTCGGCGTGGCGTTCATCGGCATCCTGAACAACGGCATGGTCATGCTGACGGTCGATCGCGACTATCAGGACGTGGTGATCGCAGCCTTCCTTGTGTTTGCCCTCGTGGGCGACCAGTATCTGAACCGGCGAGGCGAAACCGCCCGGCGATGGCAGCTCGCCGATCTTTGGACGCCGCGTCAAGCGAAACGCAGATGACGTCCGCAGCCCTTCGCCTCGAGGCTCGCGGCATCACGAAAAGCTTCCCTGGCGTGCGCGCTGTCGCCAACGTCGACCTCGCGCTCATGCCCGGCGAGATCCATGCGCTCGTCGGCGAGAACGGCTCGGGCAAATCGACGCTCTGTATGGTGTTTTCGGGCATCTATCGGCCCGATTCGGGCATTATCTTCATCGACGGCGCGATGGTGCGGCCAGAGAACCCGCGCCATGCGCAGGCGCTCGGCATCAGCATGATGTACCAGGAATCGAACCTCGTTCCTGAGCTCACGGTGGCGCAGAACGTGGCGTTGGGCCACGACCCTTTCCTGACCCGCCAGGCCGCGCTCGTGGAATCCGTGGCGGCGATCCTGCGCCGGCTGAAATTCGATGTCGACCCGCGGATGAAGGCTGCCACTCTGGGCGGCGCGCAGATGCAGATGGTCGAGATCGCGAAGGCTCTCTATACGCGCTCCAAGGTCATCATCATGGACGAGCCCACAGCCGCCCTCAGCGCATCCGAGGTGCAGCGGCTGCACGACGTCATTCGTGAAATCGCGGCAAGCGGGATCGCCATCATCTATATCTCCCATGCGCTGGAGGAAGCACTGGCACTCGCTGACCGGGTGACCGTCCTGCGCGACGGCGAGGTCGCGGCCTGCCGCTCCACGTCCGAGCTCTGCCGCGAGGATCTCGTGCATCTGATGGTGGGCCAGCATGTCGAGATCGTGCAGCGGCCGACGACCCGGGCGAAGCGCGGGGCGGAGCTCGTCCGGACCATGGGGCTGTGCTGGCGCGACCGCGTGCGCGACGCCTCTTTCAGCCTCTATGCCGGGGAGATCGTCGGCCTTGCCGGCCTGATCGGCTCCGGCCGGACGGAAGTCGCGTCGCTCCTGGCCGGAATCAATCGCCCCGACGGCGGCCAGATCTTCGTTAGGAGCCGCGAGGTCGATCTGCGCTCGCCACGCGACGCCTTAGGCCACGGCATCGCCATCCTCACGGAGAACCGCAAGGAGGAGGGACTCTTTCTCCCGCTCAGCGTCGCGCATAATCTGACGATCGGCATTCTTTCCCGCTTGCGCGGCATCATGGGCCTGTTGTCGCCAGCGCGCGAGCGGGAGGAAGCGCGCGCAATTGCCGACAGGCTGAGGCTGTCGACGCCATCCCTGCAGATAGACGTCCGTTCCTTGAGCGGCGGCAACCAGCAGAAGCTGCTCATCGGCAGGATGCTCGTCCGGGAGCCGGATATCCTTATCTTCGACGAGCCGACCAAGGGCGTGGATGTCGGCGCGATCGCCGAGATCCATCATCTGATCCGCGAGCTCGCAAGCCGCGGCAAGGGCATCCTCGTGATCTCGAGCTACCTGCCGGAGATCATGGCGCTGAGCGACCGGATCCTCGTCATGCGTGGCGGCGAGATCGTCCAGGATATCGATGCCGCCGACGCTTCCACGGACGCCGTCATATCGAGGGCCTTCGTCTGATGGAGGGCTTGAGCACGCCGGCAGAGCTCGCCCGCGCCGCGCGATTTCAGCGGGCGCGCGGCGCGCGTGCTCTCTTTGCCTGGGCTGGCAGAAACGCCTTGACGCTAATCTTCCTGGCGCTCTGCATTCTGCTATCGGCAGCCTTGCCGACCTTCCTCACCCTCGGTAACTGGACGATCATCCTCCAATCCTCGGCGATCATCGGAGTCATGGGCTTCGGGCTTTCCTTTGTCATGATCTCGGGCAGCTTCGATCTCTCCTTTGCCGCCACCATGCTGCTCGCGGGTGCCGTCTCGGCCCGCATCATCATGCTTGACGATCAGGCGACCGTCCTCGCGCTTCTCGCGGGGCCGCTGGCGGGCGCCGTGGTCGGCGTCCTCAACGGAACGGTCGTCGTCGTGACGGGCATATCGCCGCTCCTGGCGACGATCGCGACTGCGATGCTGATCCGGGCTTTCGCCGTCCTCTACGTCATGCAGACCTGGATGGAAATCCCGCGCAGCGCCGCGTCATTCCTTTGGCTCGGTCAAGGTAGCTTGCGCGGCATCCCGATATCCATATTCCTGCTGGCGGGCGTCGCGGCCGCGAGCTTCATCCTGCTCAACCGCACCGGCTTTGGCCGGATGCTCTATGCCGTCGGCGCGAGCCCGCGCGCCGCCCGCGTCGCTGGACTGCGCGACGAGGCGGTGCGGATCGGGGCCTTCATGATCTGCGGGGCTTGTGCTGGGATCGCGGGTGTCATCAACGTCTCGTCGGTCGGCGGGCTCTCGGCCGTCTTTAATATTTCCTATCTCTACGACGTGATCACGGTCGTGGTTGTCGGCGGCGTCAGCTTCTTCGGCGGCGTCGGAACGGTCTATGGCGTAGCACTGGGGCTGCTGATCATCGGGGTTCTGAAGAATGCCATGATCATCCTGAACACGCCCTATTACGCTCAAAGCATGGTCGGCGGAGTCTTCTTGCTGCTGGCGATCGGCCTGGACTCCTGGTTAAGAAAGCGCCGCGCCGGATAACGCGCCTGCTGTCCGTTGGGCCATCGGCCGCATTATACTAGAGCATTTTCAGGTTTGACGGAATCGGCGGGTTTCTCGCCGGGCTGGATTTGTGATTCAACCTTCGTGTCGAATCGACACGGAGGCTGTGATGGGCAAGCCATATTCTCAGGACTTGCGTGAGCGTGTGATTGCGGCAGTTGATACGGGGACTGGCGCTTATGTG
>Ga0116102_1000280_pt1 | contig 22402 bp, 18 predicted proteins | sample June2015DPH_4_50_FD_89822 | JGI IMG/M metagenome (GOLD analysis project Ga0116102, IMG submission 89822) | Peatland microbial communities from SPRUCE experiment site at the Marcell Experimental Forest, Minnesota, USA - June2015DPH_4_40 | ecosystem: Environmental > Terrestrial > Soil > Wetlands >... | reverse complement strand
TTCGTCCCGTCGCCGGTCATGGCCACCATGCGCCCGCCGGCCTGTTCTTTGCGGATATACTTCAGCTTGTCTTCGGGAGTGGCCTGGGCAAGGAAATCATCCACGCCCGCCTCTGCGGCAATGGCCGCGGCGGTTAGCGGATTGTCGCCGGTAATCATCACAGAGCGAATGCCCATGGCGCGGAGTTGGGCGAGCCGGCTTTTCATTCCGCCCTTCACGATGTCCTTCAGGTGCACGACGCCCAGCATGCGCGACCCATCAGCCACCGCCAGGGGCGTGCCTCCGGCGCGGGAGATTCGGTCTGAAATCCCTATGAAGTCGCCCGGTATTTGCCCTCCCTGCTCTTTCACGAAGTTGACGATGGCGTCCGTTGCGCCCTTTCGCAGGAAGCGCCCATCCAAATTCACGCCGCTCATGCGCGTATAAGCGGAGAAGGGAATGAAGTGCGCCCCCGGTTCGGCAACTTCCCGGCCGCGCAACTGGAACCGCTGTTTCGCTAAGACAGCGATCGAACGTCCCTCCGGTGTCTCGTCGGCCAGGCTCGACAATTGAGCGGCGTCTGCAAGCTCCGCTTCACTCACTCCTTTCACCGGAATGAACTCCACCGCCTGCCGGTTGCCGAGCGTGATGGTGCCGGTCTTGTCCAGCAGGAGGGTATCGACATCGCCCGAGGCTTCCACCGCTTTGCCGCTCATGGCCAGGACGTTGTGCTGCATGACGCGGTCCATGCCTGCGATCCCGATAGCGGACAGCAGTCCACCGATGGTGGTTGGAATCAAGCAGACCAACAAGGATACCAGCACCGCCACCGTTGGCACGGTCCCGGATCCCGCGGAAGCAATGCTGTAGATTGCAAACGGCTGCAACGTCGCCACAGCAAACAGGAAGATCAGCGTCATGCCGGCAATGAGAATGTTTAAGGCGATCTCGTTGGGTGTCTTCTGCCGTTCAGCCCCCTCCACCAGGGCGATCATCCGGTCCAGGAAAGTTTCACCCGGGTTGGAGGTAATCTTGACTTTGATCTGATCCGAAAGAACTTTCGTTCCACCCGTCACCGCGCTTCGGTCGCCACCCGATTCGCGAATCACCGGGGCGCTTTCGCCGGTGATGACGGATTCGTCCACGGTGGCAATGCCTTCGATCACTTCTCCGTCGCCGGGGATGATGTCTCCCACTTCACACAGGACGGTGTCCCCGGCACGCAGCTTCGAGGCTGGCACCGATTCCATTTTGCCTTTATCAAGGAAGCGCTTGGCGATGGATTCGGATCTGGTCTTCCGCAATGTGTCGGCTTGCGCTTTGCCGCGCGCCTCCGCCATAGCCTCAGCGAAGTTGGCAAAGAGCACTGTGAACCAGAGCCACAAATCGATCTGAATCTCAAATCCCAAGCTCGGCGCTCCGATGAAAGCGTCACGAATCATGAACACTCCGGTCAGCGCCGCGCCCACTTCTACAACAAAAATCACCGGGTTCTTGAACAGCGTGGCAGGATTCAGCTTGACGAACGAGTCCTTCAGGGCACGCCCCACGAGTTCCCGATCGAACAGAGGACGCGCCCGCACCAGTCTTTTGGGGATCAGTGTCGTCAGATCGTCGATCACAGGAGGAGTTGCTGTCGTGGCCATGGATTAGCTCCAGATAGAGAACATCAGCGAAGAAAACAGTTTGCCCTGGTGCATAAGGTAGTGTTCGACCAGCGGGCCCAGCGAAAGGGCGGGGAAGAACGTCAAGGCACCGATTACGATCACCGTCCCCACCAGGAGCCCAACGAAAAGCGCGCCGTGGGTTGGGAACGTGCCGCTGGATGAGGGCACCCGCTTCTTTGAGACCAGGCTTCCCGCGATCGCCAAGGTGGGGATGATGAACGCGAAGCGCCCGAGGGCCATCGCCAGACCAAAGGTGAGGTTGTACCAGGGAGTGTCCGGATTAAGCCCGGCGAAGGCGCTGCCGTTGTTTTCCGGGGTGCTCGAGTAGGCGTAGAGCATTTCGCTGAATCCATGCGGCCCGGCATTGGTGAGGTTGGCGATGGCCGGGCCGGGAGGATTCCAATACCGGTTCTTGGCAAACGGAGCGACGATGCTGACGGCGGTAAACACCAGAATCACGAAGGCCGTGGCAAGGATGGCCACCATCGCCATCTTGACTTCCTTCTGCTGGATCTTCTTTCCCAGGTACTCCGGCGTTCTGCCCACCATCAAACCCGCAATGAACACCCCGATAATGGCGTACAAGAGCATGCCGTAGAGGCCTGACCCGACTCCTCCAAAAATGACTTCGTCACTTTCGATGTTAAATAACGGAACCAGGCCGCCGATGGGAGTAAGGCTGTCGTGAACGTTATTGATGGCGCCGCAGCTTGCGTCGGTGGTAACGGTCGCAAACAATGCTGAACTGGCGATGCCAAAGCGAGTTTCCTTGCCTTCCATGTTGCCGCCCGGCTGAGTATTGGTGTAGCGGCTCTCAATGCCGAGTTTCGCCAGGATGGGATTGCCCGCTTGTTCGTAGTGGTAGCAGACGAAGACACCGACCAGAAACATTACCGCCATGGCGGCGAATAACGCCCAACCTTGTCGGGTGTCGCCCACCATGCGGCCAAACGTATAGGTGAGCCCGGCCGGGATCATGAAGATCAAAACCACCTGGAGAAGGTCTGTCAAGGGGGTGGGATTCTCGAAAGGGTGCGAGGAATTGGCGTTGAAGAATCCTCCGCCATTCGTTCCCAGCATCTTGATAGCTTCTTGCGAGGCCACCGGACCCTGCGGAATCGTCTGGGTCGCGCCCTCCAGCGTCTTGACCGTGGTGTAGGGATGGAAGTTCTGGATGGCCCCCTGCGAGCAGAGGATCAAGGCGGCTACGAAGGAAATGGGCAGCAGAACGTAGAGCGTCGAGCGAGTAAGATCCACCCACAGGTTACCAATGCTATTAGCCTCCTGGCGGGCAAAACCGCGTATCAGTGCCACCGCAACGGAGATGCCTACAGCCGCCGAAGCAAAGTTCTGGACAGCCAGAGCCGCCATCTGTACGAAATAGCTGAAGGTCATCTCGCCGCTGTAAGCCTGCCAATTGGTGTTGGTCAGGTAGCTTATTGCTGTGTTGAAGGCGAGATATGGCGTAACCGGCGTAGCGCCCTGCGGCGCAGCCTTCGTGCCAAAGTGCATGGGGTTGAAAGGTAAATAGCCTTGTAAGCGCTGGATGAGATAAACAAACAGGAAGCTCGCCACGCTGAAGGCAATCACCGACGCTGCGTATTGCGTCCAACGCTGCTCGGTATCCTCGCGCACGCCAATCAGCCGGTAGATGAGGCGCTCCACCGGCCGGAGGAGCGGGTGAAGAAACGTCCGTTGGCCCTGGAAGACCTTGGCCATGTACGCCCCTAACGGTTTCGCGATCGCCAGGATGAGGACGAAGAAAACGACGATGTGCAGAATTCCAAGCGCGGTCATGTTTGTTCCTCTTCTTCTACTTTTCCCCGGAAGCGGATTATGGTTCCCGTTGCGTCTGCCGGTGTCATTCTGAGCGAAGCGGAGAATCTCGGCAGTTCATATCCGCTGGAACTACGAGGATTTTCCGCTTCGTTCAGAATGACAAGCCCGGGCGACCACCCCAGGTTCCCCTCCTCATTGAGGAGGGGACTAAGGGGTGGTGTCAAAAGCGTTCCGGCCGGAGCAAGGCGTAAAGCAGATAAACCAAAAGAAACAGCGCCGTCACTCCTGAAATGATGTAGTCCACCGAATGTCTCCCTCTTAAAGACGGTCGCAGGCCTTGGTAGAAGCCCAGCAGGCGACAAACAACACTAACCCGACGAGAACGTAAATCAGATCCAGCATATGGATACCTACACCCAAAGCAATTAGGAAGTGATTCCCATGCTTAGTATGCAAGGCCGGGCATAAAGAAGGCATAAGGATTTGCCAAAAATTTCGTTAAAGCAGTCGAGGGGTCCGGCGCGGCGTTGTGGTGCGGGCGTCTCGCCCGCAGTCGCGGGAGCGTCTCGCTCCCGTGCGCGGCCAGAGCCTGTCCTGAGCGGAGCGAAGGAATGCCCGTGCCACTGCGGGCGAGACGCCCGCACCACTGCCCGTAATTCCTAGTCCCCAGCCCGCATTTCAGGCTATACTGAGTTCGGGTCTAAGCCACTGAATGGGAAATGAACTGGTCCAATTGACTGTCCTTGAGCCGGCGGGAATGTTTGCGCCTACCGAAGCGCCGCAAGGGGCAACTACCGTCTCTGCGTCCGCCAAGCTGAAGACGTTTTACATTGAAACCTTTGGCTGCCAGATGAATGTACACGATTCGGAGAAGGTGCAAGGCGTGTTGCTGGCACGCGGGATGACTCCCGTTGAAGACCACGCGCAGGCTGACCTGATTCTTTACAACACATGCAGCATTCGCGAAAAGGCCGCACAGAAGGTCTTTTCACGTCTGGGCGCCTTCCGCAAGGGCACTGGCGCGGCGGGGAAGGTGATTGGGGTGCTGGGCTGCGTCGCGCAGCAGGAAGGCGAGCGGTTCTTTGAGCGCGCCCCGCAGGTCAGTCTGGTGTGCGGGTCGGCAAGCTACTCTAAGCTATCCGAGCTGCTTGACCAGCTCGAAGCCGGAAATCGGCGCGTCTCCGGCCTTTCCCTTGATACTGACGAATGCTTTGAGACGGAGTTGACCCGCCGCGACAACCCGGTCCGTGCCTATCTCACGATCATCGAAGGGTGCGACCAGCGCTGTGCCTTTTGTGTTGTGCCCATGACGCGCGGCCCGCAGCGTAGCCGTCCCAGCGAGAAAATTCTGGCTGAGGCGCGCCGGTTGGTGGACGACGGTTACACTGAAATCCAGCTTCTGGGCCAGATCGTCAATGCCTGGCAGGATCCTTCTCCGCCGCACCGCAGCTTCGCGGAATTGCTTTCGGATGTGGCCGAAATCCCGGGCATCCGCCGCGTTCGCTTCACGACCTCGCATCCGAGATTCTTCACTCCTGACATCGTTCAGGCAATCGACGCCCACCCCGCCCTGTGCGACCAGGTTCACCTGCCGGTGCAGTCGGGCTCCACGCTGGTCCTGGCGCGGATGCTGAGGGGTTACACACGGGAAGAGTACCTCGAACGAATCCATTACATTCGCCAGGCGCGCCGCTCGATCAGCCTTTCCACGGACGTCATCGTCGGCTTTTGCGGCGAAACGCGGCAGGACTTTGAGCAGACGCTTTCGCTAATGCAGGAAGTGAAGTACGATCAGGTCTTCTCCTTCAAATATTCCCCACGCCCCAACACGCTTGCAGAGATGCAGGGAGATGCGCTGGCCGAAGACGAGAAAGGACGGCGGCTGACCGAACTTCAGGAACTTCAGCGGCAAATTCAGTTGCGGCGCAATCAGGCGCTGCTGGGCGAGACCTTCGAAGTCCTGGTGGAGGCTTACCAGCCGCGCCTGGAGCAGGCGGTGGGGCGGAGCACTACGAATCGCGTCATAAACTTTCCGGGAAGTCAGGTGGATGTGGGGCGCTATCTTATGGTAAGAGTCACCGGGGCCGGGCCGAATAGCCTGGTCGGAGTGCGCGTGTAGGGGCGCCCCTGCAAGGTTGGAACCGGGCGTCAGGGCTCTGGAGGATTGCATGGAAATCGAAATGAGAATCCGCGGATTGGTGATGGATCCGGTGACGAACATGCCCATCGTCATCCTGAAGGACATCAACGGGGCTTCGGTGCTTCCTATCTGGGTGGGCATTTACGAGGCCAACGCGATTGCCCTGGAAATCGAGAAGGTCACGACTCCCCGCCCCATGACCCACGACCTGCTTAAGAATCTACTGCTCGGGCTCGAGACGCGCGTGCAGAAAGTGGTGGTGAACGAGTTGAAGGAAGACACCTTCTACGCCCTGATCTGGCTGGAGCGCGACGGACAGGTGATGTCCATCGACTCGCGCCCCAGCGACGCTCTGGCTTTAGCCCTGCGCATGGATTGCCCAATCTACGTCGAAGAGGAAGTTCTGAAGAATTCCAAGGTGGCCGGCGGAGCCAGCGAAAAAGCCACCAACGAAGAGCTTCGAAAATGGCTGGAAGGATTGGGTGACGAAGACATGGGACGCTACAAGATGTAGAAGGCAGAAAGCAGAAGGCAGAAAGCAGAAAAACTACTAGCCCTAACTTTGACCACCACCCCTAATTATTCGCCTTGCCGAATATCCCTAAAAAAGATTATCTTAACGCTTACGCAGGGTGCGACCCCGGGGCGCGTGTGAGTCCGCAGAAAAAACGAACATCGGCGGGAGTTCGGAGTGAGCACGGTAATCGCGATCGCTAATCAGAAGGGCGGCGTCGGGAAAACCACCACGGCTATAAATCTAGCTGCGGCGCTGGCTCTTGCCGACCAGCGGACGCTGCTGATCGACCTCGACCCCCAGGCCAATTGCACTCTTTCTTTTTTCAATCCCGACGAGATTGAGCACTCCACCTACGAGGTGCTGGCCGATCACAGCATGGCGCTTTCGCAAGTCATGCGGCCCACCCGCGTGGCGAATCTGTGCCTGGTGCCGTCGCGCATCTCGTTGGCCAAGCTGGAAACTCAACTGGTCGGCCAGTTCGATGCCCCCTATCGCCTCAAAGACGCCTTGCCGGCTGTGCGCAATGACTTTGACCTGTTAGTAATTGATACTCCGCCGGCGCTCGGCCTCCTCACCGTGAATGCTCTGGTTGCCGCGCAATACCTGCTGGTGCCCATCCAGGCTTCCTATTATGCCCTCGAGGGCACGGACGACCTTCTCGAAACCCTCCAACGCATTCGGGCCCGCCCCAATCCGGAACTGGAACTGCTTGGCGTGATCGTTACGCTCTTCGACCGGCGGACCAACTTGGCGCGCGACATTTACAAGCAGGTGCGCGACGTTTTCGGGGACAAGGTTTTCAAGACCATCATCGGGAAAAACGTACGCCTGGAGGAAAGTCCGGCTTATAAAGAAACCATTTTCACTTTTGCCCCCGACTCGACGGGAGCCAAGGAATATAGCCAGCTAGCCAAGGAGGTCATGCAACGTGTCAGCTAGACGCGCTGGATTACCCGTGACCGTTAAGATGCGGCACAACGCCCATTACGTGGAGGAAATCATCTCGCGAACCGGCGCCGCCATCGGCAGGATGATCCCCATCGAGGAAATTCAGCCCAACGCCGGCCAGCCTCGTAAGGATATCGGCGACCTGCAGGGGCTTACCGACTCGGTGCGCGAGAAGGGCGTGCTGGAGCCGCTGCTGGTGCGGTTTCTGCCTGAGTCGGGGAAGTACATGATCATCTCCGGCGAGCGCCGCTACCTGGCCGCGCGCGCCGCGGGGCTTTTCGAGCTTCCCTGCATCGAGAAGGACGTTGACGACGCCGAAACCCTCGAGATGGCGCTTATCGAGAACCTCCAGCGCAAAGACTTGACCCCGTTCGAAGAGGCGGACGGCGTACAGGCGCTGGCCGGCCGCTTCGGCCTGACTCATGAGGAAATTGCCAGGAAATTGGCCAAGTCGCGCTCTTCCATTACCGAGCTGCTCGGCCTGCGGGCGATTCCCGATGAGATTAAGGCCTTGTGCATCGAAAAGGGCGTGCTTTCCAAATCGCAACTGCTGCAAGTGGCCCGCCAACCCAACGAAGCAAAGATGCGGGACCTGGCGCAGCGCTTCGCCCTCGGCCTTGTGAATCGCGAGCAGGCTCGCGCCGAACGCAACCCCAATAAGAAAGCAGGCCCGGCTGTCTTCCGCTTTGTCCCGCCCGCCAAGGAGTTTAAGCTCGTACTGCAGTTCCGCAAAAACAGCGTCGAACGCAACGAGGTCATCGCCGCCTTGCGCCGAATCCTCGAAGCCCTGGAAGCAGAGCAGTAAACCAGAAAGCAGAAGGCAGAAGGCAGAGAGCAGGCTTGGTGCGGTCCTGCTTCCTATCGTCGCAATGGCTCGCGCGCCATTTGGCAAGGGCGTCGCCTCCACTTGGAACGACAGCCCTCTCCCTGGGGAGAGGGCGTCCCGCTGTCGGCGCCTTCATCAGCCGAAGCGGGACGGGTGAGGGGTTCCTTGCACCGGGGAAACGGTCAGCGAGAACTGGCCTTTACGAAGTAGAAGCCTATGATCGCGTCATCGCCCGAACGCACCCCCGACCTCCTCTTTGTCTATGGCGCCCTTCGCCGCGGATTCCGCCTGCACCATCACTTGAAGAGAATGGGGGCGGTTTTCGTGGCGACTGGGAGAGTGCAGGCGGAACTCTTCGACTTGGGAGAATTTCCAGGCGCCCGGATATCTGCCAAGCCCGGAAAGACCGTGGAAGGTGAACTCTACCGCCGCAACAGACTGGAGAGCACCTTGAAAGTCCTGGACCGGGTAGAAGGTTACATTCCTCGGAATCCTGAAAGGAGCTTGTTCGAGCGCGGCACCGCTGAGGTCACCTTGCCCAACCGCACGCGGCGCGCGGCGTGCATCTATTGGTTGAAACGCGGAACTGGCCCACGATTTCGAGTTGTGCCCCGATAGCAGCTATCTCAGTATCATTCCGCACATGCAGGATTATACTGGCCTTGTCTGCCGTGCATTCGTCAAAGCGGGCGCAGGGAGCCGTCCTGCTTACCCTCCGATTACTCTTGGACCACCAGTTGCCCCTTCATTTTCCCGTGACCCATTCCACAGAAATGCGAGCACTGAAACGGGAAGGTCCCGGCCTTATCGGCTGTAAACTCGATCGTGGTCGCTTGCCCTTTCTTAAGTAACTTATCAATTCCGAAGGCTTCCAGCTTGAACCCGTGGTCGTGGTCGACGGCAGTGACCGTGAGCTTCACGTGCTCGCCCTTTTTTGCAGTTATCGTGCTGGGGGCGAATTCGTATTTCCTGGCTGTTACCTGGATCTCGTGGGCGTCAGGTTCGGTGGCAGGAGCCTGTGCAAGTAGTATCATCCCCGCTGACCCGATGACGCTGATGAGAATAAGTATCAGATTGCGCATAACTCTCGCCTCCAGTGAGCACGTTTTTCAAGCACTCAGTCTACTCCGTCTTAAGCCACCTACCCCTGTTCCTTGAGATGTTTGCGGTCTCGAAAGGTTCGGTAAAGAAATTGTAATTGCCGCCTTGCTGAAGTTCGAAAGAAAAGAGTTGACAATCTATGCCCAAGATGATAGCCTAGAAGCCGACTTTGCGTTGGGCTGGAAGGGATCCGGGCGGTTCGAGAGCCGCCCTACGCCGGTGTCACAGGGATGAACGAATGCTACGAGCTGCTTTTCGACGAACAAACTGGGAATGTTATAGAAAACAAAGGGTCTCTACATTAGCGCAATTATGCTTGACACGCCACCGAAGGGGCTAAGCCCGAGCCAGGTCCGCGCCCTCGAGTCGCTCTTGCAGGCGGGCTTCAGGCTTGTAACATTTGAGCGCTATGCCCGCTACCCGGCAGTCGAGCGGGAGGGATTCGTGGCCTTGCTGGACGTGAGCGGCGGTAACGTTAAGCTCTTCGGCCAGGTAGGATATCATGTCGGAGAAGGAATTGGCATGCTGGTGGAAAAAGGCCACGGGAAGACGTTTGTCTGGAAGAGCCAAGCGGTGACCGCCACCCCGGAGTTGCTGTCTGCCTACCAGCGGATCAATCTTGATCTGCGCCGGCTGCTGCACGGCTCGGCAGGAGAGGCGCCGTAGGCAAGAGGCAGACTGCGGGGCGGAAGAGCGAATTCAAATGGCAAATGGTTCGAGAAGTCGAGAAGTCGAGAAGTCGAGAAGTTGAGAAGTCCAGAAGTTTTATGCTCCTCGACTGCTCGACTCCTCAACTCCTTGACTGCCCGTTTGAATTTTGCCATTTGCCATTTGAATTGCTTGTCCCAACCACGAGGGAACTGCTTACTGCCTTCTGCCTACTGCTTTCTGCTTACCTATAGTGGAGAGAGGTGACTGGAATGAACGATGTATTCGACGTGCTGGTGGTGGGCGCCGGGCCGACGGGCTTGGCCTGCGGGATCGAAGCGCAGCGGGCTGATCTGAAGCTGTTGATCCTGGAGAAGGGCTGCCTGGTGAACTCGCTCTTTCACTATCCGCCGAACATGACTTTTTTCACTACGCGCGAACTACTCGAGATTGGCGACCTGCCTTTTGTGAGTGTGAATATCAAGCCCGCGCGAGCCGAGGCGCTCGAGTACTACCGCCGTGTGGCAGACCATTATCATTTGCCCATTCACTATGAAGAACGCGTAACGCGGGTCAGGAAAGAAGACGGCACGTTCGTGATTGACACCGATCTGCGCAGCGGGCAGCACTGCCAATATCATTCCCGCAACGTCGTGCTGGCCACGGGCTATTACGATCTTCCCAACCTGATGAATGTGCCGGGGGAAGACCTGCCCAAGGTGTCGCATTACTACCGCGAGCCGCACCAGTTCTTCGGGCGGCGGGTGGCCGTTATCGGCGGAGGCAATTCGGCGGCGATTGCGGCTCTCGATCTCTACCGTTACGGGGCCGAGGTCACGTTGGTGGTGCGAGAGCGCGAACTGAGCCGGCACATCAAGTATTGGATCAGGCCCGACCTTGAAAACCGGATCAAGGAGGGTTCAGTCCACGCTCTTTTCGGGAGCGAGGTGACCGAGATTGCTCACGACTGGGTTCTGGCACGGAATTCCGAAGGCGAAACGTTGCGCCTGGAGAATGACTTTGTTTTCGCCCTTACCGGTTATCATCCTGACTTCGACTTCCTGCGCAGCGCCGGCGTGCGGATTGACCCGAACACCTGCCGCCCCGAGTGCAGCACGGAAACTCGCGAAACCAACGTGGCAGACCTGTACCTCGCCGGCGTGATCATCGCCGGAATGGATACCAACGAGATCTTCATTGAAAACGGTCGGTTCCACGGCAAGCAGATCGTGGATGACATCAAATGGAAAGGGAGTCAGGAGTCAGAAGTCAGGAGTCAGTAGGCGGGTGGGCCGCTCGGCAGATTCGAAGGAGTTAAGCTACGGGAGTCACGGCCCAAACGCAGGAGGTGAGATGGCCACTCCCGGTGTTTGTGGTTGCCTACTTATCTAGCGTATCTTTTCCTGATCTGCCCACCTGCCGATCTGCCCACCTGCCTACCTGCCTACTGCTTCACCGGCACCTTCGTGGCCACGGTGTCGTGCGTAATCTCGAAGATCACCTCGGTCCCGGCGGCCACAAGGATGGTCTTGCCTTTCTTGGCGGAGAACTTGCTCGCCAGGGCAGTCAGCCCGCCGCTTCCCTGATCTTTGGGTTGCGTACCGCCGCCAGCCTGAGCACTGCCTCCAATGTTGTACTTCGTGCCGTCCGGAGTTGAGATAGAGTCTGCGATGAGCAGGAAATCGCCCTTCTCTTTGTCCTTGCTCTTGCCCTTGACCTGCGCCGGAGTGTTCACAAACGTGATATGACCGTCCACGGTGCTGCCGTCAGGAACGATTTCACCCCCATGGCCGAATACCGGTACCACAATTTTGCCCGTCCACATGTCGCCGCTTTCATTGGCTTTTGAGCTGAGCTCGGTGATGAACTGCACATGCAGTTCTCTCCCGGCGATGAGCGTAATCGCATCATCCGCCGCAACGCAGATTGCAGAGATACCAACTATAGCCACGAGTCCGACCACGAATCTAGATTTGCTCATATCGTCGCCTCGTTCCCTGTCATTCCGAGCGCAGCGAGGAATCTGGCTCTGCCCTTTCATCGGAATCAGAGCAAGATTCCTCGCTGCGCTCGGAATGACATCGCTAGTGCCCGCTGCCGACCTGCCTATCTGCCCACCTGCCCACTGCCTGTTTTCTTGGCCGTCGTATCGCGTGGAATCACGAAAGTCATCTCAAGGCCTGCCGGAACAATGATGTCCTTGCCTTTCTTGAGGGAGCCATGAATGAGGCCCGCCGCCGCGCCGATCCCTGCGCCGTAGAGCGCGCCGGTTCCGCCGTGGGCGATCGCACCGACCCCCGCGCCCGCCGCCGCGCCAATACCCGTTTCGACAGCCGTACCTTTCCCGTCTTTGCTGGGCCCTTGCAATGTGCCCTCTTGATCCTTCACATCCGCGCCCTCAGCGTCCTTCAAGCTTGCGACAATGTTGTACTTGGCGCCCTCAGGATTGGCGATCGAGTCGACGACCAGGCGCATTTCACCTCTGCCTTTTGCATGGCCGGGGCCCTTCAGATAAGTGATGTGGCCATCCACGAAGCTGCCTTCCGGGAAGACTTCCTTGCCTTTCAGGAAAATGGGCTCCACAACCTTGGCCGACCACGTATCGCCGGCTTCGTTGGTCTTTGAGCTGAGCGTGGTGATCAGTTGCACTTGGATCTCGCTGCCGGCGGGCAGCGTAATCGTATCGTCCGCCGAAAAGCACACGGTCGAGTAAACAAGGACTGCCGCTGCAATCAGGATGAGTCTTGAGCTTCTCATAGCGCCTCCTGCGGATCCCTACGTTGCGCTTGACGATTCAATTGTATCAGCTTTAGTCTTGCTGCTTAGTCAAAAGTCGACAGTCGAAAGTCGAAAGGCAGACCTCGAAAACAGATCCCACGGAGGCACCTTTTGACTCTTGACTTTCGACTCTCGACTTTTGACTCCTCGACTTTCCGCTGGCCGTCCGTTATACTGGAGTTTGAAGGGCAATGCCAAACATACTCAAAGAAATCGCGGATTCCGCCACGGCGCTGGCCAAGGGTTTTTCCATCACGTTCAAGACCATGCTCCGGCCCACTGTGACGGAGAATTATCCCGACGAGCCGGTGCACTTTGAAGACCGTTACCGTGGCCTGCACGTTTTGAGGCGCGACGAAAACGGACTCGAGAAGTGCGTTGCCTGTTTTCTGTGCGCGGCAGCTTGCCCGGCGAACTGCATTTATATTGAAGCGGCTGAGAATACCGGTGACCACCGCATCAGCGCGGCGGAACGTTACGCGAAGGTCTACAATATTGACTACAATCGGTGCATCTTCTGCGGCTATTGCGTGGAAGCTTGCCCGTGCGATGCCATAACCCACGGCCACGGCTTTGAGATTGCCGCCTACGACACCAACGCCTTGGTTTACCGGAAGGAACAACTCCTCGAACCTGTACCCAACACCGCCGCAAAGAAGTAGCCCCGCGCGTCCACCTGAGGCGGATTCTTCGGGAACTTGACTTTAGACGCCGGCAAGGCTAAATTGTTAATGAGTTGATGAGAAGTAAACTCTCTCTCCCCAACGCCGGTTCTCGGCGCGTCCTCCGAACACCGCAGGATGGTGCTTCTCTCATGTAGGAGGGTGTGAGGCATGCACAAAAGATGAAGACGAGCGTGAAGGTTCCGAACGGAGTAGAAGAACTGGTGGGCACGCACGACGGGAACCTGCGCTTGCTGGAGAAGAATTTCAACGTTTCAGTACAGCTCGGTGAGGATGCGCTCGAGATTGAAGGCGGCGACAGCGAAGTGCGGCGCGCGCAGAAGTTCCTGGAAGAATATGCGGACCTGGTGGAATCCGGGTCGCGATTTGACAGCTCGGAGGTCGAATCCTTCCTGCGCATCGCCGGACAGGACCCGGAGGCCACACTCAAGGGTCTTGCCGAGGCCGGCCGGCCGCGGACGTTTGGCAAGAAATCCATCACACCCAAGAGCCTCAACCAGCGCACCTACGTGGACGCGATCGAGCGGCACGACATGGTGTTTGGAATCGGCCCTTCGGGCACAGGAAAGACTTACCTGGCAGTGGCCATGGCCGTAGATGCGCTGCTGAGCAAAGAGGTCAGCCGCATCATCCTGGCTCGCCCTGCAGTGGAGGCAGGTGAGCGCCTGGGATTCCTCCCAGGCACAATCCAGGAAAAAGTGAACCCCTATTTGCGCCCGCTGTACGATGCGCTCTACGACGTGCTGGACCCGGACAGGGTGGAACGTTTTATCGAGAAAGGCATCATCGAGATCGCGCCCATTGCTTTCATGCGCGGCAGGACATTGAATGATGCCTTTGTGATTCTTGACGAGGCTCAGAACACTACCAGCGAGCAAATGAAGATGTTCCTGACCCGCTTGGGCTTCAACTCGATAGCCGTGGTCACCGGTGACATCACGCAGATTGATCTGCCGGGCGGCAGGCGTTCCGGCCTGGTCGAGGCGATCGACGTAGTCTCTCGAGTGCCGGGAATCAGTTTTGTCTATTTCACGGAGCGGGACGTGGTGCGGCATACCTTGGTGCAGCGCATTATCCGCGCCTACGAGGAATACGACCAGACCCGTGCCGCGAGCGGGAACAACAAGAACCACAACAGATCAGGTGATTCTTAATCTGCAAGACAAACACATTGTCAGAGTTTCCCGATTGAGCGAATATTTGGGTGAGCTCAGGCGGACGCTCGGACTCGGCAGGCGCGATTGCAACGTTTGCCTGGTGACCGATCGGGAGATCAGGCGCTTGAATGCGCTCTACCGTGGAAAGGAGCGCGCCACGGATGTGCTGTCATTTCCGTGGGACGCTCCGCGGCGGCAGACCGATTTGCGCACCAAGCGCGGCCGTCCGCGACACAGGCCAGCGCGCCGGAGCCCTGACCCGCGTCGAGAGTCAGAGTTCAAGAACCATCTCGGCGATATCGTCATATCCGTCGAGACAGCCAGCAGAAACGCGCGCCAGGAAGGGCACTCAACCCTGAATGAGATCCGCTGGCTGATCTTGCACGGTCTCCTGCACCTGCTCGGCTACGATCATGAATCCGATCAGGGTGAGATGGTTCGGCTGGAGCTTTCACTCCGGGCCCGGCTGGGCATTTCGGGAGAGTGATGGACCTTAATACGATCCTGATCACCATCGTGTGGCTGGTCGTTCTGGCGGTTCTGCTGGTGGCCGGCGCGGTGGCCTCTTATCTGAGGCTGCTGATGCGCCGTTTGACCGTGATGAGCGCCAGGAAGTTGTTTCGGCCTCCCGAGCCGGGGCGCATCACGATCGACCGGGAGCGTGTGGGCGTCTCGATTTCGGCCTTGCACGGCGCCGCGATGCACCTGTTTGCCGTTGGTGTAACCGCACTGCTGGTTCTGCGCAGGCCGGACCATTTCTGGGGCAACGTGGGCGCCGCGTTGGTCATCGTCTTGACTGCGGTAGCTGTTGCCGACCAATTGATTCCTTTCCTTCTTGTGGCACGCCATGACGAGCCGGAGGTCATCCTCGAGCATTGGATGCCCGCGGTGCGCCGGCTGGTTTACTTGGCTCTGCCGCTCACTTTCCTGATTCTCATTTCTACCACCATGAGCCGCCTGCTGGAATCTACGGAGCAGGAACCCGAGCCGCCCACCCCGGCGGAAAATCTGCAAGAATTCATCGAGGTCGGCCAGCAAGATGGCCTGATCGAAAAAGGGGAGGCGGAACTCGTGCAGTCGGTGGTGGAATTCGGGGACAAGTTGGCGCGCGAGGTAATGACACCCCGAACAGAAATCGCCGGCATCGACGTGAACGCTTCTCTCGAAGACCTGCGCAAGCTGTTCCGGGAAAAGCGGCTGACCCGGTACCCCGTTTATAATGGTCAGATGGACCGCATCGAAGGGATTGTCAACGTTCGCGACCTCATGGAGTTGCCTCCTGAAGAGCAATCAAGGGTCACAATTCGCAGCCTGGTCAGGCCTGTCCCCTTCGTGCCGGAGACCCGGCACATCAAGGAACTGATGAAGGAATTACAAAAATCCACCGTTCAGATGGCGATCGTCATCGACGAATATGGCAGCGTGGCGGGCCTAGTGACCATCGAGGACATGCTGGAAGAGATCGTGGGCGAAATCAAGGACGAGTTCGAACCCCACGCGCAGGACATAGTGAAGGAAGCGGAGAATTCCTACCTCGTTTCAGGCCACACTGACCTGTCGCAGCTTGGTGAAGAATTGCATGTTCCTCTCCAGGTCCCCGGATACTCCACCGTGGCCGGGCTGGTGCTGGCTCATCTGGGTCACGTGCCCGTTCCAGGAGAGAAAGTTCAGGAAAACGGGGTGATTATCGAAGTCCTGGAAGCCAACAAGCGGACCGTATTGAAGGTCCGCCTGACGCTTACCCCGCAAGACACCCAGGCGGCTGCAGACCATGGCGGTGCCCACTAAATCCGGATTTGTGGCTGTCGTCGGAAGGCCAAACGCCGGCAAGAGCACGTTGGTCAATGCCCTGGTTGGAACCAAGGTTTCCATCGTCACCGCGGTGCCGCAAACCACACGCAACCGAATTCTGGGAATCGTCAATCGTCCCCCAGCTCAGATCGTGCTCATGGACACGCCCGGCATTCATCGCCCGCATTCCCGCCTCAATGAACAAATGATGACCTTCGTTCGTGAGGCGCTTACGGAACGGGACTTGGCGATCCTGATCGTCGATGCCTCGGAGCGCTTCGGGCATGGAGACGCGTTTGCCGTGGGACTGCTCAAAGAGTACGCGCCGCGGGCCATCCTGGCGCTCAATAAAATCGATCGAATCAGGAAGCTCAAACTCTTGCCTCTCATGCAGCTCTACTCCGGGTTGTATAATTTCGAGGAGATCATGCCGGTCTCAGCCCTCAAGGACGAAGGGCTGACTGAGCTTGTGGACGCCGTTGTAAGGCTGCTGCCCGAGGGTCCGCACTATTTCCCACCCGAGATGTACACGGATCAGCCGGAACGCTTTCTGGCATCGGAAATCATTCGAGAGAAGATCATCCTCCATACTCGGCAGGAGCTTCCCTACGCGACTGCCGTCATCATCGACAACTTCGAGGAAGGCGAGAACATCACGCGAATCCATGCCAGCGTCCTGGTGGAACGGGAGTCGCAGAAGCCAATCATTATCGGCGCGGGGGGCGAGATGTTGAAGCAGATTGGCATCGAGGCGCGCCGGGAATTGGAACGGTTGTTTCCGCCAAGAGTCTTCCTCGAACTCTACGTTAAAGTTGAAGCCAATTGGCGCGACGCCCGGCCGATGGTTGCCGCGCTCGATTACCGCAACGAAGGATAGACTGGCGTTCAATCGCGAGACGTGCGGAGAGAGGCGGAAGATACCGGCGAATGGGTACGCGAAAACTCCCCACAGCTCGTGAGATCGAGTTGGCGGCAGCCGCGGACCGTCCTCGCAGCAATCAAGGCGCGGTGGTACCCCGTGGCGAAGCACTGGCCATGCTGGTTCGCAGGGGGTTTCGGCCTTCGCAAGCTAAACTCGACGTGCCGTTCACGGACAATCCGGACGAGGCAACCGCGGAGCGACTCGCGAAGCAGCTTCGCCATTATGCCTTCCGCCTCTTTCTCCGTGGGGCGATTCAGAAGGCGCAGGGGTTTGCGCCCACTCAGGCGACACAATACCTTGAGGCGGCGCAAGCCGAGGCATGCGCTGAGTCGCTGGTCGATTTGGGGCTGGCCAAGCGGCTACCGCGAGGCCGCTACCGGCTGCTCCGGCCCGCAAAGAGCTTTGGCGGAACGCTCGAGTGGTATGTGGCGCGCGAACTCAGCCGGAGGCTAGGTTTCGACGTGGCGTCGGGAGTGAGGCTTCACGCGCGGGGCGTGGGCGGCGACTTGGACGTAGTGGCGGCGGCGGAAGGCAAACTGGTCTACGTCGAGCTGAAGTCCTCTCCTCCCAAAAACCTCTCCACCCGTGAAGTGGCCGCATTCTTCGACCGGGTGTGCCTGCTTCGGCCTGACCTGACGCTTTTTGTGGTGGACACGGCGTTGCGCCTCAGCGATAAGGTCCTGCCAATGCTGGTGACGGCGTTGGCGCAACGCCGGGGTGGAGCCGAGCTCGTCCCGCGCCGCATCATTCGCGAGATTTGGGCGATAACACCCCGCCTTTACGCGGTCAATGGCAGGCCGGACCTCATCGCCAACATCGGGCGCGCCATCGCTGAGGGCCTCCGGGCGCTTGCCCCGGCGCTCTGAGCGCGCCGTTCGCGCGCTCCCGCCCCGCGGGGCGCTCATGCCGCTACGGCTGACGATGACCTCTACGTTCAGCCATCTCTCGTACGTCTCTTCCGCACAGGAACTCCACTGTGACACCATTACGCCCGAGTGCGTTTCTGAAAATCCACCAGTCCGTGTCCACGGCATTTAGAATTGGCGGAGAGTCTGGGTGAGCGCGTGCGGCGGCAACGAACTTACGATCTGACCGGTCGAAAGCCGCCAATTCAGGGTCATCGGGAAACTCAACAAAGCTGGAACCATCATCTGTCGGGGTGATGCGTACTCGGTCACAATATTGGGGATTCCACTGATTGTCGTGCACCCATTTTAGGAATGCATCACCATCGCCTGGATCCCCATCGGATCGTAAGTTTTCCTGATATTCAGAAAGTATCCGATGGCCTTCATCCAAAACGATTCTCCCCGAGGCCTTAATTCCTTCCAGCTGCCGCACGCAAGCGATGACACAATCGTTGGAAGCTTGAGGACTCTGCCCTCGTCCGTTTGCCGCAACGCCTACGTTGGTATCCACAATGACTGTTATTTGATGCCTGCCTTCTGCCGCTCCATGGCTGCAATCGTCATGTCACCAAGCTCGCCCATTTCGTCACCAAAAAAATTCTTTGGCCAATTTGTGATGTAACCGTATGTATTAACGTCGAGTTCTTCGATGGCGGAGGTTCCATTCTCAAGCTTACAAAAATATAGGGCGGTGTCGTCTGGTTTGAGAATTTCTCTCGCGATCCGCCGCTGAATTCTCCGCAGGAGGTGCTCACTATGGCTTTCCACGATAATCTGCAAGTTCCGGTTCGTAATCGCATCGATCAGGACGTCTGCCAAAGCGGCTTGAGCGAAAGGATGCAGATGTATTTCCGGCTGCTCAAGAAGGAGCGTTGAGCCTTCCGGAAGCAGCGCGCAATTGGCCAGAACTGGCAGTATTTGAGACACTCCAAATCCGACGTCGGGAAGAAGCACTTCGGTTGCGGTGGGTGTTACTTTGACGTGGCACTGGTAGATTGTTTGCGATTCGCCCACGGGCTGCAGCCTGAAGGAGTAGATCAGACCCATCTGTTTCAACCATTCCGCGACCTGAGTCACTGTTTTCGAAGCCAGCAGGGCCGGAATTGCTTGCTCTCCATCCCATCCTGCGTCCAGCGGCTTCTCTCCCCCCCACTCATACACCCGCTGGGGATACGAGCGAAGCGGCCCAAGGTAGTGCACCTTCGCGAAGAGGTTCTCGAATGCAAGCTGCAACTCTGGCAGGCGATCACGGGAGCCACCCAGGTATAGGGAGGCGTTCGGCGGAAAGCCGTAGCATTTTACCGGCGACGCGGCGGGAATTCTAAGGCCCGGGCCAGTGCCAATGCGATCATACTCCTCGGTCCCCAGATGCAGTTCTTCCGGGGACAGGGCTCGACGCCGATAAACTAGCTCGTAGGTACCCTCTTCGCCTCGGCGCATCCCGAACACCTCGCGCGGAAGCTCGTACTCGAAGAAATCCACTACGGGGCCTTCATCCTTCCAGATGACCGACGTGTGGAAAGAAATCTCCCGTTCGCCCATTGTTCCGTCACTCAGGGTACCGAGGTACATCATCGAGAGCGGTTCCGTGTGAGCCCATGTGAAAGACACGCTCAAAGCGGCGTCCGCTCGATGCCTGTGGAGGATCTCTGGGAACGTACCCAGGTACACCAGTGAATCATCTTTGCCAGTGTAGAGAACTCTGTTGCGGTCAGGATACTCGGCAGTCTGTTTGAGCAAGGGCAAGATCTGGAGAATGCTTGTCTTTCCCGAGCTATTAGTTCCAAAGAGCCCTGTGAGGCGGCCCAGGCGCAGGTCGCCCGTATCCCTCCATGACTTAAAATTCTCGGCACGCAGGCGGGTGATCATGAGTCCACCCCTCCTCAGAGTTCTTCTGGAAAGAGTTTAGCATAATGAGCCATTTGTTTGAGCAAGGTAGCGCGCACCTGATTTGTGGGTCCTCGGTTTGCTAGAAATCCCCACCAAAGACCCAGCCGATCCCGTTCCTGATTCATTGCACGCGCCGCGGGCGGCCTTGCCAGTATTTTTCACGCAGCACGCGCTTGAGGATTTTTCCCGTGCCGCCTTTGGGAAGGCTTTCCACGATTTCCACCGTTTTGGGGGCTTTATAGGCTGCCAAGTGCTGACGGCAGTGAGCGATGATTTCCGTGTCGGTGGCTCGTTGCCCGGGCTTCAGCGTGACAATGGCTCTCGGCACTTCACCCCAAGTGTCGTCGGGAACGGCGATGACTGCGCATTCCATGACGGCCGGATGGCTGTAGATGACCCGTTCGATTTCCGCCGAGGCGATATTCTCGCCGCCGCTCAGGATCATGTCCTTGCCGCGGTCCACGATGAGGATATAGCCTTCCTCGTCGATGGTGGCCAAGTCGCCGGTGTGAAACCAGTCGTCGTGGATGACGTTAGAAGTGGCCTCCGGCTGCCGCCAATAGCCCTCCATAACCACGTCGCCTCTCACCACGACCTCTCCAACTTCCGCCGCATCCGGTTTGACGTCGCGCCCCTCCGGTGTTACCACGCGGATCTCCGAGCCTGCAAAAGCGTACCCTGCGGTAGCCTGGCGGCGTATCTGTAATTCTTCCGGGTCGCCCGCGCAATGCGCCTTCCGGCGGGCCAGCGTGAGGACTGGCGAAGTCTCCGTCAGGCCGTAACCGCCGATGGCTCGGCAGCCTGGCATTCGCCGCTCAGTCTCGCGGACGAGCGCCGTACTGGTTGGCGCTCCGCCCATCATGATTTCCTTCACACTGCTCAAGTCATATTTCGAAAAATCCGGGTGATTGAGCATGGCGATGACCATCGTAGCCACAACCTGGAGACGAGTGACGCGTTCGCGCTGGATCAACTCCATCACGGTAAGCGGGTCAAACTTCTTGATCATGACGTGCTGGCCACCGCCGAGGGTGATGATGTGCGGAGCGCCCCAACTGTTGACGTGGAAAAGCGGAACCGTGTAGAGGTGGACCTCGCAGTCATTCCCATTCAATGCTATGGCCGTGTAGAGAGCGTGCAGATAAAGGTTGCGGTGCGTCAGCATCACCCCTTTCGGATAGGCAGTCGTGCCGCTGGTGTAAAAGAGTTCGGCAACAGAGTTTTCATCGATCCCGCGATAGTCAATTTCCGCAGGCTCCGCCTCGGCGAGCAGTTCGTCATAGAACTTGGGGTAAGCCCAGGCCGGCTTGGTATCTCTCAAAGGGATGTAGTACTCAACGGACTTCACTTGTGACTTTAGCGCTTCCACCAGGGGAATGAATTCCGGATCGAAGAACAAAACTCGCGGCTCAGCGTCGTTCAGGATATAAACAAGCTCTTCCGGGCTCAACCGAATGTTCAGGGGCAGAAGAATGGCTCCGATCTGGGGCACACCAAAGTAAGCTTCCAGCAACCGGTGGCAATTGAAGCTCAGGTAGGCAACACGGTTGCCCTTCTGTATTCCGAGCTTCAGTAGGGCGTTCGAAAGCCGGTCACAGCGCTGGTTGAACTCGCGGTACGTAAACCGATTCCGGTCGCAGACCACGCCCTCCTTGTTGCCGAAAACCTGCGCAGCGTGCCGTTTCAACCGCACCGGGGTGAGAGGGAGAATCATGGGAGCCTCAGCGTTTGATATTGTAGTCAGCCCTTCAGAAGGTTCTTACTCAACTATGATAGGCAGGGAGCGCCGTCAAAGCAACTCATAGATAACTCTGCTTCTTTGCGCGGTGCGCCCTCTGTGGTGAATCTATCGGCTTCGTCACCGGGCGACCTCCTCGCAGAACTAGACTGAAGGCGCCGATGAACCGCCTTCCCGGATTTCCGCTAATCCTCGGAGTGGGACCGAAAATAGCGCGGGTGTTGTATACTCCAAGGGCTGCCGGGCGACCGACCACGGCCAACGGGCGACGGACCAAGGAGTGCAGGATGTCGAACCAGAAAACCTACCACATGGGTATCGAGGAGTTCCGTCGAAACGGCCGGGCGGTGATCGATTGGATCGCGGATTATTATGAGCGCATCGAGTCTTTCCCGGTGTTGTCGCAGGTTAAGCCAGGCGAGATCCGGGCCGCACTTCCGAAGGAAGCGCCGATGGATGGCGAGCCGTTCGAGTCCCTGCTGCGCGATATTGAGAAGCTGATCCTGCCCGGAATAACACACTGGCAGTCACCGAATTTTTTCGCCTTCTTCCCCTGCAACGCGTCGGCTCCCGCCATCCTCGGCGACCTGCTGTCGTCAGGGCTTGGTGTTCAGGGGATGTTATGGGCCACAAGTCCCGCCTGCACGGAACTTGAGACTCACGTGCTCGACTGGCTCGTTCAGATGTTAGGGTTGCCGGAGAAGTTCTCCTCCACTTCGACGGGTGGTGGAGTTATCCAGGACAGCGCTTCCAGCGCGACACTGTGCGCGATTCTTGCTGCGCGCGAACGAGCGACCGGCTATGCCAGCAATAAGCAAGGGTGCAAGGGTGATCTGGTCGCCTATGCCTCGCCGCAAGCTCACTCGTCAATTGAAAAGGCCATCAGAATCGCTGGGCTTGGAGACCAGAACTTACGGCACATTGATGTTG
>Ga0116102_1000278_pt1 | contig 22555 bp, 20 predicted proteins | sample June2015DPH_4_50_FD_89822 | JGI IMG/M metagenome (GOLD analysis project Ga0116102, IMG submission 89822) | Peatland microbial communities from SPRUCE experiment site at the Marcell Experimental Forest, Minnesota, USA - June2015DPH_4_40 | ecosystem: Environmental > Terrestrial > Soil > Wetlands >... | reverse complement strand
GCGGTCGAGCATTATGACCGCTTGCCCGTCTGCACGAGAGCCTGTTATGTTCGGTTGATTCTAGAGTTACTAAGGTTAAAGCGGATGCGAAACTGGGGCTCACTGGGCTCCTCCTTATTGTGTTGCGCGAAGGGCTAGCTAGGCTCTGCGTGTGTTTGTAGTCTGATGTCGGGCACAGTACGCCTGCGATTGAGATTCTGTCAACCGGTCTTATGCTTTCGGTTGAGCAGTAAACTCTTAGCCGAGGCCTGAACTTGGATGAAGACCAGCCCTCTGGAGTAATAGTGACAGGCCGCGACGAAACGTTTCATGCAGTGAAGCGCACTATCTACCAAGCCTGCGAAGAGGTCCACGCGCAATCCGGGCTACAGATCGCGGGATCGGCGCTAGAATCTCTGATGGCAGACTCCTGCCGGGAGAAATGATTATGCTTTTCGTTACCCTTCATGGCGGCAAATCCGGGAAAAACCCACTCAACAACAACGTGCACGCCTATGACAAAGACGGCAAGAAGATTACTCTCGGTGTGCTTGAAGACACAGAGGGCGTGATATTGGATGAGCTGCGTGGCATCTGCCGCTTCGGAAATTATCTGTATGTGGTCAATGCCAACCAAACGCAGAATAGCGTGCTTTGCTATCAAGGCTCGGACACGAGTTATCGATTTGTCGGCAAGTTCGTGTCACAGGAAACCTGCAAGGGCGTCTTGCATCCCTTCGACCTAACATTTGACGGCGCGGGGTACTGCTACGTTTCGAGCCAGGATACAAATGTCGTCACACGCCTGGCCGTTTCGGCGGACGGCAAGACTGCCACGCCCGCACCCGTGGCTCCGGCGCTTCCCGCGAACGGGAAGTTCCTGCCGGGAACTTTTGTTGCGTCGAGCGTTGGCAACCTGACCTCACCGACCACGCCTGTGCCGGCTCCGGCTGGGCTGGAATACTCCGGTGAAGGAGATAAGAAGCATTCTGTGCGGGGCGTGGTATGGGCGAACAACGCACTCTATGTTGCCGACGAGCCAGCTTGCCGCATCAAGGTCTACGACAAAAACGGAAAATTTCTGGGACAGAGCAATGGCGTGAAAGAGCCGGTGCATCTAACGGTGCACAACGGCAGCTTATACGTCAGTGGCGGGAACGAAGTGCTCACCGCGAAGCTCTCAAAGCCGGCTGGCGATTTCGCGCTGTCGGTAATCCCAGGTTTGCAAATCAAGAACGGCTGTGGGACGGCGTTCAGCAACTCCGGCCATTTTTACATCGCGAGCCGTACAGAGAACTTCATCCTGAAGTTCGATGCCAGCTTCAAGCCGATGAAGTTCAAATGCATATTGCCTGACAATCCAGAATTTCTATTACATGTTTAGAAACCTGGCAGGTTCTTTTCTCGCTGCTTAGCGCCTTAGCGGACGAGGTTATTGCTGCGAAAGATCAGCGACGGAATTCTAACAGCCGGAGTGTGGATCAGCTCAGCTGTCAACCCTCGGTCACCGCACTTCGCCCTCGGACCTCGCCTTCGCACTTCGCCCTCGCACTTCGCCTTACTGCAAGCGCTTCGAGTCCGCTGGTTGCTTGCGGTCGCTTTCTTCGCTGAGATCGTCTTCGCTTAGATCGTCGTACTCGCGTCCCTCGATCCTGGACCACGCGGTGGCGCCAATCGGACGGTTGGCCACCGACTCGCGATCAATCACTACCTGGGTCGGCATGGCCGGTTCCAGCGAGGTACGTTTCAGGTTCATGGACGCCGTCTGCAACGCATAGAGCATCAGGGCTGCCGTCTTGTGATCGACTTCCTGCATTACCAGACGTTCCATCACGTGTGCCAACTCCACTTGGATCGAGTTTGCATCCTCAAGCGTCGGGAATCGTTTGGCCCACTCGTTGTTGTCGGGCGTAGCCTCCAACTCTGGCCAATGGTAGCGAATGTGGTAATAGCAGAACTTACCGTCGTGCAGGGCGGGAGAACCGCACTGGGTGCCATTGATCTTGATGTGCTGACAGCGCTTCACAGTTACGGGATATAAAGGCATTTTGGTAGCTCCTGTATGAAGTATGAAATTGGTAGGGAATATATAGATATGCGGAGGTGTTTACTGGTTAGTACCGGTACCCCCCTCCCCCCTGGGTTCCTAGAATCATGGAGTTGGCGGGAATTTTTGGGCCTGGTCTTTGAATCTTAAGGACTTATATGAAAGTATTCCGGAATAAGGAGTTAGCAGATCTTCGCCAGCAAGGTCCTTCGCTTCGCTCAGGATTTCGGCAGCGGGCTCCCGCTTCGACTATGTTCAGGGTCACGCCCGCTAAACGCCTCAAATTGTCAAAGAGCAGCTGAAATGGCTTGGTGGAGCTTCCATGACCGTCCCATAGTACGGGCATTCTGCGGCCTGCTCCACTGTGCGGAAATATTATCGCCATTGACGGGATTGGCGTCTGTGACGGCGCGCACCGGGCGTTTGTGATGAATCGGAATGGCGGACTGGCTGGGAGCCAACGCCAGCGAGCGCAAGAATGCTCCGCGTTCATTGTTCATTGTTGACTGATTGGAGCAGCTCCTAGAAGCGTTCTGGATCGATGTTCTGATCGAGATAAATCCAAAGCACACGGGAAAGAAACGTCAGCATGGGGGCGAAGGGCAGGAACGACAAGGCCGCCCAGATTGCAATCTTGTCCAAACGCCAATCGGTCAGGGCCCAGAGGGCGGCGCCAAGAACAAAGATGAAGGCGAGGGCTATGCCATAACTGATGTACATGGCACCGAGAAAATATCCCGGCTCGCGATTGAAGCGGAGACCGCACGTGGGGCAACAATCATACATTTTGGGGAAGCCCCAATAAATGGAAGAACGGAAAATTCTTGCAGACCGGCATCGAGGACAGCGCTGGCCGAAGATGCCGCGCAAGGCGGATGGATGAGAATGGGACACGAAGAAATGATAGTGGATGGGCGAACCATTGCGCGTTGGAGGCCAGGGCTGGGGTGAACGCGAATCCGCTCAGCAACACATCAATGAGTGAAGTGGGGATTCTTCGCCAACTATCAGACGCTCGGAGGGGCTGGCTTCTCGGTCCTGGCCATGGGAAGAATGATAAGAAAGGTTGTGAGCAAAGGAATAAGCACCGGAATCAAGGCCACCAATGGCAAAGGCCGAGGGACGAAGAGGACGACCAGAATCTCTGTCACCGCGACCAGCAGAAGAATCAACATCATCCTCACTAACCACTTCAGATTCTGGCGATTTATCCGCATGAGTCTCCTCCCCGCTGGTAGCCCTGGCAAACTCTGCACAGTATCCGTGCAAGAGCTTGTCCAACAAAATGAATTTTACAGGATAGTTGACGTAAACAGTGATTACGCTCAAAACCCCTCGATGAGCGTTATCGGGATTTTTCAACAACAATTCGTTTGAGCAGCTCGCTGGTCCCCACTTTGCGACCGCAAAACTTTGCAGGTTGACAGGGCAACGGCCATAGAACATAATCTCACGCACGTTTTGGGCGCACCCGCCCGCTGTCCGCACCCGAAGACGTTACGCTGCCCATGGGGGTTCCTTCCAATGTTGTCTAGGATAGTCCGCGCATACGCCGCGGTTCTGGTTGCCCTTCTTGTGCTGGGTCGCGTGACCTGGGCACAGTCTACTGCGGCTGCAACCGTTGGCCAGACAACCCAAACGCTCACCATCACCATCGATGGCACGCTTGGACCGATCCTGTCGGGCAGTGATCCCATCGGCGCAAATGGGCAAAGCGGAACAGTCACGATCATGGCCAGCGAGTCGCTGTCTCCCACGAAACACACCAAGACTTCCGCCACCTACACTCTTCCCGCTGGCGCAATCACGGCTAACGTGGGAGGCACGATCTTCAGCAGCACATCTCCGGCCAAGATGACTATCAAGCTGGCGAAGAAGGCAGACACTCTGACTTTGATTTTCGCATCTTCCGTGGATGGTTTCAGTTTTACCATCACCGATACGACCGCTCTCGCACCCGGCAGTTGGACGCCTGCCGTGCTGGAGAACCCCGGAGTCTTCACTCCATCTCCGCAGACGCTGACGGCGGCCAAGTCTGCGACCGGACCGGGCAGCAAGTTCAAATACACATTCGAAGGATCTGCAACGGTTCTCGGCGTTGATGGAACCGCCTCCAGCAGTGCTGACGTGGACCCGGATCTTCCCGACGACGATTTGGATCAGTAAGGCGGTGGTTCTAGACGAAGACAGCAGAAGCTCGAACAGGAGGGGCGCTCTGCAGGGTCGGACACTAGAAGCCCGAATCTTGATGTATGTAACCAGGCGTTAGCGGTCATTGAGAATTGACGACGGACCCACGCATTCGCACAAAACGCGAATGAGTGGGGCGCCCGCCGGATCCGGATCATTGACTGCCCGCCTGCTCAATCGTGATCACATCAAACGAATCGCTCAGGTCGGTATGTCCGGCAAGGGTATCCCGCGTCTTGCCTTCGACCAGGATGTTTACTCGCTGAATTCCCGGAACGTTGACGGCCAGCGTCTGCACCAGCGAATTCACCGTGAGCTGCTCGCTCTGAATGCCGGAGCGGTGCTGGTCGGCGAAGGCGGCATTCAGATCGATTACGGCCGCTCCGGGATCGACCAGGTAGATGGCGCGGATGTCGGCGGCGGGAACCAGCGGATGCGTCGCTCCCGGCTGCTGGTAGATGCGCAACAGCGCTCGCAATAGCTCTTCCGCGCGCTGCTGGCGTCCTCCGGGAAGAGGGATCTGCGTCGCTCGCGGGCGGAGCAGGCCGGCCGTGTCATCCGCCACATAGAGAGTCACTGTCTCGGTCGGACCCGTGGCTGGCGGAGCGACCGGTGACGCGTCGACTGCCGCAGACTCCAATTCCCGTGCCTGCAGCCGCATGTGGCGAAGGTAGAGGCCCATGGCCACCACCAACACCAGCAGCACCGCGACGGCGATCAGAAGATGGCGCGGGATCATGCTTGGACCTTCATGGCTGTCTGCTCATGGTCGTCTGCTCATGGTTGCACTCCGAGGCGGTCGCGGACAGCGACCACCGCATCGGCAATCGCGGATGCGGCGCGTTGTTGATAATTGGCGTTGGTCAAGTCGGCGATACCATTCTCTCCGGGCGCCAGTTCCACAGCGACTGCTGGCATGGATACATTATTCAGCGGCCGCAGGGAAGCGGAAGACACCTGCACCGCAAATTCTTTCTTCTGCATCTCGGTCGCGATGGCCGCCGACACGATGCGGCTGACGGGCAAAGCCGGCGCCTGGGCCGCATTCCAGGCATGGAATATTCCGTTGTTCGGTCCTTCCACCGGAAGCAGCGCGGTGTAGACTCGCGCACCGGTGCCCTGGGAAACCGCGTGCAGGCTGATGTAGATTCCGGCGCGCGCCACGTTGGCGGCTGCGGCCCGCTGATCCAGAGTCAAACTGGTATCGGCGTCGCGCAGCAAGGCAACCGCGAAACCGCGAATTTCCAGTTCGTGGCGGAGCAAGCGCGCAAATCCCAGAGTGACGTCTTTTTCGGCCAGCGTATCGGTCAAGGCCGCACCGCGTTCGTCGCCACCGTGCGCGGGATCGACTGCGGCCAGAATGCGATGGACGTTGGCGGCAACCGCCGGTGACTGCACCGGTTTGGGTGGACCAGTTCCAGCGCCATTCGGTGTCGCGGGTGCGGGTTCGGCTGCCGGAACGGTGACCGTCGAAATCACGATCGTCCTTCGGTCGCTGCTGAAAGTTGCCATGAGCGGTTCGTTGGCGGTCACATCTAATTCGGCGTCGCCGTTGTTCTCGGAGTAACTGGCATGGGTGATGATCTTGTTGTCGAAAGAAATCGACTGGCTTCCCGGGGACACGACCGGGTCGCGCTTAAAGGTCATTCGCAGTTTGCCCGGTTCGGTGGAGATCGTCGGGTTTACCGGAGCGCTGAAACTCAGGAGCAGCCGGGGCGGGGTGCCTGCGTCGAGGCGGAAACTGGGTTGTATGCCGACATCGCCGATGAACAGGCGGCGCGCGCTTTCGCGAAAATTGACCGGCGTTCCCAGAAAGCGCTGCAGCAACGCGCTCAGCGAGCCTAGCGGAATCAATCCGCGGGAATTTTCAATCAGGAAGGGAGCAACAAAATCGAAATCGTGGCCATGAATCTTGGCTCGCGTCTTGCCCGCGACGAACTCGGCATCGATCGCGTTATAGCGGAGTTTCAACCAGCGTCCATTCGATTCGGTACTTACGCGGCCAAGAGGCTCCAGCAGATCGAGCAGGCCAACATAGTCGCGGCCCGCACGCTCCAGAACCGGGAGCTTGTAGATCGCTACGGAAGAGTAGACGGAGATTTGCTTTTCATCCCCGGAAGGAAGCGAAGAGGGCGCCGCGGACAGAAGAGTCACGCTGGCCAACAGGATGGCTAGGATCTTAGTTCTCAGTTCCCAGTTCTCAGTTCTCAGTGGGAAGCGGCGAGCTGAGAACCGAGAACTGGGAACTGAGAACTGCAGTTTGCTACTCCAGCGCATAAATCGTGAGGCCGCTCAGCAACTTGGGGTAGAAATCGGTTGACTTCTGGGGCAGCACTTCGCCGGCGAACGCAATGTCGCGAACCTGGTCGATGCGCGCCGGATTGATCAGGAACGCCAATTGCACCTTTCTACTTCGCACCTGCGACAGGGCTTCCGCAGCCTCGCGACAATAGGAAACTTTTTGTTGATTGCGAATTGCTTCCTCCGAAATCTTCAGTACACCTTCGAGAAGGCACTTGTGCAATTGCACGACATCGAGCGCTTGCTGGCGCAGAGAAAGTTTTCCGAACAAAGGAGTGCCAACGGCCTTGGGCGTGTGCAGCAGAAATGCCTGCTCGGCGGTGACCGCGAGCAGCGCAGTTCCCGCGTGCCCTGCCTCCTGCAGAATGGCAGTGGCGCGCGCCGCATCGATTCCAGCATCGACTTCTTCCACAGTGAAGAATTTCCGCGCCTCCGCCTGAAACTGTGCCGCTGAAAAGGATGGCAGGCCGAAGACGAGCCGGTGCGTGGGCAGAATGACTAGGCCGGGGAGATCTTTGTTGGACAGATCCATGTCGAAGAAAGTCATCATCACCGAGTCGTAAGGAGCGGGAAGGCCCGATCCGGTCTCAGCCGTGGCTCGTCGCTCGTTGCGATAGGTCAAGGCAGTCTCATATCGGTGATGTCCGTCGGCGATGATCAGCTTCCGCTCGCGCATCTGTTCGCGCACGGAGGCGATGACGGAAGCATCGGAGATCTTCCAGACGCGGTGCACGACGTCGTACTCGTCGGTGACCTCGACATCGGGGGATATGACTGGCGGGGCCGCCGAATCGAGCAGGGCCTGCACCTTGCCCGCTCCGCTGTAGAGCATGAAAATTTGACCGAAGTGGGCTCGAGTCGCGCGCAGCAGATCCAGCCGGTCGGCCTTCGGCTGGGCCAGCGTCTGCTCGTGCCGGAACACGACGCCGGCGGAATACTCCTCGATCCGGCCGAGAGCGATAAAGCCGCGGCGCTCGGCCCGCGCCTGAATCCCGTGTATGCCTTCCGGGGCGCCTTGCGGAGCGCATTCCGGAGCGTATTCGGGAACTGTGAAGGTTTGGGAATAGCGGTAGATCGAAGGGGCTGGATCGCGACGTAAAACGCCGGTCTGGCGCCAGTTCTGGAACGCCGCCGCCGCCCGAGTATAGACGTTTTCGGCGTCCCCGTCCCCCGGCAAGCGCTTCCCCAGAATAATCCGTACCAGGTTATAAGGACTGGCCTGGTAGTAGCGTTCCTGCATGGCAGGGGTGATTTTGTCGTAGGGCTGGGTGACGGCTTGCTGGACCGGAACGCGCTCCGGGTCATAGCGCCATGCTCGAAATGGGGAAATAACTGCCATTGAGGGAACGCAGAATTGTAGCAGGGATGGTTTTGGCCCCGGTCCGAAGAAGCGAAAGAAGAAGCGAAAAGAGAAAAAAGATGCGCAGAGTCAGAAGCAACTTCCCAAATCAGTTTTGAATCTTAGGGTCGCGGCCGAAAAAGTCCAATACTTTTTCAGGATTGTGCTACTATCCGATCTATATAGATTGCTCTGGCCGGATTTTTGCGGTGCCGGTCGCCTTCCCGTTCTGGGCGCGGAATTAGTGGGGCCCTATGCTGTACGGCAAACAGTTCTCGGCTCGCGTCTCCTTCGCAGTACTTCTGGTGGTTGCCGTGTGCGGCGCAGTTTTCGCCCAGAATTCTACTGAAGACGTCCACATTCAACCCCGCGTCAAGCCACCGGCTCCCAAGGAGCCGGACATGGATCCGGCGCTCAAGACTCATACCAAGCCCCTCAAAGTCGACGTAGATATGGTGCTGGTGCCGGTCACCATCACCGATCCCTTGAACCGGCTGGTAACCGGCCTTGACCGCCAGAACTTCTGCCTTTTCGAAGGCAGAGACCAGCAGGAGATCAAGACATTCTCCAGCGAGGATGCCCCGGTTTCGATCGGCGTGATTTTTGACATGAGCGGCAGCATGACGAGCAAGATCGAGCGCGCCCGCGAGGCGGTTGGCGAGTTTTTCAAGACGGCGAATCCGCAGGACGAGTTCTTCATGATCGCCTTCTCCGATAAACCGGAGGAGATTTCGGACTTCACCGCTTCGGTGGATGACATTGAAGGCAGGCTTCTCTACACAGTTCCGCGGGGCCGTACGGCGCTGCTGGACGCCATTTACCTCGGCGTCACCAAGATGCGCCAGGCCAAGTACCCGAAGAAGGCTTTGCTGATTATCTCCGACGGAGGTGACAACCATAGCCGCTATACCGAAGGCGAGATCCGCTCCATGGTCAAAGAGGCCGACATTCTGATCTACGCCATCGGTATCTACGATCATTATTTCCCCACGGAAGAGGAGCGGCTTGGGCCAGCCCTGCTCAGCGATGTTACCGAACTGACCGGTGGGCGGGCTTTTACCATTGACAACCCGAACGACCTGGCGGACGTTTCCACAAAAATTGGCATCGAGTTGCGCAACCAATATGTCATCGGATACCGTCCTAAGAATCCAGTGCGCGATGGCAAATGGCGTAAGATAAAAGTGAAACTCCTGCCGCCAAAAGGATTGCCGCCGCTCCGGGTCTACGCCAAGACGGGTTACTATGCACCGACGGAATAAAATTCCTTTACTGACTTTCTTCTTTCTGGTTTTAGTGTTCCTGGCTTACTCGCAAGCGCAAGCCCCGGCTCCGCCCAGTAGCGCGACGCCACCATCTTCTGCGGGACAGAGCAGCACTCCGAACGCCGCTCCGGGCGTCACTCCGAACACCGCGCCAGGCGTCTCTACAAATTCGGGGCAGAATCCGGAGGAGACCCCCGACAGCGGCGCTTTCGTTTTCCGCAAGCAGGTCGAAGAAGTCGTGCTGCATGCCACGGTCATCGACGACAAACAACGCATCATCACCAGCCTCGGTAAGGGCGATTTCAGTGTCTACGAGGATGGGCATCCCCAAACCATCACCGCATTTCGCCAGGAAGATATCCCGGTCGCCATGTGCATTGTGGTTGATAACTCCGGTTCCATGCGGGAGAAGCGGCAAAAGGTGAACGCGGCCGCGCTGAATCTGGTGCGCGCGTCGAATCCGGATGATGAAGTGTGTGTCGTCAATTTCAATGACGAGTTTTGGCTTGACCAGGATTTCACTTCCAACATCAAGAAGCTGAAAGAAGGACTGGAAAAGATCGAGGCGCGCGGCGGGACGGCGCTTTATGATGCGGTGACAGCCACCGCTAAGCACTTAAAAGACGATGCGAAGCTCGAAAAGAAGATTATTTTTGTGGTGACAGATGGAGAGGACAACGAGAGCGGCGAAACGCTCGAGCAGGCCGTGCGGCATCTGCAGGGCGAGAATGGACCCACGGTTTACGCCATTGGCATCCTGGAGAAGGAAGAGCATCCGAAAAAAGCGAAACGCGCCCTGCAAATCATGGCTGAGAGAACTGGCGGCATTGCTTTCTTTCCTCAAACGCTCGACGAAGTTGACGCCATCAGCCGCACCGTGGCCCATGATATTCGCACCCAGTACACCATCGGATACAAACCGACGACGCCGAAGAACCAGGGCGGCTATCGGCAAGTGAAAGTAGAAGCCCATTCGCGGAGCTACGGCAAACTCAGCGTCCGCACGAAGAGCGGCTATTACGCCGGAACGGAGCCGACTTCAGGGGCGCAGTAGTTCTCTTCTGTAGAAGCGGAGCAAAGCCCCGTCTCCACACGATTCAAATTATCGGGTTACCAAATTGCAAAATTGCGAGATCCCAGCATTGACGCTTCCCGTCCTTGTTCAATACTCTGAAGTGTGCCGTCCATCACCTCAAACTCGCGCCTGCGCGTCAGCGACGAAATTTCCAAGCTTGTCGGCGAAACGCCGATGCTGCAAATGAAGAGGCTGGCTCCTTCGGGATCAGCCGACATTTTCGCCAAACTCGAATACCTGAACCCAGGAGGCAGCGTGAAAGACCGCGCTGCGATTGGATTAATCGCGCGCGCCGAGAGCGAAGGCAAGCTGAGGCGGGGCGGGACGGTCATCGAAGCCACCGCCGGCAACACCGGCATCGGCCTGGCTTTGATCGGTGTGAGTCGGGGCTACAAGGTTCGGCTTTTCGTGCCGGAAAAATTCTCGGAGGAAAAAGTGATCATCATGCGGGCCCTCGGCGCCGAAGTGACCCGCACTCCGGAGGCCGAGGGCATGCAAGGCGCCATCCAGCGCGCCAGAGATCTGCAGGCGACCGACCCGTCAGCCTTCCTGGCCGCGCAGTTTGACAACCCCGCCAACCCCGATTACCACTACGAAACTACAGCTCGGGAAATTTTTGAGCAGATGGAAGGACAGATTGATGCCATCACGGTTGGCAGCGGCACGGCCGGAACCTTTACCGGAATTGCGCGTTTCTTGAAAGAACGGCTGGCGAAGGTGCATACCGTGGTGGTGGAGACACAAGGCTCCATTCTCGGTGGAGGGAAGCCCGGTCCGCACAAGGTCGAAGGCATCGGCAACAATTTTATTCCTGGAAATTTTGACCGCTCTGTTTGTGACGAAGTAATGATGGTGACCGATGACCAGGCCTTCGGAATGGTGAAAGAGCTGGCCGCCCGCGAAGGCGTACTCGGAGGTTCAAGCGCCGGCGCCAACGTCTACGCTGCGGTTGAAATCGCCAAGCGGCTGGGGGCAGGGAAGCGCGTGGTCACGCTGATACCCGACTCTGCCGAGCGTTATTTGTCGAAGAAAATTTTTGAAGGCGGAATATAGAGCAGCTCTTGGCTGTTAGCTTTTGGCTTGCGGCTTCTGCGATCCAATGTAGAGACGGGGTTTGCCCCGTTTCACTCGGCGGCGGGAGACGCGGCAAGCCGCGTCTCTACTCCAGTTTCATTGGCGGTCGCCAACAGACGTCGCCAACAGACAAGGTGCTGCCCCCAGGAGAAATCCTTTGACCCTTAAACCATCGGGCTTCGCAACGCGGGCCATCCACGTTGGTCAAGAGCCCGATCCCCTCACCGGCGCCGTCTCTGTTCCCATTTATCCAACCTCCACGTACGTTCAGGAAGAAATCGGCAAGCACAAGGGTTACGAATATGCCCGCGTATCGAATCCGACTCGTGACCGGCTGGAGACGAACCTGGCAGCGCTCGAAAACGGTGTCGCTGCGAAGGTGTTTGCGAGCGGAATGGCGGCGATCAATGCCGTCGCTACGATGCTCCAAGCGGGCGACCACGTTTTGGCCGGCCACAATCTCTACGGTGGGACACCGCGGCTGTTCAATCAGGTGCTGGTGAATTTTGGTCTGACGTTTACCTACGTCGACACATCGGACGCCAACAACGTTGAGCGCGCGTTCCAGAAGAACACGCGGCTGGTGTTCCTGGAGACTCCCACCAATCCCCTGATGGAGCTGTGCGACCTGCGCGCAATCAGCGAAATCAGCCACCGGCGCGGCGTCGAGGTTGTGGTCGACAACACTTTCATGTCGCCATATTTTCAGCGCCCAATCGAGTTCGGCGCCGACATGGTGATTCACTCCACGACGAAATTTCTCAACGGACACAGCGACGGGCTGGGAGGAGTCGTGGTCTGCACCAAACCGGAGCAGGCGGAAAAGCTCGCTTTTCTTCAGAAATGCGCTGGCGCCATCTTGTCGCCCTTCGAGTGCTGGCTGATCCTGCGCGGAGTCAAGACTCTGGCCGTTCGCATGGAACAGCACGACCGCAACGGCCGCAAAGTCGCCGACTACCTCTCCAAACACAAAAAGGTGCAGAAGGTTTTTTATCCGGGACTGCCCGGCCATCCGCAGCACGAACTGGCCAAGCGGCAGATGTCCGGTTTTGGATCGATGATCGCTTTCGAAACGGGATCGCTCGAGAACGCCAACAAAATGCTGCGCAAGGTGCGCGTCTGTTCATTGGCCGAGTCTCTCGGCGGTGTCGAAACCTTAATTTCGCATCCCGCTACCATGACGCACGCTGGCGTCGGCGAAGAAGTTCGGCGCAAAATCGGCATCACCGACGGCATGGTCCGCATCTCGGTTGGTATCGAGGATGTGGACGATATTCTCGCCGATCTTGAGCAGGCACTGGCCGCGATTTAGTTGTCTTAGTGCACCGACTCTCCAATCCACTCCAGGTACGGCGCGCTTCCTTCTTCGATGGCGATCTCGATGCACTCCGGCAGTTCGTAGGAATGCAGCTCACTCAAAGCCTCGCGAACGCGATCGAAAGCGTCAATCGTCGTTTTGATCAGGAGTAGGCACTCCGTTGCGGTCTCAACCTCGCCGTGCCAGCGATAGACCGATTCAATCTGGGGAGCGATGTTGACGCAGGCCGCCAGTTGTCGTTCCACCAGCGCGTGGGCGATGCTTCGAGCCTCTTCGAGCGAACCGCAAGTTGTGAGAACCAGCCGTTTGTCGGTCATATAAGATTAAGCATCTGCGTTTCTTCGAAGCATGGTTTCATTCGAAGCATACGAGGCAAGCGATGGCAACGCAAATCAAGTTTGGCACTTCTGGATGGCGGGCGGTGATGGCCGAAGAATTTACGTTTGCCAATGTTCACCGGGCCGTGCACGGCATCGCGCGCTACGTGTCGGCGCAGAAATCGAGCGGAGCAAAGTTAATCTTGGGGCGCGATCCCCGCTTCCTGGGTGAGAGTTTCTGCGCCGCGGCCGCTGACATCTTATGCCGCTACGGCATTACCCCGCTGGCCATCGCGGAGCCGGCGCCTACGCCGGCTATTTCCTATGCCGTGATCCAGTCCAAAGCCGACGGCGCCATTAATTTCACGGCTTCGCACAATCCGCCGGAATACAACGGCATCAAGTTCTCGACGCCCGATGGCGCGCCCGCGCTGCCGGAAGTTACGCAAGCCATCGAACGCGAGATTGCAGCCTTCGATGCGGATCCGCAAGCGGCAAGGGCGGAAAGAGCGGAAGCGCAGTCTCCATCCCAGGCCCCATCCCAGTCTATTGACCCGCGCCGCATGTATCTCTCGCGTTTGCGTGAGATTGTCGATCTCGACGTCATCAGGAATTCTGGTGTCAAGATTGCCTTCGATCCCATGTGGGGAGCTGCGCGAGGCTATTCTGACGTGGTCCTGCGCGAGGCGGGTGTGACCGTAGCAACCGTCCACGACACGCGCGATGTTCTGTTTGGAGGCCACGCCCCCGAACCCGACGATCACCTACTCGAAGACCTGCGGCACAAGATGCGCGAAATAGGGGCGGCTATCGGCATCGCAACCGATGGCGATGCCGATCGCTTTGGGATTGTCGACGCCGACGGCACGTTCGTCCAACCGAACTACATCATTGCTTTGCTCTTTGATTACCTGGTCGAAACGCGCGGCTGGAAAAACGGAGTCGGCAAATCGGTCGCCACCACCAATCTCATCAACGCACTGGCTGAGGAGTACAAAATTGAGCTCTATGAAACTCCGGTGGGGTTCAAATATATCGGGGAACTCATCAAGCAGGACAAGATCCTCATCGGCGGTGAAGAAAGCGCCGGGCTCTCGATTCGCAAACACGTCCCAGAGAAAGACGGAGTGCTTGCCGGCCTGCTCTGCTGCGAGATGGTCGCTCGCCGGGGCGCTTCGCTCGGCAAACAACTTGGCGACGTATTTGCCAAAGTTGGTTCCTTCTACCCTCTGCGAGAGAACTTCCGCTTGACGCCGGAAGTAAAAGCGAAGTTTACTGAGAAGTTACGTCGCGATCCGAGCGAGTTTGATGGCACAAAAGTTGCCCAGGCGGTGAGGACGGATGGGCTCAAACTCGTCTTCGCCGATGGATCGTGGGTTTGCTACCGGCTCTCGGGTACGGAGCCGGTGGTGCGCGTGTATAGCGAAGCGCGCAGCAGGGAAGGCGTCGCTAAGTTGAGCGCGACAGCGAAATCATGGATCTTCGACTAGGAGCACCGTCCGGAGCGCGCATCGTTCTACGTCCGGGGGAAGGCCTGCGTATGGTGATTGGTCAAGCTTTAGTTCAGGCTAAGGATCAGGCCAAGGATCGGGCTCCCCGGGCAGAAGCCGCGGCGACGCGGTGGATCGAGCGCACGCGCCCGGTGTGGTCGTGGTTTGCGCTGGAGTGGCGTCGTCTGGGAACGGCGGCGGCCATCATTCTTATTGTCGGATTGTTGCTGCATGCCATGTACGGTGCCAACGGCATGGTTATTTATCGGCAGAAGCGCTCAGAGATGCAGGCGCTGCAGCGTGAGGTCGAGCGCCTGCACAAGGAAAACAATCAACAGGTCGACCAGATCCGATCGCTTAAGTTCGATCCCGCCGCCATCGAGAAGGAAGCTCGCGAGCAGCTTCGCTACGCTCGACCTGGAGAATTTGTACTTGTCGCACCCGATCCTCCGCCGAAGCCACCCACCGGCCGCGCCAAGAACGGCAAATAATTGCTCGTCTAGTTGCTCGCCGAACGCAACAGCAGTTCCAAATTCTTCTCGGCCCAGACTGTGCTCCTCCTGTGATAAAGTTCAGAGATCGCATCACGTGTGGGAACCAATCTGAGGAGGATGACATGCGGAAATTTCTCTCGTTGTTATTTGCCGGCGCTTTGATTGTATTGGTGGCCTCGGTGTCATTTGCCAGCGATGCCCAAACCGTGAACGGCTGGGTTAGCGACTCCAAGTGTGGGGCTAAGGGAGCCAACGCGGGCGCGGAAGCATGCACGAAGAAGTGCATCGCAGCTGGCGCCAGCGCGGTTGTCGTTACCGACAAAGATCAGAAGGTCCTGACGGTGGACAATCCCGATGCCCTTAAAGATCACCTCGGACATCACGTTGCCGTGACCGGGCACATCGACGGCGACAAGATCCACGTTGACAGCGTGAAGATGCTGTAGGGTTGTGTCTCGTAGGTCGCTTCAACTCTGTCATCCTGAGCGAAGCGAAGGATCTATGAATTTGGACGCGCCACAATGCATAGGTCCTTCCCCTTCGGCTGCGCTCAGGGTCAGGATGACAGAATTTGTGGTGGGATTCGGAAAGCGGGTTCTCACTTTCACCACCACCGCTGAGCCCAAGCTTTAGCGCACGACGCCTTCGAGCGGTGAACTGGCAGTCGCATAAAGCTTTCGCGGCATTCGTCCTGCCATGAATGCCTGCCGTCCGGCGAGCACGGCGTGCTTCATGGCTTCGGCCATCAGCACAGGTTCCTGGGCTCCGGCAATGCCGGTGTTCATCAGCACGGCGTCATAGCCTAGTTCCATGGCGATGGCCGCATCGGAAGCTGTGCCCACGCCCGCGTCCACAATCAGCGGGACTCCCGTGATCATCTCGCGCAGGATTTTCAGGTTAGCGGTGTTCTGAATACCGAGCCCGCTGCCGATGGGCGCGCCCAAAGGCATCACCGCCGCGGCTCCGGCGTCCACCAGCCGTTTGGCGAACACGATGTCGTCGGATGTATAGGCGAGCACGGTGAATCCTTCTTTCGCCAGCACTGCTGTCGCTTCGAGCGTCGCTTGAACGTCCGGATACAGCGTTGCCTGGTCGCCAATCACTTCCAGTTTGATCCAGTCCGAAAGTCCAACCTCGCGCGCTAGGCGGGCCGTGCGGATGGTGTCGTCGGCGGTATAGCAGCCGGCGGTGTTCGGCAAAAGGAAATATTTATTTGGATCGATGTAGTCGAGCAGCGATTCCTTGCTGCGGTCGAGATTCACCCGGCGCACGGCCACCGTCACCATGTCGGCGCCGCTGGCTTCGAGCGCACGGGCGGTTTCCTGAAAAGATTTGTATTTGCCGGTTCCAACGATCAAGCGGGAACGGAATTGCCGGCCAGCGATAATGAATGAGTCCGTCATGTCCTTATTGTACGGCGACAGCCAACTGGGAACCATGCTGACGGAGAAGACGGCGAGGCATCCGTCCCTCCACCGGATGTTATCCCGGAACCGCCTCCCTCTCCGCCTGCGCGTACATTTCATCGATCAGCGCCCGGTAGCGATCTTCAATTCCCCGCCTCCGCACCTTGAAAGTATGTGTCATCGTGCCATCCGCCGCCGAGAATTCTTCAGCTATCACCAGCACACGTTTCAATTTTTCAAAGCGCGCCAAGTTCTGGTTCGTTTCCTCGACGATGCCTACATACAGGGCCTGTACCTTGGCGTTGGCGACAAGTATTTCCCGCGAAGCAAATTCAACCTGGTTCGCCCGCGCCCAATCTTCGAGAACGGGGAAGTGCGGCGCGATCAGCACGGCGGGAAACTTCCGGCGGTCTCCAATCACTACCGCCGTTCCAATGAGCGGGTTTAGCTTCAGCGAATTCTCGATCGGTTGGGGCGCGATGAACTTCCCGCCGGAGGTCTTGATCAGATCCTTCTTGCGATCCGTGATCGAAAGGTATCCCTCATTGTCGAGATCCCCGATGTCGCCCGTCTTGAACCAGCCATCCACAAATGCGTTGCGGGTTTCGTTTGGACTGTTCCAATAGCCCTTGAATACCGAGGGTCCGCGCACCAGTACCTCGCCGTCGTCGGCAATCCGCACTTCGACGTTCCCGAGCGGCTTACCGACGGTTCCCAGTTTGTGCGCTGCGGGAGTGTTCACCGCGATCACAGGGGAAGTTTCCGTCAACCCGTAGCCCTCGTGGATGGGAATGCCGATATCGGCATACCACTCCGCCAATTCGCGTCCCAGGGGCGCACCTCCGGAAATGAACTCCTCCGCTTTTCCACCCATCCCAGCGCGCACTTTGGAAAAGACCAGCCGGTCCGCTATTTTCATTTTCCAAGAGAGTGCCTTAGGTTGGGTTCCCGCCAGAGTCTCGGCGCGGTGGGCGCGACCTACCGAAAGCGCCCAGCGGTAAATCGCGCTCTTCGGAAAGCCTGTAGCCTTGAGGATCACGCGTTCCCGTATCTTCTCGTACACACGTGGCACAGCAATAAAGATGTTGGGCTGCACTTCCTCCAAAGCCCGCGCTAGATGCGCAATGTCAGGACAATATGCCAGTACCACTCCACGGTAGAGCAGCGCGAAGTCCACGTGCCGCGCGGTCACGTGGGAAAGTGGCAGAAACGAAATGCTCACCTCTTCTTTTGTCCCAAAGCCGAAGGCAGCCATCGAATACGCAATGTTCGACGCCATGTTCCCATGGGTCAGCATTGCTCCCTTTGGAGTTCCTGTCGTGCCTGAGGTGTAGATAATTGTCGCCAGGTCATCGGGGACAACCGAGCGCGAGCGGGCATCGAATTCGGGATCGGAGTTCGCTGGCCCTTGCAGCATCAATCCCTGCATCTGGACGGCATGCGCCGTCTCGACCGCGTCCATGACGAGGATCCGCTCCACCGGCGTGTGCCGCTGAATGGTCAGGACCTTTTCCAACTGGTGCTTGGTCGACACCGCGATGATGCGTGCCCCGGAATCGTTGAGGATGTACGAAGTCTGCTCCGCCGTCTGTGTGGCATAAACCGGAACGGTGACCGCGCCCAGGGCAAGCGCCGCGAAATCAGTGATGGTCCACTCGGGGCGATTTTCGCTGAGGATAGCGACGCGATCGCCTTTGCCAACGCCCCAGGATTCAAGTGCGTGAGCCACAGCCACGACGCTGCGGTAAACCTCCGCGGAAGAGATCGATACCCAGCCCAAGACCTGCCTTTGCATCATCACGCGATCGCGTTGGTTTTGATAGATCGCGAATAAAATGTCGTTTAGTGTCTGAAGGCTCATCCGATCCGATCAGGGTTTCATAACCATTGTACGCAGTGATTGTAGGTTTCGCAGAGGCGTGTCGATATCGCCGCTCGGAGAGCCAGTGCTTTGACCTCCTGCTTCACCACACTGTGTTATTCTTTTCTTGCGGGGTGGAGCAGTCTGGTAGCTCGTTGGGCTCATAACCCAAAGGTCGGTGGTTCAAATCCACCCCCCGCAACCAACCTAAACCTCCACATATTGAAAAGTCGTGAGACGCGCCGCACGTTCTTAGTACAAAACCCGCTCCTGGGTACCAGTTTCGCTATTCGTGTGCGGCTTACCTGTCACCACCCATTTCGTGGCCACAGCCAGATGCCGCCTACGCACTCCAGCGACACGCTAACTCCTTAAGAATCGGCAAGAATGGCCACATTCTCCTTCAAGTGTCCAGCGCAGTGGCTCTGGCGTCCGGTAATTCGTCCGTTTGACGAGATTTCAGTCTTGTACTACATACATCAAACACGGTGTGCTATGGCAACAGAGCCCTCTCCCCAGCCCAACTACGCTCCTCCGAGCAAACCAGCAATGCCGGCCAGTGTGGCATTTGAAAAACACTATAGTCACCGACTCCCAGCGCAGATATTTTTCCTCCTCGGCCGGCTAACTTCAATCCCCGGCCCTCAACCAAATGAAGGCTTGGACGGCCGCGCTTTTGGGAATTAGAGTGTCCACGATCCTCCGAAAACAATCGTGCCCCCTTTACAGTAGCCAGGGCCCGATACTGGTCGTAATACCTAAAGAAGAGAACGAAATCCTTCTTCGGAAGAATGAAATTGGACTGAAAACCGATCAAGGATGCCCAGGAAACTCCAGGGAATCCGTGGAAGCGTTAGGTCATGAGCCCACAGGGAATAGGAATCCCAACAACTTACAAGACGCGGGTGGCCCTCGAAAAGCCTTGTAAGAAGCGCTAGGGAATCGTTATTGGACAGCTAGAGGACAGCCGCAGGAGCGCGGTGTTTGCCGCTGTCAGGGCCGCGATGCAGATCCAATGCACCTAGAGAAACCTGCAACGGGCGTGTACCCCGCCAATGATTCATAAATTTTCTCGAACCGAAGTCATACCATGGTGATAAGTCCCCATGACTTCACAATCTACCCGGACGAAAAAGAAGACTAAAAGGACGAAATCATGTCCGACGTCTTGGCAGATATGCTCACAGCGGAAACCCCATTTGGATCTATCTGACCTTATCAGCGAGAGCACGATCTTCCTGCGCCGCCTTTGGGCCATAGCTCGAGACAAGACGCGCCACCACCACTGCCACGAAAAAAATTCCCGACATGCTTTCGAGCGCTGCAATCATTCGCACGTAAGGATCGATCGGTACAATTCCTCCGTAGCCTACGCTCGTCAGGGTCACCATACTGAAATACAACATCGTTCCATTCTGCGTGGCTGGAATCGCCTGGTTGAAGGCATGGTCGACGAAACGATTCAAAATCCAATAGACCTGTGAGTAAGCTGTGGCTATCACAAGGTAGCCGATAAACGCTTCGGCAATCGCACTCCGCGGATTGTGCGACCGGGAATGAAAATGATCGAAGATAGCCCACAGGATCGAACACGAGAACATCAAGCCCACAAACGGAGAGAGATTAGCCCTCAGTTCGTGGCGGTTTCCGAAAGCCTCTCCGATTCGTGTGACCATCCAGATCCCCGCCAAGGGAAGGACGATACGGCGAACGATGGCTCGATCTGCCATATAGCGGATGCCTGAAACTACGATGCATAACACCGCGAGTCCCAGCACAGCACCGGCGCGAGGATGAGTATCTGCGAGCGGCGAGGCAAGAATCTCGACGACGAGAACCCACATGATGATTTCCATGCGGTACGCCGATAAAAACCCCGAGCGTTGCCATTTGCAGTTCATCTTTAATCTCCTTGTCCTGGTTTTGAACGTCGGGGTTCTTCCCTTACTCCACCTCCGACCAATCGTCGGTCGGGTTGAATTGTTGAATGGACGCCGCGATCTTGGCCGTATCGGGACCTAGATCCCGCTCGTAGACCGAGCCGTCGCTACCCGTCATGAAAGTGATGATGCCGGTTTCTGCGTACTTAACAGGCGTTGCCAGGACGGCGAAGCCGCCGGTCATCTTTCCATTCACGATGTAGCTCATCGCGCCGCCGGGAACCTCGTCGCCCTGAGCAGTCAGGATGCGCAGGGTATATCCATCGATGACCAGCGGTTGGCCCGGAGAAATCGAAGCGAGCGAAGACTTGGGGAATTCGTTCAGGCTCGCAAGCGGGCTCAAGGCTTGATTCTCCGAAGCGGGCCAATACAGCCCGTCCTGTTTGCCCGAAGTGCTGATGATGTGCTGCGCGTATTCGCCCGATTCACCACCAGCAGTAAAATACATCTGTTGCGCGGCTGCCAGGGCGGAGCAAGCGTCGATCGTCAGCAATTCATTTCGCCCGATGTTACGGCTACGAACCTCTTCCGCGCCGGCGATTCCATCGAAGTACCACTGACCCGACGAATTCTTCGCGAGCGGCACTGGGAAAGCAAAGTTGTCCGCTCCGATGTAGAGAACGCGACTTTCGTCAGTCATATCTACCCAGCGATTCATCTTTGCGTATTTAATGGCAAAAGCGTCCATCGCAGCTTTATCTGCGTCTCTGTCTCCCGTACTGAGGAGGGCCTTTGTGTTAAGTCCCAGAATTTTTTCAAGTGCGGTTTCATCGCCGTTCCTTGCTGCCTCGGCCAGCACGGCTCCGGCCTCGGCCGGCGTCTGAAACGTAATCTGGACGTCCCCGGCCTTCGCGGTGATTTCGGTTTTCAGCTTTAGAATCAGGACGGCGACGAGTGCGAGGGTCAGCAACCCGATCCCAACCTGCTTCCACTTCTTCGTTGTCTTGTTCACATTCGATTCCATTTTTAATCTCCTTTTAAAAGCTTGATCTTGGTTTTCTGTTGTTGAATGACCGTAACTTGCTGGCCCATTACCGACGGCGGCCGCCGCCTCCACCTGAGCGGTGCTGAGCAGGTGCATGCTGCCTTGCCATATGCCGCTCTGGGCGACGTCCCGCCATGCTTCCGCGCCCGCGATTGCTTTCCGTGCGATTGGCCGCGCCGTCTCCGCTGAAACGGGAGCGGTTCTGCTCGGCACCGGCAACGTGGTTGTCGCGGTTCTGACCGAGCATTTGGCCGCCGCCATTGTCGGTTGCGTGCTGTTCTCCGCCATTGCCGCCGATCAGGCCGTGATTTCCGTTGTTGCCGCCGTTGGGCAGTTGCTGGCCGGCGTTCTTATCCTGGTGCAATCCACCGTCAGGACCGTAATACTCATTTGGGTGATAGGCGCCGTTAGGGCCATAGTGCGTGTCTTCGCCCGGCTTATAGTTACCGTCGGGGTGAAAGGTGCCGTTGTTGCCGTACCAGGCATGATTTTGCGACCCGACCGCGCCGCCGTTGGGAGCCACATTTGCATGCTCCACGCCGCCGTTACCACCGATCAGACCGTGATTTCCGTTGTTGCCGCCATTGGGCAGTTGCTGTCCGGCGTTCTTATCCTGGTGCCATCCGCCGTCAGGGCCGAAATACCCGTTCGGGTGATAGGCGCCGTTGGGACCATAGTGCGTGTCTTCGCCCGGCTTGTAGTTGCCATCGGGGTGAAAGGTGCCGTTGTTGCCATACCAGGCATGATTTTGTGATCCGGCCGCTCCGTTTGCCCAAGGATGATAGCCGTTGTAATTTCTGTTGTTCCAAACGTGGGTGTTGATATAGGTGTTGTGGTTGTAGATGATCGTGGTTGAACCACCGCCACCGCAGCAGCCCCAGTTCACACCCCAGGCATGCCAGCCCCAACCGAATCCTCCACCAACCCATCCACCGCCGTCGAACGACGCTCCGATGGTGATACCAGTCCCAAAGTAAAGACCGAAGGAAGCCACGGGCAGCGGCGGAGCAACGTAGTACGGCACCACCACGGGCGCACCAAATACCACCGCCGGGTTGTACTGCGGAACGTACACAACCTGCGGGCTCGCCGGTTGAATCACGATCGTGTTGGACGTTGGCTGAGTGACCGTGATCTGCGAGTTCGATTGCAGCGTCCCTGCCGCTTGCGCTTTCGCGCGCATCGCCTGCACCGCTGCCATCACATCGGACTGCTGATTCGCGAATGCCTGCCCGAGGCTCGATGTCCACGAAAGGTTATGCGCAAGGTTGTCCATCACAGAAGGAAACTGTGTCAAGGCCTTGATGCTGGGATCCCAGGATTGCTGATCAACAGCCTGCGCGAGCGCTGAGCCCGTCAGGTTTCTATTCTGCGCGAGCCAGTCGTCCGCGTAGGTCAACTGATCTGGGTTCGTTGCGGCTGCCAGCACCTGTGCCACCAGCGCATCGGGGTAGAGCGCGATGGGGGCAACCAG
>Ga0116102_1000246_pt1 | contig 24465 bp, 28 predicted proteins | sample June2015DPH_4_50_FD_89822 | JGI IMG/M metagenome (GOLD analysis project Ga0116102, IMG submission 89822) | Peatland microbial communities from SPRUCE experiment site at the Marcell Experimental Forest, Minnesota, USA - June2015DPH_4_40 | ecosystem: Environmental > Terrestrial > Soil > Wetlands >... | reverse complement strand
TGCGGCGTTTTGCCGGCCGCCAGGTCGTCGAGGATGCGGGTCAGCGTTTCCGGCGTCAGATCCTCGTAATAATCGGCATTGATCTGCACCATCGGCGCGTTGACGCAGGCGCCCAGGCACTCGACCTCGGTCCAGGAGAACGTGCCGTCGGTGGTGACGTCGTTCTCGTGGCCGATCTTGTGATGCAGGACTTTCTTGAGCTGGTCGGCGCCGCGCAGCATGCACGGCGTCGTGCCGCAGAACTGCACGTGGAAGCGACCGACCGGCGAAAGATTGAACATCGTGTAGAAGGTCGCCACTTCGAGCACGCGAATCCTCGCCATGCCGAGCATCTCGGCGACCGCTTCGATCGCCTTCTGCGGCAGCCAGCCGCCGGCCTGCTGCTGCGCTCGCCACAATAGCGGGATCACCGCGGATTGCTGACGGCCCGGCGGATATTTGGCGATCTGCGCCTTCGCCCATTCCAGATTCTGGGAAGTGAACGCAAAGCTCGGCGGCTGTTTTTCGGCGAGGCGGCGCACGCTCATCGGTCGACCTCTCCGAACACGATGTCGAGACTGCCGAGGGTCGCCGACACGTCGGCGAGCATGTACCCGCGGCACAAGAAATCCATGGCCTGCAGGTGGGCAAAGCCGGGCGCGCGAATCTTGCACTTGTACGGTTTGTTGGTGCCGTCGGCGACGAGATAGACGCCGAACTCGCCCTTGGGCGCCTCGACGGCGGCGTAGACTTCGCCGGCCGGCACGTGAAAGCCTTCGGTGTAGAGCTTGAAATGGTGAATGAGCGATTCCATCGAACGTTTCATCTGCGCCCGCCGCGGCGGCGCGATCTTGTTGTCCTCGACGAGGACCGGGCCCTGGCCGTCCGCAGCCCGTAACTTTTCGATGCACTGCCGCATGATGCGGACCGACTGGTGCATCTCTTCCATACGCACGCAATAACGATCGTAATTGTCGCCGTGCCGGCCTATCGGGATGTCGAAATCGAACTCGGAATAGCACTCGTAGGGCTGCGCCTTGCGCAAATCCCACGCCGCACCGGAGCCGCGCACCATGACGCCGGAAAATCCCCGCGCCCAGGCGTCTTCCAGCGTCACCACGCCGATATCGACGTTGCGCTGCTTGAAGATGCGGTTCTCAGTGAGCAGCACCTCGAGGTCGTCGCAGGTCTGCAGGAATGGATCGCAAAAGGCCTCAATGTCGTCGATCAGTTTCGGCGGCAAATCCTGATGCACGCCGCCGACGCGGAAATAGGCCGCATGCATGCGCGCGCCCGAGGCCCGCTCATAGAAACCCATGAGCTTCTCGCGCTCTTCAAATCCCCACAGCGGCGGCGTCAGCGCCCCGATATCTAGCGCCTGGGTCGTGATATTGAGGAGATGCGACAGCAGACGGCCGATTTCGCTGTACAAGACGCGGATCAGCTGCCCGCGTCTGGGAACCTGGATGCCGAGCAGCTTTTCCGCCGCGAGGCAGAACGCATGCTCCTGGTTCATCGGCGCCACATAGTCGAGCCGGTCGAAATACGGAATCGCCTGCATATAGGTCTTGTGCTCGATCAGCTTCTCGGTGCCGCGATGTAAAAGTCCGATATGCGGATCGACGCGCTCCACGACCTCGCCATCAAGCTCGAGGACGAGCCGCAATACGCCGTGCGCCGACGGATGCTGCGGGCCGAAATTGATGGTGAAGTTGCGCTGTCTCGTCTCAGCCATCGTGCATCCCAAAGCGACCTATGCGGCCGGCGCCGCGACCTGTTTCACGACCCCTGCCCGCCACCGTTCTTGCCGGCCTTTTCGTCGCCCGGCAGCACGTAATCCGTCCCTTCCCAGGGCGATAGAAAATCGAAGTTGCGGAATTCCTGGGCCAGCCGCACCGGCGCGTAGACGACGCGCTTGAGCTCGTCGTCGTAACTCACCTCGACGAAGCCGGTAAGCGGAAAGTCCTTGCGCAGCGGATGACCCTCGAAACCGTAATCGGTGAGAATCCGCCGCATGTCCGGATGGCCGGTGAAGAGGACGCCGTAGAGATCGTAGGTCTCGCGTTCAAACCAATTGGCGCCGGGAAACACCTCGATGATCGAATCGACCGGCGTCGTCTCGTCGGTCTCGACCTTCACGCGCAGGCGCACATTGTGCTTGGGCGAAAGCAGATGATAGACGACATCGAAGCGCCGCTCGCGGCCCGGCCAGTCGACGGCGGTCACGTCGGTGATATTCCAGAACTGGCAGCGCGGGTCGTCGCGCAGGAAGCGCATGACCGCGACGATGTCGCGGGCCGCGGCCGTTACCGTCAGTTCATGATGCGCAACCGTATAGCCGAGCACCGACGGGGCAAGCGCAGCAGCGATCGTCTTGCCGAGGGTGTCGAGTGAATCATCCATGATCAGCGTTCGATCGTCGCGGTGCGGCGGATTTTCTTTTGCAGCAGCAGCAGCCCGTACAGCAGGGCCTCGGCCGTCGGCGGACAGCCCGGCACGTAGATGTCGACCGGCACGACCCGGTCGCAGCCGCGCACCACCGAATAGGAGTAATGGTAATAGCCGCCGCCGTTGGCGCACGATCCCATCGACACCACGTAACGCGGCTCCGGCATCTGGTCGTAGACCTTACGCAGCGCCGGCGCCATCTTGTTGGTGAGCGTGCCGGCGACGATCATGACGTCGGATTGGCGCGGTGAGGCGCGCGGCGCCAGACCGAAGCGCTCGGCGTCGTAGCGCGGCATCGACATCTGTATCATTTCGACGGCGCAACAGGCGAGCCCGAACGTCATCCACATCAGCGAACCGGTGCGTGCCCAGGCGACGAGGTCGTCCGCCGCCGCGACGAGAAATCCCTTGTCGGCAAGCTCGGCGTTGAGACCGGTAAAAAACGGATCGCTGGCACTCACCGGCTTTGCGGTGCGCGCGTCAACCAATCCCGGACGCTGAGTTTGGATCGCGGGTCCGCTCAGTTCCATTCGAGCGCTCCCTTCTTCCACTCATAAATAAACCCGATCGTCAGCACCGCAAGGAACAGCATCATCGAGCAGTAGCCAAACAGGCCGAGCTTGCCGAAGGCCACCGCCCAGGGGAAAAGAAAGCTGACTTCGAGATCGAAAATGATGAAGAGAATCGCGACCAAGTAAAAGCGCACGTCGAATTTCATACGCGCATCGTCGAAGGCGTTGAAGCCGCACTCGTAGGCCGAAAGCTTCTCCGGATCGGGTTGCTTGTAGGCGACGAGAAAGGCGGAGAGGAGGAGCGCCGTCCCAATCACAGCCGCTACCGCGATGAAAACAATGAGCGGCAGATAGCCGAGCAAAAATTGATTGAGCGACTGAGTCACCGCGCACCCTCTTGGCCGCCGTCACCCGGCAGCCGTCGTCTTCCACGCGTCAAGATCAAGGCCCCAACGCGCAGGGCGGGACCGCGCCGATTTGCCCCCAAATCTCGCGGTTCGCGTTGGAAAACGAACTGGGCGTGACCCTTAGCGCAGTGCACAAAAAGGCGCAAGGCGGGCTTGTGGGTTAAGCCATGCGCGCGACGCTGGCGTGCCCGGAGTATTGTGAGGATGCGCCAAATGATGGAAAGCGTGGCGGGAGCGACGGGAGAACCACATCCCAGTGTCGTCAATGGCTTACGTTGCCAACCTGCCGCTAAACCCCCTTTTGGCGCTAAAAGGCTTTCTGAAAACTGCCAACTGTCGCTTACGACTTCTCGGTCGGGAACAACGCCAACGTCTTGGCCATGCCTGCGGTCGCCATTTTTGCCCTGTTCGCCGCCGCGACGTACCTTCGGATCTCGCGCATGTCCGTGTGACCGGAGATGCTGGCGATGTAGTCCTCCGAGCAACCGGCTTCCGCCATGCGCCGCAGGAAGGCTTTGCGCAGCCCGTGGGCGCTGCAGTGGGGCAGTCCCGCCTCGTCGCAACGGGCGCGAAACCAGTTGCCGAAACCTGCCGCTGTGAACGGCTTGCCGTACTCTGTCACGAGGAAGGTCTTGACGCCGACCATGTTCGTCGCGGCGATCGTCTTCGCGAGCGGCTCGGCGATCGGGATATCCATGACGCTGCCGGTCTTGGATTGCGTGAACCGGAGCCGGGGTTCTCCGTTCTCGCCGACGCCGATGTTTGGCGGCCCGAGTTGCACAACGTCGCTCCGGCGTTGCGCCGTGTAGAGCAGCAAATCGAGAGCGAGGCGCGCCTTGGTGCCGATCGGATGGCGTTCCTCGTACTGGCGAAGCTCATCCTCCGTCCAACTGTGAAAGCCGGTGGTCTTGATCGCGTCGAGCTTGACACCGAGCGCCGGATTGTCGCGGCGCAGCTTCTCGCTCACCGCGAACGCCAGGAGCGCGCGCAGCACGCGCAGGAGGTTGCGCTGCGCCGACGGCTTGCCCGCCTTCTCCGCGAGCATCGCCTCGACGTGACGCTGTTCAAGGAGCGCGATGCGCTTGTCACCATGCCGGACGCGGAATGCTTCAAGGATATTGCGGTCGGTCGCCTGCGTGATGGGCCTGTTCTTGGTGAACCGATGGCTTTGGTGTAGCGCCGCGATCGCCGCGTTGACGGTGCCCGGCACACTGCGGCTGGCACCGATCTCGACCTTTGCCGCGCCGCCGTTGCGCAGCGCCCAATAGGCCTCCATAAATTCCGGCGAGTTGTACGCGCCGGGCAACGGCGTCCGCTTGCCCCGGCGGCGAAAGTAGAAATACAGCTTGCCGTTCTGCTTGGGGACCGCCTCAATGAATTTCAGGAGCCGCGCCATTGATCCAATCGTCCCATTCGTTGACCTCAACAGCATTATCGACCCCGGGCTTGCCGGGGACGACGATGATCTTGTCCGGCGCGACTTCGTAGCGGGCAACTGCGATGCCCGCTCTATCCGCTTCCTTGCGCACGGCGGCGAGCGTCGGCCTGCGGGCGCGGCGCGTTCGCTTCATGCCACGGCGGCCAAGCTCCACGCAACCGGCACCGCGCGGCGCTTTCGCCGTCAACTCTTCGATGGTCGCGCCGCCCCGGAGAAGTTCGTGAAGCAACCGGACCGGCAACGCGCGTTGGGCGTCGTCATTCATTCTGCGACGATTCTATTTGCGCGCCGCCGCAAAAGCAAAGGCCGGCGGTGCCGCGGCCGCGCCGACGCACATATTTCTCGCCGATCGCGCCGCGCGCGATTGCGGAGCCGCGCACGCGCGGATCGCGGCGGCGATGTGGCGGCGGATTTGGCGGCGCCGCGCTGTCACCGGTGCGCGGGTGACGCCAGCGGGCGTTGATTCGCGCGCTCAATATGGCGGGGAAGTGGCCATGTCCGGCGCGCGATCGACGCGCGGTTTCGATCTCTGAAACACCATGAAAAAACGCGCGCGGAATACCTTAACGCGCCCAGATGGTTACGCCCTGCTTCGAGACAATTTGTCCGAAAACTGATGTTATTTCAATGGCATAGCGCGCGCCGCCTATTGACGGTGGCGGTCAGCAGGAGGTAGCGCATTGTCTAGCTTTTAACTGATACCGGACAACGGAAAATGACCGACATAAGCAATACCGACAGCGCCCTGTACCGACGCGAGCACCGCCACGTCCGCCTCGACGACGACATCCTGATTCCACGACGTGAATTTGCTCGTGATGAGCTTTCTGTCTCTGACAGAACTGCCTCGCGGATGCGCCTGCCGACGACGTATCTCTCGAACACCGCCTATGTCGCGCGCAATGCCAGCATGAAAATCGTTGCAGGAAACGTGCGCCGCTGCAAACCGAAGGAGCGCGCTACCTAAAAAGGAAAACGGCCGGACACCTTTGGACGAGGTGACCGGCCGCGAAACTTAAACCAACCGGCGTTGAAGCGCCGTAACAGAAGAAAGGAAGTTTACTATGCCCCCCCAAAATAACAGTAGTCCGCTTGCTGGTCAAGCGGACTACGAATCCGTCGATGTCTCCGAGTTCACGGCGGAAGCGCTCTCCGAGCATTTTGAGTCTAGCCCGAAAAAAGGTCGGGGCCGGGCCAAGAAGTCCCTTGAGCTGATCGATGCCATGTTCGACATCGCCGAGGCCGCGCAGCCGATCACCGGCCGCGGTGTGGGCTACAAGCTGTTCACCAAGGGTCTAATCCCGTCGATGAGCCGACAGGACATGAACGCCGTTTACCGGCTGCTCAAGGAGTCTCGCGAGGAGGGCATCATCCCGTGGGAATGGATTGTCGACGAAACCCGCGAACTCGAAAAGGCTGCGGCGTGGGATAATCCAGATTCCTTCGTCCGCACCCTGGGCGCATCCTATCGCCGGGAATTCTGGAACCGTCAGCCAGTGCGTGTCGAAGTGTGGAGCGAGAAGGGGACCGTCCGTGGAGTTCTTGCTCCTACGCTCGACAAGTATGGCGTGGGTTTCCGCGTGCTGCACGGCTTCAGCAGTGCGACAACCGTCATGGATGTTTGCCAGGACAACGACAGGCGCCCACTCATCATGCTCTATGTCGGCGACTATGATCCGTCCGGCATGTGCATGTCGGAAGTGGACCTGCCGAAAAGACTTGAGAAGTATGAGGGTGATCATGTGGCCATCAAGCGGATTGCCATCACATCCGACGACTTCGCTGCTGGGCTGCCGTCGTTTCCGGCATCAGACAAAAGCAAGGACACTCGCTACAAGTGGTTTGTCCGCAACTTCGGAGACCGGTGCTGGGAATTGGACGCAATGGACCCGAACGATTTGCGGGCCAAGGTCGAGGAGGCAATCAAGGAACGCATCGAGTGGCAGCAGTGGGAACGGGACACCCTGATCAACGAAGCCGAGCAAAAATCATTGCGGACGGTTTTGAAGAGCTGGGGCAAGACGCCCACATGGTGGTGAGTATTTTGAGTCCAGCACGAAAATACTCCGAAGCGCCTGCCGCAGCGTCGAATACAAGCGCGAAAACACTCCCATCGCAACTGTGCCGATACAGCGACGGCTCCATCCATTCCGGCTTCGTCATTTGGCAGAAGGTCTATGCCGATCGCGGGATTGCGACATTCCCGGTCAGGATCGGGACCACGAAGAAGCCAATGGTCAGGGGCTACCCAAAGGTCGGCCCGGATCTAAGCGCCGAATGGGCCCAGGAGTTTCCGTTCGCTCCGGCATTCGGATTAAACCTCGGTCCCAAAGAATGGCACACCAACCGACGAGGCGAAAGGCTACCACCGGCGAGCGGCCTCACAGAGGTGGATATCGACACCCCGGCCGAGAATATCCTCGCCGATGCCCTCGACCGCCACGGCGACACGCCGATCGTCATCAGGACGGCAAGCCGTAAATTCAAGGCGTGGTATCGGCACAACGGCGAGAAGCGTCTTATACGGCCCTTCCCGGGTTTGCCGATTGACCTCCTCGGCGGCGGCTTCACAGTCCCCCCGCCGAGCTTCAACGCTGATCTGTCGGCGCAGTATGAATTCATCGCCGGAAACCTCGACGACATCGGCCGGTTGCCGGTGATGCGCAACCTTGATCCGGCGCTGTATCGAGTTAAGGCTCCGCGCGAACGTGCCAAGAAGGCGGACAGCCTTGCCAGTCCGCTCAGTGGCATGCGGGATGGCGACGGTCGCAACAATGCGCTGCTCCGTGCGATCGGGCCAACCGCAAGAGAGATCTACGCCGAAGGCGGGACGCGAGAGCGGCTTTTGGAAGTCGCCGTAAGCCACAACAACGAGAGCGCAGAACCCATGGCAATCGAAGAGGTCAACCAAGTCGTCGGCAATGTGTGGAAGATGACCACGGAGCACCGCAACTGGATCGGGCGCGGCGGCGAGCGGCGAACGGAACTCGCCAGCTTCAGCGGCGATGTCGATGCCTGGTTCCTGCTGGAGTTCCTGCGGGTCAGTGAGGGGGCATCGGCCGTATTCTGGATCGCTAATGGTCTCGCCGAGAACTTCGGGTGGACGAGGCAGCGGTTTGTCCAAGCCCGCGAGCACCTCATTGACCTCGGCTACATCGCAAAGATCAAGAAGGCATGGAGCACATCGCCAGCGGAATACATCTGGGCATAAAGGGGGTGGGTGTACGAAATCGTACAGCTATTCTTACTTACCTATCCTCTCACACTCCTCTTCCTCTCTCGGTGCATACCGAAAAGGAGCACACCCTACGGAAGTGCATAGCACCATGAAATCCCGATCCGTTGTGCATAGCCGTAACGTAGGCGTTGCACGTATCCGTCGTTGCGTGCGGTGTTCGAAGCCACTCGCTCGGCGGGCGCGCGGCGACGCGAAATATTGCTCGGCCACGTGCCGAGTCGCGCATTGGCACAAGCGGGCGCGCACGGCGCTCGCCGTCGCCCGCAAGTGCGCCGTCTGCCGCAAGCGCCTGCCGCTCGGGCAGCGGCTTGGCGCGCGCTTCTGCTCTGTGGCCTGCCGACAGCGCGCGTACCGGCGCCGCAAGGCCGCTGCTGCGCCGTCGAAGGCGAACCTGCGGCTGATCAAAGACAAACATGCTGCTGCCGATGGATGTTCTTTGCTCCCGCCTGATATTTGCAGCGCCGTCATCCGACCGATCCCACTAGCGACCGCCGCGGAAATCATCGGCCGCTTTGAGCCGATGCCCGCCGTCGCCCGCTACAGCTTCGGAATTTTCTTCGCCGATTCGTGCGAGGGAGCCGTCGTTTACGGCGACGAGTACGGAGAAAACCTTGGCGTCTGGGACGCCTACGGCTACCGCGGAAAAATCATCGCGCTCCTGCGCGGCGCCTGCACGCATCGCGCACCGCTGCATGCGGCGAGTAAACTGGTTCGTCGCTCAATGAAATTGCTGCCGGCACATTTTCAGATCGTGACAGCGACGGTCGACGGCACGCTCGGCGAGGTCGGCACGATCTATCAGGCGTGCGGATTCGACTTTGTCGGGGTGATGCGCCAAGGCGGGCGCTCGCTAATCCGTATTAACGGTAAGCACGTTTCGGAGCGGCAGGCGGGGCGTCTCGCTGGCACGCGGGGCGCCCGCGCGCTGGCGGCGCTCGGCTTTGATGCCGTCCCGGTGCCGCGCCGCGGCCGATATTTCGCCTTTCGAGGCAGCAAGCATGACCAGAGACGCAACCGCGACGCCATCGCCCACTTGGTGCTGCCCTATCCGAAAAGAAGCACTGAAGCTTAGAAGATACCGCGGCGGCCTACGTCCCGCCCTCGGCTCACGGCGTTGTCGCCACGTCGCCAACTGGCGCTATGGATGCTTACCGCTCCCCCTTGGAAGCTCCACAAGCTCATGGCGGTGATCAATGCGAAGGCAGCGAGGGCGGCTGCAGTACCCCCCACGGGGAGACCTGACGTCGGGGCAAAGACTTCCGGAGAGTCGGAAGTCTAGCGCCCGTCAGCGCCCCTCCCGCGTCCGTAAGAGGCGGCTGAAGTAACCCCGCCGCATTCTGCCGGTGGAGGAGGACTGACCGAGGGTCGCACAGGCCGACTTGGATGGGGGGGCGGGCGTCCAGCCTCGAGGCAGAAAAAAAGCAGCGCCAGAGCAGCGCCAGTTATGGGCTTTCCGGCATCCCGCACAAAGTGCCCTCGGGGCATTTTTGCATCGGGTTTTTTGGCGACCCGATGCCCGGTAGGTTGGCACGACCACTGGCGAAGCGGGTCGGCTCTTTCGGGCGCAGTTTTTGAAGCCCCGCCCGAAGAAGGGGCGAAATGGTCAGCATCGCTGACTTATCTGGCCGCGCGCCGCGGCATGGCAGCCCGGCCGTCCAGCCCCTTGACCTCATCGGCTTTGCGAAACTTTCAAGTTTCGCAATGTTGCCGCTTGACGCGGTTTTGCTGGGGTTTATATATTGCGAAAGTTATTTGCGAACCAGAGGGACGAGAAATGGCCATCCTCGGCTATGCCAGGGTGTCGACGCAGGGCCAAGACCTGACCGCGCAGCTCGAGGCGCTGAAGGCGGCGGGCGCGACGACCGTCTACCGCGAGAAGGTGAGCGGCGCTCGGGCCGATCGGCCGCAGCTCGCCAAGCTTATGGCGTCGCTCAAGGCCGGCGACATCGTCGTGGTGGCGAAGATCGATCGCCTCGGCAGGTCGACGCGCGAGTTGCTCAACCTCATCGACGCGATCGGCAAGGCCGGGGCGGCGTTCAGGTCGCTCGGCGATCCGCTCTGGGACACAACGACGTCGCAGGGACGGCTGCTCTCGGTGCTGCTGGCGGCAATCGCCGATTTCGAGCGTGACCTGATCCGCGAGCGGACGGGTGAAGGTCGCAAGCGTGCGATGGCAAACGGCATCAAATTTGGCCGCAAGCGAAAGCTGTCGGAATACCAGCGGGCCGAGGCGCTCAAACGGCGCGGGGCTGGCGAGACGCTGGCCTCGATCGCCAGATCCTACGCGGTCGACATCAGCATGATCTCGAGGCTGTAAGGCCATCAGCGTCCGCGACTCGCGCCGAAGCGAATCAGCGTAGGTCGTTCGCGAATCAGCGCGACTCAGCGCCACTCGTCCCCTTATGAAAGTTAAGTTGTTGAGGCGAATCTCAACAACATTGGCAACAGCCACATCGTGCCGGTGACGTCAGCATGCGAGCGCTCGCGCAGCGCTTCAAGGTCAGCACCGGCACGGTGCAGGCCTGCGTGAACGACGGGACACACTGATGAAGCTCGACTTTTGCGTGGCTTGCGGCGCTGCCGTTGCCGTCTGCGACGTTTGCGGCGGCCTCGAAGACCCTGCACCGCCACCACCTCCGCGCGCCTATGGCGGCTCGGACGTGCACCGTCCTATTGACACCGCGTGTCAAAGGCCTGAGAATCGCCAACGAAATCATGACGAATCGAGATGGTGGAACTGCGCCCAAAAATGCGGACACTGTTTGAACAAGCTTTTTATAAGCTGTTCCGGGAACGCCGACGGCAGGCGCGACGACTTGGCCAGCCGTTCCCATCCTACCTTCAAGCTAAGGCGCAACTGATCGCGGCCTTTCAGATAGCCCGATGGCGCGGCGATGACGCTATCGACATCGATGAGTTCTGGTCGGACGTTTTCGCCACCTAAGCCCGCCACCTTCACAATCCTCTGAAACCACCCGAAAGCGCTGCGCCCCAGCGCTTTCTTCACCTATGGAGAAACCCACATGCAGACAATGAGCAATAGAATCGTTGTTCTGTGCGACGACGAGATGATGGCCGCTATCGATCGCCATCTCGCCCGGCGCCGACAGGCCGCATCTAGCTGGCTGCGGGGCTTGGCTGCCGACAAGCTCGCCGAGATCGAGCAGGCGACGCAGCCGGCGCGCGAGCGCGAGCAGCGCGCCGAGGCGTAAATGAACGCCAAACCGTTGCCCGAAAGTGGCATGGTCGTTAGGCCTTCGTCCGCCCCGCAGCGCCTTCCGTCCGGCCAAAACGGGCAGTCCGTCCCGAAGCGCCAGAAGTCGCGCCAGAGGTCGGCGGTCACCAACGGCACGGCCTTGCTGGTGGGCGTGCCGAACACGAACGCATGGGCCCGGCGCTGCCGCGACATCCTCGGCGAGCACCTCTCCGACCTCGGCGGCGAGGCCAGCTCCGCTGAGCGCTCGCTTGCCAGGCGCGCCGCGGTTTTGACGACAGAACTGGAGATGCTCGAAAGCCAGTTCGCGCTCGACGGCAAGGCCGACGTCGGCAAGCTCGACATCTACGTCAGGGGCGTCGGCGGTTTGCGCCGGCTGCTGCAGACCATCGGCCTGGAGCGGCGGGCGCGAGACCTCGGCCCGACGCTGAGCGACTTCCTGCCGAGGGCGCCGCGATGAGCGACGTCGACATCGAGCTGACCGTGAAGCCGCACGCCGAGGACGGCCTGCTGTACGCGGCCTGCTGGCCCGACGGCGACGGCGCGGTCGTGCACCACATCCCCGAGATATTCCTCGACCTCGTCCCGTTCCTCGCCGCGCGCCAGCTGGTGGACTGGGGCTACGGCCTCGACCGCAAGCTGGTCGTGCGCCTGAGCGGCGCCGACTACGACCTCATGCGCGGCGCCACGCTCGGCCTCGCCGCCGCCACGCCCCTGCTGAACCCGGTTCCGGTCAAGTATCCGGCGCACGCGGCGGCCTTGACCGAAGCGGTGGAGCGCGGGCAGGCGGCCCGCCGCAAGGAGCCGAAGTCGTGACCGAGGCGCTCGCCCGCTGGCGCTCGTCGCCGACGGAGTTCATCGAGACCGTCCTGCATGACCCCGAGACAGGCTCGCCGTTCAAACTGCTGCCCGCCGAGCGCGAGTTCCTCGCGCATTCGTTCAAGCTCGATGCTGATGGAAGGTTATTGTACGCCGAGCAGGTTTACAGCTGCCCGAAGAAAAGCGGCAAAACCGCCTTCGGCGCGTTGCACTTGCTAACAACCATCTTGTTGTTCGCCGGCAAGTTTGGAGAGGGCTACGCGGTCGCGAATGACCTAGAACAGGCCATATCGCGAGTCTTCCAGGCGGCGAAGCGCATCGTCGAATGCTCGCCGCTCCTGAAGCGCGAGGCGAAGATCACCGCCGACAAGATAACCTTCCCCGCGTTCGACAACGCAGCGCTTTGCGCCATCGCCTCGGATTATGCCGGGGCGGCTGGTGCAAATCCGAACGAGACCGTGGTGGACGAGAGTTGGGCGATTTCCTCGGAGCGCGGCTACAGGCTTTTCGACGAGATGATACCGCCGCCGACGCGGAAGATCGCGTGCCGTCTGACGGTGACCTACGCTGGTTTCAGTGGTGAGAGCGTGCTGCTCGAAGCGCTCTACAAGCGCGGCATGGCGCAGCCCGAGGTCGGCCCGAGCCTGCGCGCGGGCGACGGCATCCTGATGTTCTGGTCGCACGAACCGGTCGCGCCTTGGCAAGATCAAAAATGGATCAGCCAAATGCGCAGAGATCTGCGGCCGAACCAGTACCTGAGGATGATCGAAAACCGCTGGGTCACCAGCGAGGCCGCGTTCATCTCCATGGAGAGTTGGGACCGCTGCGTCAACCCCGCGCTCGGCCACGCGCCGACCAACTCGTGGCTGCAGGTGTATGTCGGCGTCGACGCCTCGGTGAAGCACGACTCGACCGCCATCGTCGGCGTGACCTACGACGCCAAGTCGCGGCAGGTGCGGCTGGCCTTCCACCGCGTCTTCCAGCCGACGCCGGAGGAGCCGATCGACTTCGGCGCCATCGAGGCGGCGCTGGTCGACCTGTCCAAGCGCTTCCGGCTGCGCAAGGTGCTGTACGACCCATACCAGATGGCGGCGAGCGCGCAGCGCCTGGTGAAGCTGGGGCTGCCGCTGGAGGAGTTACCGCAGACCTCGGCGAACCTGACCGCGATGTCGCAGAACCTATACGAGCTGATCCAGTCGCAAAGCCTGGTCTGCTACCCCGACGCCGCGATGCGGCTTGCCGTCTCACGCGCCGTCGCGGTGGAGACGCCGCGCGGCTGGCGGATCAGCAAAGAGAAGGCGTCGCACAAGATCGACGTCGTCGTGGCGCTGGCGATGGCCTGCCACGCCGCCGTGCAGAGCCAGAGCGAAAGCTTGTTCGTGGGCTTCGGTGCCGGCGCGCACAACTGGATCGACGGCCTGGACTTGGACGCCGACGAGCGAGGAAGTGGCGGCCAGTCCTACGCGGACCACCGGCGGGGCGAGGAGGGCGTCAACTTTCCTCAATGGTACCTCGAGGCGCTGAAAAGGGGGTGACACTATGTTCGAGAAGCAGGTGGCGGCTGATGCCGCCAAGCCCAAGTCCGAACTCGAAGCCGAGAAGGCCGAAGCAAATCGCCTGTGGCGGCAGCGGCAATACTTCCGACAGGTGTTCGGCGGCGACATCGGCGACCGCCGGCAAGCGCTCTGGGGGCCGCGCCAGATCGACTGGTCGCGCATGCCATGAGCGACGACAGAACCACCACGACGGATGAGCTTCTACGCAACGCGGTCGCCGCGCTCGCCGTCATCGTCGTTATCGTGGCGCTCGCTGCCGCCGCGCACTTCGCGGGATGGGTGATGTGATGATGCCGCAGTTCCAGCACCTCACGCTCGGCCAAAAAGAGCGCATCCGCGCCGCCGCCGCCCTGAAGGTTTCGCCGGAAACTAGGGACGTGTTTTTCGCCGACTGCGAGTACGCCTTGGCGGCCCTCGCCTGCCAGCCGCCGACCGATGACGATGTCTCCGACGTCCTGCGGAAGCTGCTGCACGTGAACATCTACACCGACGACGCGCTGAAGCGGGCGCGCAAATGAACTTCTCGTGGGCCGAAAACCAACTGAAGAAGGGCCGCGCCGTGCGCCGCGCGTCGTGGCCCGTGGAGATCATCGACGCTGGTAGAGTGCTCCCGGGCGCCGGCGGGGAGTTCGTCGCGCCCACGACGTACGCGCGCACTTGGCACCTGTTTATGGCGCCGCCGCCCGGTGCGGGCGGGACGTGGCGCGGCGGCATACTCGCCGGATGGGGCGGCGCCATCGGCGGCACCGCCGACGACCCGAAGGACGGGATGCCGTACGCGCCGACCGTGGCGGACGGCGTGGCCACGGATTGGGAATCCCACTGAGGCGGCCGTGTGCTGAATCTCTCGTCGGCGCATCGGCTGCAAATCCAGGCGACGGCCCGGATGGTTCGCGCCCCAGAGGTCTTCGTCGCTTCCGTCATGGCCGAGTTGGCCCGGCACCGTCTTCCGATCACTGACGCCGCCGTCGACGCGGCGATCGCCGACGCGCTCTCGGGCGACGGCGACGCGCGATGCTACTTCACCGACTCACAAGAGGAGACACCCATCATGGGCAGAACGTTCAACGTCGACGAAATCGACGACGACGGCGACATTCGCTTCATCCTTCGCTCAGGCGACAAACTCAGGGTGCCGATGGCGCTCATGGACGAGTCGCCGACGGGCCGAGCGGCGATCGAGGCGGCCAAGCGCAGCACATACCGCGCCGGAGAACGGCTCGGACTTCACAAGCAACAAGGAGGAAACAACATGCGTGACACACGTTTCGCGGACGGCTCAGCAAACAGGCCGGGCTTCCGTTTCGCCGACGGCAAACCGCGCGCCACGGACCATTACGCCCAGTACGACGCCGACCTCGAGGCAGCGTTCAAGCGGGGCGACGATGTCGTCGGCTTTGGCGAGCGCGGCACAGTGGGCCAGCGCGACGGCGACCTCTGCACGATCGACGGCCGCTCCGGCACCCTGCGGACGGTCGACGGCAAACTGAAATGCGTGGCCAACGACGACAGCACCAGCGACGCGATGTCAGCGAAGGATCACCAGCAGCGGATGGCGAAACTCTACCAGCTCCGAGACGCGGAGCTGCGCGAGGCCTGGCGAGCTGGCAAGAACGAGCCCCGCGATGCTTCGCCCGTTCGCGCTACCGACGGCCGCTCGCATCAACAAACGATGGATGAGCTTTATCGCGCCAGAGATGCCGAGCTGGCCAACGCCTGGCGCTCGTAAAAGGCCATGCCATCACCGAGCGCGTTTACGCAGAACAAACATATGGATATCTAGGAGGAGAACCATGAGCGATAAAACCATCGAAGTGCGCATCGCCGATGCGTTGAAAAATGACACCACGGCGGCCGATCTTGCCGCGCTCCTCGTCGAGGTCGAGCAGGCGCTCGCCACGGCCGAGCAGGATGCTGCTGCCACAAGCAAAGCGGCAATGGATGTGACCATTACGCCCGATCCCGATAGAGCGCGAGCATCGATAGAGCTGGCCACGCTTGTGGTTGGCCGTCTGCAGACTGCTCTATCGCACTTGCAGTCCCGCTATCAGGAAGCTGAAGCGAGTGAGTTTCTATCGCGCTGGCAGGCTGATCGTGACCGGGTCGAAGTGCGGCGCGACAAGGCGGCGGCTGAGTTTTCGAAATCTCGTGAGTTGATCGAGCGGCTCGCTGCCATCTTCAGCAACGCTGAAGCGGTCGATCGCGACGTGAGCCGCATCAACATCTCGGCGCCGTCGGGGCAACGACACCTTCAACAGGTGGAGTTGATCGCGAGAAACTTAGCAAGCTTCAGTTCCTCCGATCGTAGTATCGCCGCCTCGACCACGCTTCTCGGTTTTGATGGCAAAACAGCATGGCCGCCGCGCCAGCAGGGCCTCGGCGTGGCCATGGCGCAGGCGATGGTGACGTCAGCTCACGATGCCCGCTATTCCGACAACTGGCACGGTGCCGCCGATGCTCAGCAGCAACAGCTAAGTCGCGAACAGCAGCGCCTTGCGGCCTGGCATAAAGAGCAGGAGCGACTTCAGAGCGCGCGGTTGCGGCACGAAGACCTCGAAAATCGCAAACGCCGCACGGCGTAAGACCGCGCGGTGCTTCCTGGCTGGGATGGCAAGCCCGCGTGGCCGCCGCGAAGGCCGAGCATGGCCTCGATCGTGGCTCCGCCGCGCGAAAGCCGAGGCGCTGCGCCGCTCCGCATGAGTTTACCCGCGCGCGTTTTTCCTCCCGGTATCGCGCGCGGCGAGGGGCCGTCGTCTCGACTCGATAAGGGCCGAGCACCAGACGGTGGCCCAACTTACCTCCCGCGCGTGTTTCGCTCCTTTTCCACGCGCGGTTCGCGGATGGCCCTTCCGCGACGGCCTCGTCGATCAAGGGCGTCACTATCCGATCGACGAAGGCTGTTTTGTTGGCCACGGCTCACCGCGCGTTTCTTGTCCTTCTGCCGCGCGGTTCGAGGCGCCCACGGGCCGAGCCGCATGCCCTTTCGGCTAGCCGGGGGCCAGCCAACTTCTCCGGCCTCTCGGTGTTCAGGGCCGGGCGGACAACTCGGTAAGTGTCCGCAACAACCCCGAGAGCCCGCAGCCGATCTCACTCGGCGTGGCGGGCAGCGTGGACTGCAAGACCGAACCGGAATCCATCAACAGCTTGATGTAGATCAATGCACCCCACGGCGCGAGGGTATTACGAGGCAAACGGAGGCTCGACTGGGTCAATGCTGCGGGCCTATGTAGCGCGCCATAGATATGTAGCGCGCCTTCGATAGAGTCGATACTGGAAAACTGAAAGCCCCCGCTAGCTCCGGAGCATCGGACGCTTTTAACACCAAGCCGAAACGGCTGAGTGGGGGTGCGCTATGGCTACGTTTCCATTCGCGAATGATCCGCAGTCACAGATCGAGGCCCTCTACGTCGGATATTTTGGTCGTGCGGCCGATCAAGGCGGTTTGACTTACTGGCTCGACGAACTCAATTCCGGCGCGATTAACACCTCACAGATCGCAGCGTCATTCTCCGTGCAGGTCGAGGCCGAGGCGGAGTATCCGTTTCTCGCTAATCCGCTGGTCGCAACGACAGCCGATATTCAAGCGTTCATCACGCAGGTTTACCAGAATCTTTTCAACCGGATGCCCGATACTGGCGGACTGGCCTATTGGCAAAATTATCTGTCTGAAAATCTAGGCAACCCGAAAGTGGTTGGCGATTTTATCCTGGCGGTAATCGATGGCGCACAGAGCACTGACCAGACGACAATTGCTAACAAGATAAGTGTAGCGAATTTCGTAGTGGCGACCGAGGGAATAAATTTCACGGTGGCTGCAGCCGAGCTGACGAACACTGACATTGCGGGGGTTACGGCAGACCCCACGACGATGTCGGTCGCCGAAAGCGCAATAATTTCGGCCTTAGATCCGCCGCCGAACACACCCGCATCGCCGGTAATCAACGCGCCCGCATCACCGACGACCAATGTCGAGCCGACGATCACCGGCAGCGCACCTGCCGGTTCAACGGTAACTCTCCACCTGAACGGTAGCAGCACCGCGTTGGGAACCGCACCGGTCGGAGGCAACGGCCAGTGGACCTTTACACCCTCAAGTCCGCTGCCTTTGGGTGTCGACACTTTGTCGGCAACGGACACCGAGCACGGCGTCACATCGACGGCATCTGCCGCTGTTACAATCGACGTGCTGCCGCCGCCGCCGCTGATCAATGCGCCCGCATCACCGACGACCAACGTCGAGCCGACGATCACCGGCAGCGCACCTGCCGGTTCAACGGTAACTCTCCACCTGAACGGTGGCAGTACCGCGTTGGGAACCGCACCGGTCGGAAGCAACGGCCTGTGGACGTTTACACCCTCAAGTCCGCTGCCTTTGGGTGTCGACACTTTGTCGGCGACGGACACCGACAACGGCGTCACATCGGCGGCATCAAGCGTTGCCAGTGTAAATATAATTTCAGATCCCCCCGCGACTTACACGCTCACCCTTGGCGCGGACAACATCAATGCCGCTGCAAACAATGTTCAGTTTAATGCGCCTTTGGTGGCGCAGGTTGCGACGCTCCAAACAGGTGACTCAATCGTCGATACCGGGACAGGCGGCACGCTGAACGCTTCTTTCAATCCAGTGACAACTAATCTTTTGGGTGCTGCGATCCACGGGGTGTCTACTTGGAACCTGACGAACGTCGGAACGTGGGATGCCCCTCAGTGGATCACCGGTGGTTCGCTGGTATCGGGTTTGCTGACACTCAACGACGTCAATTCAAACGCCCCGCTTGTCGTAGGCGTCACTGGAGCATCGTTGCAGAGCGCGCTGACAACGGTAGGTCTAACCGACACCGATTCCTCCCTCACTGTCCTCATTGCTGCGTCGGCCCTCTCCGGCACCAACGATTCACTCGCGCTGAATTTGGACAACGCTGGAATTGTAGGGCCATACGCCCAACTGACGGTCGAACCCGATGGCAATGCGACTAACGGCTATGAGAACTGGCACATCAACATTACGGGCAATAACTTAGTTGACCTTTACGAGGGGAGCGCCACATCCGCCAAAACGATGACGCTCTCCGGTTCAGGGAACATAACACTATATACCGAGGGTTTCGCAAACCTAACCACCATCGATGCATCGTCAACAACAGGTAATGTTCTCATATTGGGTGGTTATTCTGACGCTGGAAACGCTGGCCTTCTCACTGTCGTCAAGGGCGGATCAGGCAATGATACTTTTGATCTATCCGCCGCCGCCTACACGCCTGTTGTGATCGACGCAATGACTACTCTTAATGGTGGTGGTGGAACGAATACCCTAATTGTGAACGACGCGACGCTAACGACAACAATTCCACTTACCACCCCAGAAAATTTCCAAATTTTTGAAGGGTCTGCCAGCGGCACCATCAACATGGCTTTGTTGCCCAGTTCTGTGACCGAATTAGAACTAGGCGGCTCCTCGACGATTATCAACGCGCTCGCCACATTCACTCTCGCTCTCGAAGGAGGAGGGCCATACAGTATCGATGCCCTCAATGTGACAGCTACCACGAATGAGTTGATTGTTGTTAATCCTGACACCTACGGGTCGCTTGCTGCGACGGGATATGGAATTATTAATATTATCTCGTCCGGCAGCACTGAGAACTACCTCGGGTACAACGAGTACTCTCGTTTTGACACTGCCGCGATCAACACCTTTACAGCGAATCCAGATGGATCGGAGATAGTGAACATCAGTGGAACTGAGGCACTAACTACCGGTCTACTGAGCCTTTCCGGCACCAGCACTACGATCAACGACACAGACACTGGCCTTGTCACAATTTATGGTGCGGCGGCGGGGGTCATCAATGCTGCATCTTCGGGCGGGCTTGTGATGGTTGGCCCCGACACGAATGTAAATGGCACCACAGGGGACATCATTACAGGTTCGACTGTGCACGCAAACACCCTGGTCGGATCGCTGGGGAACGACGTGATAACTGCGAGCGAGGTGGGCGGGGATACGATTAACACGGCCGGTGGTGCTGATACGATCTACCTGAATGGTCACACTGTCAGCGACACCATTCAGTTCAATGGGTACCAATTGGTCCTCTCTGAATTCGGAGACTTCTACTCCACAAGCCAAACCATCGTGAACTCCAATGACCAGATTCAGCCGGGTTTCTGGGGCGTTCCACCATCCGGTGTTGGGGGTGGCATCGTTCCGGCCGCAAGCACCAGCGTTGACCAGTCTGTCATTACGAACTTTACACCCGGTTCCAGCTCTAATGCAGACATCCTCCAATTCTCGGTAGGGGCATGGGGTGTTGGTTACGAGTCTGGTTTTGCTAGTGTGGGCTTGACACCTGGAAATGGCATAAATTACAGCATTAATGACGGTATATCCGTCGTCGATGCCGTGACTCCCGGCGCGACGCTTTCTGCGACGGCAGATGTCATTGAAATCACTGGCGCGACTTTCGCCAATGCAGCGGCACTCGCTACCGCACTTGGAAGCACGTTCAATCTGACCTTCGCCGGTACAGGCGTGAATGCCAATACTGATGCTCACATGTTATTCCTTTACAACGATGCAAGCGGCAACGCTCACATCGCCGATGTTGATTTCGAGAATGGTGCAAACGCAGCCGCAGCAACCACGACGTCTGCGGTAACCAAAATTGTCGCCTCGGACATGGTTGAGCTAGTTGGCGTATCGGAGGCGAGCCTGACGGCAAACAATATCCATTTCGTTTATTAGCGTCACCCGGCGAGAGCGAGGTAGATCGAGACTCTGGTTATGCCGCAAGTGGGGGCTGCGGTGAATGGATTCAAGCGGGAGCAACTTTGGCACCATCGCATTAGCCGACTAAGGCCGCAGTCGCTTTTTGCCTGCCTATGCTTCCTCATCTGCGCCGTGTTGGTTTCAGACTACACGCTCAATCATTTCTACCGAACGGGCGCATATTTTTGGGACAGCGGCGAGTTCGCCTATCTCACCTCGTTTTCAACGTCGTGGCCGATGTTGCTGCCGCCGGTATTTGATCAGCACGTCGCGTTTTTCACGATTCACGTTATGCCGATCTTCTACGTAACTTCCGCGCTGCATCAGGCCTTGTCGTTCATCCCGGCCGCTGCATATTTCTCGCTTCTTCAAGGCGTGTGGGTGGGCTTGCTGGGATCGGCCGTGTTCGTCGCCTGCATGCGGTCGGACAATCTCGCGCTAGCGGCTATCACGGCCCTCGCCACCGCCTTCTGCGGGCCGGTTCTTTCGACAATCGGCTTTCCCCACGTCGAAATCGCGATCCCGGCTTTATTGCTTCTCTTTCTTGCGCTGCGGTCTACCCGCCACCGGATAGGCGCATATGTTGCGCTCGGATTGTGCCTGTTAGTTCGCGAGGATGCGGGCGTTCACGCAGGCTTGGTGCTCATCCTATTGGCGCTAGCGCAGCGGGTATCGGGAGACTCGTGGGAGTCGGTGCGCGAGAATGCGCTTATTGCGTGCATTTGCTTTGGCTATTCCTTCGCGGCGCTCGCCTTTCAGCATTTCTTTTATCCCGCTCCTTTAAGCAGATTAAAGGTGGTTTATTTGGGTGATCCGATTTTTTCGCATCTGAGTTGGTCGCTTGTGGGGCAACGATTGATCGTATTGCTCACGGCTAAGGCTTATCTGACGTGGCCTTTGATTTTCTTATTGACGACGGCTGTATGGAAGCGAAGCGTTATTCTCGCAGTCGGACCAATCGCGGTTTTGCCGTGGATTCTAATGTCGTTGCTCGCTGCGAGCGGGTATGCAGGCGCTCTTGCGAGCTACTATTCATTTCCGATTATTGTCGCCATTGCGTGGCCGAGCATTGCATTTTCCATGAAACGGGCACGCATGAACCTGCAACTATTTACCTCTGTGCTCTCAATCGTGCTGTTTGTTTCATTGGGCCGGGGGAACCTTGGCAACGCCCCTTGGGAAGGGCTTAGCGTTCCAAACTTTGGCGCAATCGGAACCTACGAAACGGCACTGCGAAATGTCATCAACAGACGCAAAGAGTTCGGCAGACTCATCGTTGACGATGCTGTGGCCTCGCTCGTGCCAGAATCTCTAATTCGGGACGAGTGGCTTTATCAATGGTCTGTCGATCGGCTTCCGAACCCGGATGTTGTTATCTATAAGGATCGCGCATGGGATTCCGCTAGCACCGAGCGTGCCGTAGAGGCATCAGGGCTGACACACAGATGTCAAATTGAGAATACGCCGTTCTTTGTCGCGAGCCGCGAAGGGACATCGCGATCCTGCCCGTAGGATGCCTAGCGCATAGTCCTGAATCACGTCCATGCCGCCCGCGCGCCGCTTCCCGCCGCCGTGGATCGTCGAGGAGCACAACAACGCGTGCTTCATCGTGAGGGACGGTACCCGGCTAGGCGTGTGATCGTTTATTTCAGCCGGACAAACCGATCTTGCGATCCGGCGAGATCGTATACGAACCCCTGCCAACCTGCCCTCTTCGCGGTCGATGAAAGTGGCACGCGCGGACGAAACATCGAGGGCTGTTGAACATCGGCGGGAAGGTAAAATATTGCATATTTATTTTTTGCATCTACCAAAACGAGGAAAAGGGGAAAGTATATACCCGATCCCATCCGCTCCTTCTGCGGAGCCCACGCTGCGCCAAGGATGGTCTTCGGCACAGCATTTATGTCCTTTGTTGTTACGGTTTTAACCTGCCCAAGGTAGCCGCAGAAGTCGCAGATCACATCCGCGCATTTGAAGTTGGACGGCAACCGTACAAGTGTACGAAAGCGCTTGCAGCGAGGACAGCCACAATCCTGAACCACCCGCTCTTCGCCAAATTCCCCAAGTTCCTGCTTCGCTGTAGCCATGGAATCCTGATGATCGAGGCTTTCGGCAGTTGATCGCAACAACGCCCGTAGTGGGGCAAATCATGCGTTTAAGTCGCCTTGGCAACTGATATGCCGGTACCAAGCGTCAGATTCGGATCACTAGAGCTAGCCTGCACCTGACAAGATTGCAAAAAGGCGTGATTGAAAATAAGCGTTTACTTCTTCAACCGCGTCCTGTACCGGCCACCCGAAATGTTCGTCGAGTTCCGAGCCAATGAGACTAAATGGCTTTGGTATCGAACATTGGCCGTAATAAAAGATGATGTGACTGAACGCTTCCTTCACATCAAGTCCGCGCTGTTTCCCGTAAGACTTTAGCAACACCTGCACGCAGAGCACGTCCCTGAGCATTGATCGACGCTTACCAGAGTCGTGCAGGCCAGCGCCGCGTTTGACTTCATAGGCCTTCAAGATGCCGGTGTTTTTATCAAATACCAAAATATCAACCTGAAGCGTGCGCTGACCATCGGAATAAGGATAATCCGTACCAATCAATTTCGTTGCGGCGACAATCGAGCCCTCAACGATGTGGTCGACGGTCGATGGCACCTGAAACAGCTCATCTCGCCATACTTCAAAATACGGGCACTGCTTGAGGGCTTCTAACAGTGCGTGTTCAAGTATGTATCCATGCCGCTTGTAGGCCGAACTGAGAATGCTCGTGATTTTTGAAAAATGACGGCCCGCTATCGGGTCGGGCGTGAACTGCTTAGTGTTTAGACGCTGAATCGTTTTCTCAACCTCATCTTTAACGAGATTGAGAACTTCTTCCCCCATCGGTCTTCTCAAAGAAGAGGTCGCCCACGTCAGACTTGTGAAGTGGGAGTACTATAGCAGACGTTCGACGCTTAGGCATAGGCGGCGACTGCTGGTAGTCGCCATCGCGCTCTAATAGTTTGCGGCATGGCGGTATCCAGACGAGCCTGGACTTGGCCGGACGGTCCTTTTCCCATACGAGCCATCCGTAGCCGGTAGCCGTCGACGCCTTCTTGTCTACTCGCCCCTTCACCATGGGGACACGCTCGACAAATTGAGCAAACGATGTCGGCGGCCTCGGCCTGAACAGCCGCTCGTAGCGACCGACGCTTTCGATAAAGACCGTGCGCGTCAACATGGCAACACCATGCCGCGCTATCTTCATAGAGCGCTCGATAAAATCTTCCGCCAGCTTGAATGGCGGGTTGGTGATGACCCAGTCGAAAGATCCGGCATCGTGCTTCGTTTTTAGAAAATCGGCGACGCTCCCAAAGCCGTAATCGAACACGTCGTAGGAGACGACATCGCCAAAGTATTCTGCGAGCGCCACCGACATGTGGCCGCGTCCACAGGCGGGCTCCAGGCAAGTCATCGAACCTAGGGCTCCTTTGGCCGATACTACATGCTCCACCAGCGCCCGCGTCGCCCAGGGGGGTGTGGGAAAGTCATCGAGGCTGGTTTTACCCTCGGAGCGCTGGGCCATCACTGCGTGCGATGTGTTTTGCATTCAACGCTCCAACCAGCGGCGCGCGTGGCGAATCAGCTTGTCTAGTGTTCTTTATTTGTTCTGACGCGTCAACGGGGGTGCAGAAACTGCCAGATTAAGCACTTTGATGGCTGAAAAACTGCGCTTTTACCGTGACTTACGAATGTCCGATACCAGGCCGGTTAGTTCCGCTATGGGCATACAACACTCAGGGTTCTTGTGGACAACTCGATGACAATTCGGGCACAGCGGCACGACCAGCCTCAGTGCATCAGTAACTGCCATACGCCACCCGACGCCGGATCGAAGATAAAGCGGCTCTGTGTGGTGGATTTCGATCATCCCTCGGGCGTCGGGTCCGTAGGTTATCTCGGCGCGAAAGCCACAAGGGATCGCCCCGGTCTTTGTTGAACTTTGTGAAGCGGGCGTTGCCGTGAATGACGTTAAGCGGCTTTCGCGTTTTGGACAAGAGCGGAGTTGTTTGTTTCCTTTTCGTAGTGAGCGGCAAG
>Ga0116102_1000229_pt1 | contig 25959 bp, 28 predicted proteins | sample June2015DPH_4_50_FD_89822 | JGI IMG/M metagenome (GOLD analysis project Ga0116102, IMG submission 89822) | Peatland microbial communities from SPRUCE experiment site at the Marcell Experimental Forest, Minnesota, USA - June2015DPH_4_40 | ecosystem: Environmental > Terrestrial > Soil > Wetlands >... | reverse complement strand
TGGGCTGATCGGCAAACGCGTGGCCAGCGAAAAGTGCACGGTGGTCGACAATGGCACCATGCCGTGGCGCCGCGGCTCCTTGAATGTAGACGATGAAGGCCAGCCGACCCAGGAAACCGTGCTGATCGAAAACGGAATTCTGAAGGGCTATCTCAGCGACAAACTGTCCTCGAAGCTTATGGGCCTGGCCGATACCGGCAACGGACGCCGCGAAAGCTACGAACACATTCCCATGCCACGCATGACGAACACCTACATGCTAGCTGGGCAAGACGATCCCGGAGACATCATTCGTTCAGTAAAGAACGGTGTCTACGCGGTGAACTTCGGCGGCGGTCAGGTCGATATCACGAACGGAAAATTTGTTTTCTCGGCCTCGGAAGCGTACCTAATCGAAGACGGGCAGATCACCGCCCCAATTAAAGGCGCAACCCTGATCGGCAACGGGCCCGATGTGCTGACGCGCGTCTCCATGGTAGGCAACGATTTGAAACTGGATGAAGGCGTCGGCACTTGCGGCAAAGATGGACAGGCCGTGCCCGTGGGTGTCGGTATCCCGACGATTAAGATTGACCGGCTTACCGTCGGCGGCACTGCGAAGCGGGAAACAGGCGGATTCATGCAATGAGGGAATTGCAGAGGTGAGAGGTCAGATTGCAAAGGTAAAAATCCACGCCGTAACCTCTGCAATCTGGAGTCTGGCCTCTGCAATATTTTGACGATGACGACAACACTGGAAACCAGCGAAACGAAACTCGCTACCGATCTCAAAGAAATAGCCACAGACGTGGTTCGCCGCGCCACGGAAGGCGGAGCAACGGCAGCCGAGTGTGTCGTCCGCGAAGGCGACGAATTTTCAACCGTGGTACGTCTAGGCCAGGTAGAAACGCTAAAAGAATCCGGCTCGCGCGCGATTGGCGTGCGCGTTTTCTTTGGGCAGCGCGCGGCCAGCACATATTCAAGCGACTTTTCCGCTGCCGGCATCGATTGCATGTTGAAGTCGGCGCTCGAACTGGCGAAGATCTGTTCCGAAGATCCTTACGCCGGAATTCCCGACGCTGGCAAGCTCGGATCGCTTTCCGGCGACCTCCATCTTTATCATGAAGACGTTTACTCGCTGCCCGGCGCCGAGCGTATCGAGTACGCGCGCCGCGCCGAAAAGGCCGCGCTTGACACCGATCCACGCATCAAGAACTCCGATGGTGGATCGTTCGACGCCGCGACCGGCAGAAAAGTGCTGGCGAATTCTCACGGCTTTGTCGGCGAATACCGGCGATCGTACTGTTCCGTTGCGGTGGTGCCCATCGCGCAAGACGAAAACGGCGGCATGCAGCGCGATTATTGGTATTCGGTGGCACGCAGCCTGGCGAAGCTCGACTCGGCGGAGCAAGTCGGAAAAGAAGCCGCGCGCCGCACCCTGCGACGCCTGGGCGCGCGCAAAGTGAAGACTGCGCATGTGCCCGTGGTGCTTGATCCGATGGTCGCGAGTTCGATGCTCGAGCATATTTTCGAGGGCGTGAACGGTGACTCGATCTATCGCGGAGCCTCGTTCCTGGCGGGCAAGCTCGGAGAGAAAATTGCCGGAGCGAACGTTACCGTCGTGGACGACGGCACCATGCCCGGCGGCTTCGGCACCACGCCTTTCGACGGCGAAGGCATTCCCACGCGTCGCACGGTCGTGATTGAGAACGGAATTCTGAAATCGTATCTGCTGAATACATACACCGCGAAGAAGTTGGGTCTTGAGACCACCGCCAACGCATCTCGCGGACTCGCCGGGACCCCAGGGATCGGCCCGGGAAACTACTTCCTCAAACCGGGAACGAAAACGCCGAACCAGATTATCGCGGAGATCCAAGACGGCCTCTATGTAACTGAGTTTCTCGGTCACGGGGCGAATTTAGTAACCGGAGATTACTCCCGTGGCGCCTCTGGCATGTGGATCGTCAACGGCGAACTGGCCTATCCCGTCGAAGAGATCACGGTCGCCGGCAATCTCAAAGACATATTCTGTAACATCTCCGAGATCGGCAGCGACTTGGAATTCCGCGGCAGCGTGGCGTCGCCGACGATTCGCATTGACGGGCTAACCGTAGGCGGGGAGTAACAAGGCTCGGCACCCGCGGCATCCATTCCATTCCCACTCTTAGAAAAGAAAGGCGGCCTGCCCAGGCCGCCTTCCTTGTTTCGAATTTTGGTTGTGGCCTAGACGCCTTTGACGTTCTCTGCCTGCCAGCCCTTGGGGCCTTTCACTACGTCGAACTGAACCTGCTGACCTTCCTGCAGGCTGCGAAAACCGCTTGCCTGGATGGCGGAGAAGTGAACGAAAACGTCTTCGCCATTCTGGCGGCTGATAAAACCATAGCCCTTGGCATCGTTAAACCACTTTACTGTTCCTGTTTCCATGATGTTGCTGTGTCCCTTTTGTGTGGAAGTGTGCGCCGGAACTCGCAGGATAGTGCAGGCAGGTCACGCTTTAGAGCGGGGTACTGCTGAACAACCGTAAAGATCAAACGCAACTAGATTTTACATATTCAGGGGCAAATGGCTAGAGGATTCTATGCTTACAGAGGTAACCCGTACGAGTATACATTTCTCTGATAACCACCCGAAAATTCCCGGGTTCCACCCTCCGCTCTCTTGTATCAGGTTGAAAAATAAGGCGGTTTTGTTTTGGCAGGGTTCTTGCTTTCTCTGATAAGGAGTAACGGAATCCGTCTGGAGGGATCACATGCTCGCCATACACGTCGAGAACCTGAGTGACCTCGCGGTGGTTGAATGCAAAGGCAGAATCATCCGCAGTGACTCCGTTTTCCAGCTTCGCAATGTGGTGCAGGCGCAAAACGCCGCCCGCATCATCGCCTTGGATCTGTCCGAAGTGGAAGCCATCGGTGGCGGAGGCTTGGGGATGCTCGCGTTTCTCGAGCGCTGGGCGCGTGAACGCGATATTCGATTGAAACTATTTTGTCCCTCCAAACCGGTTTTGGAAGGGCTGGTGCACAATCGCTCGATCCTGAACTTCGAGATTGCAACCTTCCACGAAATGATGGATATCCTGGCCCATGCCGATAGCCAATACGCCATCGCTGCCTGAGCATCGTATTTGCAACTTCCCACTGCCTCGTTCATCATCAACCGATGCGTATTCAAGTGGGGAAGCGGGGCCTCGTCTTCGTCCTTGTCCTTGCCGGAATTCTCCTCGTCGTTCCTTTCAGCGTTCCGTCGTCTGCCCGAGCCGACGTGATCGGCGATGTTCGCACCCAATTAGCGCAGAATTCCTTTTCCGCAGCCGAGACGGAACTGAGCACCTACAAGGCTCAGCACGGCGTCACGCCCGAGTATCTCGAAGCCTTGTCGTGGATGGCCCGCGGAGCAGCCGCGATGAAGCAGTGGGACCAAGCCGCGACTTACGCCAGCGAGACGCGCACTCTCTGCGAGCAGCAATTGTCGACGACCAAACGCAAAGTCGACGCCGAACCCCACCTGCCCATCGCTCTCGGGGCCGCTTACGAAGTGCTTGCCCAGAGCCTGGACGAGGATGGATTGGCGGATAAGAGACAGCGAGCCAAAGCGGTCAGCCTTCTGCGTTCTGCGCTCGCGCGCTACGGAAACACGTCGATTCGAGCGCGCCTCCAGAAGAATCTCAACTTGCTGACTCTGGTCGGAGAGCCCGCGCCACCGCTGCAAGTCACTCAGTATCTCGGACCGAAGCCTCCGCTTCTAGTATCGCTGAAGGGTTCACCAGTTCTCTTGTTTTTCTGGGCGCACTGGTGCGGGGACTGTAAAGCTGAAGTCGCCGTCATAGCCCGCGTACGGCAGGAGTTCGCTCCCGAGGGCCTAGTGGTCATCGGCCCCACCCAGCTCTACGGTTACGCGGCGCAAGGCGCAGATGCCTCGCCCGAACAGGAGCGAGCGTATATCGAATCCGTCCGCGCCCGTTATTACGCCAGCCTGCAGGATATGCCGGTGCCGTTGAGCAAGCAAAACTTCAACGCATATGGAGCAAGCACAACGCCCACTCTGGTCGTCCTGAATCGCGCCGGGCAAGTGGCGATGTATCATCCGGGGGCGATGCCCTACGACGAGCTGCGATCCGCTGTTCAGAAGGCGGTCGCTCGCTAGCCACCGAGCCTACAGCGTCGCGGCCTGCTCGCGTCGGCGCCCCTGGATCTCGATATAGACATTGATTAGAGATACGGCCGCCGGCGTCACGCCGGGAATGCGCGAAGCCTGACCCAGGGTCTGCGGGATGACCCTTCCGAGTTTCTCCTGCATCTCGCGCGACAACCCGCTGACTGCGCGGTAATCGAACCAATCCGGAATTCGGCGCTGCTCGGCTTTCTTCAAGCGATCGATGGCGCGCTGCTGCTGGTCGAGGTATCCAGCATACTTGATCTCAGTCTCGATGGACTTGAGTTCGTTGCGGATTTCGGAAGAGAGCTTTACCGCCGAGGACGCCGAGTTCGCCGAGGAACTTCTATCGAAAAACTTTGGTACGAGATTCTGGAGAAGCGGCGCCAGTTGCTCGATGGTGATTTCTGGGCGCTTCAGGAGTTGCGCCAGCGGCTGGCCAATCGCGGAGGAGAAATCCTGCATCGCTGATTCGCTGTCGGCAAAGGCTGCCGAGCTTGGCTCGGCCGGGACAGCCGATGGCGGCTGTCCCCACGCGAGCAGATTTGCTGCGGTCAGCTTCGTCTTCTCCAGCGCCTGCTTCACTTCTTCCATTCGCTGCTGCTTCGCCTCGAAATCCGCCCATGCTTCATGCGAGATCAGTCCTACACGCCGGCCATGCGGAGTGAGTCGGCGGTCGGCGTTGTCGATTCGAAGATGCAAGCGGAACTCCGCCCGCGAAGTAAACATGCGATAGGGCTCGTTCGTGCCTTTCGAAATCAAATCGTCGATTAGAATTGCGGTGTACGCCTCGGTCCGGTCGAGCACCAGCGGCGGCTCCGCCTTAACCTTTAGCGCCGCGTTAACTCCCGCCATGATTCCCTGGCACGCCGCTTCTTCATACCCCGACGTCCCGTTGATCTGGCCGGCAAGAAATAGCCCCTCAATCTTTTTCGTTTCCAACGAGCGCTTCAGTTCCGTGGGATCGATCGAATCGTACTCAATGGCGTAGCCGGGCCGCATCATTTCGGCGTTTTCGAGTCCGGGAATCGACTTGAGGATCGCCAACTGCACATCGATTGGCAGAGAAGTGCTCATGCCATTGACGTAAATCTCGTGCGTGTTCAGGCCCTCCGGTTCGAGAAAGAGCTGATGCGTCAGCTTGTCGGGAAACTTTACGATCTTGTCTTCAATTGAGGGACAATATCGCGGTCCCGTGGATTGAATCTGTCCGCTATACATCGGCGAGCGATGCACGTTCTTACGAATGATGCTATGCGTCTCTTCGGTCGTAAAAGCGATGTAGCAGGGCACCTGCGAGTCATGATGCGCCACTCTTCGCGTGCGGAAGCTGAATGGAGTCGGATCCAAATCGCCAGGCTGCCGCTCGAAGCGCGACCACTCAATGGTGCGTCCGTCGAGCCGCGGAGGCGTCCCGGTCTTGAGCCGGCATCCGCGCAGCCCAAGCTTCTTGAGCGCTTCGCCCAGCAAAACCGCCGCCGGTTCTCCCGAGCGTCCGGCCGGATACTGCTGTTCTCCGCAATGAATCAGCCCGTTAAGAAAGGTCCCGGTAGTAATGATCACCGCTTCGGCGGACACTCGCCGCCCGTCTCGGAGCAGAATGCCTCGGATGATGCGAGGAGCGTCGTTGGTCGTTAGTCGTTGGTCGCTCGGAGTTGCTGCGCCATCTTCATCGGAACCTGCGAGCGACCAACGACCATCGACCATCGACTCCAAGATCACATCCGCCACTTCCGCCTGCTTGATTTTCAGATTCGATTGCGACTCCAGTACTTCGCGCATCTTCAGACGGTAGGCCTGCTTGTCGCACTGTGCCCGCGGCGACCAGACCGCAGGTCCGCGCGAGGTGTTGAGCAGGCGAAATTGGATTCCAACCGCATCCGTAATTTCGCCCATGATGCCGCCGAGAGCATCCACTTCGCGCACCAGATGCCCCTTAGCGATGCCGCCGATGGCCGGGTTGCAAGACATCTGCGCAATCAGATCGACGTTCAACGTATAGAGGGCGGTCTTCAGGCCCATGCGAGCCGCGGCCATGGCCGCTTCGCATCCGGCATGACCAGCGCCGACCACCACCACCTCGAAATGTTCGTCAAACATCTGCATTCACGCTGGTTCAGGACCCACAAAACGGAGGGAATATTGCCAAGTTAATTGTAACAATGTTCCTGGCATCGCAAGCCCTTCGTTCCGGTGGTAATAGCGGATTCCGATCGCAGAGGGCATCAAAGCGCATTCTGCCCTCCGGATCGCGGCGTGAAGACCGGCTAATTGATCGAGAATAGGTAGGCAGTCATATCGCGACTATCTTGCGGGCTGAGGTTCATATCGGGCATTGCGGTGCCGGGCTTACGATGAGAAGGCTTTTCCAGCCATTTCTCCAGATTCTCAGGCGTGTTCGGGTAGGTATTCAGGAAAGTGCGGCGTCTGGACCAATGGGCAAGCGACGGAGCACTCTTGCCTTCACCCCGCGGAACTCCCGGAATGACGTGGCAGGAGACGCAGGAATGCATCGCGAGCTTCGTGCGGCCCAACTCCGGGTCGCCTCCAGTGAGTCGAGCGCCTCGCTCGAAATCGAAGTCGCGAAACCAATTGCAGGCGGGTAGGACAAAAATCAACATCAGCAGGATGAAAGTCGCCAGTTTCCCTGGCTTGCGCAGAATGGGGATTATGTCATCCGTACTCATTACTGGTCCGATCTTCACTTTGTCCTGTTTTGATTGTCCTATTTTTCACCGTGCAACTGCTGCGACAGGTAGTTGGCAATGCCCATTTCCTTGATGGAATGAAGCTGCGCTTCCAAGTAATCTACGTGGCGCTCTTCGTCCAGTATCATGCGCTCGAATAGAGCCCTGGAGCCGTCATCCTTTGACTCGACGCAGACCCTTACGGCCTGGTTGTACTGCCCCACTGCATCCTGCTCGTCTTTAAGATTAATCTCCATTTGCTCGTGCACATTACGACCAAGTTGAGGCTTCAATCCGACATCGACCGTGGGTGTGCTGTCCAGAAAGATAATGCGCTCAATCAGTCCCTCCGCGTGCTTCATCTCCTCCATGGCCCGCGTCTTCGTGCGCTCGCCGAGCCGGTAGTAGCCCCAGTTCTGGCACATCTCCGACTGTGTCATGTACTGGACGATCGCGGTCAATTCCGCGCTTAGAGCCGCATTCAACTGCTCAATGACTTTCTCATTGCCGTGCATAGTTTTGTTCCCTCTCCCTCCCCATTGTCCAATCGTTCATTGTGCAATCTCAGGGAGTGTGACGATGTGACCGGGAGCACAAGACCGTGGTAGTGCGTATGGCCAGGTTCTAAGCTTAAGATCGCATTGCAGATTCCTTGTAAGCTATTGATTCTAAGACATAAAATACATCTTCAGCCTGAACTTACCACGAGTCTTGGTTGTAACGAGGGGCCTCCTTGTGATCCGTTAGTCACAAACGTATAGTGGAGGGTTCCGAGGTGATCATGGAAACGAAGGCATTTGTGTCTCTACTCGAAGAACGCATTCATCAATACGACTTGCTCGGTCATCCGTTTTACAAAGCCTGGTCGGTGGGCGAGCTAACCCTCGACGATTTGCGCGAATATGCTGAGGATTACTACCCTCACGTAGAGGCATTCCCGGGGTACTTAGCTCAGCTTGGCGTACGGCTGGAAGAAGGGGATTTGCGCCGGGCAGTTCTTGCGAATATGACCGATGAGAAGGGTGGCGAAGATTCCTTCGGCGAGCCGGAACGTTCGCATTCTGAGCTATGGCTCGACTTCATCGAAGGCGTCGGTGGTAGCCGCATCCCGAAACGCCGGCCGGTTGGGGAGGTGCGCAAGCTCATCTCCTGGTTCCAGCGAGTCGCGAGCGAGGGTAGTCCGGAAGAGGCGCTGGCGGCTTTCTATGCCTACGAATCGCAGGTGCCGCGGGTGGCGCGGGAGAAAGATCGCGTCCTGCGCGAGTTCTACGGCGCCGATGAAAGGACGCGCAGGTATTTCACTTTGCACGCCACCGTCAACCTCTACCACGTACAGGTCTGGCGCTCTCAGTTGGAGAAGCGGGTTAAAGCGAATCCGGAGACGGCCGAAAAGGCATTAGCGGCCGCCGAGACCGCTGCCAGATACTTGTGGGCTGTGCTGGATGGCTTCGAGGCACGGCGCACGCAACTAACTGCGGCGTAGTTTCAAGTCTTTCACAAGCCAGATTGCAGAAGTACAGCTGTGGAATCCTGGCTCTTACTTCAGCTGTCTTGCTCCTTGCTTGCGCCAACTCGTTCTAAGCAAGAATGGCCCGACCCATCCCCATCGGCGTGCGCGGCGAGGCGGCTGAAACCGTCGAGTTGAAGCACACGCTCGCCGGTCATCATCCCGAGTTGCCACCCGTGTATTCGACTCCCAACATGATTCGGCTGATGGAAATCGCCTGTGCCAACGCGCTACAGCCGTATTGTGACGAAGGCGAAATCACGGTGGGGACCTCGATCCATGTCGAACATCGAGCGGCCACCGGGATCGGAATGCGAATTCAGGCCGAGGCGGAGCTGGAATCGTTTGACGGACGTTTCTATATCATGTGCGTCCGCGCCCACGACGGAGCGCAGGAGATCGGACGCGGCACGGTGGGACGCGCCGTGGTGCACGTACCCAGTTTCGTAAAGCGCATGCGGAAAAAGCTCGCGGCAGCTGACCGTGCTGGGAAATAGAACACTTATGGACTTCCAAACCAACAAAGCCGCCCAGTTCCGGCAGCTCCATCGCGGCCCGGCAGTGCTCATCCTGCCGAACGCGTGGGATGTGTCCAGCGCCCGTATCTTCGAGGAAGCTGGCTTCCCGGCGATTGCAACCACCTCCGCGGGCATAGCTTTTTCGCTGGGTTATCCCGATGGCCAGCGCATTCCACGCGAAGAAATGATGGCTCGCATCAGCCGTATCGCCCGCGCTGTGCATGTGCCCGTGACCGCTGACGTCGAATCAGGATATGGTTCCAGTCCTGAAGATGCCGCCAGGACCGCGCGCGAACTGGTTCAGGCGGGAGTCGTCGGGATGAACCTGGAGGATGCGAGCGGGCGCAGAGATCAACCCTTGAGCTCCTTAGAGTTAGCGGTGGAAAAGATCAAGGCGGCACGCGAGGCCGCTTTGCAGCTGCAGGCGCAAATTGTGGTCAATGCTCGTACCGATATTTACCTGCTGCCGGGAGGCAATCCGGACGCGGACTATTCCGAAGCGGTGCGGCGTCTGCTGGCGTTTCGCGATGCGGGCGCCGATTGCGTTTTCGCTCCCGGACTTAAAGACGCCGAGACAATCCGACGGCTCGCGAAAGCGGTCGAGTGTCCACTCAACATTCTGGCGGGGCCGGGAACGCCCTCGATTCCGGAACTCGCAAAGTTGGGCGTAGCGCGCGTGAGCGTGGGGTCGGGCCCAATGCGGGCGACCCTCGGGTTGCTGCGCCGCGTGGCGGAAGAACTCAAGACTTCCGGAACATATTGTGCGATGGAAGGAGCTGTGCCTTATGCCGAGGTGAACAGACTGCTCGGCGGCTAAAAGGGAAACACTTCGCTCAGGCGGCGCAGGTCAGTTTCAACGGCTCGGAGGTGTTCCACGAACTGCGTCGCTTCCGCGTGCTTTGGCATCTTGTAGGAAGACATAATTTTGCTTTGCCTGCAGCCATGAATCGACCGCCGATCTGGTTTGAACGGAAGTTTGACTTCACCTTTCCGGTGGAGCAGCATCCGAATCTGTGCGCGCGGTTGCGGGGCACGCCGGCCCGGCTGGAGGAAATCGTCAGCGGCGCTGATCGCTACATTCTGGTCAGGAAACCGGGCGAGGAAAAATGGTCGGCTCAGGAACATGCCGGACACTTGCTGGATCTGGAACCTCTATGGATGGCTCGGGTCAATGATTACCTCAGAGACGACTACCTAACAGAAGCATCACAGCTTACCGTGGCTGACCTGAGCAATCGGAAGACCTTCGAAGCGCAGCACAACCAGCGCCCGATCGATGAGATCCTGGCAGAATTTCGAAGCTCCCGCTCACGACTGGTGAGCGGAGTGGAAAAGATCGAACCCGCCACCTTTGCCCGCGCCCTTCTCCATCCACGGCTGAAAACACCGATGCGGCTGGTGGACCATCTGTACTTTGTGGCGGAGCACGATGACCATCACCTGGCCCACATCTGGGAACTGATCAACGCGGGCTGAGCGCGCTAATCAAAAGGTGACTCGGATTAAAGGTTTCGTGCGCGGTAACACCTGGCCGATTTCGACGGCAGGAATTCCGGCATCCTGCAGCGTGCGCGTGAGCGGGCCGGCATCTTCGGCGGAAACCGAGATCAGCAGACCGCCGGCGGTTTGCGGGTCGAAGAGCAGAGTTTTCACTTCCTCAGGGACTTCGCGCTCATAACCGACGAGGCATTCGGCAAAATCACGATTCGCTTTGAGTCCGCCGGGAATGTAGCCAGCGTGGATACAATCGAACGCACCTTCGAGCGCAGGAATGTTGGAGGATTGGAAGACGAGGCTGACGTTCGATGCCAGCGCCATTTCGCGAGCGTGGCCGATGAGGCCGAAGCCGGTGACGTCGGTGAGAGCGTGGACAGCAAAGGCGTCGTTAGTTGTTGGTTGTTGGTAGTTGGCCGGGTGACCGACGTCTCTCGCTTTTCGAGACGTGGGTTCGTACCGCGCCACAGGCCCAGCGACGATCACCTCAGCCGCCGCCTTGTTTAAAGTGGTCATCGACCTCACTGCCGCGTCGATCCATTCCTGCTTGGCTGCGCCTTTTTTGATTGCTGTCGAAATGACGCCCGTGCCGAGCGCCTTGGTCAACAGCAACCTGTCGCCCGGTTTCGCGCCTTGATTGGCGAGCACGCGCTGGGGATGAATCACGCCGGTGACGGAATATCCGAATTTCGTTTCTTCATCGCGGATGCTGTGGCCTCCGACTACGGTGCATCCGGCTTCGATCATCTTCGACAAGCCGCCGGCCAGAATGCGCTCGAGAATGTTGAGATCGCCTTTCTCAGGGAAACATACGAGCGCCAGCGAGGTCAGCGGATTTCCACCCATGGCGTAGACGTCACTGAGGGCGTTGGCCGCGGCGATCTGGCCGAAAGTGTAAGGATCGTCCACGATGGGCGTGAAAAAATCCACCGTCTGCACGAGCGCGGTCTCGGGCGTGAGTAGATACACGCCGGCATCGTCGGCGCGATCGAAGCCTACTAATACATTCGGGTCCTGTTGCCGGGCTAATTTCCCAAGCACCGTGTCCAGCGCCGCCGGACTCAGCTTGGACGCTCAACCTGCGGCTTTTACGGACTCCGTGAGACGGAATGGTTTTACTTCAGGCACGTGGCAATTGTAACGGAGGGGACCATTGCAGAGGTCAGATTGCAGATGTGAAAGCCCGAGCCGAAGATCCTCACCTTTGCAATCTGGCCTCTAAGCTCTGACCTTACTTCGTGCTTACCTGCGTGATCTGCAGATCGGGATAGACGTGATTCCACTGGGCGGAGATGTTCTCAAATGTCAGACGGAAAGGCTTGCTTTGGCCGGGCGCAAGTGGCGAGAGGCTGAGGTCCACGGCTTCGTCGTACGGGCCGCCGATGCGCAGAATGTGGATGGGAAGTTCCTCGCGCTGCGCCGTCTGTCCCATGTCGTCCTTGAACGTGATCTGCACCATCGCGTGGAAGACCGTCTTATCGCCGGTGTTGGTGATAATGCCATCGAGATAACTGACGGTTGCGCCAGCAAAGTTCTGAGCGGCACTTGTCTTCATGTCCGAGAATTTCAGGTTCGCGGCATACGCTGGAGGTGCAGCGGGCTTGGTCTGCTTGGCGCGTAAAATCAGCACAAGAACGCCGACCACAACTCCTACGATGACGATCCCGATGAGAATCGGACGCAGGCTGGACTCTTGCCGCTCCGTCGTGGGGTTTAGGCTCGGCTGCATCAGGCCATCCATGGCGGGATTGTACTACCGCGGGTTGCTTGTTTTAATGGTGCCGAAGGGAAGCCGAGCTGCGCCCGACTTGGACGGCCGGGGGCGGCTGTCCCAACGCGAGCTTCTCCTAGCGGGCGCCCGCGCCAGAAGATGCTTTCGCAGCGCTCTCTGACGGCCTCGAATTAACGACGCGGTAATTGTTATATTCAATCGTCAGCGTGGCGCGCCCGCCAAGGCGGATGTAGCTCACAGATTCGTTGCGACGGGGAAGCCAAAAACCTTGTACCTTCATGTACTCGTGATGGACCTCGCTTTTCTTCGTCCAGAATGAAGGGTTCTGGGCGGGTTCGGCGTCAATCCGGGTCACGGCGAAATCGGTTGCATCGACCCACACTGTGCCTCGATAGACGTACTTACTTATCGTCTTCGGGCAGACAGCGAGCACGTATTGGTTGCCCTTGTCGGAGGACTCGTAGCCAACCAGCGCGAAGTCATAGTTGTCGCGGTTCAGCAGCGTGCGCATGCGCATTTCCGGTTCGGCGGCTTCTTTTTCGCTGTCCAGCAGCCGTTTGAATGCGTGGTCGACTATCGCCTTTGATCCAGTTTGGGAAATGACTCTAAAGTTTTTGGTCGAAGGACTGTCGTAGGTGACCTCTACAGTCATTTCGGCGTCGCGATCACCCAGGAATCCGCGATAGGAAAGGCGATAGACGCGGGTCGATTGATAATGGCGCAGAGCCTGCGCCCGCTCAACATCCTTGCGGACAAGGTTGTTCACCACCTGGTCGACGGAGAGTGGCGCGGTAGTGATGGAAGGCGGGAGGGGGCTGGGGTCGACGGTGGCTCCGCTGGCGCCTAAGATTGCAGCGGCTAGGATAAGGAAAAGTCCGACCGTGCTCTGCGCCGAACGCCGTATTGAACGCGAGACTGCGGCCATGCATTACCGATCATAGTGCAGCAGCGAGAACACGTCATACTTTGCCAGTTTCTCGCGACCTTTCAGGAAATCGAGTTCGACCACAAACGCCAGTCCCGCAATCTGCGCGCCCAACCCGCTGGCCAGTTCCGCCGTCGCGACCGCCGTTCCGCCCGTGGCCAGCAGGTCGTCCACGATCAGAACGCGCTGACCTTTTTCGATGGCATCTTTGTGGATCTCCAGTGCATTACTGCCATATTCCAACTCGTAGCTGACCTTCACTGTTTCAGCCGGCAGCTTTCCTGGCTTCCGGACAGGAACAAATCCCGCATTCAGCCGGTAGGCAAGCGCTGGTCCGAAGATAAATCCGCGCGCCTCCATGCCAAGCACCAGATCAATCTCTTTGCCAATATAGTTTGCCGAGAGCGCGTCGATTAGCCGCGCGAAACCAAGTTTGTCCTTGAGCAGCGTGGTGATGTCGTAGAACAGGATGCCTTTTTTCGGGAAGTCGGCCACCTCCCGGATCAGCTTTTTCAACTCGTCGCAATTTACTTGCTTGGTCGGCATCATCGTTGGCATCTTCATGCTAGCGTCAAGCTCCTCGAACTTGAAATGAATTGAGTGCAGCGACCGTTTCGGCTTCGGCTTCCTCCACGATATCTACCCGCGCCGATCGCGGCCCTGCCTGCAACCGCGACCGCAATCCGGCCAACTGCTCGCGCGTTCCTATGCCCAGCACTTCGACGCTGCCATCGTGATTGTTGCGTACCCATCCGGCAATTTGCAGGATGTGGGCCTCACGCTCGACAAACCAGCGGAAGCCGACGCCTTGGACACGTCCACGCACGACAAAGCGGCGAGCGTGGACGGAAGTTCCTTCAAGAGGCATATGTGATTTGTAGAGGGTTAGGTTTCAAGGTTTCAAAGAAGCCAAAAAAGAGTTCAGCCGTCCGAACCTCAACCAATTCTTGATACCTGGATCTCCTTAGAATCCCTGCACGCAACTCTAAAACCTTGCAACCTTGCAACTTTGAAACCTGGCCTTGGCTTCCGCTTACTGCGCCCGCGACAAATACGTGCCTTCTGCCGTGTCGACTTTTATCTTCTCGCCCTCGTTGATGAACGGCGGCACCTGCACGATGAGTCCAGTTTCGGTCTTCGCCGGCTTTGTGACACTCGATGCAGTCGCGCTTTTCAAGCCGGGCTCGACTTCCATTACGGTCAAGATGACGGTCTGCGGCAACTCGATGCCGACGGCTTTGCCATCAAAAAACTCCACCTTGATTTGCAGGTTCGGTGTCAGATACTCCACTGCGTCGCCGAGCGTGTCGCGGGTCAGGTGGGTCTGCTCGTAGTTTTCAGTGTTCATGAAGTAGTAGTCATCGCCGTCGCTGTAGAGAAATTCCATGTTCTCCTCATCCACGTTGACCTTGTCGATGGCATCGGGCGAGCGGAAACGGTGCTCGAACATGGCGCCGGTGCGCAGATTACGTAGCTTCGCCTGGATGAAGGCGCGCAGGTTGCCTGGCGTGCGGTGTTCGACGCTGAACACGGAATGCAAATCATTGTTGTGCTTGATGATCATGCCGGGACGGAGTTGGGTCGCTGGAATCGACATTGCTGGTTTACATCTCCTTCACTCTGCTAGGAATTCTGGGCAGCGGGACAGATCCGGAGTCCCCTTCCTGGCCCGCTCTTAGCCGGCTGGGGTGGAGGTCGCTAGGGCGTCCTCCGCACTTGGGATTAAAAGTTCATTTTACACAGGGAGGGTGGGTTCTGGAAACTGGAGGCGACGTTGTAGGAGCGTAGTATCTGAAACGCACATTTAAGACACTACCGTAGGCGGGAGTTTATGATTTGCTAATTTGCAATTGCGAATTTGGTCCCCAGAGAGCCGTCAGATTTTTCAATTACAAAATACCAATTCAATATTCGGGTCTAGAATAGAGTTGATGAGGAGGCTCATTATGCGCATTGGAAAATATGAGAGTTCAGACGGTGCAGCTGGTACCGCGGTCACTTTTTTGCTGATTGGGCTCGGCGTCGGCGCCGCCCTCGGTCTGTTGCTTGCTCCGAAGGCTGGACGACAACTGCGGAAGGACCTGCGGCGCTCCTATGATGACGCCCTGGAAACCGTGTCCGACTGGACGGACGAGGCCAAAGACCGCTTCGAGGAAGCGGTGGGAAAGGGCGCCGATTTCGCCGACGAGCTGCGGGCCAAAGCTGAGCCGCTCAGCGACTTGCTGCGCCGTCCGTAAATGTGCGGCCCAAGCCGGCGGATGGAATCAGCACTTGCTACAACGACGGCGCCCGTTCCATGTTTGCGGCTTGGTCGCTGGTCATCGGTCATCGCTAGTTTCTCATCGCGACGGCAAACCTTGGCAGCTGGCAAGCCCGACGTCCGCGAAGACCGGCTACTCGCGGGAATTATGGTTCGGGCTGCGTTTCGTCTTCAAGGGTGCGTTTCCTTTTGTGAACGTTGCGGATGACGATGCCCAACGAGAAGCGGAAGTTATCTTGTTTCTGCTTGGGTTGAAGCGGAAACGCGGTCCCTGTCTCCAAATAATCGGCCTTGAACCGCAATGCGAACCGCTGATTGATTTTGCGGTCAACGCCGCCGCCGGCCAACAGCGCCCGACCAGTGCCGACTTCCGCGAACCCTTGCCCTTGGGCCGTTGCCTCGCCCCGCGTACCTTGATGTCCGTACATCAGCTCACCAATCGGCGTCCAGCGGTCCCATTTGCGGCTGGCAAACTGCGCACCAAAAAGAAAGTTGTACTCTCGAGTCGTGGCGTTGAAGGTGGGTGAGCTGTTGGGACAGAAGGGCGGGCACGTGGGAAACGGCGCCGGCACTGCGGTAGGGATTTTTGAGGTTCCGAAGTATTGGCCGCCCTCCACCACGAACCCCAGCCAGCGGGTCGCGTTCGCTCCCAGAGAAGCATCCCAACCAGGCAGCCCCGCCCAGTGTCCGGCATTGAAAAAACCGGCTTCGGCGTACGAGCCGCCGGCAAAGAATTCGATACGCGGATACTCACGCGCAGGCACCGGGTTGGCGGTTGGCGTTGGAGTTGGGATCGGAGTCGGCTCGGGTGCTTGAGCTGGGGTTGGTGCTTGACCTGGGGTTGGTGCTGGAGCCGGAGCCTGCGCCCACGACATCACACAAAGCGCAGCCATGCCTGCCAATCCACCCAGGTATTTCCTCACGATTCCTCCTTGAATTCAGTACCGGTACCCAGTTGCCAGTACCCAGAAAGACCTTCTGCCCGCTCTAGCCTGATCGTCGAGCGGGCCGCAAACCGAGCCCCTCCCTCTATCAACTAGGTACTGGCTACTGAGTACTGGGTACTGCTTTCCCAAAAATCGTATTGTAGTGAAGCCGGATATCCCCGCATGTTCCCTGCTCTGGTGAATAGACCACGCAGGTGTCAAACGGCCGCGAATAGACGTGCAGGGTGACGCCACGCTGGTTCGCCTCCCGCGGATTCACCACCCTGTGCACCGGCTCCCGCGGATCGACCGCGCACGGATTGTCTGCCGTCAACTCCACCGTGTTAGATGCCACCAAACCGCACCTACCCGCCTCGATATCCTGAAATCCAACGTGAAAATTTTCAACCAGCAGCTTTCCCACCGGAGCCGCCATCCAGCAATTCTGGTCGCGATGATTGTGCACCGAACTGCTCTGCCCAACCTCCCAGCAGATGGCGATCAGTTCGTAGAGTGGCGTTTTGTCGATCAGGTTGCGCGTGTAGTGCTGCCGGTCCCAGGTCAAATATGGCGCGAGGCTGGCTTCTTCAACCGGCATCTGTTCGAGCAATGAAAGAACCTCCTGCGTATCAGCGAAAGCCGATTCAGGGAACGCGCGCAGTTTTCCTGCCAATTCGCCAATCGGGACGCGCGTTGGTGCTGCTCGCTTACTCATAGCTGTACTCACTCGTGGACATGTCCGACAAACTATTGAGTATACCGTGTGTGGCTGGCGGTGATCGTGGCCTTTGCCATGGTGGTCTGTCCCTACCTGGGCGTCGAATACAATCGAAGAGGTCTGAAGGAAATCCATGGAATCAAGACTGACTGACGCCGAAGTCCGTGTACTGGGGTCGTTGATCGAAAAGGACATCACCACGCCGGAGTACTATCCGCTGTCGCTGAACGCGCTGATGAATGCGTGCAACCAGAAGTCGAACCGCGATCCGGTGATGCAACTGGACGAAGACGCGGTCCGCGACGCACTGGACGGCCTGCAGGAACAGCGCATGGCTGGACCGGCGCGCGGCGCCGACAGCCGCGTGACCAAATACGAGCAGCGGTTGCAGGAGGTATTTAACTTCACGCGCCCGGAGATTGCGGTCCTCTGCGTGCTGCTGTTGCGCGGTCCGCAGACGCCGGGTGAATTGCGCGGACGCGCTGAACGCATGCACCGCTTCGAAGCACTGGACGATGTGCAGTCGGCGTTACAGAAGTTGATGCAACGCGAACCGCCGCTGGCGAAGCTGCTGCCTCGCCAGCCGGGAATGAAAGAGTCTCGATATGCGCATCTGTTTGCCGGCGATGTAGTGGAAGCAGAAGCGCCGGTACAGGGCGGCACGGCGGTCGAGCGCAATCCGGCAGATAAGCAGCGCATCGCGGGGTTGGAAGAAGAAGTGGCTGACCTTCGCAGAGAAGTAGGAGAGTTGAAAGATCAACTCGAGCGGTTCAAAAAACAGTTTGAGTGAAATCCGCCCGAGAGAGCGCCCAGGATCCTGACGCAAACGAAGGGAGCAGAGGTAACAAGTCCAGGTACAACCCTCCGTAATGGCCTTTTGGACAGGGGCTAAGCCCTTTCGAAACCTATGCAACCGTGCAAAGGCACGTCAGAATGGGGTTTTAAAGGAGTTCATCCCCTGGGACTCATGCCTACTCCGACTGCCACCGGTCTCGCCCCCCTTTCCGTGCATCGAAAGACTGCTGCGCGCGTAGCACTCTTTGACTTACCCCAGACGTCTGCGCATCTGATCACCGAGTGTTTCCGTCAATACGGAATCGAAACGGTTTCGATTTCGCGCGATCACGTGGATCGATTACAACACGAAAAGTTCGAGGCCTGTGTTCTGCCATTGGGAGAAACAGCCGGCAGCATCATCGAACTGGCGCGCAGCTCTGCTTCCAATAGCCGCATCATCATTTTCGGGCTGGGCGGGACCGCGCAGGATGCCATGCGTTATTCAAAATTGTGCATTAACGCAATATTTCACGAACCTCTGGAACGATCCGCAGCGATGAAGCTGGTGCGTTCGACGCAAACGCTGGTGCTGCACGAATTCCGCCGCTACGTGCGCATTCCGGTGATGACCGAGGTTGGGATCGTGATGAACGACGGTGGCCGCATAACCGCCACCAGCCAGGAGATTAGTACGGGCGGGATGTCGCTCAAGGGCAATCACGTGCCCGAACCAGGAAGTCCGGTGGAAGTGTCTTTTTCTTTGTTGACTCTGCCACGCGTGTGGGTACGTGGGGAGGTCACGTGGAAGAAAGCCAACAAGAGCTTCGGAATTCGCTTCGATTCTACCGACGAGCGGCGGCAACGGTTGAAAGAGTGGATCGTGGCCTATCTGGAAGCGTAAAAAGCCGCTCTCAGCCTTCAGTTAAACCTGTCCTTCCCGGCTACAATATCCGCGTGAGTTCTTCTTTCCCCGCGATTGAGCCTGAGCAGCCGTCCGTTCTGGTAACTCGCCGATTCTCGCTGCGACAGAGAATTTTTCTGTGGCTCATCAGCTGGGCGAGCTATTGGGCCATTTCTTTGGTTGGTCCGACGCTCCGTTACTCAATATCGTGGGAAGAACCGCCTTCGCCGCCGGACGCGACTTACGAAAAACCAGTGATCTACTCTTTCTGGCACCGGGCTGTGTTCGCCAGCGCTTGGTTGTGGAGAAAGACCGGGATCGCAGTGATGGTGAGCCGCAGTTTCGACGGGGAATACATCGCTCGGACGATTGAAAAACTCGGCTTCATTGCGGTGCGTGGATCAAGCAGGCGCAGCGGCGCAACGGCGCTGCTCGGCTTGAAGAGCCAGTTGGAACGGGGCGCTACGGTCGCGTTTACGATTGACGGTCCACGCGGCCCGAAATATCTGGCCAAGCCGGGCCCGGTGCTGTTGTCGCGTGCCAGCGCCTTGCCCATGGCGGCGTTCTATGTAGCGCTCAGCGATGCCTGGGTGCTGAACACGTGGGATGCGCTCATGATCCCGAAGCCGTTCTCGAAGGCGTTAGTGCGTGTCAGCGCCAAGATACGAATTCCCACCGAAGCCGGAGATACCCAACTGGACGCGCGGATGGCGGAGTTTCACGGGCAACTGCAGGCGGCGCTCGAGCGCGTCACACGGTTCGCTGAGGAGCACGTCGATCGGGTAGGATCGGCGGAGTTTCCTGTTATCAAGGACTAGCAACTGGAGAGTCGGGCGCCACCGCCCGGCTCCCAACTTGACGAGGGGGACGCCCGCCGCTCCACGAGCGTCGCTCCGAGCGTTTGACTTTTGGTCCGCATCCCCGGTAAATTTTCTGAGTTTCTGTTTTGCTCTTTCTCAAAAATTAGGTTCGCGCATGATCGTAGGCCGGCGAAACGCTGGCGCTATGGGAAGCGGGTGCAAATCCCGCGCTGCCGCGCAACTGTAAGCGAGGACAACGCAACCGGTCACTGGGGATATCTGGAAAGGACGACCTGGGAAGGCCGGTTGTAGCAACCGGATGCTGGGCCAAAGCTCATTGGAGCTACAGCTCACATTCTGACTCGCAAAGCCAGGAGACCGGCGAGAACCGCCCACACAACCCTTTCGCGTGATAAAGGAGACGTGCATGCGCTTTTCTCGTGTATTCGCGAGTGTCTTTTTTCTGTTGGCCCTCTGCCTGGTGTCCAGCGTTTCGGCGGAAATCAAAATCAAAGTTGTCGATCCTCAAGACGCCGCCGTCCCAGGCGCGCAGGTGCAATTGATTGGCAAGTCCGTTCCGGCGGTGCAGAGCACCTCCGCCGAAGGGCTCGTGGTTTTTCGCGAGCCGGCATCGAAATCCAACTCTTATCGTGTTCAAGTGTTGGCTCCGGGCTTCGCGGCGGAAACGGTGGACATTTCGCCAACCGCCCAAGTCTCCACGATCAAACTTCGCTTGGCGACGGCAGCCGAAACCGTGGTGGTGACGGCGACCCGCACTCCAGTTCCGGGCCAGGCCGCGGGCGCCGACGTTTCAACTTTGAGCAGCGGACAGCTGGAACTAATGCAGCCGATTGCCGCCGCCGACACTCTGCGTTTCCTGCCGGGCGCGGTCGTGAATACTTACGGGCAACGCGGTGGACTCTCCTCGCTCTTTGTTCGAGGCGGCGAATCCACTTACAACAAAGTTATTGTCGATGGCGTTGCTATCACGGAACCTGGCGAGACGTTTGATTTTGGCACGCTGCCCCTGGCGCAAGCGGATCGCCTGGAATTCGTGCGGGGCGCCCAAAGCACCTTGTATGGTTCCGATGCCATGACCAGCGTGGTACAGGTGTGGACGCGCACCGGCAGCACTTCGGTTCCCGAGATGCGCTTCGGCGCCGACGGAGGAAATTTCGGAACGGCCAACGGCGACGCGTCTCTGGCTGGCACCTACCGACGCTTCGACTATAACTTCTTTGGCGACCAGTTCAACACCAACGGGCAGGGCGTAAACAATGCGTACTCGGATTCGCTGGTGGGCGCGAATGTCGGCGCGGCTCTGAGCGACGAGGTGTCTCTGCGCGTGCGCGTGCGCCACTCCAACAGTTATGTGGGGCTTCCGGGGGCGTGGGATTTCAATGGCGATCCGCTCGTCTCGCCACTGACGATTGGGGACGCACATACCAACACGCTGCTCGGAAGCGTCGAATTCACCGTCGCCGCTCCCTCGGGCTGGCAACATCGCTTCATCGCATCCGATTACCTCTATCGCTATACCGACAACAGCCCCGACGGAAATACCTACAACTTTGCCTCGCTCTTTGACTACGACATCAACCATGTGGCCTTCGAATACCAGGGCGATTACTCGGAGCGCTCTTCTGACCGAATCACGGCGCACTCGACCTTCGGATATCGCATCGAAAATGAAACCGCAACGTTTGAATATCCCCAGTATCCTCCCGCAACGAGCGGCCAGCGCCTCAACCAGGACGCGTACCTGCAACAACAGCTGACACTCGGCAGACTGTCCGTTATTGCAGGCGGCCGTTTTGTCCATAGCAGTGTATTCGGCAATACGGGTGTGCCGCGGATTGCTCTAACTCTGCTGGCGTTGCGTGGTGGAGATTTCTTTTCTGGAACCCGCTTGCGTTTTTCCTACGCTACGGCTTACATGGAACCCGACTTCGTTGAGACTTTTGCCGGTCTTCCATACTATGTCCCGAACCGTGGCCTTTTGCCGGTCCGCACTCGCGCCTTCGAAGCCGGCTTCCAGCAAAGTCTGCTGGCAGGGCGCTGGGCTCTGAACGCGACCTACTTCAATAATCTCTTCCATGATCAAATTGAGTACGGAACCAATTCCGTGACCTACCAGGGCAATCCTCCGGGCACCCTGGGACAGTATTTCAATGTGCAAGAATCTTTCGCTCAGGGTGCCGAGGTTGAACTGCAAGGGAGGATCCGAAAGAGATTATCGCTGAACATGGCCTACACCTACGATTCAACCCAGATTCTGAATGCTCCTTACTGCGCCGACGATGCCTGCGGCACTACTCTGTATGAGACGGGGAATCCTCTGCTCCGCCGCCCCAAGCATTCGGCAACCACACTGCTCAGCTATTCGGGGACGCGATGGGGCGCCAACCTGGGAGGAAGCTTCGTGGGCCGACGACCGGATTCCGATTTTGTCGACAATCTCGTTTACCATGCGGCAGGTTATGCTCGTGTCGACCTTGGCGGATGGTTCGTGATCAATTCGCGCATTACAGCATATGCGAATGTCCAAAACGCGCTCAATGATCACTACAACGAAGTGGTGGGATATCCGGCGTTGACAGCGAACTTTCGGGCGGGCGTAAGGTTTCGGATAGGAGGGGAGTAAGTCTAGCGACGGCTGCCGGCCGTCTCCTGCGGCTCGTCGGATTGAAGGTCATCCGCTCGAAGACCGTTAACCACAACCGACCTGCGCGGCGCGGCGGGAGTTTCTCCGCCGTTGTAGCGATGGCGTACCTCGTAAAGTTTCTCCACTTCTTTTTCACCGAGCGGTTGCTCGTTGCCGAGCAGGTGCGTCACCAGCGCGATTTTCGCGAAGTGCTCCACGGTTTCCATTTTCATGTAAGCACTTTCGAGCGAGGCCCCAAATGTCACCACCCCGTGATTCGCCATCAGGATGGCGTCATGGCGAGGAATCAGGGGCTCGAGAGCGTCGGTCAGTTCGGGCGTACCTGGGGTTCCGTAGCGTGCCAGCGGGATCGAACCCAGACCGACAACAACTTCGCACACCAGCGGCCGGTTCAAATCGTAACCCGAAGCGGCGAACCCGGTGGCGGTCGGCGGGTGCGCGTGGACGATGCCAGACACGTCGGGGCGCAGGCGATAGATCAGCAGGTGCATTCCAATCTCGCTCGAAACCCTGCGCCTACCGGCAAGGCGTTTTCCCTCCATGTCTACGATTACCATGTCGGAAGCGCGCATCCTGCCCTTGCTTATACAAGTAGGAGTCACCAGCAGGCGCCTTTCATCGAGACGGACGGAGAGGTTCCCGTCGGTTGCCGCAACAAATCCGCTTTCGTGCAGCAGGCGACCGTACTGCACAATCTCGAGACGATGTTGGCGATCACTCGTCCTGGCCATTGCGCTCATGGTACAGCACGCCTCGGAAGCCTTACAACCATTAGCAGGTCAAAATATGTAAATGAAGGGGAGGGATTCCGGCTGACGCGGCGGCGGTGGAACCTGCCTCAAACTCTATAATCTTCTCAATGCTTGTCTCGGACTTTCAGTATGATCTGCCGCCGGAACGTATTGCCCAGGAGCCATTGGCAGATCGCGCGGGATCGCGCCTGCTGCATCTCACGAGGCTAGACCAGAATCGGCTGCCAGAGGGCTGGCAGAGCCAGAGTTGGCTGAGTCAAAACTGGCACGACCGGAAGTTTCGTGACTTCCCTGTCCTGCTGCGACCGGACGACCTGCTGGTGGTGAACAATACGCGGGTGTTTCCGGCCCGGCTCTACGGCCACCGGAGCGCCCACCGGAACGAAGACCGGGCCCAGCCCCTCAGCCCGCAGAATCCGGCGGCACGAAATTTTCTCCGCGGGCAGGTCGAAGTTTTGTTGACACGCCATGTCGTAGACAATGCTGCGGACGATCCGGTGTCAAACCATTCGAATGAGTGGGAATGCCTGGTACGACCGGGGCGGAAGGTCGGCATCGGGGAAAGACTCTATTTCGGCGGTCCGACAGGCACCCCATCCGGCGTCCCACCCGAACTCGAAGCCGAGGTCATCGACCGGGGCAGTTTTGGGGAGCGGCGCATTCGATTTGCCCCCGTCGCCGATTTCTTTGCCCGCGTCGAGCGCATCGGACACGTGCCGCTCCCTCCCTATATCGACCGCGACGACCGGGCTGCGGATCGGCAGCGCTACCAGACTGTGTATGCCCAAGCCCTAGGATCGGTGGCGGCTCCCACCGCCGGTTTGCACTTCACGCCGGAGATACTGGAGCAGATCCGTGGTCGCGGAATTGAAATTGCCGAGATCACTTTGCACGTTGGACTGGGAACCTTTCAGCCGGTCCGAGTAGAAAAAGTTGAAGATCACAAGTTGCATCGGGAGCGGTACAACATTCCGGCGCAGGCAGCGGAAGCGATCAATCGGGCGAGAGCCGCTAAGCGGCGTGTGGTGGCGGTGGGTACAACTACCCTCCGCACTCTAGAGTATGCTGCGGAGCGCGTTGCAGAACGAACAGGCGAGAATCGCGTAGAAGCGGGGTGTGGCGAGGCCGACGCGTTTATCTATCCGGGCTATCGGTTTCGCATCGTAAACGCGCTGCTGACGAACTTTCATCTGCCGCAATCAACCCTGCTGATGCTGGTGTGCGCGCTGGGCGGGAAGGAGTTAGTTATGGCCGCTTACCGTCATGCGGTCGAGGCAGGGTACCGATTCTACTCCTATGGAGATTGCATGTTCGTGGAGTAGTAATCCGGCTGGTAGCATGGGTGCGTATGCATTACCGCTCAGAGCAGGCTCAGCGTCGGTGTGGTTTGCTACAGTGGGGACGGGCGCGCTCGCGAGCCTGCCCTGAGCGAAGCCGAAGGGTCCAAGCCGAGCGAAGCTCGGCAGCCGTCTGCGGTCACAGCAACCCAGGACTCCGAGTAGCTATGATTGTGCTCGTTTCCTTGACCCTGACAATCACCGCAAAGGCGCAAAGCAAGACTATGCCACTTGCTAAGCCGGCTCCCAAGCCCGCCGCGCGCGAAGACGCCCAGCTCTACCGCAACACCACTCTTGGATTCCGTTATCAGATCCCCTACGGCTGGGTGGATCGCACCAGAGAGATGCACGAGGGAATTGAGCCCAATAAAGCAGAAGTCCTGCTTGCGGTTTTCGAGCGTCCTCCCGAAGCCATCGGAGACAGCATCAACTCCGCGGTCGTGATTGCCTCCGAGAGTGCAGCGTCCTATCCCGGACTCAAGCGAGCCGAAGACTACCTCGGGCCGCTCACAGAACTCGCGACCGCCAACGGCTTCAAGGCTGAAGGCGAACCGTATGCGCTGGAGGTTGAGACGCGGCGCCTGCTGCGCGCTGATTTCACCAAGCCGCTCGGCAATAAGGCAAGCAACGACAAACTCACCATGCGCCAATGCACGCTCGTCCTGCTGGCGCGGGATAAGATCGTGTCCTTCACCTTTATCGCCGGTAGCGAAGATGCGCTCGACGACCTGATGGATGGCCTCCATTTCGGCGCCGCCAAACCGGCCACACACTAAAGTTCGTGGAGCGACGGGCGTCCTCGCCCGTCCAGGTTTGCGTAGGCACAGCCACCCTCGGCTGTCCAAGCCGAGCTTAGCTTCGCAGTTCCCCTTGGTCGGAACAACTCTGACTTCGCTCTAGAATTCCGTCCGGCGTCAGTGTTGCGCGTCCGCCCCAAACTATGTCCCTAAGAGCAACAAAAAGACTAGTTTATGCTCTCGATTCCAACCTGAAAGTGAGTGCTTTTTGTGTTAAAATATTTATAGCTCTGGTGATCGCTAAATAGCAGAAAATTCAATAAGTTGAGGTCGCCCGAGCAGTCCCGGAATTGTCCTTCCAGTCAGGCGTCCCGATCCGGGGCCCCCAGCGGGCCCGGGTTTGGTTCGCTGAGGTAGGGTCCGGCATTCTCCACGGAGCAGAATGGCCACGAAAGAATTGCAAGCCGAACTCGTCGCTGGTAAGAGCGATGCAGGGAACGTTGACGCGAAGACCGTCGACGCGAAGAACAAGAACGGCAAAACCACCAACGGAGACTACACTGCCGACTCGATCAAAGTCCTCGGCGGCATGGAAGCCGTGCGCAAGCGTCCCGCCATGTACATCGGCTCGACCGGCGAGCTCGGTCTGCATCACCTCGTCTACGAAGTCGTCGACAACTCCGTCGACGAAGCGCTAGCCGGCCACGCCGACAAGATCGAAGTCACTATCCACCTCGACAACTCCATCACCGTGATCGACAACGGCCGCGGCATACCTGTCGATAACATGGACATCGATGGCGAGAAAATTCCCGCCGCGCAGGTCGTAATGACCACACTGCACGCCGGCGGCAAGTTCGACAGCAACTCCTACAAAGTTTCCGGAGGCCTGCACGGCGTAGGCGTAAGCTGCGTCAACGCGCTCAGCGAAGAACTCGATCTCGAAATCTGGCGCGACGGGTTTACCTGGGAGCAGACCTACTCCAAAGGCGAGCCCACCAGCAAGTTAAGAAAAACCGGCGCCGCCAAGATAAAGACAGGCACCAAGGTTCACTTCGTGCCCGACAAGACAATTTTCACCACCACCCTCGA
>Ga0116102_1000209_pt1 | contig 27865 bp, 25 predicted proteins | sample June2015DPH_4_50_FD_89822 | JGI IMG/M metagenome (GOLD analysis project Ga0116102, IMG submission 89822) | Peatland microbial communities from SPRUCE experiment site at the Marcell Experimental Forest, Minnesota, USA - June2015DPH_4_40 | ecosystem: Environmental > Terrestrial > Soil > Wetlands >... | reverse complement strand
CGCCCACGCTCGTCGAATTCAGGCTGGAGAAGACCACGAGCGGTACACTGCTTCTGCTCACGGAGTCCGGCTTCGACAAGATCCCCAGAGACCGCCGCCTCGAAGCATTCCGCATGAATGACGGCGGTTGGACAGAGCAGATGAAGAACATCGAGAACTATGTCACGCAAACGTCGTAGCAGCATGCCTGCCAAACGGCTGGTTCGTGCACCCGTATTTGCCGCGCTGGGGGACGAGACGCGGCTATCGCTGGTTACGAAGCTCTGTGATCGGCGGCCTTATTCGATCTCTCAGCTAACCCGGGGGTCCAAGCTGACCCGGCAGGCGATCACCAAGCATCTTCGAGTGTTGGAGAGTGTAGGGATCGTGCACAGCGTCCGTACGGGTCGCGAGAGCCTATTCGAATTCGATCCGCAGCCCATTGAAGGAATTAAGCAGTACCTCGATTTCGTCTCCGAGCAATGGGATCAGGCATTGTCCAGACTAAAGTCGTTCGTAGAAGACTGAGCGCCCGGAGTGTGATAAAACTCCTCGGGACAATACTTGAAGCTGGAATCTGGCGCGCCACGCAGCGAGTCGAGCATTCTTCGACCGGAGGGATTGCCTCCGAGTTGCCCGTCACTCGGGCCCAATCTCCGAGGCAGCAAGGGCGGGGCATGACTATCGTGCGGCTGCCATTCGCCTGCCACGACTGCTTCTTGTTAGACTCCTGCGATGCCATTTCGCCTCAGCAGGGTGAAGCTCGACAAATCTGCGGGCCCCATTCGCCGCGCACTGCAGTACGCCTTTTATGACTGGGCCAGCGAAATGCCTAGGTCCAAACGCATCATCACGTATGTCGGCATTGTTCTTCAGGGATATGCTTTCTACTTTACGCTGATGTGGGCTTTCATGTTGCCGAAGTGGTTGTATTCGTATTTTCTGGTACTACCGAGAGGGCCAGTCAGCTATGTGTTGGTGTTCCTGCTTTTTTACACAGGCCGCTGGATCCAGAATGGAATGCTAACTTCAGAATTTGTTCGCAAGACACAACTTGAAACCGACCAGGTAGCTGCACGGCAGATTCAGCAGACGCTCCAGCCTGGGAAACTGGATGAGTTGCCGGGCTACGAGTTGGAGGCGTTTTACAAGCCCTTAAGTGAGGTAGGTGGCGACTACTTCGACGTCATCGAGCTTCCTGCCAACCGAACGCTATTCGCGTTAGCGGATGTGTCTGGGAAGGGGATTTCAGCGGCTCTGCTCGCGGCAAATATACAGGCTCTGGTTAGGAGCATCGCAAGTGTGGAATCGACCCCGCTGGCATTGGCTAAACAGATTAACATTCACCTGAGCCGATACACCCCGAGTGATCGCTTCGCCACGGCCGTATTCATTGTGCTCAGCCGCGATTCGGGAGAATTGACGTACGTGAATGCCGGTCACAACGCCCCGATTGCCTTTTCTTCGGGATCAACTACATTTCTGGAAGCCACAGGCCCGCCCCTTGGACTGTTTCTCAATGCGGAGTACGAAACTCGTACAGCTGTTCTTAGTCCAGGTAGTACCCTCCTCATATTCACAGACGGCTTGACCGACTCAATTCAGGGGGAGCATCCCGAAAATCTTTTGCGTGATGCTTTCGCCGAGAGCGCGGAACGAACGATGGCAAATCTCAAATCACTTGTGAACCCGAAATTCAATCAGGACGATATCACCATATTGCTGGTGAAACGTATTGCAGGTTCTTCCACCGGCGTGTCTGCCTAGGAATTGTGCGTACAAAGACGGCGATCTTTGGAGTGCGGCTAACTCCCGATTCGTCGGCAATCCGGAAGTCACCCCAGCCGGTTATGCCATCTGGCCCTGTGTGCTCATCCTGAGTTGGTGTATGCCATCATGAATCTGATGTGGGTTGGCGCCCCCGTAGCCAAGAATCAAACCGCCCCTTGTCGATGGTCTCAGATAGCATGTGGACAAGGGCGTTGCCGAAATACCCCTCTGGGCCGCCTCCGTATTTGCAGCAGAAATCGACAAAAGCAGTCCGTTTTTTCAGAACCAGGAACCCTTCGCATAGTCGAACGTGAAGTTCCAGAGCCCGGTCCCGGCCTGGTGCGAATTAGAGTCGGCACGACAAGAATGCCAGGAAGACTGCTCACTCGGTATGAACTGGCTGGCTTTTTGCTGCCGATGGATTGATGGATCGTTAATAGTACGCTGCGTGATTGCTCCGGAGGTACATGAACATCGATGCGCCGCGGAGATGTTCATCCTTGCTGCGCTTTGGTGGATTCCGCAGACTCGCTGACGGCGCGAAGGCCGGTCATCGAATCAACGCAGATGCGGAAGAAGAGCGGAGTGATCAAATCGTCGCCTAATCTTAGCTGACGCTCTCCCAATGCGTTTTGCCACCACCGGTAACGTTTCCCTAATAGCTTCTCCGCGTGTTTCCGCTCGTCGGTAAATTGTGGCTCGGGCAATTCCTGGTAGCGGCCACTGGCAATCACGCTCATCCACTGCGACTCGTTCGCGATTTCCTCAACTTCCACACAGACTTTGGGATTCCTTCGCATCCATTCGGTCTTTCGTCCGAAGGTCGAGAGTACGTAAATATAGCCGGGCTCGTACGCGAAGTATACCGGCACAACGTACGGCTGGTTATCGAGCGCGCAGCCGAGTCTTCCGAGCGAAGCGCTTGCCATGAATGCGCCACAATCTTTCTCAGTCATTTCATTGATTACCATGATTTCACCTCCCACGATCTTGGACAAACTACATGAACTCGCGGCACAACACCTTCAATTCGACCATCGAAACGTTTCCGTGGTGTGCTACTTTTGCCACAAAATCTGGGTGGCTTCAAGGGGTACCGATGCTCGGGACTCCCAAGGAATGACGCGCGCCGTGTAGTCAGTTACCGGACGGTTCGCTGGCACTTTAGACGAGTACGAGAGATAACCACCGGAGTCAGGAAGCTGGTCCCGCAGCTCCATCTTTTGCCGGAAGATCCTGCCATCAGTCTGCGTCTCTGCATAGAGTTCAACCTCCACGGCATTTGGATCGAGTCCCCCCAAGAAGACTTGAACTTCAAAACCGTATTGGTTTTGTTCGTTGTGTGTGGCTACAGAGCCAAACCGCACGCTTTCCCAACCCTGCGCAATCGATTTTGACCAGTTGGACAATTCGATTCCCAGCTTGCTCTCATTTGCGGCTCGCTCGGAGTAATCCCCTGCCGCAGGCAGGTAATACTTCTCTACATACTCTCGCACGGCGCGATTTGACGAGAACCTCGGCGTCAAGCGCACCATGCTGGCGCGCATTTTCGTGACCCAGGTTATGGGGATTCCGCGGTCGTTGCGATTGTAAAAAGCTGGAATTATTTCTTTTTCCAGGAGATCGTATAACTCACCGGCTTCGTGTGCGTCCCAGTTGGGGTCGTCTCCATGTTCCAGTCCATCGCCAATAGCCCAGCCCACGTCGGGGGAATAAGCCTCCGCCCACCAACCATCAAGTTCAGACAAGTTCAGTCCGCCGTTCACCAGAACTTTCATGCCACTGGTGCCGCAGGCCTCCCATGGCCGCCGCGGCGTGTTGAGCCAGAGGTCCACGCCTTCCACCAAGTGTGAAGTAAGCAGCACATCGTCATCACTTAGGAAAGCCACGCTTGAACGAACATCAGCGCGGGTGATGAAGTCATTCCATTCCTTGATCATGGCCTGGCCGGCCTGATCCTGGGGATGCGCTTTGCCCGCGAGAATCAGTTGCACTGGACGTTCTTGATTCGTGAGGATGCGGACCAGACGTTCGGGATCATGAAGGAGCAGGTTGGGACGCTTATAAGTTGCGAACCGGCGCGCGAAACCAATCATCAACGATTGCGGATTGAAAACGGCTTCGGCTTGGGCAACTTCCTGTCGCGGCGCTCCTTGTTGGACACGTTGTCGCGAAAAGCGCTTGCGCGCATACTGGATAAGAGATTGGCGCGTTTTCGTACGCAGTTCCCAGAGCTGTTCGTCGCTTACATTGTTAAGGCGCTCGACATTCTCCAGCGTTCCGCGCCAGCGCTCTTGGCCGCACTTCTCAGTCCAGAGTTCGTCCGCGTCCGCAGAATCCCAGGTCGGTACGTGGACGCCGTTCGTTACCGCGCCAATCGGCACTTCGAGCTCTGGCCATCGCGGAAAGAGACCCTGGAAAATCTTCCTGCTCACTCTGCCATGGAGTTGGCTTACTCCATTGACACGACCGCTCCCCCGCAAAGCGAGATATGCCATGTTGAAAGGCTCGGAACGGTCGAAAGGGTTTTTTCGTCCCAGGGCCATCAACTCTTCGAAGTCGATCCTCAACTCGTCCTCGGCGTATTTTCTGAAGTATTGTTCCATTAATTCCGGCGCAAAACGATCGAAGCCGGCTTCGACCGGGGTGTGGGTCGTGAACAGATTTCCGGCCCGGGTCACCGTCAGTGCAACATCAAAAGGCTGGTGATACTTTTGTATGTAGCTGAAAGCCCGTTCCAGCACGAGAAATGCGGCGTGCCCCTCGTTCAGATGGCAAACTTCAGGGTGAAGACCAAGTGCGGATAGAAGTCTCCACCCGGCCATGCCCAATACTATTTCCTGCTGCAGGCGTAGCTGGGGTCCTCCACCATACAATTCGCTGGTGATAGCACGATGGGTCGGCAGGTTGGCGGCGTCATTCGTATCGAGCAGATATAGTTTCGCTCTCCCCACCTGCGCCTGCCAGGTGCGGACCCAGAGAGTGGCCTCTGGAAGGCGGAGAGGGATGCGCAACCACTCGCCGTCGGCATCCCGGAGCGGTTCGATCGGCAGTTGCCCAGGGTCGTTGTATGGAAAAAGTGCTTGCTGAAGGCCGCGTCGATCGATCTCCTGGCGGAAATAACCTTGCTGATAAAGAAGCCCGATCCCAATAACCGGGACGCCCAAATTACTTGCTGTCTTAAGTTGGTCCCCGGCCACATTGCCGAGTCCACCGGAATAGATCGGAAGCGCTTCGCTCAACATGAATTCCATGCTGAAGTAAGCGATTTGCGTGAGAGTGGCGCCAGGATGGGTTGTCTGAAACCACCCGGGTGCACTCTCTAACTCACGCTTCCTGCGAACCATCTGTTCGACCATTGCGCAAAAGGCAGGATCAGCGGAAGCGTCCCGAATCCTCTGCCGGGAAATGGTCTGAAGCACTACCCACGGATTCTGCGTCAGGTCCCAGAGTTGCGGGTCGAGTCGTCCCCAGAGTTCATCGGTCGAGTGGTTCCACGACCAAAGCAGGTCCAGAGCTAGTTCCGTCAGGGCGGGGAGCAAAGACTCGGCGGTGAGGTTCTTGCTGGTTTGACTGTCCATATGATTTCATCGACTCCATCAGGCGGCAGTCTGGTGCGCCGCTGCCAATGCTTCGCGGACGATTCCCTGTGCCTCATTTTCGATCTGCAGCAGATGGTCTTTTCCGCGAAAACTCTCAGCATAGATTTTGTAGATCTCTTCGGTTCCCGAAGGACGGGCAGCGAACCAGCCGCTTTCTGCAATCACCTTCACGCCCCCGATGGGTTTGCCATCGCCGGGCGCGGTTGTGAGTATCTTTTGGATCGGTTCGCCGGCGAGTTCCGAAACCTGGACATGCTCCGGAGAAAGTCGCTCCAGCACGGCCTTTTCTGCCGAAGTGGCGGGGGCTTCCAGACGCTCATAAAGAGGGTCGCCGAGTTCGAGTGTAAGTTCTCGATAAATCTCGCCCGGATCGCGTTGCAACTTCGCTGTGATCTCGGCCGAGAGCAGCGCCGGCGCGATTCCATCTTTGTCGGTAGTCCAAACCGTACCGTCGCGTCTAAGGAACGAAGCTCCGGCACTCTCTTCCCCGACGAAACCCAAAGAGCCATCCAGCAAGCCGCTGACGTACCACTTGAACCCGACTGGGACTTCGTAGAGTTTCTTTCCCAGCTTCCTGGCCACGCGGTCGATCATGCTGCTGCTCACTACTGTCTTTCCGACGCCGATATCGCTGCGCCACAGCGGACGGTTCGAAACGAGGTAATGAATACAGACAGCAAGGTAGTGATTGGGAGGCAGGAGGCCTGTGCTTTTTGCGACGATACCATGACGGTCGTGATCCGTGTCGCAGGCGAACGCGATATCGAACTTGTCCTTAAGCGCAATGAGCTTCTGCATCGCGTACGGCGACGACGGGTCCATGCGGATCCTACCGTCCCAATCGAGCGTCATGAACCGAAAGGTCGGATCCACGGTGTCATTTACAACCGTAAGGTTGATGCGATAGCGCTCTTGAATACGCGGCCAGTAATGGACTCCCGCGCCGCCCAGCGGATCCACGCCCAGCTTTATATCTGAACTTCGGATCAAGTCCATATCGATAATGTGCTCAAGATCGTTGACATAAGCATCGATGTAGCTATGCTCATGGGTAGTGGCGGCCCTGATTGCCCGTTCGAACAAAATGCGCTTCACGCCGCGCAACCGGTTCGCAAGATATTCGTTCGCTTTCGCCTCAATCCAGCCTGTTGCGTCCGTGTCCGCGGGTCCACCCGCAGGTGGGTTGTATTTGAAGCCGCCGTCCTCTGGCGGATTGTGGGAGGGCGTAATCACAATTCCATCAGCCAGTCCGGACTTTCGTCCACGGTTGTACGACAGAATGGCATGCGAAACAGCAGGAGTCGGAGTGTATTCCTCGCCTGCGGCGATCATCACTTCGACGTCGTTGGCTGCTAGAACTTCAAGAGCGCTCGCAGAGGCAGGTTCAGAGAGCGCATGGGTGTCCTTCCCAAGGAACAACGGTCCCCTAATTCGGTGGCGTTTCCGGTAGGTACAAATCGCTTGGGTGATTGCGAGAATGTGCCACTCGTTAAATGCCCGGTTGAAGGCCGAGCCCCGGTGTCCTGATGTGCCGAACACGACGCGTTGCTCGGGAACTGTGGGGTCTGGCTGCTCGACGTAATAAGAGGTTACGAGTTTCGGTACGTCGACCAACTTCGAAGCCGCCGGGATTGTTCCTGCCAGGGGATTTACTTCCATAGCCTATCTCCATCCGAAATCAAGCGCTTCCAAATTGCAAATCCGAATGTACCTGATTAATCGCCCCCATTCAGCGCTGGCCGCCATTAATCCAGGTCCTCCCAGGCGGTGGATCCATTTCCAAACCGATTCGGCCATTATAAACAGCGAGAGGATTCTCATGCGCGAGCCAGAAACCATCCGTCGTCCACCCGCTCGATACTGCAGACCTCGGTCTCCTCCCGACAGCGAGCCCCACTACGTCTCAGCAGGTACTCGTCGAATTCGCAGCGGCGGATACCGTAACTGACAACTTGACTGTATCAGTACCGATCTGGCGAGGGATCGTTCGGTTCCCACAGGGTCGCAGACTCTCGTCGAAATGTGGAGTTGCTTTTTAAATTGGGTGCAGACATGAGCCCATCATAGCTCGGAAATGGACTGGTCCGGGCCAAAACAGGTGGTCGGCAACTGTACGAAGATTTTATGGAGCCCTCGTATCTGCCTCACGCAGCAAGGTGGATTTCAACACTCAAGGCGGTTATTTTGAAGATGAGTTTACGTGCCTCCTGTCCCGAGACTCGGCATGGAGTTCTGCAGCGAGCTGAGACTTTATGCTGCGCGTCGCATTCTCGAGTTCAGCTTTAGCCCGCGCTACGTGTCCCAGCATTGCGTGCAGCCGCTTCGGTCCCAATACCAGCAGTGCGAGCATAAGCATGAACAGGATTTCAGTGCCGAAACCCACGATTCACTCCTTAGTTAGGTCTTGGTCATTGGCAATAGTGGTTGTTGAGCTAAACGGCTTCTCTTCGTCAGCTTTCATGGCTGACTTGAAGCCTCGGATACTTTCCCCGATTCCTTTGCCCAGTTCCGGAAGTTTCTTAGGTCCGAACACGAGCAGGGCAATTCCGAAAATAATCAGCAGATGCATCGGTTGAAACAATCCTTCAAACATGAGAGCTCCTTCGATTCAGATGAAAAGAAATGTGGTTGGCAAATCGTAAAAAAATGCGGACGCCGTTCCATGAAACCGTACAGCGTCCGCCAGGAGAGAATCAGCAACAAAGCGGACAGTTAGAGCTCAGGTTACGAGCGGACTGCAGCATCGGCTGCGACCGCCATAGCGTTCAGCAGGTTGAAGAACTGCTGGCTTTGGCCGATGAAGAGGCCGCTGGCCGTGAGGGCATTCACGGCAGCCACGGCGCCTGCAAATTTATCCGTGAGCGGACGAATCATCGAGACCTGAGGAAGATCGCCCCTGAATACAACCGGGACGGGGAAGATCAGACTGGGCTGAGTCTTCTTCTTGAGTGGTTTGAAAAAATTAGGGAATGACAGGCCGGTTATGGCGTCCGTGAACGGCGCCACGGGAGCTTGCACTCCGTTACCTGAAAAATCAACCCATTCCAAAAAGTGAGCGATCTCGTCTCCACCAATCCCCAGGGTGATCTGAAGCACTTCGGGATCCGTCACTTTTTGACTCAAGGCTGCGTAAAGACTCGAGCCGCCTTGCTCGATTTGTCCGAAGTGAAAACCCGCAACATTGGCGATCGCCTGAACATGATCGTTACCGGGAAAGTTGGGGTTGGGAGCGCCATTGAAATCGTTGTTGTTTCGGGGAATGGCATAAACATTTTGGAGAGTGAGCGCCTGAGGAAAGGTGGCGCCGAGGTCAGGATTGGTCTGGCTGCGGTAACGAACGTACCAGCTGGTGTCGACGTTGAGCTGCATGAGGTTCGTGAGCCGCAACTTACCCGATGATCCCGCAGCTGTGCTTCCCGGCAGAGTCGCGAACTGGCTGAAGTCGACCGGCTCGGCTCCTCTGGATTGAAGATAGGCATTGAGGAAAGTAGCGTGGCTGATTTCGTCGAGCGTGTTGCTGGCGATATATTGCGGGCCATCGGGATCGAGATTCGACAAGGCGATCTGATAGTTGTTCAACGGTTGGTTCGGGTCTACCTCAATGGGTGGATTGTTGCCGATACCACCCAGTTCCGCATACTGTGTCCACAGGTCGGCCTCGATCAGTTCTGCCGCCGCCAGAAATTGGAGGATGGCGACATCGCCGGCCCCGAGAGAACCGCCTCCTTGTGCACGGGCCAAAGTTGCATTCGTTAACAAACCGGCGCCCACTACGGCTGCGCCCCCTGCCAGAAGACTGCCTTTCATAAAAGAACGGCGATCAACTGAACGCCTGGTGGGTAGGACAAGTTCCTTGTCTTTCATAGTTAGTTCAATCTTTTTGCTTGTGATTTGGTTCATGCGGTACGGGTACTGTGGCTTAGACGCAGCGGCTGAACGACGAGATGCGCAAAGAATGTCATTTAATCGTCACAAGGATGTCATTTAATTGGCATCTCTTTTAATAAATGCGTGTAACAACGTCACATCATGTTTGGAGCGGTGAGTAAGGTGGTAACTGGCGCGAGTTATCCACGATGTTTATCGTTTACAATTTTGTTCAAGTAACATGCGAAACGCCGCAGCTCGACCAATATTCCTCGGCAGGGTAGCTGGCTGGTGCAGCTTACATGCTCTTGAAAACAAAATTGATCTCCTTCGTTTGGTTTGCACCAATCGTGATCGTCTGGGTTGATGTGCCTAGTGTCTCGTGCCAGACCTTGATGGTGTATGTCCCAGGTGGCAGATTGGGCAGATCAAAGCTGCCATCTTGCTTTGTCAAAGCAAAATAGGGGTTCTTGAGAACAGCAATATACGCCCGCATCCAGGGATGGATGTTGCACTTAACCGGGATCGCGATTTCTTCCCGCGCAAACGCTCCTTCCACCGTGGCACCCGGAACCTCAGCTTTGTTCCACTCCCGGTTGTTGGCCGGCGTAGGATGAATGTTGTGTGCAGTCGGATCGTTGTTCACAACTTCGAAGGCCTGGTTTGCCTGCACCACCAGGACATGCGGCTGATACAGGCAGCCCTTTTGAGAAATGACAAGCGGTTCCTTGGGTGGATCGAAGGTTCGATCGCCCACCCCATCAGCGACAAAGACGAGTGCGTTTTGTAACCCGCCTCCGAAACCGGTGACGACCTCCGCGGTAAGAACGGGTCCAGGATGCTGCCTGGCGCAGCTTGGGTCAGCGGCCATGCTGATTGGCTTGGCCTTCGGCGGGGTACCCTCGAATTTGACCACGCCTTTTACGACCGCTGCACCGGCGCTGGCCACAGCCGGTGCCGGAGCTCCCGCCTTCACCACTTGCCGGCTGGAAATACAAATCGTTAACATCAGAGCGATTACAAGAAGAAAGTTCTTCAGTTTCATAGTGCACCTCGCAAAGAGCAATGCCTCAAAAGTCTTTTCGTGAGTGAAGGCGCGCGCAGAGGCTTACTCTGCACGGCGTTCGTGCGCGGTCGGCGCCGCTCGGCTGGCAAGAAACTCGCCGTATCCCCGTTGATAGCCGGTCGTGAAAGACGTCCGATCCTCCAAGGTTGCCCACCGGCCAATCGCAACGTGGGGCTCAGCACCGCGCTCGGCTGCAAGTCTCCCCAGATACAATCCATCCCGAAATGCTCCGTCGTTGATCTGAGCAACGTTCTCGTGCAGACTGGGAAAGCGATTATGGAGATCGGTGCGCAACATGGATGCGGTTCCAATGCCAAGCGCGACCACGGATGCCAACAAAGAGAATCTTTTCATTATTTTTTCCTCTCGATCTTTCTCTCTCTGAGCTAAGTCAGATTGCGAAGTCTTCAACGTCGCATGGGATGAGCCTATGGCCGGCGAAACATTAAGTTGTCATCGGCGGGTCAAATCGTCGTCATCTTCTTGTCAGAGCCACGTAATACCAGTTATGAAGGACCCTGGCAAAAGCGCACGGAGTGCACTCTTGCCGGGGCTGTTGTTTTAGTTGATGTTGATGGCTACAACGCTGGACTGGGTTATTGAGCCGGATGTGCCCGTGACGGTCAAGTTGACCTGGGATGCGGGCGCTTGGCCTTTTGAACTGCTACCGCATCCGACCGCAAACAATGAGATGAGGAGCAGCAACCCCAGCACGGTCGTCGACACAATGCTCTTGCGCGTAAGTGTCTTCCGTTTGCGCATTGCGAAAACGGCTCCCAATAGTCCAGGGACTAGAGCCATCCCGAAGACGCCGTAGCCGCCGCCACCCGGCGGGGTCGAGGCGGCAGAGATGGTCAAGGTCGAAGAGGACGTGCTCGAACCGGGAGAGATCGTTGTGGGATTGAAAGCGCAGCTCAAACCAGCGGGCGCGGAACAGGAAAGCGCAATCTGGCCGTTGAATCCTCCAACCGCGCTAGCGCTGATCATCAGGTTAGCCGAACCGCCCGACGCGACGGTTACACTTTGGGCGGAGAGACTCAGAGAAAAACCTGGGTTGCCGACCGCCGCTGCCGGGACAACGCTGGCGAATACAGCGGTGGTGTTGCCTCCGGGCGGAAAGTTGGGTTGGTTGCTGCCTCCGGCCGTGAGATAAAGAGTGCCAAGAGTGCCTGGATCATTGGCACCACCGCCTCCACCGAACACCATATCCCACATGCCGGGATTCACCAGCGCGGCGCCCGAAGAGTTGGTGAGCTGGCCCATGAAATTACCCTGCGTGTCGAATGCGCTAATGGTGCCATCACCAAAATTGGATACGAGGACATCGTTGGCAAAGGTTCCGAAGCTGGCCGGAGCTTGCACCACGCCCCAAGGCGCGTTGAGTTTGTTCTGGGCGCCAGCGGCGACGAAGGTGCTCACGAAGGTGCCGGTCGTGGTGAAGATATCCACCTGCCCCGCGCCGACGCCGGGCACCGCATCGTGCTTGGGAGCGTCCTGCATGGCATAGGCGATGTAGACCTGGTTATTGATCACGTGGATGCCATGGGGAGCGAAACCCGCGGGAAGACTTGGATCGGTGAACGAACCGTCCAACGACGTGGGGTTAAAGTTCTGATCGTAGACGTCGACTTTGCCGCTGTTGAAGTTCGCCGCCAAAAGGTCGGTGCCAACCAAGGCCAGACCTTTGTAAACTGCGCCAGTGGCGGAATTATCTTTACCGATAATTGCGGTGTTGCTGGAGCCGTTCCAGTAGACGACGAGGCCGTCCTCGGTGTCGAAAATGAACGATCCGCCGTTGAAGTAGGAGCCGCTAGCGTTGGCCACGGTTCCCGTCGGGCAGCCAGGACTGCAATTATTGTCGGGATTTGGTTGGCTCGTGGCTCCGGGTATAGTCACCACCAGCCCAGTGTCTTTGTCGCCATTTTGGTCATAGAGTGTGGAGACGCCGCTGTTATTGTCGGCGATCCAGAAATCTTGACCGGGAAGAACGGAAATCCCCCAGGGGTTCAATAGTTGAGGGTCTGTGGTAGTGGCTACGCCGGCAGTATTGGAGACCAGGTTGGTCTGGAAATAGCCGGCCTGCTGTGCGAGCAGCCCCGAAGGAATTGCTAACGTCATGAGCAGCCCGAATAACAAAAGTGTCCTTTTCACGTTGTTCTCCATAATCTTAGGTTTTGTGATTTGTACGACTAGCCCAGCCGCCCTTTCCGCCGCGAAGCCATTGGTTGCCGGATGATTTCTGCTTATTACTATGCTGTGACTTATTCAATTGATAGCCACGCTTCCGAGCTCTTATTCCACAGAGTTATCCTGGGCATCGGTTATCAAGTGCTTTTCACAACATATTGGCTTAGACGCAGCGACCAATGACGAGATGCGGAGGGGATGTCATTTGATTGTCAAATCTTTGTCGGAACGATCTTACAAACTCGCAGTAGCAACATCACTGAGGGTTTTGGTTCGTGGGTGCAGTTATAGGAGATGCATGCTATTACTTGGCAACACTAATCGACACGGCCTTCGGTTCTTCGAGATTTTTCTTCTTAACAGACCCGGCAAGTGCGCCGAGGACAACATTTTAAAACTCACAAACCACAATGAATGTCACCGGCTGCCATCACGATGGCGGCAGCCTCGATCATCCGAGAATCGCTAAGATGTCTTCGAGTCTTACTGCACGACGACCTTGCCGGTCATCTTAGGGTGGATCGAGCAGTAGTAGGAATACGTTCCCGCATTGGTAAAGGTGTAGGAGAATTTTTCGTCCGTATCCATCACCTTGGACTTGAACACGCCGTCCGTGCTCACCGCCGTATGGGGAATGTCATCACTGTTTGTCCAGGTCACTGTCGTTCCGACGGGTACCGTGACCGTCTGCGGCCCAAAAACGAAATTATCGATTTTCACCGCCGCGTTAGCCGCGGAGGGTTGGTCATTCGCCGTGACGCTCGTTGATCCCGCTAACAACAGCAGTATCGCAATTACTACGGGCGTCGCCAAACTCGCAAACCACACATTTTTCCTTGTCATTGTTTTATTTCCTCTCTTAATTTGATTTTCTTGCTTAATCTTCGCTTGTTGAGGCCAGATCCTTGGAAACTATCCAAGGGGCGAGTCAACTACGCCGAGGGCGCCGACATTCCCCGAAGCCGAAGACCCCGAATCCCCAAGTGGCGAATCGACGATTGCTAAGCTGCGACCGCTTACCACATAGTTCACATCCGTGATACCCAAAACCCTCTGCAACTCGTCGGCTGGCACCTTCATGGGGCCGGCTGAGGGAGCTGTTCCCGGTGCAGGTTGAGGGAAAGCGGTCGACATTGCGGTGTGGAACGAAACCTTCCCTTCGACCTTCTGCATGATCTGGTGAATGTGGCCGTTTAACACGGTCACCGAGCCGAAACGCTTGACGTACGACAACGCTTGTTCACTGTCGTCGGTTCCCCATCCCCAATCCGGATAGATGGTCCACAGCGGGATGTGTGCGAATAGCACAATCGGAGTGCTGGCAGAACGGCCCTTGAGATCGTCCTCAAGCCACTCCAGCTGTTCGTGACCGAGCGACCCCATACCACCGGCTTTCAAATTGGCCACATTTACGAGACCGACAAAATGCACACCCTTGTGATCGAAGCTGTAATAGCCGGTGCCCTTTGTACCCTTCCCAAAGCGCTGGAGATATTCATCGCCGTTGTCACTCAGCATGTCATGCTCGCCGGGTACAAAGTGGATCTGCTTTGCAGACGCTCCCTTTAGTGCCTGGTCGAGCGTATCGAATTCACTCGGCTTCGAGAGCTGACTCAGATCACCGGTGTGGATGATGAAGTCTGGTTTGCGAGGCATCGCGTTGATCTTGTTGATTGCCACCTGCAGCGTAGCGGTAACATCCGGATTGGCCGGTTTGTTAAAGCCGATGTGACTGTCGCTGATCTGTACAAAGCTGAAGTCCGCAGCTACGCCGGCATCTTTACTATTGTTCTTGGCGAAAGCGCGTGATACCGGGATGCCGCCGCTCATGGTCCAGACCAGGCCTGTACCCGCCCATGCCATGCACTTCAGGAACCCGCGACGGTCGACTCCGTCGTTGGTGAGGTCTTGTAACTGCTGATCGATACGATCTTGCTTTTTGTTTGGCATGTGCCCTCCGTGGTTTGTAGCGTTCTGAGGTGATAACTGGCACGAGTCATTTTTATTCCACCGATTTATTCCGCCGGCCCGGTTTTGACTCGACTCGTTTAGCCGGGTCCGTTTACACCAGTGAGAAATCCGCCGAGATGACCCGTCAGCCCGACAATCAAGACCGCGAGCGCCTCGATCGGTAGACGATAGTTTGGCAATGATTTTTCCGGGAACTGCTGCACCCGCTGGTGGATGCAAAACACCAGCCAGATCAACCCACTCGATATGCATCCCAAGCTCAGGTGCATGAGCAGAGTCCCCTTTAGCTTTTGCCCCTCGAGCGCCCACTGCCACGCCGCAAGCCCGGACGTCACCACCGGTACCGTCGAAATCGCGGCTAGCAGCAAATTGAAATACGCTGCGGCAGCCAGCGTCGGGTTCTTCCTCCACTGCGCTATGTAGTCGAACGCCACTGCAGCGAGAAACAACGCAATGGGGAAGTGAATCAGCACCACATGTTGCGCGTGCTTGGCTAGGAATACCGTCTTGAGATCGAAAGGATTTACCACCGCCGTGCCTCTTCTAAGATGGAATGAATTGCGGGCTGCGACGGACTGGCTTGACGAAACCAACTCCGCCGCAACCCGCGAATCTGGTATTGCCCCTGGCGACTCCGGTCCGCTCTGTGACTCGTTGTGCAGAACCGACCGCCGTCAGTTTTATTCCACGTGAAATTTTTAGTCGGCTAGGGGAATAAAACGGCTGTCCGCTGGTTTACCCTTGTGTGCGTGTCGGAGGAGAGCTTGCCATCAGCGGCGTTTGAGCAGCTAGCCATGCCTCACTTCGAGCGGCTCTATAACTTTGCCTGCTGGCTGACGCAGGACCGGCAAGAGGCCGAAGATCTTGTGCAGGAGACATACGTCAAGGCGCTCAAGGGGTTTCCCTCGTTCCAGCCGGACACGAATTTTCGCGCCTGGATCTACAAGATCCTGCGGAATACGTTCCTGACCTCCCGCACCGGGCTGAAGGCAACCGCGACCGTGCCGCTCGATCTTGAAGGCGAAGAGGAAATCTTGCCCGCGGTCAAGGAAACGCCAGAGAGCATCCTGCTGCAGCGTTCGGACGGGCAGCTTGTGCAGCAGGCTCTGGAGCAACTGCCTGTCGCCTATCGCGAGGTTCTGTTGCTCTGTGAAGTCGAAGAAATGTCGTATCAGGAAATCGCGGTCACGCTCGCCATCCCGATGGGCACGGTGATGTCGCGTTTATCGCGTGCCAGAAAAGCGTTACGCAATGGCCTACGGCCACAGTTTAAAAAAGGATGAATCAAACGGTGAATTATGGTTTGTGAGTCATGGAAAGCAAAACTCGACACCTACCTCGACGGTGAGCTCCCAGAGCAGGAGATGCGAACCTTCGACGCACACGTGCGGGGATGCCCCTCTTGCTCGGCGGATGCCCTTACGCGCGTACAGATGAAGCGCGCGATTCAAGTCGCTGGAAAACGTTTCGTTCCCACTACTGATTTCCGGAGACGGATAGAGCTGAGCATTACACCCAAACCGCAGCGCAGTTTCCGTCTGGGATGGATGTTAGCGTCGGCAACGGCCGTGATTCTCGTGGTCGGGGCGACAACTTCAACCTACATGGGAAACCGGTCCGGCAGAGACCAAGCCTCACGAGATCACGTTTACAGTGAGATTGCCGACTTGCACGTGACGACCCTGGCCAGTTCATCGCCGGTGGATGTGATCTCCACGGATCGGCACACAGTGAAGCCCTGGTTCCAGGGAAAAATCCCCTTCGCGTTCAATCTGCCGGAACTCCAGAACTCCGAGTTCTCTCTGCTTGGAGGCCGAATGACCTATCTCGACCAAACGCCGGGCGCGCATCTGATCTACGATGTGCGGAAGCATCACATTTCAGTGTTCGTGTTCCAGGAACGGTCATTGTCAGCGAGGTTGGACGAGACTTCTCTCTCGCCGAAGCAACTGCCGTTCAACATGGAAACATGGACCCAAGGCGGCCTTCGCTATTTCGTAATCGGCGACGCGAGTGCCGCGGACATCGATAGTCTCGCGAAATTGTTTAAAGCCGCGTCATAGATTTCACGTTTGTAATTTGATGCCTCGCCACCCCAAACTTCACTGAGCAGTTCATCGCTTGACCCACCCCATCTATCCGGCTGTCACTGTTTTACTGATCTTCACACCTGCGTTGTCCGCCACAGTCACCGTCACGTTCTGCCCCAGTTGCAGGCCAGCTACCGTAGCGGTATAGCGTTTCGCTTCAACTGTCGGACTGGCAGCGTCAGCCGCCGGCCCGCCAGGCGGGGTGTATTGGACCTTCAACTTATCGTCGAAACAATCGCCCGTGATGGTCAGAGTGTTGTTCGCGGCGGTGATTTTGATGTCGTCTACCTTGAAAACCTGGTACGGCTTCATGGCTTTCTGCGCGTCGGGATTGGTGATAGTGAAGTTATTCGCCCCCACCCAACGTTGCGGTGGGTTCTCGACATAAAACCGTAAAATGCGAGCGAAGGTCGGATCGCCGACCGTTGGATCCACTTGTACTATCTCCGGCAGCGTGGTGCTGCCGTCCTTTCCTCGAATGGTGTCAGGGAAGATCTGCTCTCCGCTGATGCTGAAAAGTGCGGACTGAGACATGGCGCTTCCCGTCAATTGGAACGTCAGCTTGTCCACGGTACCTGGCACGCCCAAGTTACCCGACACGGCGATCGCATCGAGCGAAGGACCTGCCTTGCGCACCAATTTTCCGGCGATATATCCGCCCGCGCTGATCCCCATCAACTGCAGGAAACCGGGAGGAATGGCCGGCAGGTCGCTAATGCTTCTCGGATCGCTGTTGAAAACGATGGCCAGGAAGGTGCCGATGCCAATCACCGTCCAGACCACGAACTGCAGCCGGTCTGCGGCAACGACACCCCCCGAGGCGATGAAATCGGATAGGTTCGGCCCGGGATCACCGGCGCCCTTATCGCCCTTGGCGCTCGCAATACCGGTGGACAACACAGCGGTTCCCGCACTGGCGAGCAAGATTCCAGGCAATCCCGACGGGATGTCTGGAAACGTTGCGCTGCCTTGCACATAACTCCTCGAGACAGCGAGGAAGATATAGCCCAGCACAGACGCTGCTGTCCAAGCATAGAATTGGCATTTGGAAAGGCTATATGTCTCCGTCTGTACATCGAGGAAGAGCGCGCTAAGGAGATATGTCTTTCCGCTGCCAAAAGTCTGCTTGAGTGCGGCCCTCCCGCTCATTATCAGCAAGTAGACGATGACGAGAATGAGGGCAAGACCGGCGAAGGCAACCGTCATCGGCATGTCTTGATTGCTATTAATCAAAGCCAGGGTTGCGCTGTTGGAATCTACTCCATCAACGGTGATGACGAAATCCATCGGACCGGAATAGTACCCTTGCTGGGGATCAAGGCTATAGAATGTCAGAGTGATTTGACGGTCGTTGTTGACTGCCAGCTCATAGCATTTCGCCTGCGGAGGGCTGGTGGGGCACTCCATGGGTGTGGGTAGCTTTGTGAAATTTAGCTTTGTGTTGTGAAACCCAGAGTTCTCTCTGAAGCCACCACCCAGAACGGCCACCACATTTGTCTTGCCCTCCTTGCCGAGGAATGCAGCCTTAGGAGACACCGCCGTGATCGTCGGGCGCTGCACCATGATTTGGCTGGGCGCGAGATCATCGATCGGCGGTGAGGCGGGTGGTGTCGTGCTAGCCTGCTCGGTTCTTGGCTTCTTCTTGATCTGCACAGAGTAGGTTCCATCCGGCGCATCGAGCGGGATTACGAAGGCAAGGACCTTTGGATCGGGATCATCGACCTTCACCGGCGTGTTGACGGTCACACCCGTACCTTTGGACGGTCCGAGCGTTACGGTAAAAATAGAGTTAGCTTTGTCCAAAGACCCGCTGGTGACCTTCACGGTATCGCCTGGCTGGCAGGCGGCAGGCAGCGGGCAGTCCGCCGCACGCGCGCTGACCACCAACGTAAATGTGATTAGAACAAGTATCAGAAGTCGGTTCATCGTCATTCCCCAATCAAAAGTGACAGCCGATAGAAGAGCAGAAGCGTCATGAATGCGCTCATCAGCCTAAGACCAACGACTCGAAACGCAGTTGTTGGCCTTCTACCTCAACCGCCGTTAGATCGCGAGCGTGCGATTTTTGTGCCAATTTGTACCGCGGTAGTGATGTCGTTCAGTATCGTCGCAATACTAGCTTGTTTGCGTTGCGTTCATTTGTGTAACCAGAGCCTGTACTTGCGGATCATCATCGTGGAGTATCTTGCCGATCGCGGTCCAGCAGTTACTCCGTGCTGTTCTACATCAAATCCCTATAGAAGCTTATGGGTTGGCCATTCCGAGTGAGTGAACCCAACTCCCTGAGCTTTGTCACGAAGACCCAGATGTCATGCATTGACTCCTACCTCATAGAACGAGAACGCTCGGCAATTTCCTTCATAGCAGCAAGAATTCTACTATCGATGTGGAATAAACAGGCCATCGGGCGCTAGCGCACAAAATTGGCGCGGCAGTTGTTGAACAGGAAGTCGAAGAACTTCTATGTTGCAGCCCCGCCGATTAGCAGTGGTCAGGAGATCGTGCTCTACAATCTTACAGGCGCAACGCATGGGGGAACCCCTACGCCGGTTTTCAAGCTGACACTTTGATGTCGATCGTGTCTGGCGGACAAGTGCTGCTCGGACTCAAGAAAACCGGGCACCGATCCGGCACCCCCCGTTCTGCTCAATCTTCCCGTCATCTCCGTGTTAATGCGGCGCCTGTGCTAACATCTCCAGTCCAGTAAGTTCAGGAGGTACTTTATGCGCCGCTGGCCTGCTTGCTTCGTCCAACTACTGCTAATTGGTTCGCTCTCGTTCTCTCAAGACGCTGCGAAACCGGCTCTTCACGTTTCGGGAACGGTACCCGTCGACTCGCCTCGAATCCAACTTTCCGCCGAGCGTCCGGAGGCGCAGCGCGGGACGATTGCCCAGCCCTCCGCTACCGGCCTCGCGGTCCCGGGCAATACCTGGCAGTTACTCGCCACTTTGCCCGGAGTGATTATTCACGACATTGCTTTCCCCACCTCACAGATTGGCTATGCCGTGGGTGAACAGGGTGAGGTTTGGAAGACGACCGACGGCGGAACTAACTGGGCGCAACAGGTTCTGAGCGATGCTGGGAGCGATTACTTCTACGGCGTCGACGCTATCACAGCGAAGAAGGTCATCATCTCCGGCTTCTTCGATGGCTCGGGCGGTGCTTACGGCGTTTTCCGCTGGACGGAAGATGGCGGCAGCGCCTGGAGCAGTGACATGAGTCCCGGTCCCGAGTGGTTGCAACAAGTCCGCTTCGTTAAGAGACAGGATGGCTTGATCCTGACATTAGGCCCGGCTGGCGACGATTCTGCGACGCTCGCCGAGTACACGAGCGATGGCGGCGCTGGCCTTTCCGATTGGGATAGCGCGGTCGCTAATGCCGATGGCGGCTGGTTCGGCCCGCAATTCTCGTTGCTCAACAACCTCCACGCGCGCGCGTCCGGCATCAACTTCTGCACAAGCCTTACAGGCGGCTCTGAATGGACCTGCGGCAATTCGGTCGATTCCGTCTTCGATGGGCCCGTCTTCTTCCTCAACGACAAAGATGGATGGGTCGGCGGCGGCGAAATTTCTCCCAACGTCGAAGGCTGGCTGCACGTGACCACCAACGGCGGCGAGACCTGGAGCGGCCGGACAATCGATGGGCCGTGGCCGATCCGTTCTATCTTGTTCTTGAATAGGAAGACAGGCTGGGCCGGCGGCGGCAATGTCTATACCGACGTGGGCGGCATGTATTTCTCGACTGACGGTGGCAATACCTGGTCGGTCGACGTCACCACCAACTCCGAGATGGGTTCCTGTGCGGAACATGCGATCTCCGGAGGCCACCACCAGATCTGGTGCGTCGGCTTCAACTACAACGAGAATTTCAACAGCGTCATCTACAGCACACAGTATTAGCTTGTGTGGCGCAGACAGTCTTGTCCCGCAGATCCAGCGCATTGTCAAATCTGTCAATCGCGCATTGGCAAATTGCGCCTCTTCCAGACATCGCGTAGCATCTGACCAGTATGGCGATTACTACGGCGACGGCGAGCCGTCCACCCAAACTGGTTTTTGGGGAAATTTTTAGTTTCGCCTATGACACCTTCTGCAGTAATAAGATACGCTTTTCTCTCACCGCATTGGGAATGGTCATTGGTACAGCTTCCCTCATCCTGGTGGTCACTATCGGAATGACCGGTAAGCAATACGTCTTAAACCAGATTCAAGCGATCGGCGCTAACATGATCGATGCCGAGTACGAGGGTGGAGGCGAGGGCACTACGCCCGACCGCTTGACGATTGACGACATGTATGCCGTTCTGCAACGCGTATCCGGAGTCGTGACAGCTTCTCCTGTAGTTCCGATGGATAACCGGATTCCCATTGGAGATGGCAAGGAGCGTGATGTTCGCGTACTTGGGGTCCTTCCCGAATACCGCACCGTGCGCAATCTGGTCATTGTCTCGGGAAGATTCTTCGACGCGCAGGACGAACGGGCTCGCAACAAAGTCGGCGTCATCCAGCAGAAACTCGCTGAACAACTCTACGGACCCGCGGAGAATGCAGTCGGCAAAGTCGTCAAGCTAAGCGGACTGCCTTTCACCATCGTTGGAACGTTCCGGGAGGGCGTCGATACTTTCGGGCAGTCGGAAGTCACCGATAACTCCATGGTAATTCCCTACAGCGTGAGCCGGTATTTTACCAACACGCCGTATGTCCAGCAGCTCTACTTCTCGGCGGCTGATTCTTCGATGGTGATTCCGGTGACCGGACAAATCCGCGACGTGATCCGCTCTCGCCATCGGCCAGAATCGAATTATGTCGTCCAGAATCTCACTGCCTTGCTCAGCGTGGCCGACCACACCGCCAATGCCTTAACCTTAGTGTTGCTTCTGATTGCGGCCGTGACCTTGCTGGTGGGCGGCATCGGCATCATGAACATCATGTTGGCGACGGTCACTTCCCGAATTCATGAAATTGGCATTCGGAAAGCGATTGGTGCCACGAACGCCGAGATTCGGCTCCAGTTTCTATCGGAGGCAGTTCTGATTTCTCTCATCGGAGGTTTAGGCGGAGTCGTGGTCGGATTGGCGCTGCCCTTCTCGGTTCGCTTCCTTACCGATTACCGCATCCCCATCTCGGGACTTTCCGCGATGGTGGCCATCTTCGTCTCCGCCGTCGTAGGCATTCTGTTCGGAACGGTGCCCGCCGCGCGCGCTGCCAAAATGGACCCGGTGGAAAGTTTACGCTATGAGTGAGCCCGGTTGCGCTCCAAACGGGCTCCGCAACAGGAATTTATGATTGGTGTTTCGCACCTTAAAATTCCCCAGGGAGATACCTTGATCATGCGGTGGACGAATCGCCTGGCGCCGGACAATGGATTCGATTTCAACCAGACGAAAGGTTCTTGTCACCCATGAAGTCCTCTGCCGGCCTGCACTTCAAGACCTGTCTGCTGATCTTATTGATGGTGATCTTTGGTCCTCTGGGCAATGTGCTGCTTGGCAAGGGGATGAAGCGTATCGGCGCGGTGAGCATCGGAACGCCGGCGGAAGCGCTTGACCTCCTTTCTCACGTTCTCAGGTCAGGCACGATCTGGCTGGGCATTGCGTCCCTGATTATTTTTTTTGTGGCGAACGTGCTGGTGCTCTCGTGGGCGGATTACAGCTATGTCCAACCAGCCTCGTCGGTGGCCTACGGCATGTCTGCTCTGCTGGCTCACTTCCTGCTGCGCGAAGTGATCACGCCCTGGCGTTGGATGGGAGTGCTGCTCATTTGCCTCGGTGTCCTGGTGGTTGGACACACACCTCCGCGCACCACGGAGTTCCGCTAAATGCTCGTTTTTGTCTTCTATCTTCTGATCATTGGCGCCGGCACCGGAGGCGAGTTATGTGTCTCCCGCGCCATGAAGGGCGTGGGCGAGGTGAAAGATTTTCGCCCCGCGGCACTGCTGCGCGTGCTCAGCCGCGCGTTACGAGTTTCGTGGATGTGGGCCGGTCTGACCCTTATGGGAACTGCGTTTTTTTCCCTGCTCGCCGTGCTATCGAGGCAAAACGTCAGTTTAGTGGTTCCGGTTACAGCTCTGAGCTATGGGGCCGGCGCCTTGGGAGGAAAATTCTTTCTCGGCGAACAGGTCACACCGAGAAGGTGGGCCGGCGTGCTTCTGGTTTGTATCGGCGTCGCCTTGGTGATCATCAGCCAACGGTGATGCGGGCGGAATGCCTTCTGGGTTGTGCATCCTCACAAAGGCCGGTAGGATTGCTATTCTGCCTAATGGCTAACAGCTTGCGCCGTATCTTCGTTCCGCGGAGTCACTCACGCTCCGCGAGCCGATTTGCGGTAGAATTCGCACGCTGATTTCGAGAAAGCGATAGAGGTGCACGCACTTGTGTGGCATCGTTGGTTTCACCCACAAACGTTGGGTACCTGATTCCGATCGCATTCGGAACGCTACTGCCACACTGATTCATCGTGGACCGGACCAGCAAGGTGTGTTCGAGTCCAGCTTTTGTTCCCTGGGCGCAACGCGGCTCAAAATCATAGATCTCGGTCTCGGCGATCAACCGATTCTGTCGGAAGATGGCGATGTAGCCATCGTGTTCAACGGCGAAGTCTACAACCACCAGGAACTGCGACGCGAACTGGAAGATCTCGGCCATCGCTTTAACTCACACTGCGACACGGAAACTGTCCTCCGAGCGTTCCTCGAATGGGATACCGCTTGTTTTGCACGTTTGCGCGGCATGTTTGCCATCGCGCTCTGGACGAAATCGACCAAGCGGCTCGTGCTGGCACGCGACCGCATGGGAATCAAGCCCCTTTATTTCGCGCGGCGTGGAGAAGACCTTTTCTTCGGCTCCGAATTAAAAGCGATTCTGATCCATCCCGAGATCGAGCGGCGATTGAGCTTGGACGGCCTCGATTGTTACTTGTCGTTGAACTATGTGCCCTGTCCCTGGACCCTGGTGGAGGGCATCGAGAAACTTCCTCCAGGGCAGTGGCTGGAGTGGCGCGATGGTAAGGTTTCTTCCGATTCCTACTGGCACTTGCCGATCGCTGTCGCCCGCCATTGGACGCTGGAGTCTGCTCGCGAGGAATTGGACGGTCTTCTGCGGCAGTCGATCCGCGAGCACCTGCTTTCCGATGTCCCTCTGGGCATGTGGCTAAGCGGAGGCATCGATTCTTCTACGATTTTGCACTACGCGGCGATCGAATCCGGCGCGCCGCTCAAGACTTTCTCCATTTCATTTCAGGGGAGGAGCTTCGACGAAACCGCATACATTCACGAGGTGGCCGAACGCTACCAGACCGAGCACCAGGAACTGGATCTGAATCCCGAGGCCGACCTGCGAGGTGCGATCGAAGCCTTCGCGTATTACTCGGATGAACCCTCCGCCGACGCTGGAGCCCTTCCGGTCTGGTTCCTTTCCAAGCTGAGTAAGACCAAGACCACGGTTAGCCTCAGCGGCGAAGGTGCGGACGAGTTGTTTGGCGGCTATCTCACTCATCGCGCCAATCGTCTGGCCGCGCTTGCCCGGCGATTGCCGCAGAAGGCTCTCCAATTCGCACTCGGCGCTGTACGGGCTTGGCCGGTTTCAGACGAGAAAATCAGTTTCGAATACCAACTGAAACGATTTCTCGAAGGCTCCCTGATGACTCCCGAGCGCGCGCACGTCTACTGGAACGGAACCTTCAGTGACGTACAAAAGCAGGCCCTGCTGCGCACGGAACTCCCACCAGCTCTCAACCGTGTTCTGGGCGAACTGCGCGATCGGTCCGCGGGCAACGACGATCTGGAGCCGTATTTGTGGTTCGATCAAAGATATTTTCTCCCCGACGATATTCTGAACAAGGCGGATCGCATGAGCATGGCGCATTCGCTCGAAGTGCGGCCGCCGTTCCTCGATCACCGGATCGTTGAATTCGCTGCCTCTTTGCCCGCGTCTCTGAAGATTCGCGGTTCCAGGCAGAAGGTTCTTCTGAAGGAGTTGATGCGGGATAAGCTCCCACCTTCGGTTCTTCGACGGAAGAAGATCGGATTCGATATCCCGGCGCACGATTGGCTTCGTGGCTGTCTGCGCCCGCTGATGATGGAGGTTTTGCTGGACGGTTCCTCCGATCACGCAAGACTATTCCGGCAGGAGGTGATCGCGACTTATATTCGCCAACACCTGGACAGACAAGTCAATGTTGGATACCACTTATGGGGCCTGATGGTGCTCTTTCTGTGGATGAAGAATTGGGGGATTCAGGCAGCGGCCTCCCGGGAGACGAGCGTTTGGATACAGCAAAAGACTGGTACCTATACCTAGGCGTTCTCCTGGTCTCGGCGGCTATCTACTTGGGATGCATTATTTCTCCTCCGTCGCTTATGGATGACGTGGACGCGGTGCAGGCACAGATCGCGCGTAACATGGTGAGTTCGGGCGACTGGGTAACTGCGCGGCTGGATGGTGTCCTGTATATGGAAAAGGCTCCCCTGGTGTACTGGGCCATTGCGGCCAGCTACATGATTTTCGGTGCGCACGACTGGGCAGCGCGGATCCCAATAGCCCTGTCGGCCATCGCTCTCTGTTGGTTGACGATGGCGTTTGGCGCTTGGGCATTCGGTAAGCGAGCGGGATTCTATGCGGGTCTGTGCATGGCCACATGTATTGGGCTGTTCTTGTTCACACGAGTTTTGATCCCTGATGTCATGCTGACCTTCACGGTCGCCCTCGCCCTGTGGGCGTTTCTTCGCGCTTTGGACGAAGAGGAACCTCATCCGCGCTTTTGGGCTTTCGTGCTGGCCGTGAACCTCGGATTGGGACTCTTGCTTAAGAGCTTGATCGGAATCCTGTTTCCGCTCGCGGCAGCTGCCATCTATCTTGGGATCACCCGCCAGCTCTTTTCTGCCGGCGCTTGGCGCCGGTTGCATCCCTTCAGCGGATTGCTGATCGTCTTGCTCATCGCCGCACCCTGGCACATTCTGGCCACCTTGCGCAATCCACCTTATTTTGCCTTCACCCTGCACAGTGGCCCGGGGGAATATCACGGCTTTCTTTGGTTCTTCTTCATCAATGAGCAATTGCTCCGTTTTCTGAATCTGCGCTATCCGCGAGACTACAACACCGTGCCGCGCCTCTACTTCTGGCTGCTGCACCTGGTGTGGCTGTTTCCCTGGAGTATGTATTTTCCCGCCGTGGCTAAACTCTCCTTCAAAGCGGACGATCGCGCCGGCCGAACCCGGCTTCTGGCGCTCTGCTGGGCGGGCTTCGTACTCATCTTCTTCACCTTCTCCACCACGCAGGAATATTATTCGATGCCTTGCTATCCCGCGCTCGCGCTCCTTTTGGGTTCAGCGATGGCGATCGAGAGTGATTGGATACGGCGCGGTACCCGCGCGCTCTCGCTGATTGCAGCCTGTGTTGGGCTGGTGACGCTGGCTCTATTCTTTCTCACTCGCCACCTCCCCGCACCGGGAGACATTTCGCAAGCGCTCACTCACCATCCCGGCGCTTATACGCTCTCCTTGGGGCACATGCAGGATCTCACTCTGGGGTCCTTTGCCTATCTGCGGGTACCTCTTCTGGTGGCTGCCATTGCCTTCTGCATGGGTGCGTTCGTAACCTGGAGATGGAACGGCCAGCTTGCATTTCTGGGCGCCGCGCTGATGATGATACTGTTCTTCCATGCCGCTCGACTCGCCATGGCCGTCTTCGATCCTTATCTGTCGTCGCGGCCGCTGGCGGAGGCAATCTTGAAATCCCCGGAGGGGACGCTGATTGTGGATCACCACTATTACACGTTCTCTTCCATTTTTTTCTATTTAAACCGCACTGCGCTGCTGCGCAACGGCCGCTTCAATAATCTGGAATACGGCGCCTACGCTCCCGGTGTACCCGATGTGTTCATAGACGATTCGCAATTCACGAATCTCTGGCTTAAGCCGGAACGTTCCTACATCGTCGCAAACCAGAGTGTGGTTGCTCGACTAGAATCCATGGTTGGCGCTGAGCACCTCAACTTGGTTGCGGCGAGCGGCGGCAAGGTCGTTCTGACGAATCGTCCGGTGGCTATTTCCAGAGACGAACTGCCCGAGGCGATTGGCGTGGCGAAAACCGTTGCGCTGTTGTCCGAAGCGCACTGAGTTCAGTAGGCAAACGAGAGATCGGTAATCATTTTTGGGAACATTCGGTTTGGGAACATCCGGCGAGGAGGCCACATGAGGGTTGCGGTGCTGGGAGGCGATGGTTACTGCGGTTGGGCGACCGCTTTATATCTTTCAAGGAAAGGACATTCGGTTGCGATTGTCGATAATTTTGCGCGTCGGCAATGGGACCACGAACTTGGGGTACAGACCCTGACGCCGATCCGCCCGCTTTCGGATCGCCTCAGCGTTTGGCAGGATCTCACTGGGGAGACCATCGAGCTCTTTGTGGGCGATGTGACGGAGTATGACTTTCTGTGCTCAGTCATCCAGGACTTCGAACCAGATGCAGTGATCCATTTTGCCGAACAACGCGCCGCTCCCTATTCCATGATCGACCGCAAACATGCGGTTTTCACTCAGGTGAACAATGTCGTAGGGACACTCAATCTGCTATTCGCGCTAAGAGAGTTTCAGCCCGATTGTCACCTCATCAAGCTCGGCACCATGGGTGAATATGGCACTCCCAATATCGATATTGAAGAAGGCTACATCACCATCGAGCACAATGGGCGACGAGACACCGTACCGTATCCCAAGCAGCCCGGCTCCTTTTACCATCTCTCGAAAGTGCACGATAGTCACAACATCATGTTCGCCTGCAAGGCGTGGGGACTGCGCGCCACTGACCTCAACCAGGGCGTAGTGTACGGAACCATGACCGATGAAGTGGCCAGGGGCGAAGGACTCATCAATCGCTTCGACTACGATGAGGTCTTTGGCACCGTGCTCAATCGTTTCTGCGTTCAGGCGGCCATTGGACATCCGCTCACCGTGTACGGCAAAGGAGGTCAAACCCGCGGATTTCTGGATATTCGCGATACGGTACGGTGCGTCGAGATCGCATGTTTGAATCCTGCGGCCCGAGGTGAGTGCCGGGTCTTCAACCAGTTCACGGAACAATTTTCAGTTTTGGACCTGGCACACATGGTGCAAGCCGCCGGCGAAAAACTGGGCCTGACTATCGAAGTCGATCACCTTCCCGATCCGCGAGTGGAGGCGGAGGAACACTATTACAACGCGAAACACTCGAAGCTGATTGAACTCGGGTTGGAACCGCATTTGCTTTCCAATTCGCTGTTGGACTCGCTGATGAATGTTGCGTTGCAGTATCGCGACCGGGTCGATCCCGCGGTGATGATGCCGCGGATCAACTGGCG
>Ga0116102_1000205_pt1 | contig 28353 bp, 20 predicted proteins | sample June2015DPH_4_50_FD_89822 | JGI IMG/M metagenome (GOLD analysis project Ga0116102, IMG submission 89822) | Peatland microbial communities from SPRUCE experiment site at the Marcell Experimental Forest, Minnesota, USA - June2015DPH_4_40 | ecosystem: Environmental > Terrestrial > Soil > Wetlands >... | reverse complement strand
AGTCGGCTTATCGCCTCATCTCGCGCCTCCAGAGCGGCGTGGGTCTCCGGCAGATTGGCGCGTTTGCCTTCCGTCGGCACTGTAATTGCGCCGCGTACGACCAAGGTTTGTGCCCGTTCGCCTGGACGGGCCCCCTTTAAAAACAGGTCGACATGGGATGTTATAGGCCGCTCAGCTCGCGGAGTTACGGTCAGCGGAGCCCGAACGGACAGCATCCGTCCGGCTTTGAACGCCTGCCGCAACTGTTCGGTCGCGTCCGGTCCGAGCAGAGCACCGGTGATCGTTGTGGACTGCCAGTTGGCTGGCAGGATCACGTCCGCCGGTGTGTCGCGGCGAGCCTGCAGCTCCCGCACGAAGGCGAGCATCCAGGCAGGCACCACCTCGCTGCCGAGCGAGGTGGACACGGTTTCGAAGCTGGCCGCATTGATAACTGTGCCGTCGACCTCGACCACAAGTTTACCGGTCAAGATCGGATAGTAGTAATTGCGGATGGTCGCCGCCATTAGATGCGCCGGTTCAATGTCCGGAAGGACGTGCGGCACAATTAATGACAGCCCCGGCTCATTAGTGCGTATAAGGCCGGCCTCAGCACTTACCGCGCGGCAAAGTACCGGGTCGCGGGTCGGTATGCCCTTGCGCGCTGCTTTGGCGTCGCACCAGAAGCCTACCGAGTCCTTTTCGATACCATCAATCTCATGGTTGCGAAGAATTGCTTGACCCATTAGCCAACTGCTTGGGTCGTCGGCACGCCGTGTCAGGCCGACCACAGTGCGCACCTGCGAGGCGCTTGGAAACACTAGTTTTCCCAAGCCCCATCGTCCACCTTCCGCCTGCTTCTTGTTGGACCGACCAAAACGGCGCCAGAAGCCGCAGAACTGGCCGTCGTCCTTGACGTCTACGGCTCCCTGCAGTCCGGTCGTTTCGAAATCCTCGATAACCAGCAGGCGCATCGATGGGCCCTGCTGCGGAACTGCCAACTCGCTGGCCTTCAAATTAGGAGCGAGCCCGTTCACCATGAGCCTGATGATGGTCGTTCTGGTCGATGCAGGGGTGTTATGAAGTGCAAACCGAACTCGGACCTGGCCTCCGTTTGCACTTGCATCGGTCGAGTTCTGAATCGTTTCGCGTACCAGCGCCTCAGCGAGACCAACCTCGTCGTTATTGAATTGATCCTGCTGGGTCAGCTCCTTCTCGCTGGGATCATCCGAAATATCACGAAAATACCACTCCACTCGCGGGGCCCCCCGAAGCCTTGTCCCGATTGAACGAAAAACACCACGTTATCTTAATGCGAAGAGCGCTGACCTTTCAATCGATCCGAGAAGTGCCCGGTGTGAAAAAGCAAGATTTTTCGACTTGCACCGGATCACCGTTTACTTGTTCGTCGTTGATTTAGATCAAACAGCTTCGGATTTTAGGCCCGATTATAAAGATATTTAGGTCCGAGAGGACTGAACAATGGCAAAAGAATTTCCAAGGACTGAGCCTGGTTGGGCACTGCGGGCATATCTTGTCTTGATTGGAATGGCTGCGCGCCGGGAAACCGCGACCTATGCGCAATTGGACCAGAGGATACAGCGCGGTGGTGCGAGCCTACTGGCGAAATCGCTAGGCTGCGTGATGAGGTGGTGCGATAAGAACCAACTTCCGGCAATCACCGCACTCGTTGTGGATCACACCACTGGGCTGCCTTCGTCTGGGCTCAACACAGTCGAGCAGGATAAATTCCCCGCCGAGCAGCAAAAGGTCTTTCGCCATGATTGGATTTCCCATTTTCCGCCGACGATCGAGGAATTGGCAGAAAGCTAAGACTGCCCGCGTAGCTCTCGCCACCGTTCAAGGCTTTGATCGCGTGACCGAAAGGCGCCCAGAGCCTAGGGATGTACTAGCCCTTGAATAAGACCCGCGCGGCGGGCAATGTGATCGGCGCGTCGCCGACCCCCCGAGATGTTCGCCTGTCATATTCGAGGTTGACCGGCTTTTGCGCGGAGCGGGGTGGGACATCGAGTTTTGCCAGATCGCCGCCATCGCCCGCGATTATGAGGCGCCGTGGCGACCCGCAACGGGCGATTACGAGGGCTGCGGTATAATGGTCATCGATCCGTCGAGGCAGAAAGTCTTTAAGGTAATCCGAAAAGCGAAGTAGCCGTCCAGTAGGTAGGCATGGCCACGATCAAATAGTCCAAGTGCATTTGCCCCATGATTCTGATCAAGTCAAAGAAACGCGTTGCAGACCACGGGGAGGTGTTCACTCCTCCTTGGATGGTCGAAGCAATGCTTGACGGCGTGAAAGGCGAGACCGAGCGCATCGACTCTCGTTTCCTGGAGCCGGCATGCGGAAGCGGTAACTTTCTGGTCCATATCCTGCAGCGCAAGCTCGCCGCCGTCGAACTCAGGTTTGGAAAGTCGGACTTTGAAAAGCGGCACTACGCCCTTCTCGCTGTGATGTGCCTCTATGGCATTGAGCTTTTGGCGGACAACATCGCAGAGTGCCGCTTGAATATGTTGGAGATCCTCGCCGAGTATCTGAACATCGACGAGTCGGACGATCTTTACCGCGCGGCGTACTTCGTACTGTCGCAGAACCTCATACACGGCGACGCGCTGACGATGCGCATGCACGACGGCCAGCCCATCACCTTTGCTGAGTGGGGCAACCTCGGCAAGGGCAAGTTCCAGCGGCGCGACTTCCGCCTCGACGTTCTTACCGGCTCATCCGCTTTTAGCGCGGAAGGCTCCGACTACGCTCATTTGGGGAAGCATGAAATCTTCACACCGACCAGGACCTATCGGTCGATGACGATCAGCGAACTGGCCATCGCCGCTCGCGGAGGCACACCCAAGGAGGCCGCATGAGCGCCCAGGCTAGCTTTGCGTTGCGCGCGCGCAGCCCGGATGTGCTGACCTGCATCGCGAACCTTTCCAACGACGAGGTGTTCACGCCGCCGGAACTAGCGAACCGGATATTGGACACGCTGGCCGAGGCGTGGGCTGCTGATCACGGCGGGGCGAATATCTGGGCGGACAAGACGGTGAAGTTCCTCGACCCGTTCACCAAATCGGGCGTATTCCTGCGCGAGATCACCAGCCGCCTCACAAAAGGATTGGCTGCCAAAATTCCGAATCTAGAAAAGCGTGTCGATCATATCCTCACTAAACAGGTGTTCGGCATTGGTATCACGCATCTCACCAGCCTACTAGCGCGGCGGAGCCTTTATTGCTCAAAACACGCCAACGGCAAGCACTCCGTCGCCAAATCGTTCAAAGTCGATAGCGGCAACATCTGGTTCGAACGCACGGAGCACACATGGGCGAGTGGCAAGTGCGAGTATTGTGGGGCAAGCCAGAAGACGTTTGAGCGCGGCGAAGGGCTTGAGACCCACGCGTACGCGTTCATTCACACCGACGACATTAAGGCTCGGATTGCCGAGTTGTTTGGAGGCGATATGCAGTTCGATGTGATCATCGGCAATCCACCGTACCAGTTAGACGACGGCGGCTACGGGACGAGCGCCGCGCCGATCTACAACAAGTTTGTAGACCAAGCGAAGAAGCTCAACCCACGTCTGCTGACCATGATCATCCCTGCCCGTTGGTTTGCCGGTGGCAAGGGCTTGGACGAGTTCCGAGAGTCGATGCTCACCGACAATCGACTGCGCTCGATTGACGACTATCTCAGCGCATCGGACGTCTTCCCGGGCGTGGGCCTAAAGGGTGGCGTTTGTTATTTCCTCTGGGACCGGGACAGTCCCGGGCCCTGCCGAGTCACCACTCATTTCAAGGACTGGCCGGACTCGATAGCCACCCGCCCCCTTCTCGAGAAAGGCGCGGACGTATTCATCCGCTTCAATGAAGGCGTGTCGATCCTGAAGAAGGTCCTTGCTGTCGAAAGTGGGAAATCCAAATCGCTTCTGCTGCCTGAAGGCAAGCGCTTCGACCGACTGGTCACTTCCGCTAGGGCTTTCGGCTTCCGCACGTTCTTCAAGGGGAAGACCACTAAATCGCGGGGTGATCTGCTGATCTATCAGAACGGCGGAACGGGCTACGTCCCAAGGCGCTCGGTTACGACTGGCGCTCACCTCATCGACAAGTGGAAGCTTTTTGCAGGTTATGCCGCACCCGGCACCGGCAATAAGGACACCTATCCGCACCGAATAATCAGTACCCCCTTCATAGGAGAGCCGGGTAGCATTTCTTCGGAGACCTACCTTTGCATTGGCCCGTTCGATTCGAAGAAGCAGGCTGAAAGCGTCTTGTCCTATCTCTCCTGTCGCCTGACTCGTCTCCTGATTCTCCTGCACAAGCCATCCCAACACGTAACACGCAAGGTCTATACCTTCGTGCCAACCCAAAAATGGACGAGGAAGTGGACCGACGCGGAACTGTACAAGAAATATGGCCTCTCCGCTCGTGAGATCGCGTTCGTCGAGAAAGTGGTCCGCCCAATGGGCGATAACGATCAAGATGAATAAGCCCACCATCGAGGAAATCCTTGCGCCGAAGCCAGCTGCTCGGCCGCGCATCTACGCCTATTCAATTGATGACAAAGCGCACGACGGTCTCCTCAAGGTTGGGCAGACGACACGCGACGTGAAACAACGCGTCGCGGAGCAGCTCAAGACTGCCGCGATTAAGAATTACAAGATCGAGTTGGACGAACCAGCGGAAGGCTACGACGGCAAAATAATCACAGATCATCAGGTGCGCGCGGCACTCACCAAGAAGCGGTTCCAGAAAGCCGCGCTGGAGTGGATGCGGTGCGCGGTTAAGGACGTCAAGACCGTACTCACCGAACTACGCATCGGTAAGACTTTCACGGGCTCACATCACGAAAGGTTCGCGATGCGCCGGGAGCAGGCTGAGGCTGTGAACAAGACGTATGCCTACTTCCGCTCCATCTGGAAGGAGGACAAGCACGCCGTCCCTCGCTTCCTCTGGAACGCGAAAATGCGTTTCGGCAAGACGTTCACCGCGTACCAGCTCGCCAAGAAACTGGGTGCCAAACGCGTGCTTGTGGTCACCTTCAAGCCTGCCGTCGAGGACGCGTGGCAGACGGACCTCGAGTCCCACGTGGACTTCGATGGGTGGCAGTACCTGTCCCGCAACTCCGACCGCGATCCAACGGATATCAATTCTCGGAAGCCGGTTGTCTATTTCGGCTCCTTCCAGGACCTTCTCGGTCGCGATGAGGTAGGGAACATTAAGTCTAAGAACAAATGGCTCCACAAGGTGAAGTGGGACCTCGTGGTCTTCGACGAATACCACTTTGGCGCGTGGCGGGAGACCGCCAAGGAGCTTTTCGAGGGTGAGGAGGAGGCAGTTGCCCAGAAGGAAGCCAAGCTGGAATACGCCACTGGCCTTGAGGAACTGAACGAAGACCTTAGCGAGCTTTCCGAGAAAGAGACCAAGTTCCTTCCCATCACGACCAAGGCGTACCTCTACCTCTCTGGGACACCTTTCAGGGCGCTGGCCACGGGCGAGTTCATTGAGGAACAAATATTCAACTGGACGTACACCGACGAGCAGCGCGCCAAGGAGGAGTTCGCCGCGAAGAGTCCGGGCAAACGGAACCCGTACGGCGCACTGCCCCAGATGCGCCTTCTAACTTATCAGATGCCAGACGAGTTGCTCGCAATCGCGAGTGGCGGAGAGTTCGACGAGTTCGATCTCAACACGTTCTTCGAGGCGTCGGAGAGGGGCGCCGCAGCGAAGTTCAAGCACAAAAGCGATGTACAGAAGTGGCTGGACATCATTCGCGGCGGGTACGCCCCCAAGTATCTCGAGTACCTGAAAACTGGCACACGCCCGCCGTTTCCGTATTCGGATATTCGACTGCTGCCCTATCTTCAGCACTCGTTCTGGTTCCTCCCCAATGTCGCGGCTTGCCACGCGATGGCAAACCTGCTGACAGAGAGGCACAATACCTTCTGGCACGACTATCAGGTGGTCGTCGCCGCTGGCGCCTCCGCAGGCATCGGACTGGAGGCATTGCCCCCTGTGCGCAAGGCCATCGGGAGCGGTTTCGAGACCAAGACGATCACGCTCTCATGCGGCAAGCTCACCACCGGAGTAACGGTGCCGCAGTGGTCGTCCATTCTTATGCTGCGCAACCTCAAGTCGCCAGAGACCTACTTTCAGGCCGCATTCCGCGTGCAGTCGCCATGGTTCATCAGGAACCCCAATGGCGACAACCCGAACGAGGAGGAGATCCTCAAGCCCGTCTGCTTCGTCTTCGACTTCGCACCCACTCGCGCGCTGCGGCAGCTCTCAGATTATGGGATCGGCCTATCGCCCGACGACCCGAACCCGGAGAACGCGGTCAAGGACCTCGTGTCGTTCCTCCCGGTGCTGGCCTATGACGGCGCGAACATGACCCAGATCGACGCGGGTGGAATCCTTGACATCGCGATGGCGGGCACCTCGGCGACACTGCTGGCCCGCAAGTGGGAGAGTGCGTTGCTTGTGAACGTGGACAACGACAGTCTGCGCCGCATCCTCGACAACCCTGAGGCCATGGCAGCAGTGGAACGGATCGAGGGTTGGCGCTCGCTGGGAGATAACATCATCGAGACCATCATCAATAAGAGTGAGGTGGTGAAAGACCTCAAAAACAAGGCCAAGCACAAAGGTCTGACGGCCCAACAGAAAGCGCAACTTACCAAGGAAGAAAAGGAATACAAAGCCAAGCGCAAACTGGTCCAGGAGAAGCTGATCAAATTCGCCACGCGCATCCCTGCGTTCATGTACCTTACCGACTTCCGCGAGAACACGCTGCGAGATGTCATCACCAAACTCGAGCCGGACTTGTTTCTGGCCGTCACCGGGCTGACGGTAAAGGACTTCCATTTGCTCGTGCGCCTGAAGGTGTTCAACACCGAGCAGATGAACCAGGCTGTCTTTGCCTTCCGCCGCTACGAAGACGCGTCGCTGCGCTATACGGGAATCGAAAGCCACGAGGACCTAACCCACTACGGGCTCTACGACACGGTGGTGGCGAGGGAGTGAAGGGCGGTGATCTGGTGTAGCGACTTCGATGAGTTCATCACCTGCCACAAGCCAGGCCGGATGCACGAGCGCGCAGAGACCTGGAGCGAAATGAACCCCGAGGGGCGCTGGCGCTGCTTAGACTATGAAGAGTTCTTGAGGCGCGACAAGCTCTGTCTCGACCTGTTCTGGATCAAGGACAAGAGCCTGACCGACACCGACGCCTTGCCGGCGTTCGAGATCATTACGGCGGACGTCGCCGTCAACCTCGAGGCGGCGCTGAAGCAGTTCACCAAGATCGCCGTGCGGCTTGCGCCGGCCGACGCGCGCGCACTGGAGGCGGCTGAATGACGCTGCGCATCGACTATCGCAGCCGTGCCTTCCCTTCGTCCTACGCATTTCGATCGGGCACCCTCTCAAGTTCTTGGGATGAGGTTCTATGGGCGGCGATAACACTTGGTCGCCCGAGCACCTATCATGTTTTCCGGCACGGCGAAGCGTCGTTCCACGAAGCGATCTTCCGGCTGGCGTTGATACGAATGGCCGTCGAGCAAGACTGGAACGGCTACCTCCACCGCACGGATTCATTTGCTTGGCTCGACCCGACCGAGAAAGGAATGGTGAGCTATTTCTTGGGCATGACGCTTTGCAAAGTTTTCGCTTCGCGCCTGCTGCTCACGCACTGGCTTCTGCATCTTGACGTTTTCCGCCCCGCCCTAAACCCAGTCATCCTCGGGCGTTCACGCCCCGACCTTGTTGGCGAGGACATCAGCGGCAACTGGAATGCTTTCGAAAGCAAGGGCCGCTCATCCGTTCCTTCGTCGGCCGACAAGGCAAAGGCCAAAGCACAGGCGCAAAGACTTGTTTCGGTCAACGGACGCAATTGCTCTCTGCATGTCGGTTCTTTCGCGTTCTTTCGTTCGGACGTGCTTGAGTTCTACTGGCGCGACCCAGAGCCAGGCTCAAGGGACGCCATTGACGTGCCAAGGCCAGAGACAGAGTGGCGCTACTACTATGAACCAGCTCTGAGCCTTGCCTCCGATACTGATTCAGAGCCGATGGCTACAGAGCGAGAATTGGCAGACGTAAGGATCGAAATTCACCCCGAAGTCCGCCGACTCCTTCTAGAAGGCCAGTGGTCGCAAGCAAGACATTTGGCAATTGAGCAGCGCCTTCTGTTCATTTCGGAGGGCTACCAGCCAGACGGTATCAAGTTGACAGCTGGCGAGAGTTGGACGAGGCCCTATGAACCGCGCGAGAGAGGCGGAAGATAGCTTGCCATGGTGTTCTTCGCTCGCACCATCGGCATCGACTATTCCGGCGCGCAGACGCCCACCGCGAGTCTGCCGGGCCTGCGCGTCTATCTGGCCGAGGGCGACGAAGCGCTGGCCGAGGTCGCGCCGCCGCCATCGCCGCGGAAGTATTGGTCGCGGCGCGGCGTCGCCGAATGCTTGGTTGAGTTGCTTTCCGAAGGCACGCCAACATTGGTGGGTGTCGATCACGGCTTTTCGTCTACTGTATTTCGAGAGATTTGGTCTAAAGCGCGACTGGCACACCTTCCTCGATGATTTTCACAACCACTGGCCAACAGATGGCAACACAGTTTGGGTGCGGAATGTCCTGCGTGGGGAGGTTGGAAGCGCGGATCGGCGGATGGGTGACATGACTTGTCTCGGGGTATCCACAGGCTTGCGAAGGTGCGCGAGATTTGGGATGGGTGAAATAGTCCAAAGACCTTTGTCGAGTTGACCATTTGTCGGTGATAGCCTGAAAGACCGGTTCCTGACTTACGTCCCGCCCTGCAGCATCTCCAACACGTCGGCGCATGCGACGCTCGCGCGTTGGAGGCGGGTGGGATCCACCTCGCGGACGTGAGCGATTTCGTTTCGAACAGGCGCGATCTGGCCGATTGCAGACTGAAGCCGCCGCTTGCCGTCCGGCGCATCGCCGAAACGGCGACCAAAATCCTGCCAAGCGTCTGTGGCGAAAAGCACAGGGGGGATTTGACCGAGGTAGAGGTAGTCTACGACGCTCAGCGGCTCTAGTCCCGCAGGGCGTGCCCTGAGCGCGCGGGCGAGGCTCTCCCGTTCGCGCTCAGGCAGCGCTTCCTCAATTCTCCGCGCGGCCGCGTCGCCGAAGCGTGCAGCGTAGACTTCACGGACGACGCCACGCAGTGCGCGCTCAGTCTCCCCAATACGCTTCCATACGGCCTCGGCGCCCGGCAGGAACCACGGTGGCGTGAGTGGCGGCGAGTCTGGCTCGCCTCCGAGCTGGCGGAACGCGACACGAATGATGTCCGCCATCCTTCGCCGCCGCTCGCGGAGAAACTCCTCATATTCCAACGACTCCCATCCCAATGGAAGGGCGTGCTCAGCGCACATCCGGCCCCACCGATCGTCGTCAATAGCGAGTTTCTCGCGTAGACGTGGAACGTACTCCGCGGGGCCCCGACCACCGATCATGCTATTCTCGTGCCAGCCGACGTCCGCCAGGTTCGCGACCTGGTTAACGCGTCGACGGTCCCGGATCCCGCGCGAATGGAGCCATGTTGTCGGAAATAGATGGTGGGCTTCGCTGGCCGCGCGCCCACCGTCTGCGGGCGGGTCGAGCAGGTTCTGAAGAAGCTGGTCGGAGAAAAGCGCGCGCGTTCCGAGAACGACCTGGGCCGCTCGGAATGCAAGCGCAGCGGGAGCCCGCGCCCTCTGCGTTTCCAGCGCCGAGACGAGAGAGTGCGTCCAGTAGTCGCCCGTGATCGTCTCGCCCATCGTCTCGTCGAGCGCGCGCACGAAGCCGTCGGCGTCACCCGCTTCCAACCTGGCAACGCGTGCCAAGTCCTGCTCGAACATGGTCTCCGACGAGCCCGAGTAGCGTGCCGTAAGCAACGACCCGAAGGCCCAGCGCGCGATCATTTCGTCGAGCTTGCTTTTCGCGACTCCGGCTTTGCGGCCGCGGATATAGAAGGCATAGGCGTTCACGATTGCGTTCTTGGAGGCGACGAGCGTCTGGCTGACAAACCCGGCATGCTTCACGCGAAGTAAGTAGTCGCGCCACGGCGTGGGCTCCATGCATTCCTTCGCCGCTTCGTCGAGTTGGTTCAAAAGTTTCAAGCGTCTGTCGGTGTCCGCTTCGCCGGTCGTCGGATCGACCCCGCGAAGGTAGCGGTAGACGGCTGACATTCGTGCCCGACCATAGGCGACGCCGCAGACGGCCCGCAGAAGCTGTTGTGTATCGATCCCAACGACCGCCCCGAGGGACATTGCACGCGCGCGCTCCTCAATCCGGTCGCGCAACTCGCCATGATACACAGAGAGCAGCGTTAGGACGAAATCGGCTTGCCCGAGGCGCGTTCCTTGGTTGTTGATACGGACGAAAATCTCGGCGACGTCCTCCTCTGTGGCTTCCTCATCCTGTGTTGTCGCGGTCTTACGGATGTCGACGGTAGGAAACCGATAGTCGGTGATTGCATGCGCGCGATCGATGTTGCGCTCCACGGCGTCCTCGTATTTTTCGTCGACTGCGCGGCCCTTGTCCCGAAGCGCGTTCATGAGGTCACGCCGGATCTGTGGCTTGGGGCGCGTCCCGTTCCAGAGTTCGGTCACATTAGGCAGGAACTCAGGATCATTGCGGATCGCCGCGTCGGCAACCTCAAAACGCCCGTCACGCGGCCGAAACGCGATCGTGATCTTTCGCGTTGCACCGTCTTTGCCGACGACTTCGACACCGCGAATCACGGCGTAAAGGGACGTGAGACGCTGCTGGCCATCGATGACGAGAGTAGTAGCTCGGAGACCTGGTCGTTCCGCTCCGAGAGCACGAGCGTCTTTGTCGTTGGATGTGTGCCAGAAGACAAGTGTCCCCACCGGGAAGCCTACGAAGAGAGAGTCGAGGAGTTCGCGTACCTTTGTATCTTCCCAGACGAAGGGCCGCTGCAGGTCTGGCAGCGCGATCACCTCACGCTCGATGTCACTCATTAGCGACGCAATGGAACGCTGGCCGTGCTCGAAGATCGGCGCCCGCCCGCGAACCCGTGGCTCCCTCGAAGCGCTAATATCATCTTCGTCCGAGGTATCATCGATCTCCGCGGAATCTTTCGACTCGGGGACGGGCTCTGGCTGCGGCAACTCGCGGCCGGCGACGCTGCCGACGTAGGTGACCGCTTCAGGGACATGATCTTCGAGACTCACCAAACGCCGCACGCGCGCCATCGTCTCGTCAATAAAGCTGTTGAGCCCATCTTTGAGCAAGGTCAGAGCTTTCGCCGCGCGCTCCACGGGTATTGTGAGGACCAAGTGTCCAGGAATCCACTTGAACTCCCGGTCCTCCTCGGCATCGGCTCCGAGAGCGTCGCGAACGTCGTCACCGATAGGTCCGATGACACTGACCCGCAGTCTCCGCCCGATACCGCATGCACGCATGCGGCCCGTCATGAGCCAAAGTCCGTGCTCGGACTCGCGCACGTACCACGCGTTGCCACGCTCCTCATTAGCGTTCTCGATGGCAAACGCAAAAAAATCCAGCGCCGCGCGGCGTATCACCTCATTCGGAATTGAATGTTCTATCTTCTCGCGTATCCGTTCCACGACACCCGCGCGTTGGTTCCATATGCCATCGGTGGTGTTGAAGGTCGCGGATGTTTCCTCTCCGCCGAGTTCGCCCCTTAAATGGCCCTTTCGGAACTCCGACATCTCCGGGAATCGACTCTCCAGAAAGGCAACATCAATGGCCGCGGGTCGGGTAGCAAGAACGTCCCGCCCGCGATCCGTCAGTTCGAAGCGTCCAGGCCCGACGGCCTGCAACAGGCCCGCTTTTTTGAGGTAGGTGGTTGTCCAGCCTACGCGGTTGTACAACCGCGTCTGCCCGCTTCGGAGAAGTTGTGCTTGGTCGTCGTTCGAGAGCTGAAATTCTTGGGCCAGCCGCTCGATTGCCTCGGCAAGGTTATGTTGCTGACCGTCACTTGCCAGCCTCAACAACGGAAGCATCAAGGTCTGGAAGTCGGGGACGGCCATGTGGTAGCGCAAACAAGCGTGATTGTTGGTGGACAGCAAAAATGAGGGGTTTGCTGACAGTGTGACGCCTGCCGGTGGCATGACCGCTGCCGATTACCTCGCGGAGAATACGGCACATCTCGCTGACAGCTCGCAATGAACCTACCCAATTTCCGATGCTTCCGGAAGGGGCCGGGATTTCTGATTATGGCCCTTCTGTATGGGCCGGCCGCGCGTTGCAAGCGGAAAATGATGATTTGGAGAAGGATAGTCTTGCGCCCCTCGGCGGCTGCATCACCGTCGCCCGTAGGCCGCTCCGCTGCGGGGCAGCGACGCTGGTTTTGCCGCCCGAATTGCCACCGGACTGCCGAGTAAGGCCGAGGATTAGACAGGACGGGTCGCCAATTCTTGGATCAGAAACGTCAATGAAATCGGCCTTAATGGCACCAACGTGGACCTACCGGGACAGTCGTAACAGAATTACGAATGCGGTGCTCTAACCCCTTCCGCTTGATATAGGTCAACCCGCCATGCCGATCGGCCGCGAGAGGGACTGGCTGGGACGCAGCCATTCCTGCAGCTTGGACCAGCGCCGCCGGCCCGAGACGTTGCGCACCGCGATGGCGATGGCCTTCTTCTGCCCGACCAGCACCACAAGCCGCTTGCCGCGCGTGACGCCGGTGTAGAGAAGGTTCCGCTGCAACATTGCGTAGTGCTGGGTCATGACCGGAATCACCACAGCGGGATATTCCGAGCCTTGGCTCTTGTGGATGCTCGCGGCGTATGCCGGTACCAGGGCGTCGAGCTCGCCAAAGCCATAAGTAACCGAGCGCCCGTCGAAGCTGGCGGTGAGGTTGCCTTCCTCAGGCTCGACGTCCGTCACAAACCCAATGTCACCGTTGTAGACCTCCTTATCATAGTCGTTTTCGATCTGCATGACCTTGTCGCCGGGCGCAAAGGTCCAGCCAAATCTCTCGACCTTGCGCTCGCCCGCCGGGTTCAATGCTGCCTGGAGTTCAATGTTAAGAGACCGTGCTCCGACACCGCCGCGGTTCATCGGGCAGAGAACCTGGACATCGCGGATGGGATCGAGACCAAAGCGGCGCGGGATGCGGGTTTTGACCAGCTCAATGATGCGCGGAACTGCGGTCTCGGGATTATCAGCCTCGACAAAATAGAAGTCGCTCTCGGCTTCGGGTTTGCGAAGATCAGGAATGACACCTTGATTGATGCGGTGGGCATTCACGATGATCTGGCTTTGGGCCGCCTGCCGGAACACTTCGGTGAGGCGCACCACCGGCACGGCGGCGGATGAGATGACATCGGCCAGCACTTGGCCCGGGCCGACTGACGGAAGCTGGTCGATGTCGCCAACGATCAAAAGGGCAGCCCTGTCGGGGACTGCCTTCATGAGCGCTTGCATCAGCATGACATCGACCATGGAGGTCTCGTCGACAACCAACAGATCGCAGTCGAGCGGGTTGTCGTCGCCGCGTTTGAAGCCGCCGCCCCTAGGGTCGACCTCCAGCAGACGGTGAATGGTCTTGGCCTCGAAGCCGGTCGCCTCGGTCATACGTTTCGCAGCGCGGCCGGTTGGAGCGCACAGCAGAAGGCTGGCGCCCTTCGCCGCGAGGATGCGCAGAATGGCCTTGACGATGGTGGTTTTGCCAACGCCGGGGCCACCGGTCATGACCAACACCTTGGACATCAGGGCGAGCCGGATCGCGACGACCTGGCTTTCGGCAAGCGCAAGACCGATACGCCCCTCAACCCACGGCAGGGCCTTGTCCGGATCGATCCAGGGCCAAGGCAGCTTGCCATTTGCAAGCCGGATCAGCCGCTCGGCAAGGATGCGCTCCGCCCGATGCAAGCCGGCCAGAAATACACACGGCGTTTCGCCAACCCGATCGGAGACCACCGTGCCCTCCTGCAGCTCGAGATCGAGCGCAGTGCTGATGAGCTCCTGCGAGACCTCAAGTAGCTTCTCGGCAAGCGGTATCAGCTCCTCCGTCGGCAAGCCGCAGTGTCCCTCATCTATGGCCTCGGTCAGCGCGTAGGAAATGCCAGCACGGACCCGCACCATGGCGGTCTTCTCGATGCCCAGCTTCATCGCGATGGCGTCGGCTGTCTTGAAGCCGATGCCGCGGATATCGCGCGCCAGGCGATACGGGTTTTCGGTCATGACCTGGATGGCGTCAGGGCCGTAGGTCTTGTAGATGCGCACCGCCCGCGCCGTGCCGACGCCGTGGCCGTGCAGGAACACCATGATTTCCCGCACCGCCTTCTGCTCGGCCCAGGCGGCGAGAATGCTGGCAGCGCGAACCGGCCCGATGCCATCAACCTCACGCAACCGGTCGGGTGTCGCCTCAATAATGTCGAACACCTTCTCGCCGAAGGCGCGCAGGAGCCTCTTGGCGTAGGCCGGGCCGATGCCCCGGATCATGCCGGACGAGAGGTATTTTTCGATGCCATCGGCCGAGGTCGGGGGCGATGTGCGCAGGAACCGCGCCTTGAACTGCTGGCCGTGGGTCCGATCGTTGACCCATTCACCTGACGCCGTGATCCACTCACCGGCGGCAATGGTTGCGGCATGGCCGACCACGGTCACGACGTCACGATGCCCGCGCGTCTTGGCCCGCAGAACGCAAAAGCCGTTCTCGGCATTATGGTACGTGACGCGCTCGACGAGACCGGCAAGAACTTCCTGAGGCTGATTCTCGGACGGGTGTTTCATGGTCGGTGCGACAGAGTTTTACCAGTTGCACGCATGCGATTCCGCTCAGGCCGGCGACCGGGCGGCAACATCGACGTAGGTGCAGTATTGTCGACCCTCGCAAGCGCACCACATAGCGATCATGTGCGGCAGAGTCATCCAGAGCAGCGGGCCCGTACGTTATGCTATTGTCGACGGCATGAACGTGCGCGACAGCCGCGTGCACAATTATCCGCCTCGGTGGAACGCCGCGCCAAGCCAGGATCTGCTGGTGATCCGGCGTAATCCTCAGACCGGCGAGGTGTCACTCGACCCCCTGCGTTGGGATCTTATCCCTTATTGGTGCCAGGACCCGAAGGGCGGGCGAAAGCCGATCAATGCCAAATGCGAGACCGTGCGCGATCTGCCCACCTTCCGGGATGCCTATCGCCGGCGGCGCTGTATCGTCCCGGTCGACGGCTTTTTCGAGTGGAAGGCGATCAAGGGGCAAAAAGCCAAGCAGCCTTATGCCATCGCCCTGAAGGACGACAGTCCCTTTGGCCTTGGCGGGTTGTGGGAAAATTGGAAAGAACCGGCCTCCGGGGAATGGATTCGCACTTTCGCGGTGATCACGACGGACGCAAACGAGTTGGTGGCCGAAATCCACGATCGCATGCCGCTGATCCTTGCGCCCGGCGACTACGCTCGCTGGCTAAGCGATGAGCCCGATCCCGGCGATTTGATGCGGCCGTTCCCGGCCGCACCCATGCGGATGTGGCCGATCTCCACGCGGGTCAACAAGCCGGAAAACGACGACCCCTCGATCGTCGAGCCCATCGAGTTGACCACCTCTGCTGCGTAGGCCGAGCGAAGCTCACTGTCTTGGAAATCGATCTTGTTCGCGATGAATTGGCTGACGACGGCTGTACATCAAAACGTATGCGCTGTTGCGTCCGGTCGCGCGGTCAAGGCGCGGACCACCGAGAGAGTCACGGAATAGTTTCGTCGCCCGAGCGCGATTGAAACCGGTGAACTCCAAGAATTCGAAATGTCGAATTTTGAGCCCACTGATCGGACCGATTTTCGACCGCGATCGAGTTCGATTCTCCTGCTTCCGGTACGCTTCCGGTGAGATTTGTCGACAAATCCATTGTGGCATTAAGCCATTGAAATCATTGGTGGAGCCGAGGGGATTTGAACCCCTGACCTCCGCAGTGCGATTGCGGCGCTCTCCCAACTGAGCTACGGCCCCGCCGCAGGCACGATCAGTGGCACGATCAGGCCTATATTGTGCCGGCTTTTGGCGAGTTCGGGCCATTTAGGGCCGGGACCGAGTGGTGTCAAGGATGACCGCCACTCAGCGCGTGCAAGCTTAAGGGCATCGGCTTGTTCGCGCCGCCGCAAATCGCTAGGTTCCCTCGTCTTCACACCCGAAAGCCATCCATGCGCGCCCTTTTTCTCGTCATCGATCTTGCCCTGGAACTTTACATTTGGATCGTGATCGCGGCGGCGATCTTCTCCTGGCTGGTGGCTTTCCACGTGGTCAACACGCGAAACCAGGTCGTCGCCATGATCGGCGAATTTCTCTACCGCATTACCGAGCCGGCGCTGCGTCCGATCCGTAACCTGTTGCCGAACCTCGGCGGCATCGACATTTCGCCGGTGATCCTGTTCTTGATCATCATCTTCATCCGTTACGTGATAGCGCTCTACATCCTGCCCAACGTCTACTAGCGTCATGGCCGATGAGCCGTGGAAGGCGACAGCGGACGGCGTCGTCGTCGACGTGCGCCTGACGCCCCGCGGCGGCCGCGACGCCATCGAAGGGATACAGCGCCGTGCCGATGGCTGCGCCGTGCTCAAGGCGCGGGTGCGGGTCGCGCCCTCGGACGGAGAAGCCAATAGCGCGCTTTGCCGGCTGATCGCCGATGCGCTCGACATCGCTCCCCGCCAGGTGACGGTGGCGGCCGGGGCGACGTCGCGCCTGAAGCGAATTCGCGTGACGGGCGACCCCGCGATGCTGGTCCGGGCGCTGCGACGCTTGGCCGAGAAAGGCTGATAGCGCCGCGCTGACTGTGGATATGGTTTCCGGGCTCGCGCTGTGTGCGCCCGGAATGACGGGCTCAGCTATTCCAGCCGAAGGCCACCTTGTCGAGAACCCGAGTGCCGAATTTCTCCGACGAGCGGGCGACTGTCTTGCCGCCGAGCGCGCGATAAAACTCCACGGCCGTGTCGTTCTCCGACAGTGCCCACACGATCAGGGATTTGAGTCCGCTTTGCGCGAGATCGCGGCGCGCCGCGGCGAACAGCCGGCGGCCAAAGCCCAGGCCCTGGAATTCGGGCCGCAAATACAGCTCGTAGATCTCACCGTCATAATGCAGGCTGCGCGCCCGATTGCGTCCGTAATTGGCATAGCCGGCGATTTTGTCGCCGAACTGCAGGAGCGCGATGCGGCTGCCCTTGCGGATGGCGCTGTCCCACCACGCCGGGCCGCGGCGGTTGATCAGCCGGTCGAGTTCGGTGCCGGGGATAATCCCGAGATACGCCGTCCGCCATGCCTCATCGTGAGCATCCGCCACCGCGCCGGCATCACCCGGCTTGGCGCGACGGATCTCGATGAGGACGGTGCTCATGGCGCAATCAAAGCAAGCAGTTCCGCGACCTTCAAGTGCCGAGATTCACGATCGGCTCACCATGGGGATTATTAGCGGAACGCTGCTCGTTGCGCCATCGCCGCGAGCGGAAAAATATAGTCCTGTTCGTAATCTGGCGGGCTGTTGCACGAGCGACACGGTCGCCCGATATTTTGCGGCCAGCCAGGCCAGCGTATCGAAAGTTGCAAGGAATTGCCGATTCGTCCACGGCGACGATGAGCGGGTTCGCAAAATCGGACAGGTCCTTAGACCTGTTCGGCTTCCTTCCGCCGCTCGTCCTTCTTGCGCTCGTGGGGATCGAGCAGCTTCTTGCGCAGCCGGATCGATTTTGGCGTCACTTCGACCAGCTCATCGTCCTCGATATAGGCGAGCGCCTTTTCCAGCGTCATGCGGATGGGCGGGGTGAGGCGGACCGCCTCGTCCTTGGAATGGGTCCGGATGTTGGTCAGCTTCTTGCCCTTGAGCACGTTAACTTCGAGATCGTTGCCGCGCGTGTGCTCGCCGACGATCATGCCGCGATACACTTTCCACCCCGGCTCGATCATCATCGGACCGCGGTCTTCCAGATTCCACATGGCGTAGGCGACGGCGTCGCCCTGGTCGGTCGAGATCAGGACGCCGTTGCGCCGTCCGGCAATTTCGCCCCGATGCGGCCCGTAGGCGTGAAACAGGCGGTTCATCACCGCGGTGCCGCGCGTATCGGTTAGGAGCTCGCCCTGATAGCCGATGAGCCCTCGTGTCGGCGTGTAAAAGATGAGCCGCACGCGACCGCCACCCGAGGGACGCATCTCGACCATTTCGCCCTTGCGCTCGGCGAGCTTCTGCACCACGACGCCGGCATGCTGCTGGTCGACATCGATGACGGCTTCCTCGATGGGTTCGAGCAGTTCGCCGGATGGCCCGTACTGAAACAGGACCTTCGGCCGCGACACCGAAAGCTCGAAACCCTCGCGCCGCATGGTTTCGATCAGGATGCCGAGCTGCAATTCGCCGCGACCGGCAACCTCCATCGAATCCTGCTCCGCCGATTCGGAAATCCGCAGCGTGACGTTGCCTTCGGCCTCGCGCAGCAGCCGCTCGCGGATCACCCGGCTCTGCACCTTATCGCCCTCGGTGCCGGCAAGCGGGGAATCGTTGATGCGGAAGGTCATGGTCAGGGTGGGCGGATCGATCGGCTGGGCCGGCAGCGGCTCGGAAACCTCGACCGCGCAGAGCGTGTGCGAAACGAATGCCTCGGGCAGGCCGGCTATGGAGATGATGTCGCCGGCGAAACCTTCATCGATTGGGGTACGTTCCAGGCCGCGAAAGGCAAGGACCTTGGTCGCGCGCTCCTCTTCGATCAGGCTGCCGTGACGATCGAGCACTTTGATCGTCTGATTCGGCTTCACCGAGCCCGACGTAACGCGCCCGGTCACGATGCGGCCGAGATAGGGATTGGCCTCCAGGATCGTTCCCAGCATGCGGAACGGACCCTCCTCGACCACCGGCGGCGCCACGTGGCGAATGACGAGGTCGAACAGCGGCGCCATGCCCCGATCTTTGGGGCCGGTAGGATCGGCCGCCATCCAGCCCTGCCGGGCCGAACCGTACAGAATGGGAAAGTCGAGCTGTTCCTCGCTCGCCTCGAGCGCGGCGAACAGATCGAAGACCTCATTGGCGACTTCCGTGGGGCGGGCGTCCGGCCGATCGACCTTGTTGATGATGACGATCGGCTTCAGTCCCACTTTGAGCGCCTTGGTGACCACGAACTTGGTCTGCGGCAGCGGGCCCTCGGCGGCGTCCACCAGGACCAGCGCGCCGTCCACCATGTTGAGGATACGCTCGACCTCGCCGCCGAAATCGGCGTGGCCGGGCGTATCGACGATATTGATTCGGGTACCCCGCCAAAGGATCGAGGTCACCTTCGACAAGATGGTGATACCCCGCTCGCGCTCGAGATCGTTCGAATCGAGCGCGCGCTCGGCGACCCGCTGGTTCTCGCGAAAAGCCCCCGATTGCTGGAGCAAGCGATCGACCAGCGTGGTTTTGCCATGATCCACATGGGCGATGATGGCAATGTTGCGGAGTTTCATGGGGACATTGTTAAATCGTTGCGGGCCCCCAAGGGGCCCGCGCGTTGCGGAATATAGTCAGTTGTGGCCGGTTCGCAACGCGCACGAGGATGGGGATATGGTAAAATCGATCAAACGGGCGCCGCCGGTGAATCCTCGGGGTAACGAGGCCGCGCCGGGCAGATTGTGAGGTCTCTTGCGCTTTCCGCTGGCCATCCGCAGCACGCGCCGGATCCTTTGCGTGTTCCCGGCTTACGCGCCGTCCTTCGGCACGTTTTCCCACGCCTACCACCTTTTCAGCCGCGTGCGCGCGTTCATGCCGCCGCAGGGCCTGCTGCTGATCGCCGCCTATATGCCCGCGGACTGGCCGGTCCGCTTTGTCGACGAGAACATCCAGCCGGCCAGCGCCGACGATTTCGCCTGGGCCGACGCCGTCTTTGTCAGCGGCATGCACATCCAGGCGCCGCAGATTCACGACATCGCCCGCCGCGCCAAGGCTGCCGGCAAGGCGATCGCGCTCGGCGGGCCATCGGTGTCGAGCACGCCCGAAGCGTACGCGGAATTCGATTACCTCCACATCGGCGAGATCGGCGACAGCACCGACCGGCTGATCGCCCGCCTCGATGAGGACTGCGCCGCACCGCCCGAGCAGGTGCGCTTCGAAACCGCCGAGCGCCTGGCGCTGTCCGACTTTCCGGTGCCGGCCTATCATCTCATCAGGCTCGACCGCTATCTGCTCGGCTCGCTGCAATTCTCCAGCGGCTGTCCCTATCGCTGCGAGTTCTGCGATATCCCGGCGCTGTACGGCCGGCAGCCGCGACTGAAGACGCCGCAGCAATTGACCGCCGAGCTCGACGCCATGCTGGCGCAGGGGCGCCACCCTTCCGTGATCTATTTCGTCGACGACAATTTCATCGGCAACCGCAAGGCGACGCGCGAGATGCTGCCGCATCTCATCGAATGGCAGAAGCGGCGCGGCCATCCGCTGCGCTTTGCCTGCGAGGCCACGCTCAATCTCGCCAAGCAGACGGAAATCCTCGCGCTGATGCGGGCAGCGGAATTCCACACCGTGTTCGTCGGCATTGAATCGGCGGAGGCCGATGCGCTCATGCACATGCGCAAGGAGCACAATGCGGCGCTGCCGATGCTCGACGCGATCCGCACCCTCAACAGTTACGGGCTCGAAGTCACCTCCGGCATTATTCTCGGGCTCGACACCGACACCGCCGAGACCGAGGCGAGGCTCAAGGCTTTCATCGACGCGTCGCAGATACCGATCCTCACCATCAATCTGTTGCAGGCACTGCCGAGGACGCCGCTATGGGATCGCCTCAAGCGTGCCGGCCGCATCGTCGCCGACGACACCGGCCTCGAAAGCAATGTGCGGTTTTTGCGACCCTACGACGAGGTGGTGGCAATGTGGCGCCGCTGCATCGCGCACGCCTACGCGCCCGAGCGGCTGTTCCAGCGCTTCACCCACCAGATCGGAGCGACTTACGCTAACCGGCTGGCGGGACCGGCCCGCGGCAAGCTCACCGTGAATAATCTCCGCCTGGCGCTGGTGCTGGCGTCCAACGTCGCCTTGCGGATCGGCGTTTTTTCCGATTATCGGCGCTGGTTCTGGAAGGCGGCCTTGCCGGCGCTTCGCCGCGGCCAGATCGACGCCGCGCTGAGCATGGGCGTCGTCGGGCATCATTTGATCCGGTTCTCGCGCGAAGCCTTGCGCGGCGAGCAGAACGCCTCGTTCTATTCCGCGCAATCGCGGCGGTCGACGGCGGCCGAAGCGGCGGCGCGCCGCCTGCGCGAAGCTGAGGAAGTTGGGGTCGGCTCTTAGAGCATGCTCCCGGAAAAGTGGAAGCCGGTTTTCCGAAAAGATCATGCTCCACCAAGATATTAGAGCGCCAATCGTTTCAATCTGAAGCGATTGCGCTCTAGGGGACCGCGACAATTCCGCTGGCTCGTCTGACGCCGCGGCACCAAATCACGCGGCTGCGGCCTTGGCGCCCGCCTTGCTCTCGGCGGCGGATTGCTCGAGCAGGATCGCACGCCGCGCGGCGATGGCAAAACGAACCTGGTCGAACGCCAGCGAGAAGGACATCTGCTCGTTCTCTTCGTATTCTTCGTGCTCGCCCTGGTGGATCATCGCGATCACGAGATTGTCGACGTCGGTCTGCATCTGATCGAGCGCCTCCAACGACGGCGCGGCGTGGGCCTTGCGCACAAGATCGAGCAGGCGTTGCAAGAGCCGGAGCCGGCGGGTGCGACCGCCGTGGCGGAAATAGCTGGCCAGGGCGGCGACCGCCGAACCGAACAGCGGAAAGATCAGCAGGCCGTAGAAGATGTCGTCACCGTATTTGTCGAAGAAGGATTTCTGATCGTCGGTCAGATAGGCGAGTGCTCCCGGATGCACCGTGACGCCGGCGTCTTTTTCGGTCGGCGGCGCCTTGATCTTGATCTCGCCGGGCATTGCGGCCGCCAGCGCCAGCCGGGACGAATAGATCAGCTTCGCCAGGCTGGCGATGCTGTCGCGGCTGAGCGTTTTTCGCGCCACCAGGTATTCGGGGAAGCTGAGACTCTTGAGGCCGTCGTCCGGACTGGGCGGATTGCCGCCGAACGTGCCGGCGTCGATATCGACGGACTCGAAAGCGGGATTGCGCTTGGCGATGCCGTCGGCCTGATCGATCGCGATGAAGCTCGGCGCCTCGCCGTTGCGTGACGCTGCGGCGATCGCATCGGTGATGGCCTGCCCGGTCGCGGCGCCGGCGACGAAAATCGCGTCGACCTGGTTGGCCTTGACGGCCTCGGCGAGGTTTTTCGGATCGATCAGCGAAACCTGCACCTTGTCGAGTGGAACGCCGTAATGATTGAGTACGACATCGAGCAAATCTTTGGTCGCAACGTTCCCGGTCACGATGCCGACGCGGCGACCGACAAGCTGCAGCACTTTCTTCAACTTGCCGCCGGCCGCTGCGGTCTCACCGGCATCCTCGCCGCTCTTGTCGCCGCCGGCCTCGGCGGCTTCGGCGTCATCACTCTTGGTGGCTTTTGCCTTCTTGCCCGTCGCGGCCTTGTCGCCCTTGCCGGCCCTTGCGCTCTTACCATCCTTGGCGCCTCCTTCCTTCTTTTCAGCGGTGCTCGTGTCCTTCTTCGCCGGCGCGCTCGTCTCTTTCTTAGCGGTGATTGGCGTTGCGGGTGCCGGAACGATCAACGCCATCACGTTCTGCCGCAGGATGGCGACGACCGGCCAATCCGGCGTGTTGCCGATCGTGCCGGGCAAAATGGCGAGGTCGGCGTTGCCGGTCGCCATCGCCTGCGCGCTCTCTTTCGCTCCGCCGGTGGTAACGAGCTGCAGCTTGATCTTGTCGCGGTCGTCCGCGAATTTTTGAGTCAGGACCTCGACAAATTTTGTATTGGCGCTGTCGGCGGGCCCGGCGGCAATCCGCATGACGGTCGGTGCGGTGGTCAAATAGATCGCCGCGGCAACGCCGGCGCCGAGGATGATCGTCCCCAGAATGGTCACGAGCCAGGTATGCCGCAGAAATGTTCTGACCCGAATTCGAACGGTATGCTCAAGCGATCCGATACTCATGGCATTGCCCGATATGTGACCCGGCATGATCGAGGACGCGTTGCCCGCCCGGCCGAAGCGCTGAGCAAGCCAAAGCTTCATGGCGAGCGGCGGCCGGTTTGGTACTCCCGCGGGCATGATGAATCTTACCACGGCCTCTGTGTTTTGACCCTGCGCCGCTCCACCGGCCGCCGCGGGCAACGAGCCGCTGGGTTAATCGCAGGCAAAAGGCGGAAATTTGGCCGCCGGTCCAGCTAGGCCGCGCTGCGTCCAGACGATCCCCATGGTCCGAACCGCATGCCAGTCGGCATCGCCTGATGCAGCATGAGCATTTGGCGGATGGTTTCCGAGGTCACGAGCCCGACCAATCGGCCCGACATATCGACGATTCCGACGGCCGGTACCGACTTTTCCTGCAGCAGCCGGAATGCCTCGTCGAGGCAGCAGCTTTTGTTCAAGGTGGGAATGCCGCCGGTCATGGCGTCGGCGACGCGCGCGTTTGGCCCGCGCTCCTTCAGGGCGCGAATGAGGTCGTTGCGCACCAGCACGCCGAGCGGCCGGCCGTCGCCGTCCACCACCGGGAACTCGCCCTGACTGGTGCGCAAAAGCGTCTCGACGGCGGCGTCGACATGTTCGTCCGGCGTCAGTGTTGCGAACTGCGTCATCATCGCCGCAGTCACCGGTATGCCGCGCGACATGGCACGGATCGCGACAAGATGCGCTTCCGAGGCGGCGGCGAGATAGACGAAGATAGCGATGAAGATCAAAAGCGGATTGCCGAACAGGCCGAGGAAGCCGAGTGCGAAGGCGACCCATTGCCCGATCGTGGCGGCGATTTCGGTGGCGCGGACGTAGCCGAGCCGCGACGCGAGCAGCGCGCGCAACACGCGCCCGCCGTCCATCGGAAAGGCGGGGATCAAATTGAACACAGCGAGAAACAGATTTACCGCCGCGAGGCGGTCGATCATGCTGACATCGGCGCTCTCAAGCGCGGCGAGGTGGTCGGCCGAAAGGTTGGCGCCGGCGAGGAGCACCAGTAACGATGCGATGACCACGTTGACGGCGGGTCCGGCGATGGCAATGAGGAATTCCTCGCTCGGCTTTTCCGGGATGCGCTCGAGCCGCGCTACGCCGCCGATCGGCAGCAGAATCACGTCGGGCGTCCGCACGCCGAAGGCGCGCGCCGTGAAGATGTGACCGAATTCGTGCAGCAGCACGCACAGGAACAGGAGCACGATGAACAGCAGGCCGCTCCAGGCCGCCTGCGGCCCGCCTGCGATGTACTCCACGCCGAAAATCCAAGCGAGTAACAGAAGGAAGGTCACGTGAATGCGTACCTTCGTACCGGCGACCGATCCGATGTTCAGAAACCAGGACATGGCGACCTCTTGGCAACCTCTGCGGCGCTCGCGGGTAGCCGCACGCTTGAAAAATAGTGATGTTGCCGGCTATTTACGAGAGCGGCGTTCCGCCGAGATCGTTGTCACAGACGGAGTTTACCCATGGCGCAAAAGCTTTCCGGCGAGGCGCGCAGCCGCGCGCTCGCCCGCCTCAACGGCTGGAGCGAGGTCAAGGGCCGCGATGCCATCAGCAAAAAGTTTGTCTTCGCTGATTTCAACGAGGCGTTCGGCTTCATGGCGCGCGTCGCCCTGGCGGCGGAGAAGCTCGACCATCATCCCGAATGGTCCAACGTCTACAAGACCGTCGAGGTCACGTTGTCGACGCACGATGCCGGTGGTTTGACCGAGCTGGACGTGAAGCTCGCCGAAACCGCGGACAAGTTCGCCAGCTAGAGCGGCGTACACCCGCCAAGGCAGGCGCTTCGCCTTGCCGCTGCCGCCTTTCGCGGCCATCCTGTCGCGGCCATGTGAGTCCAGAGGGCTGAGCCGGGCACATGTCGTTCGGGCACGATACCGCATCATGGGCGGACGCCGAGGCGCTGGCGCGCCGTTTCGCCGTCGATGAGCAAGAAGTCCGGCGCGGGTTTTGGCGCAAGCTGCGGCGCCTCGCCGCGCACCTGCCGTTCGCCGAAGATTTGATTGCCGCGCATTATTGCGCGTTCGATCGGCAAACGCCGTTCAAGGTGAAGGCCGTCCTCATCGGCGCGCTCGCCTACTTCGTGCTGCCGACCGATGTCATTCCCGATGTTCTCCCGGTGATCGGCTATACGGACGATGCCGCGGTGCTCGCCGCCGCCATCAAGCTCGTCGCCTCGCATATCACGCCGGAGCATCGCGAGGCGGCGCAGTACATGCTCGCGCGCATGCGCGGCGAGAGGTGAATCACGGGCGCAGCACGATCTTGCCCATGGCCTTGCGGTCGGCGATGGCCTTGAGCGCCGCCGCGGTCTCGGCCAGCGGATAGACCGCATGCACATGGGCGCTGAGCTTGCCTTCGGCGCACCACTTCACGATGTCTTTCATCAAGGCCCGCTGCGCCTGCGGCTCGCGCATCGTCCACGCCCCCCAGAGGACACCGCGAATGTCGGAGTTCTTGAGCAGGACGAGATTGAGCGGGAGTTTGGGAATCTCTCCGGCGGCGAAGCCGATCACCAGATAGCGGCCCCCCCAGCCGAGAGCGCGCACGGCGGGCTCCGCATAGGGGCCGCCGACCGGATCGTAGACCACATCGATGCCGCGATCGCCGCCAAGCCGCTTCAACGCATCACGCAAGTCTTCGCTGGTGTAATTCACCGTTTCGTCGGCGCCGTGGGATCTGGCGAAGGCGAGCTTTTCGTCGGATGAGGCGCAGGCGATGACGCGCGCGCCCATGATCTTGCCGACTTCAACCGCGGCAAGTCCGGTGCCGCCGGAGGCGCCGAGCACGGCGAGCGTCTCCCCCGGCTTGAGGTCGGCGCGTCGGCGCACGGCGTAGAGCGTCGTGCCATAGGTCACGGTGACGCCGGCTGCCCGCTCGAAATCGAGATTATCGGGGATCTTCACCAGGACCCTTGCGGGGACGGCGACATATTCGCGGGCCGCGCCCGAACCGGTGCCGATCACGCGGTCGCCGGGCGCAACGTCCGTTACCCCGGCGCCGACGCTCTCGACGATTCCGGCGAATTCCGACGCCGGCGAGAATGGGAACGGTGGCTTGTTCTGGTATTTGCCGGCGATGATTAACAAGTCGAAGAAGTTGAGGGCTGCGGCCTTGACTCGCACCACGGCCTCGCCGGGTCCGGCGGTCGGCTGCGGGATGTCGGCGAGTTCGAGTTCGTCAGGGGTACAAAAATGCGTGCAGAGTATCGCTTTCATGGATGTCACTGTCCTCCGGGAAGCCGCGAAGCGCGCGCCCGCAATCAGTAATCACAAAATAGGGGGACCTTGGAAGTAACTGGGCCTCTGCGAACTGCCGCGGTGATTCACGCTCCCAAGCGACAGCTGGCTGTGCCGGCCGGCAGCCGCTTGTTGCCGCCGCACGGGGCACCGGTTGCGCCTTCGCTTTGTCGATTCCGTTCCCTCCTCGGCCAAAATGGGTTAAACATGAAGGGTTTGGATTCAATCAGCGCCGATTTCGCGAGGCCCGATGCATATCCATCGACAGTGGCAAGTTGCCTTTTCGCTGCTCATTACGGCGGCAATTGCCGTTCCCGCGCTCGCCCAGCAGTCGGAGGCTCCGGCCCCCGCAACATCGCCCACGCCCGCAGCCCCGGCACCCAAGAAGCCGCCCAAGCATAAACCCGCCACACCCGCGACTGCGCCCGCTGCGACGGCGGCGCCGGCAGCGGCACCGGCTGCGGCCGTGGCAGGCGGGGTGAAGCCGACGCTGCTTGGTCAATATGGCGATTGGGGCGCCTACACGGCTTCCCCGGGCGGGAAAAAGATCTGCTTTGCCATCGCGAAGCCTTCGTCCTCGGAGACCAACCCTCCCAATCGGCCGCGCAATCCGTCCTATATGTTCATTTCCTCGCGGCCGGCCGACAAGGTGAGCAACGAGGTCTCGATCATCATCGGTTATCCGTTCAAGCCGAATTCCGAGGCGACCGTGGATATCGGCTCGACCTCGTTTGCGCTCTACACTCAGCAAGACGGCGCCTGGATCAAGAACGCAGCGGATGAGGCCCATATGGTCGAGGCCATGCGGGCGGGGCAAAGCGCGGTGGTGAAGGGCGCGTCCGCGAAGGGAACGCGAACGACAGACACCTTCTCCCTCCGCGGTCTCGGCCAAGCCCTCGACCGCGCCGACCAGGATTGCAAGTAGACGGGGCTGCACAGAACGCTTCGGGCCGCTGTCCGCGCCGTGCCTCAGGTCGGCACCTATCGGGAAGGGACGTTTCGCCCCATCTATGCCAAGGCGCGCTAGCGCCCTTCTTATTCGGATTGGCTATGACTGCTCCGCTTGCCGCGACCCAGCCGGATGACATCGCAGCTGCCGCCCGGATCGAAAAGCGGCCGCTCGAGCGCTACGTCACGCCGGCAAAGCCCTCGCTCGTCGGGTTGCCGCGCGACGCGGTCGCCAAGGCGCTCGGGGCCGCCGGCGTGCCGGAGCGGCAGCGCCGCATGCGGCTGCAACAAGTCTGGCACTGGCTTTATGTGCGCGGCGTCCAAGACTTCGACGAGATGACGACGCTGTCGAAGGAGCTCCGCGCGGAACTGGCGCGGCACTTCACCCTGGCGCGTCCGGAAATTGCCGCCGAGCAGGTCTCGGTCGACGGCACGCGCAAGTGGCTGCTCCGGCTTCCGGGCGAGGTTGCCGGCCAGCCGCATGAGGTCGAATGCGTCTACATTCCGGAAACCGATCGCGGCACGCTTTGCATTTCGAGCCAAGTCGGCTGCACGCTCAATTGCTCGTTCTGCCACACCGGTACGCAGCGCCTGGTCCGCAATCTCACGCCGGGCGAGATCGTCGGGCAGGTGGTGCTAGCGCGCGACCGGCTCGGCGATTGGCAGCGGGCGGCGGCGCCGGCCGGTGCAGAGCCCGAGAAGCGCCTCGTCTCCAATGTCGTCATGATGGGGATGGGCGAGCCGCTCTACAATTTCGAGGCCGTGCGCGACGGCCTCGGCGTCGTCGCCGACGGCGAGGGCTTGAGCATTTCCAAGCGGCGGATCACGCTTTCGACATCGGGCGTGGTGCCCAACATTGCACGCGCCGGGACCGATATCGGCGTCATGCTTGCGGTCTCGCTGCACGCCGTCACCGACGAGCTGCGCAACGAACTGGTGCCGCTGAACCGCAAATATCCGCTGCGCGAGCTCTTGGACGCCTGCCGCAATTATCCGGGACTCTCCAACGCCCGGCGCATCACCTTTGAGTACGTCATGCTCAAGGGCGTCAACGATTCGCTCGCCGACGCGCGGGCGCTCCTGCGTCTGCTCAAGGGCATCCCCGCCAAGATCAACCTCATTCCGTTCAATCCCTGGCCGGGCAGCAAGTACGAATGCTCCGACTGGGAGCAGATCGAGAAATTCTCCGAAGTCGT
>Ga0116102_1000203_pt1 | contig 28883 bp, 20 predicted proteins | sample June2015DPH_4_50_FD_89822 | JGI IMG/M metagenome (GOLD analysis project Ga0116102, IMG submission 89822) | Peatland microbial communities from SPRUCE experiment site at the Marcell Experimental Forest, Minnesota, USA - June2015DPH_4_40 | ecosystem: Environmental > Terrestrial > Soil > Wetlands >... | reverse complement strand
GGACGCTTTTCACCCTTGGGCCACGTCCCGAGATTGTGTCCTGCCTTTTTGTCGCCGGCGATAGCAGTCCAGAAGACGTTGTGTTGCACATTATCGCTGTTCAGGAACTCCACGGTTGTGCCCTGTTGTACAGCCATGATGTGCGGCACAAAGACCAGTCCCTTTTGATCCATGACCGGGTGCTCTTTGGGAGCGGGAAACGTTTTGCCCGCAATGGCGTCGACGTAAACCACCGACTGGCCCTTCATGCCAGTAACTTTTCCCTCGATATCGCCGGCCCACGCTGCGATGCACAACCCGGCTGTCATTACCGCCAATATGAATCCCTTGTGTCTCATTGCGTTGTTCTCCTTTGCATTTGTGATTGGTAATTGCTCATGTGCGTGTCAGAAAAGGAATTTCGCATCCAGATAAACGGTATTGTTGGCGCTCGCGTTGCGACCTGAGCCATCGTAGTTGTTTGCGGCGCCATTGAAGCGCGTATATCCGGTATATTGGGCGGCGAGCTGCAGATTCTGCCACGGCCAATACGACACGTTTGCGATATATCCAGCGCTTCTCGGGTCGCCATTGGCACTGCCGGTAGCTAGCGAATACAGGGTGGTATCGGCCGTGCCCTGGGTAATGAACCAACCGAATGTGCCCGTATAGCGATTGCCGAAATGGTATTCGACGTTGGGCATAAAAGTGTTTAGATGATGCTCGCACACTGCAGCCAATCCATTATTGCAGCTGTATTGCAGCTGGGAATTTTCGCGGATGTACGTGCCTCGCAGCGATAGCACGTCCTTCCGAAATAATGACCGATCAAATTGAGTATCGAAGGCCCAATCTGTGTATCCATCCGCGAGGTCGACTCCCCCGGTGGGAACCCCGTTGGGAACGGTCTTCATGTGCATTCCATAGGTGCCGATTTCAAACTGCGTTGTTCCGGTCGATTCCTGCCACGCGACGCGCCAGTAGGGCGCAACCCCAAGAATGTTGTATGTAAAACCAGTTCCGGGATTCGGCTGAGGGCCGTTCACGTGTTCCGAACGATAAATCGCTACGTCCAGATAGAGGTGACTGTCCCACATCGCATAACCACCGATTCCTGCGACATCCTGCGCCAGAGGACCATTAATGATGGGAGTGGCGTTGGGCGTAGGTGCAACATCGCTGGCGATCCACGGGAACCCCCATGCAGGCGTACTGTTCCACAGATCATCCAGGGTTGGATTGTTGTTGAGGTCCAGGCCGTAGACCAGTTCCTTGCCGCTCATCTTCGTCTTATTCGCGTAGCGGATATCCGTGTTATCCATACTGAAATGGTCGGCTTGGGTGTCGTAAGTCACCTGAAGAAAGCTGCCGACGTTGCTTGTCCATGCCCCAGCAAGGAAGAGCGAAATATCCTGAGGAAATTCAAAATTGCCATTCTGGGTCGCCGGCACTGGTGACTTGGTTGCGGTAAATGAGGCCTCAAGCATTACGGAAAGGGGCAGCGAGGCGAGAAGATCAAGCGCTGCATGCGTCTTCTTCCCCTCTGATGTCACGGTTTTGGTCTGATCCCCTCTATCCACGTAACCGAGCAGCTTGAATCTTCGTCCGGCAGGGTTGAGTTCCGGAGGCGCGTAGTGGCAGCCGCTGCACGCCAAGCCCGTCTGCCGCGCATAGCTTGGAACCGCCAACACGCGAGGTGGATTCACTGCGGAAAAAAACAGCAAAACCATGATAGGAACTGCCACAAGCAAAGAGTTCGCCACTTTTTTTATCTGGAATCTCTTTTTTGTCTCGGAAAATAGCGCTGACTGTTGCCGTGTATCCAGCCGTATATCCATTGGATTGCCTCCCTTGGCGGCCCGAAGATTTAGGTTTTTGGCCCCCACTTTTTTATTAAGACCTACTCCTTCGTTGGTTAGGTAAACAGTGGCTTTCGAGGTTCGGCTGCTCGTCGATTCGAGGCCCGTTGCAGCCGGTTCCGCCTTAGCGACGATCTCGGCACTCAGGGCAGGTGATGCTGCCTTAGCGGCAGCCTGTTGCGTCCTGGAGCCGACGGCGAGGCGTCGGGATGTACTCCCGACTGAGAAAGTTGGAAAACAACACTTGGGTGTATCACTATCGACAACGCCGCTGTTGGTTATGGTCTGCAGGGTAACCTTTGGGATTTGGCGCGAAGGAAAACACGCAGTGCGGGAGAGTGAGCGATCCCTTGAAGAATATCGGAGCCGGTTGAGCAGGCGGTGAACTTATCGCGGACAGCGATAATGTCCTGGTGAAATTGGCGTCGCTTCTGGATCGCACATTGAAGCCTGGTCGACCCGCCCAGGACACGGTTCAAGAACCAGATTGTAGCTACGAAGCTCCCTTCACGAACACAAGCGTGGTGGTGGGCATAGAGACCGTCACATCCCTGCCGATCGCGCGCCTGGCGTGGAAGTTCTTGAGCTTGAGTATGAGCGGCGGAGTCGCCTCCTGACCTTTGGAGACGAGCAACGCTCCCTCAACGGTGCGGATTTCATCCTGGATGATCATGCCGGGTGAAAGCTCTTCGATCCGGCACTTTCGTATTTCGCCTTCTTCGGAGTTCGGATCCAACTCCACCAGGGCGGCGAAGAATTCCGGACTGAAGTTCTTGTTTTGGCTAGCCAGAGAGTGCGCCGCCTCGGTGCGCGAAACCCCTTTGTGGATGAGTTTTTCATAAGCCAAGGTCAGACGGAGGATTTCGGTTCCCAGACGCAGGTCCGCCATTTCGGGGTCGGCGGCGCCTTCCTTGAGGAGTGGCCGGTTCTGGTGCTCGATCATCCTTGCGATGGGTTCCAGCCGGGGAATTTTCGAAAGCAGATCATAGGCCACGCTGGGATGTGCGTCATATTGTGCCTGCTCGCTCGCGGAGAGCTTCTCACCGCTGTACACGGCATCGATCGTTTCCGGAGGCAAAGTGACGCAGCCTAGTTGGGACATCATGGCGGCGACCTCGTATTGCCAGGGGTTTCCCAGCTTCATTGCGATTACAATGTGGTGGATGTAGCGGCGGGCGCGCTCAGCGCGGCCGAAAGCTGCGGGATTGACCAGGCTGAGCACTTCGGTCAGCACTTGAATGCTGCCGCTCAGGGTTTGTTCCAGGAGTTGCTTCTCAGCCGTAACCAATCGATACTGCACCAGCGCGGCAGTCAAAGTTTTCGCCATCACTTCCTTGCTGCAAGGCTTGTTAAGGAAGCGAAAAATGCTGCCCTCGTTGATGGCGTTGATGGCCGTCTCCATGTCGGCGTTGCCGGTCAGCATAACGCGAACGGTGTCAGGCCATCGGGCCTTGATGCTGCTTAAAAGCTGGATGCCATCCATTTCCGGCATTCGCATGTCGGAAATCACAACCGCGTAGGGCCCATTTTCAGCAACCAGTTTCAGCGCCGCCTCCCCTCCCAAGGCAGTCTCCATAGCAAACTCACGGCCTAAACTGCGCCGGTATCCGTCAAGGATGTTGCGATCATCGTCAACCAGAAGGACCTTTTCAGCCATTGCGTTCCGCCTTTATTTTCGTCTCGATTTCTTGACTGTTCCTGCGACATAGAGGTTCGGTCAGTCGGGCGCAAAACCCTCATCCGCTTTCCCGACATTCCTGCTTACACTGCAATGCGTGAGGAACGGCGCAGCCATATCATCGGCTTAGTGTTTCCAGCGGATCAATTACCTTCGATACGTCCCTGGGCGGAGTTGCCCGAGGATCTTGCCGATGATCTGAAGCACACCGTTCTTTGGCCGATAACGGAAATATGCGCTTCCGGCGTTCGCCCTGACCTCAAGTGCCTGCCTCTTGACTAATCACGGCAGCGGTCTTGTCGATAACTCTCGAGTGAGGCAGAGCTCGGATTATGGGATTCTTCAAACAATTACTTTCTTCTGATTTCATGCCGCACGGTTTCTGCTACTTGTGGGATCCGCGAATCTTGTGGCTGCACGTAATTTCAGACGGCCTGATCGTACTGTCGTATTACTGCATCCCCATTATCCTCATCTATTTCATTCGCAAGAATCGCGAACTCCCCTTCAACGGGATTTTCTGGATGTTCGGGACCTTCATCCTGGCTTGTGGCACGACCCACCTGATGGAGATTTGGAACGTCTGGCACGGCAGCTATCTGATCGCGGGCGTCATCAAGGCGATCACGGCAGCTGTTTCCGTAGTCACTGCGCTCATGCTCATACCCTTGCTTCCGAAGGCGATCTCGCTGCCTGGCCAGGTGCATGCTCAGGAACAGAAGTATCGCCGAATATTTGACGAGGCCATAGTCAGTATCTTTCAGAGTACGCCCGGCGGCCGCTTCCTGAGCGTGAACCCAGTCATGGCTCGCACCTTCGGGTACGATTCCCCAGAAGAGATGATCGCGAGCATCACTGACATTGCCCGGCAATTTTTTATCAATGCTAAACGTCGCGATGAGTTGATACTGCTGATGGAAAGCCTCGGAAGCGTGCAGGACTTTGAGTTCGAGGTATTTCACAAAGACGGCAGCAAGATGTGGGTCTCCGCCACCGTTCGGGCGGTTCGTGAGAATGGCGTGATGGTCCGCTATGAAGGAATGTACGCAGACATCACAGAACGCAAGTTCTTGAGAGATCAACTCCTTCAGGCGCAGAAGCTGGAATCCATAGGACAGCTCGCAGCCGGCATAGCTCACGAAATCAATACCCCGGCGCAGTACATCGGAAGCAACGTCCTGTTCTTGAAAGATGCCTTCCAGGACCTGAAGAGCCTCCTGGCGAACTACGAACGGCTGTTGACAGCGGCCCAAGGCAATACCCTTTCTGGCGAAGCCCTGGAAGAGGTCTCGGCGGCGGTCGAGCACGCCGACCTTGGCTACCTATTCGAAGAGATTCCCAAGGCTATCGAACAGACGCTCGAAGGCGTGACCCGAGTGTCCACACTTGTGGGTGCGATGAAGGAATTCTCCCAACCAGGCACGAAAGAAAAGATGCCACTGGACTTGAACCACGCCATTGAAAGCACGATTGCGGTCGCAAGCAACGAGTGGAAAAACGTGGCCAACCTGGAAACCGAATTCGACCCGTCACTACCTCTGGTCTCGTGCCTGCCCGGCGAGTTCAACCAGGTAATCCTGAACTTGATCCTCAACGCCGCGCACGCAATCGCGGATGTTGTCGGAAAAGGAGGTTCGGAAAAGGGAACAATCCGAGTACAGACGCGCAATTGCCCGGAGTGGGTTGAAATCCGGATCCAGGACACGGGCGCGGGAATCCCGGAAAAGGTGCAAGGCCGTATCTTCGACCCCTTCTTCACTACCAAAGAAGTTGGCCAGGGAACCGGGCAGGGCTTAGCCATTGCACGCTCCGTGGTCGTTGACAAACACGCTGGCAGTATTCACTTCGAAACTGAAGAGGGAAAGGGTACAACTTTTATCATTCGCCTGCCTCACGATGGCAAGGCTCTTGCCGCCAAGGCGGTGTCGGTGTGAAACACCTCTTGTTCGCGGAGCATGAAAACCAGAAACACGGCCCGCCATCTCGTTCCCCTTTAGCTACCGGACAGGTCACTTTTCGCTTGGGGCTGGCATTCAGCTTCCTCGCTGCCATTTTGATCGCTGCCGGCGGTCTGGGGCTGCGCCGAATGGATCACATCAACGCCGATATGCAAGACATGATGGGCAGACAGTTGGCCAAACTGAGCCTGTCGCGAGAGGCGGCGACCTACTCCAATCGCAATAGTCGTATCACGATGCAAATATTCCTGCTCAAGGATCGAAAGCAAATCAACTCACTGCTGGCTGACCGGGCCGAAAACACAAAAAGAATCTCAACCTTGGTAGCCGACCTCGGAGGCCTTTCCGAATCAGAAGAAGAGAAGCGGCTGCTGGTTGCCATTGAGGACGCGAGAAGCCCATATATCGACAGCTACGAGCGAGCCCTGCACCTTCTGGTCGATGAAAGGAAACGCGATGCGGCTACGGCCGTCATGGTGCAGCAGACCACCCCCGCTTTGCTGAAGTACCACGGCGCCTGGAATGAGTTCATGGGCTTCGAGGGAGACCAACTTGCTCGGGCAGCGCGGAAGAGCGGAGCACGCTATGCCGCGGCTCGCCGTTTTGCCTTGCTCATAATTGTGATCGCCGTGGTGGTGCCGTGCACCATCGCGCTGTTAGCCCTAAGACGCGTGGTCCAAGAGATCACGAGCCGTCTGCGAGACGAGAAGGAAGCACTGCGGACGGCGCACCAGGGAGCGGAGGTTTTCATCAACGCCGTGCCCTCGATTCTTATTGGTGTAGACCACGACTCGCGCATCACGCGTTGGAATTTAGCGGCCGCCGGTGCGTTCGGCTTGTCTGGGGCTGAAATGGTTGGAAAACAACTGGCTGACTGCGGTGTCAGATGGCTGCGGCCTGGCATGAAAGACGAAATCCGATCCTGGTGTTCTGAACGGGCTTCGCGGCGGTGCGATGAGGTTCCGTTTGAGATGAACGACGAAACGCGTCTGCTGGGACTGACAATCACGCCGGTTCACGTGGTCAATGAAAACCTGACCAAACTACTGGTCATCGGTTCCGACATCACTGACCGAAGCGCCTTGGAAGAGCAACTCCGCCAGGCGCAGAAGCTGGAATCACTAGGGCAGCTCGCAGCCGGAATAGCTCACGAAATCAATACTCCGACGCAGTACATCGGAGACAACGTGCGCTTCTTGAAAGATGCCTTCCAGGACCTGAAGAGCCTCCTGGCGAACTACGAACTGCTGTTGGCAGCGGCCAAAGGCAATACCCTTTCTGCCGAAACCGTTCAGGAAATCGCCCCTGCGGTGGAACCCGTGGACACTGGCTATCTGCTTGAGGAAATTCCCAGGGCCATCGAACAGACGCTCGAAGGCGTGACCCGAGTGTCCACGTTGGTGAGTGCGATGAAAGAGTTTTCCCATCCAGGCACGAAAGAAAAGATGCCAATGGACTTGAACCACGCTATTGAAAGCACGCTTACGGTGGCACGGAATGAGTGGAAATACGTGGCTGACTTGGAAACCGAATTCGACTCTTCACTACCTCTGATCACTTGTCAACCGGGCGAATTCAACCAGGTGATTCTGAACCTAATCGTCAATGCCGCGCATGCAATTGCCGATGTTCAAGGAAAAGGACGTTCAGAGAAGGGGAAAATCAAGGTGCAAACCCGAAATTGCGAAGAATGGGCCGAAATCCGGATCCAGGACACGGGCTCGGGAATCCCGGAAAAGGTGCGAGCCCGAGTCTTCGATCTCTTCTTCACGACCAAAGAAATCGGCAAGGGAACCGGACAGGGCCTGGCCATCGCACGCTCGGTGGTGGTTGACAAACACGGTGGAAGTATTGATTTCGAAAGCGAAGAGGGAAAAGGCACAACTTTTGTCATCCGCCTGCCTCACGATGGCAAGGCTCTTGCCGCTAAGGCGGTGTCCGCGTGAAACGCATTTTGTTCGTGGACGACGAAAGCAATATTCTCGACGGCATCCGACGAATGCTGCACGCGGATCGAAAACGTTGGGACATGCAATTTGCCGTCGGCGGCGAAGCCGCCCTGAAGGCTTGCGAGGCAGCCAGCTTCGACGTGGTCATTTCCGATATGCGGATGCCAGGAATGGATGGCGCCACGCTACTGAGCCACATTCGCGACCGCTTTCCGGGCAGTGCGCGAATTATCCTGTCCGGATATTCCGAAGTCGCGCTGGCAACCGAGGCGCTTCCCATGGTACACCGCTTTCTGGCGAAGCCATGCAGTGCATCCGAACTTCAATCCACCATCGAACGTATGTGCACGCTGCAGGACTTACTGCGCGCCCCGGAGATGCGCGGAATCGTTGGAACGGTGGGTGAACTGCCTTCCCTCTCAAGTACGTACATTTCCCTCACACAGGCGATGAAGGATCCGAGCACTTCCATAAGCCAGGCGGCGGATATCGTTGAGCGAGACATCGCGATGTCCGCGAAAGTCTTGCAGCTCGTCAACAGCGGCTTCTTCGGGTTGGCGCAGAGAGCCACCAGCCTGCAGAGCGCGGTCGCATACTTGGGAATGGAAACCATCAAAAATCTGGCCTTAGTTTCCGAGACTTTCAGGGTCTTTGTACCTGACTCGCACATTCCGCAGTCAGTATGCGAGTCTATGCAGCGACATGCGCACCGCGTAGCTGCCATTGCCGGCGCGCTCCCCCTGGAACCAAAAACTCGCGACCTTACCGTCGTGGCCGCGCTTCTTCACGATATTGGGAGTCTCTTCTTGGCAAGCGCCATGCCCGGCAAGTTCTGTTCCGCTCACTCAATGGCTAGCGAGCGCAAACGCAAGCCTTTTGAAGCGGAGGAGGAGCTACTGGGAACCTCACACGCAGAGATCGGTGCCTATCTGCTCGGGTTGTGGGGCATCCCCAACCTTGCCGTTGAGGCCATCGCGCATCACCACCATCCCACTCGCATACCGCACCCTGGCTTCGATAGCACAGTAGCCGTTTATGTTGCAGACCTCTTGGCGCACGAGTTGGATGCTCATCCGCAGGATTCCACAGGACTTGAAATCGAGGAGTCTGACCGGGCTTGTCTTGAGGCGCTGGGAGTTTTGCCCCACTTCGCCGAATTCCGTAAGCTCGCGATCCAAATTGGTGACTGAAGTCGGAAACCATATCCGTGGACACGAGTTTGCCGGAGATCACGGCAATACCCGCACCGGCCGAAGGGAGTGCCTCTTGCGAGGTGAACCGAGCCCAGAGTTATCCTGACCGCCCTTCTCAAATGGTCAGCGCGTATCGTGATACGCTACATTCGCGTTCCCAAATATAGTTTCTAAACATGTTCCTGCATAATTCTTAAGCGATCGGGAAGATTGTGCCATCAGCCCAGACCAATCCGGCGCCCAAGGTCAGCGTGATCATTCCGAGCTACAAGACTGCTAATCTGATTGCGGCATGCCTGGATTCTGTTTTTACGCAGACGTATTCGGATTTCGAGGCGATCGTCATCAATGACGGCTCCCCCGACACGCCCGAACTGGAAAACGTTTTGCAGCCTTATATGGACCGAATCGTTTACATCAAACAGGAAAACAAGCGTGCCGCCGGAGCCCGCAACAATGCCATCCGACGGGCTCGGGGAGAGTTCGTCGCTTTCCTCGACAGCGATGACACCTGGATGCCGGATCACCTCTCTTCTCAAATGCACTTGTTCGCAGAGGATCCTGCGATCGATCTGGTTTATTGCGACGGCATCCTGATGGGAGATGGGGCGCAAGAATCTCAATTCATGAAGGTGTGCCCGTCCACCGGAGAGGCGACATTTGCCGCGTTAATTGTGGAGCGCTGCCAGATTCCGATTTCCACGGTGGTAGCCCGCAAGCGGACATTGGTCGACGCGGGATTGTTCGATGAAAAACTCGCGCGCTGCGACGATTACGATATGTGGGTCCGGTCGGCATTCAGCGGAGCGAGAATTCGTTACAGTCGCAAGCTGGGGGCGAGGCTTTTTGTCGGGCGTCCCGGCTCCCTCGGCCAGTCCAGGGCGAGAATGGCGGAGGGCTATTCCATCATTCTGGAAAAGTACAAGCGAACTTTGCCCCTGAAGGACGCCGACCGCGCGGTGGTAGAAAAGCGCGCCGCCGAAATCAGAGCCCGTTATCTGCTCGAAGAGGGCAAGTGCAAGCTGGAAGAACGCCAGTTTGACAAGGCGCGCGAGTTGATAGCAGAGGCGAACGGCTATCTGCGCAGCTCCCGGTTGAGCCTGGCCGTGCTCGGCTTGAGCGTTGCGCCCGGCGCGACCGCCAAACTCCTGTCTTTCTGGAACCGGATTCGCAACCGAGCGTCGGCGTAAGCCATTGGCCCCGGAAGTATTGACAGTCACGCCCCTAACACCGGACGAATGCATCCCGCATGTTAGGCTTTTTGCGGAGCCTCCGGAGACGTCCCTTTTGATTCGCCGGGTTTTTAAAGCATTTCAATATCGCGATTTTCGCTTGATGTGGGTGGGCGCCTGCACCTCCAGCATTGGCACCTGGATGCAGATCGTGGCGCAGGGCTGGCTGATTTACCGGCTTAGCCACTCCGCGTTCTTGCTGGCGCTGGATCAATTTCTGGGCGGCATTCCTATTTTTCTGTTCTCTCTGATCGGCGGCGTGGTCGCCGATCGCGTGGAGCGCCGGAAGGTTCTGATAGGCTCCCAGTATGTGCAGATGGCGAGCGCGGGGCTGCTCACGATTCTGGTGGCGACCGGCCATGTCCATGTCTGGCATATCCTTTGCCTTTCGTTTATTTCTGGATTTGCCCAGGCCTTCGGCGGTCCAGCTTATCAGGCGCTGATTCCCACGTTGGTTGAGAAGGAAGACATGCCGAACGCCATCGCGCTGAATTCGATCCAGTTCAACGTGGCGGTGATGGTGGGGCCGGCGCTCGCCGGGCAGGCTTTGGCCAGGCTGGGAGAGAAGTGGTGCTTCGGGTTGAACGCGCTTTCTTTCCTTGCGCCGATCGTGTCGCTGTCGATGATCCGCGCCCGCTTTCTGCCGGTTAAGACCGCGGAGTCTATGTTTTTCAGTCTGAAGGAAGGCATCAAGTTTGTCCGCCGCCAGCACTCGATGGAAGCGCTGATTCTGCTGGCCTTTTGTATGACCTTTTTGAGCATGCCGATGCGTACGTACTTCCCCGTATTCGTGAAAGATATTTTCCATCGCGGTCCGGAAACTTACGGCAACCTGCTTGCGCTCATGGGGCTCGGTTCGATTTGCGGCTCGCTGACGATCGCTAGCGCGGGCAATATGAAGAGAAAGGGACGGGTCGCTCTCGGCGCACTCTTCTGCTTAGGCGCGGGAATTTTCGGGTTTGCCGTTTCGAGGTCGCTGCCGCTGAGCGGGAGTTTCCTGGTGCTGGTGGGCGCATCTATGATGGCGGTTTTTGCCACCGTGAATTCGCTGGTGCAGTTGATTACCACGAACGAAATGCGCGGGCGCGTGATGAGCGTGTATAACTTTGCATTCCGCGGCGGCATGCCGATGGGGAATCTGTTGTCGGGATGGCTGGTGCCTGTGTTTACGGCGCCCGTGGTGCTCAGCCTGAACGGATCCCTGCTCATTCTGCTGGCGCTGTATTTTCTGCTGATTCAGCGGCGGCTGGCGGCACTCTGAGAAGCGCGAAGCGGAATCTTCGGGTGGTACCATCGCCTACCAGGCGGGTGAAAAAACTCTGGCTATGAGTTTCGATGTCTTGAGCTTCGATGCTTTGCGCTCTCCGGTGCAGTTTCTGCAGCAGGCCGGTATCGGTGCCAACCAGGACTGGCTGCGAGAATACGAATCGTGGTTCGAACGAGAGGGACAAGGGATCTCGGACGCGGTCGACCGCGCCGGCACACCCTGGTTGCGCATGTTCGATCGGTGGGGTGCGCGGGTGGATGAAATTCTCTACCCTCCTGAATATTGGCGCATGCTGAAACGGGGATATCAGGCTGGCGTGCTTTGGCGAGTCTTTCCTCAGAACTCTGATGAGAATTCCCTGATCCCCGCTTATCTTCTTCTCTACGCTACGGGCTTCTATGACCCGGGCCTGGCATGTCCGTACACGGTTTCTCTATCCACGGTTTGCCCGCTCTCGAAATATGGTGACGCCGAATTGAAGGCGCGGTTCCTGCCCAAGATGTTACAGCACGATGACAACAACAATAAGAATGACATCTGGCAGGGCGCAACCTGGATGACGGAAATCAAGGGCGGGTCCGACCTGGGCGCGGCGGTCGAGACCGTAGCGCAACGGGATGGGAGTAAGTGGCGGCTAACTGGTGACAAATACTTCGCGAGTAATGCCGGGGCCGAGTTAGCGGTGGTCGCGGCTCGGCAGGAGGGCGCTCCGCAAAACGTGCGTGGGCTGAGTCTGTATCTGGTGCCGCGGCGCAGTGAAGACGGGCAACTCAATTATCGGATACGCCGCCTCAAAGACAAAATCGCCACTCGCTCGGTACCAACCGGTGAGATCGAACTTCGTCAAAGTGAAGGTTGGCTGCTTGGGCAAGCGGAGCATGGAATTTATTTGATTCTCGATGTGCTGAACCTCTCGCGCGTGGCCAACTGCGTAGGCAGCGTGGCCCTCGCACAAAGAGCGATCGCCGATGCCTACGCTTTCGCTCAGCGACGTATAGCCTTCGGGAAGCCGATCATTGAACATCCTTTACTTCGGCGGCAATTTGAGGATCGTCTGCAGGGGCTGCGTGCGGCTTCGCGCCTGGCTTGGGAAGCTGCGCATCTGCTCGACCAGGTGTGGCAGCAGAAGCCGCCGTACTCGGAGAGCTATCATCTGTTCCGTTTGATCGCTCACCTGGCAAAATACTGGACCGCGGAGTTCGCCGTGCAGACGGCCAAATGGGCAATGGAAGTGTATGGCGGCGTGGGAACGCTGCAGGAATATCGCGTTGAGCGCTGGCTGCGCGAAGCCATGATCCTCGCGATCTGGGAAGGGACATCGCATCGCCAGATGCTGGATGGATTGGAGGTTATGCAGCGCAAGAGCGCGCACCGGTTGCTGTTCCAGCATCTTGCCGGGAAAGTACCGGAGACGCAGCTTAGCGAAATGGAAACGCGGGTGGAACGACAGCTCGGCTTGCCTGAGCTCGAGAGAGAAGCAACCTTGGAGAAGCTTTTTAGCGATCTCGCTTCGTTTACCGCTGACGCCTTGGATTCTACGGCGCGGCTTTCGCCATCTTCCCAGGATTGACATCGTACTCCGGATGCGGAACGCCCATCGTCCATTTATCGAACCAGGCCAGGATGTGGTCGAGGCGTTCGATGCGATGCCAGGGCTCTCCGGAACGCGAAAGCTCGTGAGTTTCCCTTGGAAAGACAATCATGGCGGTTGGCCGTTTCAGAAATTTGAGCGCGCGGAACAGTTGCTCGCCGCCTGAATCCTGCGGTGTTCGGTAGTCGGACTCGCCGAGCACAAACAGGACTGGAGTGTGGATGTTCTTCACGAAGGTGATGGCGGAACGGTTGTCGTAGTCCTGCGGATCTTCGAAAGGCGGCGCTTTGAACCAGGTCGGCTGGAAGAGCGTAAAGTCGGCCGTGTACCACCAAGAAGCCCAGTTGGAGATGTCGCGTTGCGATACCGCCGCGGCGAAACGATCCGTGTGCGTGATGGTCCAGTCGGTAAGCACACCGCCGCCGCTGCCGCCAGTTACCGCGAGTTTCTTCGGGTCGATGTAGCCGCGCTTGAGCATTTCGTCCACGCCGATCATCAGGTCACGATAGTCGTCGCCCGGATAGTGATACTGAATAATGTTGCCGAAATCCTGGCCGTAGCTGGTCGAACCGCGCGGGTTGACATAAAGGACGACGTATCCTCTGGCCGCCATAAATTGAAATTCATGATCAAAGACCCAGCCGTAAGCCGCGTGCGGGCCGCCGTGAATGTTCAAGATGAGCGGATATTTTTTCTTCGGGTCGAAGTCCGGGGGCTTCTGAATCCATCCCTGAATGCTTTTGCCATCGAAGCTGGAGTAATCAATCTCCTCCGGCGCAGTCAGGTTGAGCTGCGACCAGAGCTTGCGGTTGAAGTCGGTGATCCGGGTTTGCGCGCCGTCGGACGCAACCGTGAAGAGATCGCCAATCATAACCGGCGTGGAGACCAGGGCAACGATAGTGCGGGTATCCGGAGCAACACAGAAATCCAGTACGGCCTGATCGCCGTGCGTGATTTCGGTTACGGCGCCGGATTGCGCATCCACTCGGACAAGCGGCGTGCGTCCTTGCTTCTCGACCACGTCGAATAGCCAGCGGCCGTCGGGCGACCAATAGAGCGAGCGGCCGTGGCCCCCGCGCGGAGCGGCATTGTCGCCGAACACCGAACTGCCCATGTCGAAGTCATAATCGACGGTCAAGTTTCTCGGTTGCGCGTTGGGAGCTGTGTCCATGACCCAGAGATCGGGTTCTGAATAGGAGCGAACCGGCTGCGTGACCGAGCCGTGGAAGGCAAACTTGCGGCCATCCGGGCTGAGGACGAGATCGCCGATACCCATGGGAACGGTGGCTAGCTTCTCCGGATTTCCGCCCGCTGCGGGGACAGAGTAAATCTCCGTGGTCGGAAGTTCGTAATAAGGCTCGTCGATATGCTCAGTAAGGAAATAGATGCGCGAATTGTCGGGACTCCAGACCAGCCCGCGCTCGTTAAAATCGCCGCTGGTAAGCTGCACGGGTTTGGCGAGTTCGTCGGAGGTGGTGGGAACGTCCAGCACCCAGATGTGCTGACGTCGTTTGGGGTCGAGATAACCCTCATCGTTACTGCGATAGACCGCGCGGCTGATGATGTGAACGTCGGATTCGTGCTCACTCTCCGGTTCCGCTGCTTTGGGTTGCGCCGCGTTCTTGGCGGGCTGCGTTTCCTTGCTCTCGCTGATCTTCGTCTCGCTGTTCTTGGTCTCGCTGATCTTGGCCATAGTCTTCCTGGCCTTCTCGATGTCTTCCGGAGTCGTGGAACTCAGAAATGCTATGCGCCTGCTGTCGGGCGACCAGATCGGGTCCGCAGCGCCTTTGGGCAGGTCGGTAACGATCCAGGCTTCCCCGCCGGCGAGCGACAGTATTGCAATTTGCGACGGCTTGGGCTTGCCCGTTTCGTCTTTGTCGCCACCTCGTGTAAATGCTATGCGCTTGGCGTCCGGCGACCAGCGCGGCTGTGTGTCATGCTTGCCATTCGTCATCCGGACAGGGGGTTCATTGCCGGAGGTGGCGGCCATCCAGATGGACGTTTCGTAGCCCGTGCGCTTCTCGTCGACGCTGACCCGGGTGAAGGCGACGCGCGATCCGTCGGGCGAGAGTTGCGGGTTGGCAACCCAGACGAAATCGAAAAGATCCCTCTCGGTGATGGCACGCTTGGAGGAGGTTGTCGCTGGCACGGAGTTTTGCGCTAGGAGTGAGGCGACAATCGCCAAACTGGTGCTGACGACCAGAATCACAATCGTGAAGTGGAATTTCATGCGCATCCTCGGGCCGCAATCGAGCGATCAGCGGCAAATCAGCCATTGTGCGCTTGTGGAGGCTGGTGGTCAAACGGGCGAACGACCGGGAGAACGACGTCGGGCCATTACGGGAGTTCCGGTCCGCGTCAATACGAGGCGCCGGCGTCGTGCGAGCGCTAGTGCGTCGCATCCGCATACTTCACCGAACAGCCGTAGGGACGGGTCGCGGGCGTCTCCACCGGCTTTCCTGCCATCGCCTGCTGCAGCGCCAGGCTGACGTAATTCGTTGCGCCGGGAATATCGTTCAGGTCGGTTGTCGGTTTATCGTCAATCGCTCCATCGTAAATCACCACGCCCTGAGGGTTGATGACGAACATATGCGGAGAAGTCTTCGCGTCGTAAAGATGCCCGATGTCGCCGGAGGGGTCGAGCAGCGCGGCAGTCGGGGCCGCCTGCATCTTCGCCAGGTAGTCGTTCTCTTCGCTCGCGGTGGCGTACCCCTGCTTGCCCGGCGCGGAAGACAGAATCGTGAACCAAACTACGCCCTGGCTCGTCCACTGCTTTTGCAGGCGCTGCATGTTGCCGCTGTCGTACTGCTTGTGCACAAAGGGGCATCCGTTGTTGTGCCATTCGAGGACCACATACTTTCCACGATAGTCCGAGAGGCGAAAGGTCTTGCCGTTGCTCGCCGTTCCCGTGAACTCGGGCGCCGCCGCGCCGACTTTCGCAGCCGAGATGAGGACAGGAGCCGCGCACAGTAGCAGCGCAACAAGACCGCGCATTGCGTACGGAGGCGTGGGGAATAGAGTCGAGCGCTTCATACTCGTGGTTCCTCCTTCTAATTATTGTACCGGTTGAATTTTAGTACTGTTGCCGCTTTTCGCGGCGCCCGGCTTGCCGAAAAGCACATCGATGAGGCAGGCCAGATTTAGATTGGGGTGATCGGCGGAGAGCACGAGCACGCCCGTCAGCCGGTCGATCGGTTTCTGGAGCTGATCCGACTTCCGCAGCGTCAACTGGAAGCCGTTGGCCACCTCCAGCAGCTTCTGCGGGGCGGCGTTTGCAATCTGCGATTCAGACAACGGGAAGAAAACCGCCTGCGTGACATGATGACCCGTGATCTGCCGACTCACGATTTTGCGACCAAAACTCGCAGTTAACACGAAAGAATCGTTCCCATCGGCCACGCTGAATTTCCAGTTCGTTGGAGCCGGACGCGGTAAAGACTGGCGGGTGGAGGCAAACAGACCGGCATATCGAGAGTAGGGAGCAGAAACGTGAGCCCCGATTGGGAGGGTAAGCGAAAGTTGCGCCTTTCCCGGAATGCACATGTCATGGCTGCAGACGAGGAGATTCACGTCGGCTCCTATCTTAAACGCCCGCTCTGCCGCCAGCCTGGGGTCCGCATGCATCGGCACAATCAGTAATGCGGCATCTTCGTAGCCATAATCCACAATGCTGGAAGAGTCCTCCAGACGGCGCGGAGTAGGCCACTCGATCGCTCCAACTGAAAGGCCTGAAGGTAATCGCCAGTCGACGCGAGGAGGCTCACCCGAGTCGCCAGGATTGACCCAGTAAATGTGCCAGCCCTTCTCAAGCCGGAAATGCAGCCCGACATCGAACTCCTGTCCTGTTGCGAGATCCCGTTTCTCGATCCATGGACTCTCAGCGATAAGCTCGAGCGTGCCGTGCGGGATGGGCGTGGCTTCCGCCTGCGCAATTGCCGCGCCTGAGAGCAGCGCAGCTGCGAATGCCAAAGCCCGGTAAAGCCCCGAACTCCGGTTACACCGTCGCATTGTTATACCGTCTCATGGCTACCATCGCACGTTCCACCATCGCATTCTGTTTCGATGCACGACCGGTACGGCAAGTTCTATCTTTGCGAGAACATTGCGAGAATTTTTGCTTGACATTCCAAAAGTGTATGGAGTATACATACACAGTACACTGGATGCTTCTGACGATTAATGCCGACGATCCGCGCCCCATCTATCAGCAGGTTGCCGATGGAATCAAGGAACTGATCGCCGGGGGGAAGCTGGAGGAAGGCGCTGCACTGCCGCCGGTGCGGCAGTTAGCGGCCGATCTGGGGGTCAACCTCAACACCATCGCCACCGCCTATCGCGAACTGCAGAAGGAAGGCTTGATCACGGTGAAGCATGGCTCCGGGTCGGTAGTGGCGTCATTGACGAGCACGGAGCGAAACCAGGACGAACTGCTACGTCCATTGCGCACGGCGCTAACGCAAATGGTGCTGGCAGGCTTGCCCGAAAGCAAGATTCTTAGACTTGTCATCAGCGAATTGCACTTGGTGGGAAAGGGAAACAAATAAATGCCGCAAAGCCAGTTTGTCTTGCTCTTCTATCTCTTCTGGTGGGGGGCGCGCATCCGCGGGTGCTTCCGTCGCTGGCCACAGCCGCTGCTGCGGGGGCCGGAATGGTTCTTCAACGTTCGCGTGCAGCCCGGGTTCTACGAGGGTCCTGGCAAAAAGATTCTTCAGCGCTACAGGATGCGGATGTTTATTCCCTTCGTGCTCGACATTCCCATCGTGATGTCCATTTTCATCCCCGGCTATCTGCAGTACTTCATCTGGTTGTTGCTGGCGCAGGCCAGCGTGATCCACCTCAATCATGTGTTCTCTGTAGACATCGCGGAGCGGCAGGCGCGGCATTTAGCGATTCCGGAGGCCGAGCAGCCGGTTGCGGCCATAGGTTTTTCCCTGCAGCCGCGACGCTTGCGTGACTACACCAATCCTAAATTGGAGTGGGCGTTGGCGCTGCCTTTTGTGGTGTCTTTTCTGTGGCTGCTCCGCTATTACTTCGCGGCGCCTGAACACCATAATCTGCGCCACGTATTCGGAGTTCCTGTTTATTACATTTACATGGAGCTTGGTTTGTTGTTGGTGAAGCATGTGATCGTGGCATGGCGCACTCCAGTGCCGCAGACCCAGGCAGCCGAGCACATGCTAGCGCGCGAAGAAACTCGTAAGTATTACCTGCTGATGTGCGATTTGAACCGCGCCGCCGTAGCCGCGGCGACCCTGTTCTGGCCGATCATTCTCAGCGTGTCTCCCGCCACCTCTCTCCATCTCCGCAATATCTGGATTGCAATCTGGCTGGCGATCACTGTGGTAAACGGCGTTTGGGTAGAGATTAAGAGAAAGCAGTTGCTGACGATGGCTTTGCGTGCTCTCCCCGTGAAGCTCCCCGACTTCTTGCAACAAACGGAAATCGCGAGATGGCCTTTGTGCTATCAACCTTCCGCGCCCATGTTGGTGCTGAAGGGCGCGCGCGGTTATTCCCTGAATCTGGCGAACACGCTGGCCCAGTTCGGCGCGGCCTACCTGGCCGGCTGGGTGGTGCTGTTCACCTTTTTGCGCATGGGCCACTAGACGAACCAATTCTAGAAAACAAATCGAAGAGGAGAAAACTCGATGCCAACGAGACAGGAGAAGTGTGTCTTTACAACGGTCGTCATTACTATGATCGTCCTTGCAAAGCTCGTCCTTACAAAGATCGTGCTTAGCATGATCGTCTATACCCTGATCCTGCTGGTGTTGCTATCCGGAGGATCGCGGGTGTGCACAGCCCAAGCAACGCCGCCGGTCGGAGCCGTGCAGCCTGCCAATGGCCACAGCATTACCGGCGAGTGGCAGGGAATGGTCGCCACCCAGCATCTGATCGTGAACATCGAGCAAGCCGCCGATGGAACTTTCACAGGCAAACTTACAGCTGTGGATCAGGGCAACGTTACGATCCCAATCGATGTTGTTTCATTCACACCGGGCGGCACCCTACACCTTGAACTGAAAAGCATTGGCGCCGCTTACGAAGCAAAAGTCAGCGACGATGGCAGCCAGCTTATGGGGACATGGCAACAGGGCGGCCAGTCTGTTCCGCTTTCGCTGCATCGCCCGGGTGCAAGCGCAGACAAGCTCACACTCAAACCAAGAACTTTGGGACGCATTCCGCTGGAGCCGTGCCGCACAGTTGACAGCAACACCGAGGGCCTGTGCGGAAAGTACGAGGTTTATGAAAACCGTGTGTTGCGGAGCGGGCGCAAGATCGCGCTGAACATCATGGTGCTGCCGGCAGTTTCGGACAAACCCGCGAGCGACCCTTGGTTCGCGCTGGCTGGCGGCCCGGGACAAAGTGCCGTAGAAGCCTATCCGCTGGCGGGTTTCACGACGAAGGTACGACAGCAGCACGACGTGGTGCTCGTGGATCAGAGGGGCACCGGCGGATCGAATCCCTTGCCGTGCGAACTGCGGGACCCGAGGGATGCACAGGAGGTAATCGGCGAAACCATGGCTCCGGAAAAGGTGCGCGCCTGCCGTACGGAGCTGGAAAAAAAGGCCGACCTCGCGCAGTACACCACGTCCATTGCCGCAGACGATCTCGATGAGGTGCGGCAAGCGCTGGGCTATGACAAGATCAACTTATTCGGCGGCTCTTACGGCACCAAGGCTGCCCTCGTGTACCTGCGGCGGCACGGAGAACACGTTCGCACTTTGACGCTTGAGGCAGTAGCGCCGCCGCAGTACAAGATTCCTGTGGCATTTGCCCGCACAACCCAGAACTCGATCGATCAGTTGATCGAGCGTTGTGCTGCCGACGATGTTTGCCATAAAGACTTTCCCGATCTGAAGAAAGAGTTCCAGGCCATCGTGGAGCGCCTGGAGAAATCACCGGCGCATTTTGAAGTAAAGAACCGGCAGGCTGGAGAAACGCAGGCAGTTACTCTTTCGCGCGGCATGTTTGTCGGGGACTTACGCCCACTGCTCTACATTCCAGAGTTAGTCAGCCAGTTCCCTTACATGATCCACCGTGCCTACCAGGACGATTGGAGTATTTTTGGAGCCGCCGTGCTGACGGTAAGAAGCTCGATTGACAAGTCGCTGGACCGAGGCATGAGCCTCTCGGTGATCTGCGCGGAAGATATACCCGGACTGACGGAAGCAACCATTCGGCGCGAAACCAAAGGCACCTACCTTGGCGACTTCCAGGTCCGTGTGTATCAAAACGCCTGTCGCGAATGGGCTCATGGCGGCATCCCAAAAGATTTTTATAAGCCCATACGTTCCGCCGTGCCTGCGCTGCTGATTTCGGGAGCGCTCGATCCCGCCACGCCGCCGGAAGCATCGGCGCAAGCGGCGCATGATCTCGGCAACAGCCGAGTGGTCATAGTGAAAGACGGGACCCATGGAACCGGGTCTCCGTGCATAGACGGGCTCATCTCGCAGTTTGTGGCGCAAGGTTCGGCGACGGCCCTCGACGTTTCTTGCGCTGACCAGATTCATCTGCCGCCGTTCCTGACACAGTCACAAGTGGATCAGCTTCAGCAGAAGGCAAAAAGCCGACATTAGGAGATGGAAATACTGTGCGAACCTGGGAGGTTCATATATGGCGATGACAAAGACGGGGACGACGAAACTTACAAAACAGCTGGCACTGGCGGCCGTGGTTTGCGTCATCGCGCGGTTCGCTATGCACAAGCTCGGGTGGCACTCACCATCGTTACTGGGCAGGGACATCAATCATTTCGATTACGATGTCGAATGGAACCGGGTAACCCCCGCGCTGATCCTCTGGATCATCTTCTCTTTGTACTGGACGATCGCGTCGCGGAACTCTTCGCCGACGAAGAGCTCCGAATCCAGGCTGTCGACCGCTCTCCATCAAATCTCGCTCAATGCAGCGCTCCTCCTGCTTTTCTGGCCGGCACCGGGTCTGACCGGGTGGTTCCTGCCGCAGCGGCTTCATTTTCTCGTGGCCATCGGCGCGATCATCCAGGCAGCATTTCTTCTCCTGGCAGTCTGGGCGCGGCGGCATCTGGGTCGCAATTGGAGTGCAGAAGTCAGAATCGGCCTGGACCACGAACTGATCCGCACTGGACCGTATCGGCTTTTGCGGCACCCGATCTACACGGCGATGCTCGGCATGTTCCTGGGAACGGCTATCGCCTCCAGCCAATACCATGCGTTGCTCGGATTGGCGATATTAGTGGTAGCTTACCTGCGAAAAACCCGGCTGGAAGAACAGATTCTGCGGCAGACGTTTGGCGCTGAGTACGATGGGTACCGGCGGGACACATGGACGCTGGTGCCCTTCCTTTATTAACGGCATCGCCGCCTGAACAGCCGATTTTCCGGGCGCGTGATCATACCACGTGACCATTCATTGACCAGACCGCAATTGCCGACCTAGTATGGCGCTGGCCATTAGCACAAACTCGGACCCGGGAGAATTCGATGCGTAACCGCTCGAACGCCACAGTGTTCTGCGTTTCCATCTGCTTGCTCGGTGCAGCGCCTCTAGCTGTTATCGCCACGCCGATCTTCGCCCAAGTCTTAAACAGTGGCGCTATAACCAGCAGCGACCTTTATCGCCTGCGTTCCGTCGGCAGCGTCGCGCTTTCGCCCGACGGCCATTACATCGCCTATACGATCACCATGCGCGATCAACCGGGTCGTGCCTATAGCCAACTCTGGGTGATGGATCTGAGCACGGAGAAGAGCGTCCGCCTCGGCGGCGACAAGCCTGCCAGCAGTCCACTGTGGTCCGGCGACAGCAAGTGGATCGCGTTCAGTGGCGGTGATGGTGACAAGACCGGCCTTTTCATCGCGCGGCCCGATGGCAGTAATACCACCTTCCTGGCGACGCTCGCTGGCACAAACTCCCCGCTGCCGGAAACTGGTAAGGGATGGGCGTGGTCGCCCGATGGAAAGCAGATTGCCTTCGTCTCTTCCACCGCTGGAGAAGTCGCCGCCGCAGCCAGCGACGATCCCATGGTCATCACGCGCTATCTCTACAAGCCCGACTACAGCGAAGGACTAACTCGCTTCAACGATAATCAGCGCCTGCACATTTTCGTTGTGGACATCGCCTCCAAGCAAGTGCGCCAGCTCACGCAGGGGAACTTCGACGAGCATTCCATCGATTGGTCGCCCGACGGCAAGCAACTCGTTTTTGCTTCGAACCGCGAGCCGAATCAGGATGAGTTCTTTAATTACGATCTCTTCACGCTGCAACTCGCCGACAACAGCATTCACCGCTTAACCGCTACCGAGTATTGCGAATATGATCCGCTGTGGTCGCCGGATGGACAATCCATCCTCTATCTCGGTACGCGCCGCGGTCTCACCGACCGCGAAACCACCATGGAAGACACACACGTCTGGTTGATGAACAACGACGGCGGCAATCGCCGCGAAATCGGCAATATTATTGACAACCGCCAAGGCGCGCCGAAGTGGGCGCCCGATGGCAGCGCCGTCTATTTCACCGTGCAAGAACGCGGCAGCTATCATCTCGTGCGCCTGCCCGTCTTCGGAGGCCAACCCGGAGGCCAGCCCGAATACGTCGTCAACGACGCCGGTGGCGTTGGCGGCTGGTCGGTCGGCAAGAACGGCGCGGTCGCTTACGCCCTCACCACTCCGCATGATGCATCACAGCTCTACTACAAGTCCGGCACGGGAGCACCCCGCAAGCTTACTGACCTCAATCACGAACTGCTCGCGGGTAAATCCATCGCCGAAGTTGAATCCTTTACCTTTGTCAGCAACGACAACCGCTTCGACGTGGAAGCATTTCTCACCAAGCCCATCAACATGACGGCCACATCCAAGCATCCGCTCATTGTGGTGATTCATGGCGGACCGCACGGACAAAATGGTCCAGGCTTCAGCTTCAAGAACCAGGTCTACGCGGCGCACGGTTACGCAGTGCTCAACGTGAACTATCGCGGCTCCACAGGCTACGGCCAGAAGTTTGCGGATGCCGTTTATGGCGACCAGGACGGCAATGAAGGCCAGGACATTCTCTACGCAGTCAGTGCGGCGGTGCGGCGTTATTTATGGATTGATCGGGAACGCCTTGGGATCGAAGGAGTAAGTTACGGCGGCCAGCTAACCGATTGGCTCATTACGCAGACTAATGAGTTCAAGGCCGCGATTCCCACGGCCGGTATCGCGAATCTCATCAGCTATAACTACATGACTTACTACAACCAATATGAGGAGATGGAGTTTGGCCAATTCCTGCACCAGGGAAACCTGATGGACGTCGCCTGGGAACGCTCGGCGCTGAAGCATGTCGCAGCCGCGCATACGCCGACACTCATCATCCACGGCGAGAATGACAATGATGTACCGATTGCAGAAGCGGAGCAATTTTTCATTGCGCTGAAAGACGTGGGAGTCGAAACGGTTTTCCTTCGCTATCCCCGCGAAGGCCACGGCCTCTCGGAAGTCAAACATCAGATCGACGCTATGGACCGGTCGTTCGCGTGGTACGAAAAGCATTTCCCGAAGCCCGGTGAGGAAGGCGTCACCAACGTACAGCCCTAACAGGCTGCGGAAAAACTCGGGCTCTGATTTTTGCGGGGTTCTGGAGATTGTCGGCTCCGTGCCGTAATATCTAAGATGTTGGGCCAGAAAACGAGGACTATGAGTACCATAGCACCGGACAAAGCACAGGAAAATCCCGCACTTCACTTCCCCGCTCTCGACCCGCCTCGCCGCTATCTGTTCGGGCCCGGACCGAGCATGGTTCATCCGCGAGTCTATGAGGCACTGTCGAAGCCGATTGTCGGGCATCTCGATCCCTACTTCATTCACGTGATGGCGGACGTCCAACAATTACTCAAGCCCGCCTTCGGAACCAACGATGGCGCCACGCTGGTGATTTCCGGCACCGGCAGCGCGGGCATGGAAGCTGCCGTTGCTAATTTCGTGGAGCCCGCAGCCAAGCTCGCCGTATTCGCCAATGGCTACTTCTCCGATCGGCTTACGGAGATGGCGAAACGTCACGACGCGAACGTCGTGCGCCTGGAAAAGCCTTGGGGCGAGACCTATACGGACGATGAAGCGAGAGAGTTCATCCGTCGCGAAAGGCCCAAGGTTGTGGCGTACGTTCATGCCGAGACCTCGACCGGAGCGTTGCAATCGGGCCAGGCCATTTGTGCCGCCGCTCACGATGCGGGCGCTCTGGTGATCGGCGATTGCGTGACTTCACTCGGAGGAGTGCCGGTGGAGTTCGACAAAACCGGCATCGACGTCGCCTATAGTTGCACGCAAAAAGGACTGAGTTGCCCGCCGGGGTTATCGCCGATGGCCATATCGCCTCGGGGCATGGAGTGGCTGCGCGCTCGCACTTCTCCGGTACGTAGTTGGTATTTTGATCTCAAGCTGATTCACGACTACTCCACGGTATCGCATCGTTACCATCACACGGCGCCGATTTCCATGTTCTACGCTCTGCGCGAGGCGCTGCTGGTTATTGCCGAGGAAGGAATCGAGAACCGCTGGGAGCGGCACCGGCGTTGCCATGGGCTTTTTGTCCAGGGCATAGAAGCGATGGGTCTAAGCATGCACGTTCCCGAAGAGCATCAAATTGCGACGCTGAATACCGTGTGCGTTCCCAAAGGTGTTGACGAAGCGAAAGTACGAAAACGCCTGCTGGACGGGCCGGGCATTGAGATCGCCGGCGGTTTCGGTCCGCTCGCGGGCAGAGTTTTCCGCATCGGCGTGATGGGTCCGCTAGCCACCGAAGATAACATGCAGTTTTTTCTGAAAGAATTCAAAAGCGCGCTAAACTGATCGCGGCATCTGACCACCCCATGACACGATCAAGGAGGATCCCATGGAAGCGCGTATCCTCGACCAGTTCCGCGCGATCGTTGGCCGGGGCTTGATTACCGAAGCCTCCGAACTGCACACCTATGAATGCGACGGGCTGACCAACTTCCGCGTCCTGCCTCAGGCGGTTCTGCTTCCCACTTCAACCGCGGATGTGCAAGCGATTGTGCGCATCTGCCAGCGCGAAAAGATTCCTTTTGTGGCTCGAGGCTCGGGCACGGGACTGAGCGGCGGGGCGCTGCCGGTAGACAATGGCGTGGTCATCAGTTTAGCGCGCATGAACCGCATCCTCGAAGTGGACCTGCCGAACGCGCGTGTAGTTGCAGAACCGGGCGCCATCAATGCGGAGGTTACGCAGCGCGTCGCTCCGAATGGTTACTTCTACGCCCCCGATCCTTCGTCGCAGTCGGTGTGCACCATTGGCGGAAATGTCGCTGAGAACTCAGGCGGCGCGCATTGTCTCAAATATGGATTCACAACGACGCACGTGTTGGCGCTTGAGGTAGTCCTTCCCGATGGATCGATCGTGCATCTCGGCAGCCGGGCGGTCGACCGCCCGGGATACGATCTGCCGGGGATTTTTGTGGGTTCGGAAGGAACGCTCGGAATCGCGACAAAAATCGTATTGCGCATCGTGAAGAAACCCGCGGTCATTCAAACTCTGCTCGCCGCGTTCAATACCACCGAGGAAGCGGGTGCGGCGGTCAGTGGAATTATTGGGGCGGGAATGCTGCCCGCGGCGATCGAGATGATGGACAACCTCGCCATTCAGGCAGCCGAGGCCTCGGTGCATGCCGGGTACCCAAACTGCGGCGGACTGTTGCTGGTGGAACTCGACGGCCCGGCCGCGGAGGTCGAGCACTTGATCGACGAGGTGAGCCGGATCTGTACGCAATGCGGGGCCTGGGAGATTCGTGTTGCCCAGTCCGAAGCAGAGCGCGCCGTCGTCTGGAAAGGCCGCAAGGCTGCTTTTGCCGCCATGGGGCGCATCTCGCCCAACTACATCGTGCAGGACGGCGTCATTCCTCGCACCGCGCTGCCCAAGGTTCTCAGCGAAATCGAACGCATGAGCGCTAAAGAAGGACTGCGCGTGGCCAACGTTTTTCACGCGGGCGATGGCAATCTGCATCCCCTGGTGCTGTATGACCGTCGCATCCCGGGACAGGAGGAGCGCGCCATGGAGCTTTCGATCAATATCCTACGGCTGTGCGTGGAGTGCGGCGGGTCGATCACCGGCGAACATGGCGTAGGCGAAGAGAAAAAGATGATGATGGGGGAGATGTTCGCCGAGCCCGATCTGGAAACTATGCAACTCGTGCGCTGCGCTTTCGATCCCGAACGGCTTTCGAATCCGGGCAAGGTGTTTCCTCGCACTCGCCTGTGCGCCGAAAGAACCGGCCCGTATCAACCGCATCCGCTGGAAATCGCCGGGGTAGCGCAGTTCTTCTGACAGTTATGGCAACTCATTCATCATCATCGTCATCACCGGAAGTATCCGTCGCCGCTGCCGAAACCGCGTGGAGCGATCTGCGAACCCTCGTCGGCGGAGAGCACGTGCGCGCCGCCATAGCGGAGGACGCGGTCGATGGCGTCGTTCCGCAGATGGTCATCGAGCCAGGCAGTCCCGAGGAAGTTGCCGGCGCGCTGAAAATCGCGACCAGCGCGGGTTTGCATGTGATCCCGCGCGGCGGCGGAACCAAGATGGATTGGGGCAATCTTCTTCGGAATAACGAATCGCGCAGCGGCGAACTGCTGCTCTCGACTCGTCGCCTGAACCGCATCGTGGAACACGCATGGGGCGACATGACGGCGACCGTCGAAGCCGGGTGCACCTTCCAACGATTCCAGCAAACTCTTGCCCAGCATGGTCAGCGACTGGCCCTCGACCCGCTGTGGCCGGACAGCGCAACCATCGGAGGCATTCTCGCGACCAACGACAGCGGCGCTCTCCGTGTTCGTATCGGAAGTTTGCGCGACTTGATTATTGGCATCACGCTGGCTTTGCCCGATGGCACTCTCGCCAAGAGCGGCGGCAAGGTTGTTAAGAACGTCGCTGGATATGACCTGCCCAAGCTGGCCACCGGCTCCTTGGGTACTCTCGGAATCATCACGCAAGCGATTTTCCGGCTGCACCCCGTCCCGCGCGAAAGCCGCACCTTGAGCTTCTCCAATTCTGAAGGCGGAACTTCTGACGGCGGAAGCATGAATACTTTGGCGCTCGCGATTCAGGATTGCAATATGGTTCCGACCGGCGTGCAAATTCGCGCGGGAAGCGCCTCGACGCCGGAACTCGGTCTTCATGAACTCGATCTGCGTTTCGAAGGAACGGCCACAGGCTGTGAGGCGCAGATTGAGCAGACGCTGCGCATCGCCTCCGGAGCGCGCCGCATCGAGTCTCCGGCAGATGTCTGGAATGTGCGCTCGACGTTGTGGAGCGGGGCCGAGCCTTCTCTCGTGTGCAAGTTCAGTCTGTTGCCCGCGGATCTGGGAACCTTCTTGGATTTAATCCGGAAAGCATCGGAGTTGCTGCACCTGCCTTGGCGGCTCGTCGCGCAGGCGGTAGGAGTCGGGTATCTCCGGATTGAGGGGTCTGATGTCGCAGTTCTTCTCCATGCAGTCGAAGACTTGCGGAAGAAACTGGAATCACGCGGAGGCTCGCTCGTCATCCTGCGCTGCCCTCTCGAAATCAAATCGAAAATTGATGTCTGGGGAAGCGCGGGCGATGCGCTGCCGCTGATGAGAAGCATCAAAGCACAATTCGACCGCACGGGAGTGCTGAATCCCGGCCGGTTCGTTGGGGGAATCTAATTCTTATTCTTATGACGGGGAGAATCTAATGGCGGAGCCCGCAAGCATGCCTCCAGACGCCCCTTCTGGCGCCTTCGACGCGCACCACCCGCCTTCGAACGACCTGATCAACGAGTGCGTGCATTGCGGGTTTTGCCTCGCCACCTGTCCCACCTATGCGCTTTGGGGCGAGGAGATGGATTCGCCGCGCGGGCGAATCTATTTGATGAAACTCGGCCTGGAGGGGCAGGTGCGGCTCGATCCCACCTTTGTCAACCACATGGACAACTGCCTCGGCTGCATGGCCTGTCTCACCTCGTGCCCTTCGGGCGTGAAGTACGACAAGCTGATCGAAGCGACTCGCGCCCAGATCGAACGCAACTACCCGCGGCCGGTGCCTGACCGATTTCTGCGCCGAATGATCTTTGACATTTTCCCGAGGCCCGAGCGGCTGCGCCTACTGCTCGGGCCGCTCGGAATGTACCAGCGCTCGGGATTGCAGTCGCTCATGCGCCGCAGCGGTCTCCTCAAGCTGCTTCCGGCAAGCCTGCGCGCGATGGAGAACCTCACACCGTCAGCTCCACAAAAAAATAAGGCCAACGGAGCCGCGCTCCCTGAGCGCGTGGCAGCACAAGGCGAACCGCGCCTGAGTGTGGGTTTGCTGCTCGGATGCGTGCAGCGAGTCTTCTTCCCCGAGGTCAACGCCGCCACTGCCCGCGTACTGGCTGCGGAAGGTTGCGAAGTGATCATCCCCAGGGATCAGTGCTGTTGCGGTGCGCTCATGATCCACGCTGGAGAAGAGAAGGCAGCGCTCGATTACGCGCGGCGCACCATTGACGCATTCGAGCGCGCGCAAGTGGCTATCGTGGTGAGCAACGCTGCCGGCTGCGGATCGAGCATGAAGGACTATGGTTATCTGCTGCACGACGATCCGAAGTACAGCGAGCGGGCGAAGGCATTCTCCGCCAAGTGTCGCGACATTTCTGAAGTTCTCACAGAGCTGGAGCCGCGGGCGCCGCGCCATCCTATTCCCTTGAAGGTTGCTTACCACGTCTCGTGCCACTTGCAGCATGCACAGGGCGTGAGGACGCAGCCCCGCGCTGTGCTTGGACAAATCCCCGAACTGCAGATCCTGGAAGCCGCCGAAGGGGCCCTGTGCTGCGGGTCGGCCGGAATCTATAATCTGGTGCGGCCCGGCCCAGCCCAGGAACTGGGCGAGCGCAAGGTCCGCCATGTGCTGGCAACCGCACCGGACATTGTTGCCTCGGGAAATCCCGGCTGCCTGCTCCAGTTGCGAAGCGGAATCCGGCTCGCCGGCAGCCAGGTGCCGGTGGTTCACATGGTGGAAGTGGTGGACGCTTCGATTCGAGGACTACCGGCAGAATCCTTGCTCAAGCGCTAACCAGGCAGCTTCGCCGACAAGGGCTCTGTGACGATAGTTCCGACAATAGTTCTGATCCGAGCAACGCAAATTATGCGTTGGACTCCTCCCCAACCGAGCCGTTATTTTTGCAATTATCGGCGGGTCGTCACGACTCCCT
>Ga0116102_1000186_pt1 | contig 30796 bp, 28 predicted proteins | sample June2015DPH_4_50_FD_89822 | JGI IMG/M metagenome (GOLD analysis project Ga0116102, IMG submission 89822) | Peatland microbial communities from SPRUCE experiment site at the Marcell Experimental Forest, Minnesota, USA - June2015DPH_4_40 | ecosystem: Environmental > Terrestrial > Soil > Wetlands >... | reverse complement strand
TGGCAAGTTAGTGGGGACGCTAGATCGCCGGCTAAGCCAAGACCGCCTGCCCTTGCAGATTGCCCAGGGCAGGGCGCAATTGGATATCTTGGTGGAGAACACCGGCCGCATCAATTATTCAAAAGCGCTGCGGGGAGAACGTAAGGGAATCGCCAAGTCAGTAACATTGAATGGCAAAGAAGTAACAGGTTGGCAGGTTTTCACTCTGCCCATGGGCGACCTCTCGAATCTGCGATTCCAGGCGCAGCAGGATTCCGGGCCAGCCTTCTATCGGGGCACCTTTGACTTGTCCCAGACGGGAGACACGTTTCTAGATCTGCGGAATTGGTCGAAAGGAACCGTCTGGGTCAATGGTCACCAGCTAGGGCGGTTTTGGGACATTGGTCCACAGGGGACGCTCTATCTGCCCGGCCCGTGGTTAAAGAAGAAGGGGAATGAAATCATAGTGTTTGATCTGAAACCGCAGACGAAGCCGGTAATGAAAGGACTGAAGCAACCGGTGCTTGACGATCTACGGCAGCCGCATCCGTCGCTCACGAAACAGAGCGCAAACTGAAGTCACGAATGACACGCCCGGTTTTCATGGAGCAGCCTGCCAGCGTTACATCACACGAGTGTGACCTCCACACCCGCTCTCTTAAGAGCGCGCAAGTCAGATTGTGGGATTTGCGGGTCAGTGATGACCTGGTGGATAACAGAAGTGGAAGCAATAAGGGACAGGCTCCTTCGTCCAAACTTGCTTGAATCGCACACGGCTATGACCCGCTTGGCGATGTCTACCATCGCTCGGTTGACCTTTGCCTCAAGGAGATTGGGTGTGCTCAATCCGTATTGCACATCAAATCCGTCGACTCCCAAAAACAGAATGTCAGCATTCAGCTGACGCAGCGTTTCTTCGGCGATCGGTCCTACCAGGGAGAATGAATTCTTACGCAGCACTCCCCCAGTCAGGATTACTTCTGGTGAGGCCCCTGCCAATTCGGTGGCGATGTTTACCGCATTGGTGATGATGGTTACATTCGTAAAATTGCGAAGCATGCGCGCGATGCAAGTGGTGGTGGTTCCAGAGTCCAGAACCACAACTTGCCCTTCTTTCACCAAGCCCGCGGCAGTCGTGCCGATCCGGAGTTTCTCCTTGCGATGAAGCTCTTCCTTTTCACGCAGAGTGGGATCGGCGAGTGCTCCTCCCTTGACTGGCAAAACGCCGCCATGGGTTCGATGCAGTAGTCCATGGCTATGGAGGACTTCCAAATCTTTTCGAATGGTGACTTCCGAAGTGCGGAAACGCCGCGCCAAGTCTTTGACCAGGGCCCGCCCATCTTGACTTACAACCTCTAGGATGGCTCGGCGTCTTTCCTCGTTTAGCATCTGTGAGAATCTCCTGCCGACTGCGTGTTTTTCCTGACGCGTGCTTCAAGCGCCTTGTATTGAGACCGGGCGCGAATAGAGACGACATAGGAATTCTGCGCCGCTGCTTCTGATTACGCAACCTTCATGGCCTATGAAATGGTAGTGAATAATGATGGTGACAGCAGTATAGCTGCGAGGATCGCTACGTTGAAGAGGCTCGTTCATAGGAGTGGCAGCCATTCAAGTGGATTGCCTGCATAGGCCCGAATCGTGGCCAGGGCTGAAGTCCTGTGCGGTCATCGAGAGTGAGTGATCGATTCAGGGCAGAACAACGGTGGAACAACGCCTGCACATCAGCAGTCTGGCTCCCGATGCCAAACGGATCAGTCGTGCCATCCCCGCCCACTGGTTCGTTGAGAACCGCCTACACTGGTGCATGGACGTCGCTTTCAACGACGCCCACAATCTCGCCGCACTCAAGCACATTGCCCTGAACCTCATCCGCCTCGACCCCATGAAACGAAAGGGCGGCATTAAGGCCAGACGCCTGATCGCCGCCACCAGCGACACCCAGCCACGGCATGGGGTTGTCCCCTGAGAGCGCCCGATAATCACAAGTGAAGGAACCAGAGACCAAACCACGGATAGAGTGCGCTTTGCATTAGAGCGCATAAACATGAGAGAGCAACAAAACGTATGGCTTGACCTGAAGGGCTACCTGCAGAAGTTCCCCGACGTTTGCAGTAGTACCCGCTGTGAGCCTGGAATCGATCGTTGCGGCGTACTATTCCTGTATGGCAGAAGTCTCAGGCGAAGAAAAAGGCAGCGGCCAATACGGCATTACCTGGAGCGTATTTCATCAACAGTGCCTCAAGGTAATCCAGGAGCAAGCGAGATAGAAGAAGGCGCTTTAAGTGGAGAGCAGATGCTCATGACGGACCAGCAGGCGTCGGAATTGACCAAGTCATGCGTTGGTTTGCTCCACGATCCAGCGCCGCTTGTAACGCCGCGGGTTGCGCCCATCTTCGTAGCGCGGTCCCTGGTTGTTCTTGCGGTAGGGCGCAATCCGTTCCATCCCTCGCTTCTTCAATCGCTGCCGCAGCGGGTCGTCGACCAGTACCATCCACTTCGTCCCCTTGCCCCGCTTGGTTTTGCCGACGGCCGAGCCCCTTTTTGCCGGAGCGAAGCTGCCGTCCAAGAAGGTCTCCTCCCACTTCAACAGGCCTTCCTCATCCAGCGCGCCCGGCAGGGTGCGCCACGCATTCAGCCACATCCCTCCCTCTTCCCACTGCTGGAGCCGACGCCAGCAGGTCGAAGGCGAAGGAAACTGCTCGGGCAAGAATCGCCACGCCGCGCCGGTTTGCAGAATCCACAGAATGCCCTCGAAACAAGCCCGGTTCGATGCCCACGGTCGGCCTCGGTTGTCCCGCCGTCGCCTGGGCGGGGCAACATAGCCCCCACCAACTCTCGCTGCTCGTCCGTCAACAGCCTCTGCCGTCTCTTCATGACAGAAGCACATCAGCGAACCCGCCTCATCCATAAGTGGCTAACATGAGGCCGAACCCATTTATGAAGTACGCTCTCGAAAAAAAACGACCAGGGAAGGAACTCATGACCGCAACTTGCCGTCTCACGCTGACAATCTTATTGATCGTCTCTACCTTAGGCTTTGCCGCCAATCGCGCCGCCGACTCCCCCTTCGACCTTGTCATCACCAACGGACACATCGTGGACGGCACTGGTTCTCCGTGGTACTCGGGCGACATCGGAATCCGCGACGGCCGGATCGCAGCCATCGGCAATCTTTCCGGCGCCGCACGAAAGCGTACCGTTGATGCCAACGGCAAAGTCGTTGCTCCCGGCTTTGTGGACATGCTCGGTCAGTCGGAAACCACCGTCCTCGTCGATCCGCGCTTGCCGTCGAAGATCTATCAGGGCATCACCACCGAAATCACCGGAGAGGGCGGATCGGCCGCTCCGCTAAACGATACGATCATCGCGAACGATCGCCCCGGCTACCAACATTACAAGATCAATCCCGACTGGCGGACATTTCGTCAATATTTCTCGCGCCTCGAAAAGCAAGGCATGGGAATCAATCTCGCCAGCTACGTGGGCGCGACGCAGGTGCGGCGAATGGTGCTGGGTGATGCCGATGTGCAGCCCACGCCCGAGCAACTCGAAAAGATGAAAGCTCTGGTTCGCGAGGCCATGCGCGACGGCGCCGTTGGAGTCTCGACTTCGCTGATGTATGCGCCCGCCCCCTACGCGAAAACCGAAGAAATCATTGCGCTGGCCTCCGAAGCATCGAAGTTCGGTGGAATCTACGCGACGCACATACGCAACGAAAGCGACAGTGTTCTCGAGTCGATCGACGAAGCCGTCCGCATCGGGCGCGAGGCCCACATTCCGGTGGAAATCTGGCATTTCAAGGTGGCGGGCAAAGCCAACTTTGGACGCATGCCCGAACTGATCGCGCGGGTCAACAAAGCCCGCGCCGAAGGCGTGGACGTTGAAGCGGACACCTACGCCTACACCGCATGGTTCAACGGCATGTCGGCCTTTGTTCCCGCGTGGGCGCATGACGGCGGCGATGTCAAATTGATTGAGCGGCTGAAAGATCCCGCAACCCGCGCCCGCATTCGCAAAGACATGGAGACGCCTTCCAAAGACTGGGACAACGAGTGGGACGAGATCAGCGGCCCGCAGGACGTGATGATCGGCGTGGTGCAGAATCCCGAGCTGAAAAAGTTTCAGGGCAAGCGGCTCTCTGAAGTTGCCAAGGCATTGAACAAGGACCCGATGGACGCGCTCCTCGATCTGCTCATCGAAGACAAAGCGTTCACCGGCTGCGCGGTATTCGGCATGTCGGAGCCCGACGTTGCCCTGGCCCTCGAGCAGCCGTGGGTTTCCGTCGATAACGATTCTTCCGGCACGTCGCCCGAAGGCATCCTCGGCGAGGAGCACCCCCACCCCCGGGCCTACGGCACATTCCCGCGCATCCTGCGTAAATACGTTCGAGAAGAAAAGAAGCTGACGCTCGAGGAGGCAATCCGCAAGTTTTCCGCGCTGCCCGCCCAGCGTATGCGGCTCACCGATCGCGGCGTGCTGAAACAGGGCATGTGGGCAGACGTGGTTGTGTTCGATCCGGAGACGGTGCGTGACCTTGCAACTTTCGACGATCCGAACCGCTTGTCGGAAGGCATGGAGTATGTGCTCATCAACGGCGTGCCCGTGATCGAAAACGGAAAGATGAGCGGCGCATTGCCAGGAAAAGTGTTGCGAGGAGCAGGCTACGAACCGTAGGTTCCCGTCGTGGGATACCAAAGATGCAGCCGGCGCGGAGACAAGAGCTAAAAGCCAAACAGAAGGGGCTTCCTGAAAGGCATCCGAACCCAGGCGCGTAGTCGCGATGACACTCGGAACGATACCATCCACCGACGCTCGAAGCTTCGATAAGTGCAAAACATCGGCGTTCCCACCGGACATCCTGATGTGCCTCGACTGCGGTATTTCACGATCTTGCCCGCCGCTTTGCGAGGCGGACCTTGTCTAACGCATGACGCAGATCGGCAATCAGGTCTTCGGTGTCTTCAATGCCCACCGAGTAAAGTTTGTGGGCAGCACAACCGCGGATCTTATGACCTTGTGTATTCAGGCACTTTCAAAGGTGCCGGTGAGGAGGATTTCGGGCAGCATTGACTGGTCTCCGAGGGATTCCAACATACTGTTCGGTAGTTCGGTCTCGAAGTCGCCGCTGTCCTCAGTTTCCGGTTTGCCCGTGATCCCGGAACAATCCGAGGAATGGCTGGCTATCGGCCGCGAAGGACGTTACTTCAACCGCAGATTCTCAGACCGTGTTTGCTTCATTTGCGTCTTTAGCGTCGCCGCTTAGGGCTCACGCGCTCGCGTGAGATTAGTCACTGCCCTGCGGAATGAACATCCCTCATACTGAAACGACGACACGGGGGACAGAATGAACTATCCCGTTTGGCAACTTGGATTTCCTGGCGGACTGCTGATCGCGGCTGTAGCCGTACTTCACGTCTTCATCTCCCACTTCGCCATTGGCGGCGGCGCATACCTGGTTCTAACCGAGCGTCGCGCGTATTCACACAACGATTCGGAGCTACTCGGGTACGTGCGGCTTCATTCCAAGTTCTTCGTGCTGCTGACCGTGGTTCTTGGGGCGGTGACCGGCGTGGGGATCTGGTTCACGATCGGATTGGTCAGTCCGGAAGCGACTTCTTCGCTCATTCACACGTTCGTTTGGGGATGGGCGATCGAATGGGTCTTGTTTTTCGTCGAGATCGCTGCCGCTCTCATCTACGCCTACCATTGGGACACGCTGGACCGGCAAACTCATCTCATCGTCGGCTGGATCTACTTCGTCGCTGCCTGGGCGAGCCTGGTGGTGATCAACGGCATTATCACCTACATGCTCACGCCCGGACGCTGGCTCGAAACCGGGAACTTCTGGGACGGGTTTTTCAACCCCACTTACTGGCCGTCGTTGTTTATTCGTACCGCAATGGCAGTGGGTCTTGCGGGTATTTTCGGGCTGGTGACCGCGATGTGGGAACCTTCTCCTTTGCGGGAACGCGTCGTGCGTTGGGCGGGCTGGTGGCTAGTGTTGGGAATTGCATCTCTGCTTCCCTTGAGCCGTTGGTATTTCCACGACTTTCCTTCTTACTCGCGAGCGTACTTCAGCGGGATGTATACGGCCGTCCACCACGCGCTGCTCGGAGGGGCCGTTTGTACCGGCGTGGCACTGGCACTTGCGCTGGTGTTCGCGCTTATCCGGCCGAAGCTGATGAACCCAGTGGTCGTGGCAGTGCTGCTGGTTGCCGGCATCAGCGTCATGGCAACTGGCGAATATTTGCGCGAGTTCAGCCGCTATCCCTACGTCATCAACAGCTACATCTATGCTAACGACATCAGGGTAGGGCAGGTGGAGAGTATCGTCGCGAATGGTGTCGCCAAGGCTTCGCCGTGGGTCGAAGGCAGCGCTGACGACCCCCATGCCTATGGCCGGGAACTTTTTGTTATCGAGTGCGGCTCTTGTCACTCGGTCGCGGGCTATCGCGCAATGCGCAAAATCACACGCGGATGGGACGCGAAATTTGCCAGCGAGATTCTTCTACACCTGCCGGCAGTTCGCGAGACGATGCCGCCATTCGTCGGCGATGAGCATGATCGCGCAGCCTTGGGCAGATATCTGGCCTCGCTGATGCCGGCAACACCCTCCGGCGCGAACGAAAAAGAACTCGGGCAGCAGGTGTTCGCGATCCATTGCGCCCTGTGTCACAGCGTCGGTGGTCAGCGGCGTCCGCTGGACTTGAAAGGAACCGATCCCGAGGGAATCGCCGGAATGCTCGGAACGCTCGGGGACATCAATCCAGACATGCCGCCTTTCACCGGCACTGACGCGGAAGGTCACGCATTGGCCGTCTATTTGAGCGATCCCAGGCAGTAATCATTAGTAGTAGTTATTAATAGTCAGCGGGAGGATTCATCGTCATGAACTTGCCCATTCCTTATCCCGATCCCATGCCGTTGCCGGCGCCAGTCTGGCTTCTGCGCACGCTGCTCCTGCTCACATTCTTTCTCCACGTCTTGTTCATGAACTGCCTGTTGGGAGGTACAGCCGTCGCGCTGGTCTGCACGATGCGGCGCAAAAGTTCAGAATTTTCCGTGCGCCTAGCCGGCGATCTCGGTCGCCTCCTACCCTCGGTTTTTGCCTTTACCATCACCCTGGGCGTGGCACCGTTGCTGTTTCTCCAGGTTATGTATGGGCAATTCCTTTACGCCAGTTCGATCCTTATCGGAGTGCCCTGGCTTGCCATTATTGGAATGGTTGTTCTCGCGTACTACGGCGTCTACTTCTTCTCCATGAAGGGGCACGAGCCAAACGGCAAGACAACGGCAGTTCTGGCTCTGGTGGTGCTGCTGCTTGCATCCATTGCCTTCGTCTACAGCAATAACTTCACCTTGATGCTGGCGCCCGAGCGCTGGCTGGACCTTTATCACAGCAACGCCAGCGGCTGGAACCTGAACTGGTCGGAACCTTCCCTACTGCCACGGTACCTTCATTTTGTGTTAGGCGCTTTGGCGGTTTCCGGACTGGGGTTGGTCGTGATGGGTCTTCGCGAAAGGGAAGACGGGTATCGCCAGTGGCTCATCGAACAAGGGTCCTTGCTGTTTACGGGCACTACGCTTCTCAATGTTGGCGTGGGGTTCTGGTTCTTAGTGAAATTGCCAGGTCCAGTGCGGCTGGCCTTTGTCGGCGGCAATGGATTCGCGACCGCATTGTTAGGGGTTGGAATGCTTCTGCCACTGGCTGCGATTGCGCATCTCATCATGGCGAAAGCCAACAAGTCTCCGAAGCGGCAACTCGCGATCGGCGTAAGCTGCGGCGTGCTGACCGTGGCAGCTATGGTCGTCATGCGCGACGTGCTGCGAAACCTTGCGCTCGCGCCCTGCTTCAGCCCCAATCGACTGCCGGTTGCGCCGCAGTGGGGCGTCATTTTGCTTTTCGTACTTTTCTTCATAGCCGGACTGGCAACTTTGTATTACATGCTTCGTAAGGCCGCGGTCGCAACCAGAATGCGGGTGGCAGCAACCCAAAAGCTTCAGTAGATCCTGTGTCGCCCACGGGAAGATCATGTTTGACGTTTCCGTCGCGCGACTAAGCTCACCTCGACGCGAGACATGGTCACTCGACATTACTCATCATCCGCAGAAGGAGCCGCACTCGGCGTCTCGATCCGAGCCACGACGCGGTAGCTCGCGGATGGTCGGCAACTATCGCCAAACGGAGTTCGAGGAAGATTGCGTTACACTTCGAACTATGCTGGGAATGTCCTTAAGGGAGTTGGTCGGGGGCATTTTGACTCTCCGGCTGGTGCGCGATGCTGAATATTACGAAGATTCTTCTGCCGGTTGATTTCCCGAACACCTCGCTGCGTGTGGTTCATCAGGCTGCGACATTAGCCCACCATTTCCATTCGGAGATCGTGATGCTGCACGTCGTGACCGCGCAGAGCCGTGCCGCTGGTGTGCCGGAGGACGGTCCCGAGCTCGCTGGGTGGGATACGCTCGCGGAGATCACTAGAGAGGCCGAGAAAAACCTGGACCAGTCTCTCGGGCCGGAGCTTGAAGGCCTTGCCATCCGACGCGTGTTGGTCAAAGGCGACCCAGCTTGCGCAATTGTGCAGATGGCTGAGGAGGAAGGAGCTGACCTGATCATGATGCCGTCGCATGGTTCCACATTCAATCAGTTTCTGCTGGGCTCTGTGACAGCGAAAGTATTACACGGAACCGAATACCCGGTTTGGATCGGGGCCCATGTGGAAGAATCGCCGGTGCAGAAGTTTGCGATCCGTAACATCCTATGCGCCGTCGATTTGGGCCCCCATAGTGATGAAGTTATATCGTGGGCCGCGCAAATGGCCGCCGAATTCGGTGCCCGTCTTACGCTCGCTCACGTCACTGCCGGGGTGGAGCTTTGGGGGCCTGGCGGCAGCTACGTCGATCAAAAGTGGAAAGAGGGGCTCGTCGGGGACGCTTCCCAGCGTATCGCAAAGCTCCAGCAAGATATGGGCATCAAGGCGGACGTATTCATCGGCAGTGGTGACGTGCCTAAGGTGCTCAGCCAAGCTGCGAAGCAGACGAAGGCGGATTTGCTGGTTATCGAGTGCTACCCGTATGGCGGTAATCTGCGGATCCACGGCTATGCAATCATTTGCGCGGTGTCGATTCCAGTTCTGAGCGTGTGAGGGCCCTGACTCTTGCGCGCATAACTTCCGGATGGCGAGTATCGAGAGATCGATACAGCTTGCCCATACCGCCCGCGCCCAGCGGCGCGAGGATTTCGTATGGTCCGAATTTCGTGCCTGCAGCGAGCGTCATTTCTTCTTCAGCTCCGAGATCCAGTTCGCGACCACGGTGATCGGTGGAGACTCGCCGGTGCTGACGAGCTGGTTGAGCAGGAATTTCTGTCCGCCCGAGAAGACGAAGTAGCCCGAGTGCGCCTGCGTGAAAACGCTTTGCGCTAGTCGGGCTGGGAAAAGAGGATGCGGCAACCCGAACTGAAAAGTGGAGCCGGGAATCACCTCGGCCGCCATCAGGGTCGTGCCCGATATGAAGTAGAGCTCCCGGCCATCATGACTCCACCAGGCGAAAGCGCGAAGGCAGTCCCGAATTGCCCATCGTGCGGCGGATCAATCGTCAGTCTCAGGGATGGCAACATTTCCTCACGACGACCGAGGTATGCGACAGTGGTAATTGATGCGATGACGACGCAGACGGCGGCGAGTGTCCATGGCAGGGCGCGACGCCAGAGGGGCAAACGAACCGGCTCGGCAGCGATTTGGAGCGAATCCTGCGGCGCTCCGGAGAGCCTCTTCAATTGCTATGCGCGCCATTCGCTCCGTATCCGCAGCGAATGCTACCGGCAGCACCTTCAGCGCGACGTCCCGGCCGAGTCGGCTGTCGCGCCCGCGGTACAGCTCGCCCATGCCGCCCGCGCCCAGCGGCGATTGAATTTCATAGGGCCCGAGTTTTGTGCCAGAGGTAAGGGCCATCCGTTCGCGCGATTATAGTCCTGCGCAGCACGTTGCGGAAAAGACTGGTGCGACGACTCTGAACGGATTGTCGGCAATGGGGAAGTAATCGCGGAACTCAGCTTCCTGGAGGGTGAACCATCTCCCGCCGTGCTCCAGCGCTTCGCTCGCGGTCCAGAAATGGCGATCTGGGAAGTGACAGGCGAGATTACTGGATGGTCAGCCAACCGGAAATTTGCCGGTTCCTTCAGTATTGGCCGTGAAGGATGGGGGCAGTCGGCCATGCGTCTTGAAAGGGGCGGGGCCCGGAGCAAACGGCACGTCATTTACTCTAGACTGTTGTGTATGGGCAAGAAAACTCCCGGAACCCTCGGTTCCAAGGGTTCGGCAGTACATTTCCAGTACAATTTTTTGGGATTTTACGTAAGCGGTTGGAAACTCAGGGCAAAAGAATGGCTCCTCAGGTAGGACTCGAACCTACAACCCTCCGGTTAACAGCCGGATGCTCTGCCATTGAGCTACTGAGGAGTGGGAGCGCGCTTGCTTGCGTGCTTGCATTGTCAACAAAATCATATCAGAGGCAGCAACGGATTGGAAACTCGCATGCGTCGTAAACTCGCGCTTCAGGCTTGCGCTTCAGCAGCGTGTCGAACGATCGGTACGCGGCTGCTTCATCGCACCGGCCCAACTCCGATTCTCTCCTGAGAGGCGCCGATATTATTCTTTTCAATCGTGGGCCGAGGATCACCTTGCGTCGTCGCGGTTGCCGAGAGGTCGCGTCCGTCCGGCCACTGCCTTGCTGACCTAATCCTCGGCGGTTCGTCCACAACAAGAGTGAGGTGTTCATGCTGGGAGGTTCGCGCTTGCTGACTGCTTTCCTTATTCTTCTTGCCGATGCGGCTGCCCTCGGCTATGCGGAGGATTCCAGGGCCGGGGATTCCACCTCTCCTTCCGTTCAGGCCGGTCCTCCAAAAGCCAAAGTTGCCCCGGTCGAGGACGCTGTCCAAGGACACAGAATCATCGATCGCTACCGCTATTTGGAAAACCCGAACGATCCCGACACCAAGCTCTACGTCAAGCAGGAACTCAGCTACACGCGCTCCATCCTTGACCCTCTGCCCGGACGCGACAAGATCAACGCGCGTCTTTCGCAATTGCTTGAGATTGGTGCCGTCGGAACTCCGCAGATGGGTGGCAAGTATTACTTCCATACCCGCCGCGACGGCAACCAGAACCAGCCTATCCTTAAATATGTGCGCGACAGCTTGAACGGCGAAGATCGCGCGCTGCTCGACGTCAACAAGATGTCCGCCGATGGCACCGTTGCCCTCGACTGGTGGTACCCGTCGGAAGACGGCCAGTACGTGGCCTACGGAACGTCCGCCAGCGGATCGGAAGAGAGCACGCTCCACATCGTCCAGAGCGCGACCGACAAAGTGTTGCCCGATACCAGCGAGCGCACCCGCTTCGCCAGCCTGGCCTGGATGAAGGACAGCTCCGTTTTCTACTACGCCCGCAATCCCAAGAAAGGCGAGGTCTCGGACGGAGAAGAGGTTTACCACGTCAAGGTTTTCTACCACCAGATCGGAAGCGATCCCGGCAAAGATCCACTCATCTTTGGCGAAGGCCGCAGTCCGCAGGACGAACCCAGTGTCACTCTTCCCGGAGACGACCGCTGACTGCTGATTAATGTTGGGGAAGGCTGGACGAAGACGGAGATGTATTTGAAAGATCTCCAGTCGAAAAATCCTAGGCTCGAAATTACTACCGGCAAAGATTTCCTTTACGGCGCCGACTTCTTTGAGAGCAAACTCTGAATCACCACTAACGAAGACGCGCCCCACTATCGCGTCTTTGTCACCGACGCGGACAACGCCAAGCGCGAAAACTGGAAAGAAATAATCCCGCAGTCGGACGCCATGTTGCAGGGCGCGAGCGTGACCGGCGGCAAGCGCCTGGCGCAGTACGAACACAACGCGACTTCCGAACTGAAGCTGTTCGGGCTCGACGGCAAGAAGCGTGCCGACATTCTTCTGCCCACCATCGGAAGTGTTTTCAGCGCCTCCGGCCGGTATGACCGCAACGAAATCTTTTTCGGATTCCAGTCCTTCACCGTGCCGCCCTCGATCTACCGCGTCGATTTGACAAGCGTGAAAAGCGCGCTCTGGGCGAAGGTCGACGCGCCTGCCATCGATCCTTCCGCCTATGACGTCCAGCAGGTTTGGTACACCTCGAAAGACGGCACGAAGATCCCGATGTTTGTCGTCGGCAAGAAGGGAATCGAGAAGAATGACAAGAACCCCACGCTGCTGACCGGCTATGGCGGTTTCGACATCTCAATGACACCGGCTTTCAACCGCAGCATGTATCTCTGGATGGAGCATGGCGGTATTTACGCGGTCGCCAACCTGCGCGGCGGCGCCGAGTTCGGCGAAGACTGGCATCGCGCTGGCATGCTCGATAAAAAACAGAACGTCTTCGACGACTTCATCGCCGCCGGCGAATATCTCATCGCGCAGAAATACACCGGTAAAGATCACGTCGCCATTCAAGGCGGCTCGAATGGCGGCCTACTGATGGGTGCGATGATTACTCAGCGCCCCGATCTTTTCCGTGCGGTAGTGTGCCAGGTTCCGCTGCTGGATATGCTGCGCTATCAGAACTTCCAGATCGCAAAACTTTGGATCCCGGAGTACGGTTCCGCCGAAGACGCCAAGCAGTTCGACTGGCTCTACGCTTACTCGGCCTATCACCACGTGAAGCCGGGTCAGGAGTATCCCGCCATTCTCTTTATGACGGGCGATACGGATACGCGCGTCGATCCCATGCACGCCAAGAAAATGGCCGCGCTCATGCAAACCGAGGCCAAGAATGGTGCCAGCCGGCAAAAGCCGATCCTGCTGCGCATCGAGACCAAAGCAGGACACGGGCAAGGCAAGCCGGTCACCAAGCAGATCGAAGAGAGCGCCGATATGTACTCGTTCCTGTTCTGGCAGCTGGGGGTCAAACCGTGATTGTGGAGGGACGGGCGTCCCGCCCGTCCAATCCGAGCGAAGCTCGGCAGGATTCTCAGGTAGCGCCGGCGTCCAGTTCCCGCTGTGCTCCCCTGTACCCTCTGTGGTTAAATGATCTCGGTGACCACCGACCCGAAAATCCGCGTTCTAGTCGCGAAGCCCGGCCTCGACGGCCACGACCGCGGCGCCAAGGTCATCGCTCGCGCCCTCCGCGATGCTGGCATGGAGGTCATCTACACCGGCCTGCGCCAGACGCCCGAGATGGTTGTGAACGCCTCGCTCCAGGAAGACGTGCAAGTCATCGGACTCTCGATTCTCTCGGGCGCGCACAACGCAATCGTTCCGCGCGTGATGGACCTGCTGAAGCAAAACAAAATGGACGACGTGCTGGTGCTGGTCGGTGGCATCATTCCCGATCAGGATATCGAAGGCCTCAAGAAAATTGGCGTGGCCGGCATCTTCCAGCCGGGCACACCCATGGATGACATCGTGAAGTTCATCCGCGAGCATGTGAAGCCGCACGGCGTGCCGGCGGTTTAATCTGTTTCCGTGTCGTCCACTTTCTACCAAATCGAGTCTGACGGTCCGGCACGTATCCTGCGCCTCACCTCGCCCGACAGCACCAACCGCCTCACCCGCGCCTGCGTGCTCGCGCTAACCGTCGCCATTGGAGAACTAAGAAACGAACTCAAGAAGCAACCTCACCCTCTGATCATCGCGGGCAACCGCCCATTTTTCTCTGTTGGCGCCGACCTGCACGAAATTGCCGCACTTACCGGCCCCGAAGCCTACGAGTTCTCCGCCATGGGACGAGCACTCATGAACGCAATCGCCCGCTATCCTGCCCCCGTCATCGCCGCGATCGAAGGCCATTGCATGGGCGGAGGTTTTGATCTCGCGCTCGCTTGTCACCGCCGGATCGCCGCGCCCCACGCCGTTTTCGGACATCGCGGCGCCGCTCTCGGCCTCATGACCGGATGGGGAGGTACGCAACGCTTGCCGCGACTGATCGGGAAGAGTAGAGCGCTGGAGCTTTTCATCGCCGCGGAAAAAATCTCCGCCGCGCGAGCACTCGAAATTGGAATGGTCGATACAATCGCCGACGATCCCGTTGCTGAGGCCATGCGTCAACTGCGAGAGTCTCTCTGATTTACCTGGCGCGCACACCTTCCACCGCACTGAGATCTCGAAGCTACAAAACCAGCGACCAGTTTAGAAACGCCCACATCCACATCAGGTTCAAGAAGCCGAGCGCCGTTAGATAGAAGCCGAGCTGCTTTCCATTCCAACGCTCGGCATAGGCTCCCCAGATCAGAAACGCGGGATACACCATGAGCACATATCGCACCGCTCCCAGCAGCGGGCGTCCCGTGTACATCAGCATTTGCAGAATTACCGCCAGCGCGAATGCTTTGTCCTCGATCTGCAGTTCACTCCGCAGGCTGATCACGGCAACCACCATCAGTAGGCCCAGCTTGATTGCGACCAGAGAATCGTGCTCCGTGACGATCAACCGCAGAACTTCCCACAAACCCCTCCACGGCGGAACCATGGTCATGCCTTGGTAGAGCCGGTAAGCTTCCACGACAGAAATTCGCCCCGACCAGCGCAGCCAGCCCCAATAGCCGAGCAATCCGAGAGGAGTGAGTGCGACTGCCAGCGACCGTGCTTGCCGGCTGCGCAGCGCCATCATTGCGAGCGGGACAAAAACCAGCACACCGGAAGGCCGCGCCAATCCGGCAAGAAGCCCGCAACCTGTGGCCGTTTCCCACCGTGCTTCGCGTCCGGATTGACGGCCAGATTGACGCCCAAAGACGATCGCCCACACCACCAGCGCCAGCGTCAAGGATTCCGCATAGCCCGCGAATAGCACGAAGCTGGTTGGCCACATACTCACCAGCAACAGCATGCGGACTCTTCCACCCTCGGATAGTTCGCCCGCCAGGCGCAGCAGTCCCCAGAAAAAAAAGAAGGCAGCCACGGTCGAGATCAGAAGCGCCGCCGCGATCGCCGGCATCACCACACTTAACGCCCGAATCGCCGCCGGATACAGCGGATAAAAAATCACCGCCATGGGCCGGTCGTAGCCATGCTCCGCAATGCGCAAATACCAGAGCGTATCGAAGCGCTCCCAAATTCCAAGCAACGCGTAGTGCAGACCGTGCGGCGAGGGCAAATTTTCGGTAAGCGCGTTACTACGAATCAGCGCTGGATCGGGATGCAGAATCGGAAGAAATGCCGCTGCCATCGCCGAATAAAACACGCGCAAGGTTGCGGTTATCCCCATCGCGATCTGCCAGTCTGGCCGGGATGCGAGCCGCCGCAACATTTTTAGATTGTAGCGCCCGCCTCTTGCCGGCATTCTGGTTCATCGCGCTGTTCATAGCCGAAGTGAATCGCCGCTCGCCGCCCCGCTGGTATAGTAAGTAGTTTCGTAAGTACAGTAAGAGTTAGCCGTCATGCGCGAACGCATCGAATCCACCGCTCTCACGATCGACAACGTGATCCCTACCAAGGTTGACCCTAGCTCTCTGCGCTTCGAATCCAACATGCGTGCGCTCGCCGACCTCGTTGCCCAGGTCCGCAACGAAGAAGAAAAAATTCGCGAAGGCGGAGGCCCCAAAGCGATCGAGAGCCAGCACGCCAAAGGGCGACTCACCGCGCGTGAACGCATTAACCTGCTCGCCGATCCCGGGTCTTTTTTCGAACTTGGCCTCTATGCCGCGAACAAAATGTACGAGGAATGGGGAGGAGCCCCTGCCGCGGGCGTCATTACCGGACTCGCCCGCATCCACACCCGCATGGTCATGCTCATCGTGAATGACGCCACCGTCAAAGCCGGTGCCTTTTTCCCGATGACCACGAAAAAAGTCATCCGCGCGCAAAACATCGCCATGGAAAATCGTATCCCGACCATCTACCTCGTCGACTCCGCCGGAGTTTTTCTTCCGCTGCAAGAAGACGTCTTCCCTGATACTGACGATTTTGGCCGAGTCTTCCGCAACAATGCGGTCATGTCGGCCAAGGGCATCCCGCAGATTGCCGCCATCATGGGCATGTGCGTCGCCGGTGGCGGATATCTCCCGGTGATGTGCGACCACGTTCTCATGACCGATGGCAGCGGCCTTTTTCTCGCTGGCCCCGCGCTGGTGCAAGCCGCGATCGGGCAGAAAATTTCCGCCGAAGAATTGGGCGGAGCCGCCATGCACTCCGCCATTAGCGGCACCGTCGACTTCCGCGAACCCAACGACGAAGCCTGCATCGGCCGCATCCGTTCGCTCATTGAGAAATGGGGATACCGGCGCCAGTCCCTCTGGGATCGCAAACAGCCCGTGGACCCGGCACTGCCAGCCGAAGAAATCTATGGCGCGTACGATGCTTCGCCCGCGCGCCCCTACGACATGAAAGAAATTCTTGCGCGCGTCGTGGACGGAAGCCGCTTCGATGAGTACAAGCCCGAGTATGGCAAAACGCTGATCTGCGGCTACGCGCGCATTGGAGGCTTCGCGGTAGGCATAGTGGCGAATCAGAAACTGCACGCGCACCAGACCGACCACGAAGGCCACAAGCGCGTCGAGTTTGGCGGCGTCATCTACACCGAGTCCGCCGAGAAAGCCGCCCGCTTCATCATGGACTGCAACCAAGAACTAATCCCGCTGGTTTTTTTTCACGACGTCAACGGCTTCATGGTGGGACGCGATGCCGAGTGGAGCGGCATCATCAAGGCGGGAGCAAAAATGGTGAATGCGGTGTCGAACTCCGTCGTGCCGAAAATCACCGTGATCGTCGGCGGTTCATTCGGCGCCGGGCACTATGCCATGTGCGGCAAAGCTTATGACCCGCGCTTCGTGTTTGCCTGGCCCACCGCAAAATACGCGGTGATGAGCGGAGACGCAGCCGCCGGCACGCTGGTGGAAATCAAAGTAAAGCAACTGGAGCGCAGCGGCAAGAAGTTGAGCGAAGAAGAAAGAAAAGAACTTTTCGATTCAACGAAGAAGACCTACGAAGAGCAAACCGATCCCCGCTATGGCGCCGCGCGTCTCTGGATAGACAAAATCATCGACCCCATGGAAACTCGGCAAGCCATCACGCAGGCGCTCGAAGCGGCGTCGCTGAACCCCGAGGTGCCCGAATTCAAGCTGGGAGTGCTGCAGACATAGAATCGGGTGATCGGAACTGCATGAGCGAAGCCGTAAAACTGATCGAATGCCCGCGCGATGCCTGGCAAGGCCTCAAGGGCCAGATCCCTGCCGAGCTCAAGGCCAACTATCTCCAAGCCTTGATCTCGGCCGGCTTCAAGCACATCGACGCGGTCAGCTTCGTCTCGCCGAACGCTGTCCCGCAGATGGCCGACTCCGAAGAAGTCCTGAAAGAACTTGACCCGCCCGATGACGTGGAAATCATCGGCATCGTGGTCAATGAGAAAGGCGCGCAGCGAGCGATCGCGACCGACGCGGTGCGTACGCTGGGTTTTCCGTATTCGATCTCGCCAACCTTTCTCGAGAACAATCAACGGCAGACGCTGGAAGACGCGATCGAAGAACTAGAGAAGATCGAGAAAAAAGCCGACGAGGCCGGACTCGAAACCGTCGTCTACATCTCGATGGCCTTCGGCAATCCCTACGGCGACCCCTGGACCGTTGATGAGGTTGTAGAAGCCGTCGCCTTGCTCGAGTTGCAGGAAATTCGGATGATCTCGCTCGCCGATACCGTGGGGGTGGCGCCGCCGGAGAAGATTCGTGATGTAGTTTCCGCTGTGATGGCGAAGTACGATTATCTCGAGATCGGAGTTCACCTGCACAGCCGCCCCGACCAGGCCTCCGCCAAAATCGTTGCAGCCTACGAAGCCGGTTGTCGCCGTTTCGATTCCGCGATCGGCGGTCTCGGCGGATGCCCCTTCGCACAGGATGACCTGGTTGGGAATATTCCAACCGAAACGGTCATCGAAACTCTGCGCAAACGGGGCGCGCAGTTGCCGCCGCTGAAGTCGTTGGACGCGCTGTTGCGAGCGACGGCCGAGATCGGCGCGAGGTACAAAGCACCTCTCATCAATAACGCCGGCACCTCAACACATTTGTCATCCTGAGCGAAGCGAAGGGACCTGCTTTTCGATCGCGCCACCACTCCTTCGGGTCGTGAGGCGCTCTGCTCTCCCCGCCGAGAACCACACAAACCCGCTGTGACGCGCCACACACCAAACTCCCCTCAAATTTGTCATGCTGAGCGAAGCGAAGCGCCTGCTTTCCTATGCGCCACTTCTACGTTTACATTCTGTCCAGCAAATCGCGAGTGCTTTACACTGGCATCACCGACGACATCTATCGCCGTACCTGGGAGCACAAGAACGATCTCAATCCCGGGTTCACCCGAGATTACAAGGTTCATCGTCTCGTTTACTATGAAACGTTCAAGTATGTCGGCAATGCCATCGCCCGCGAAAAAACTATCAAGGGGTGGCTGCGCAGCAAAAAGGTTGCGCTCATCCGGTCAACAAATCCGACATGGGAGGACCTGAGTGAATCGTGGTTCGACGGAAAGCAGGTCCTTCGCTTCGCTCAGGATGACAAATTCTTTGGTCAGGACGAACAGCTAAGGACCAACGCTCAGACGCCTGTTCCAGGCTTACGCATGAACTACAAAACACTCCAGCTCGCATTCGACTCCAACCTCGCCACCATCACCCTCAACCGGCCTGACAAGCGCAACGCCATCAGCTATGAACTGATTGAGGATCTAGTCCACGCTCTGGAAGAAGTGAGCAACTCCTCCGCGCAAATTCTGATCCTGACCGGAGCAGGCAAGGCCTTCTGCTCCGGCATGGACCTCGATAACCTGAAAGCTCTGATCGGACGCACGCCTGAGCAAAATCTCGAAGACTCGCGAACCATAGTCGGACTGTTTCTTTCACTCTATGAATTTCCCAAACCAACAATTGCCGCCGTAAATGGCGCGGCCATCGCCGGCGGCACCGGCCTTGCCCTGCTTTGCGATTTCACGCTCGCCGTGCCCGACGCGAAGTTTGGTTACACCGAGGTTCGCATCGGATTCGTCCCCGCGATCGTCGCGACTTTTCTCCTGCGCCAGGTCGGAGAAAAGATTGCCCGCGACCTGTTGCTTACGGGCCGCATCTTCGACGCGGCGGAAGCCCTGAAGATAGGCCTGATTAACGAAATCATCCCTCCCGAAAAATTACTCGACCGGGCCCGGGAACTTGCGGCGCAGTTGGCGGAGAACAGTCCGCTCTCGCTTTTCCAAACCAAGCGGTTGCTTGCCGAGCATGCGCGCGCGGAACTCGATGCGCAAATTGAAGCCGCCATCCGCGAAAATGCCGGCATCCGTGAAAGCGCCGATTTTCGCGAGGGGATCACGTCGTTCCTCGAAAAGCGGAAACCAAAATGGAAGGGCCGATGAGTACATCTAGAACATCGATGCCTGTCAATGTAAACAAGAAGACATCAGCCAGGGTGAATGAAACCCGCATTCGCGTGCGCTATGCCGAAACCGACCAGATGGGCGTCGTCTATCACGCCAATCATTTCATCTGGTTTGAAGTGGGACGAGTCGAACTCCTTCGCCAGTTCGGTTTCAGCTATAAAGATATGGAGCGGAAAGACGACTGCTTCATCGCCGTGATCGATGCCTGCTGCCGCTACAAGGCTCCCGTGCACTATGATGACGAGGTCATCGTGCGCACGTATTTGAAGCATGTTCGGGCGAGAGTGATCCGCTTCGGATACGAACTGCGAAGCGCGGGAACAGGCAAGTTGCTGGCCGAAGGCGAGACTACGCATATCGTCGCCAATTCAACCATGAAACCTCGCGCGCTGCCGGAGAAATACATGCAGGTATTCCGCGCCGCGTTGGGGAGATAGGAAGGAGACACATGCAGGAGTTTCTCTATAGGCTGCAACTCGTGCGCGGAGACATGCTCCTTACCGGCCCGACCGACTCGGAGCAGGCCGTAGTGGCCGAACACTTCGCGTATCTGCAGGATCTCAACGCGCAAGGCGTAATCATTCTCGTGGGCCGCACCCTGAATACCGATGAAAATACGATGGGACTCACCGTCTTCCGCGCCGAGTCCGAAGACGCTGCACGCCAGATCATGAACCGCGATCCGGCTGTAAAGAAGGGCGTGATGACGGCAACGTTGTATCCGTTCAAGGTGGTATTGCAAGGCAAGTAAGAAACTCAAAACCCAGAATTAGGAACCGGGAATCAGAAACCAAGAACCGGAAAATCAGGAACTGCTCTTGAACGCTCTGCGCATTAACGGAAACGACCTGACTCTCGAAGCGGTGCGGGAAGTTGCCGCCGTGAAACGGCCGGTGTTGCTCGATCCCGATGCACGCGAGGCCGTCGACCGCGCCCGCGCCGTCGTCGACGCGCTCGTCGCCAACAATAAGATTTCTTACGCGATCACCACCGGCGTCGGCAAGCTCAGCGATGTGCACATCGCCGGAGATCAGGTTCGCGAACTACAAATCAACCTGGTGCGCTCGCACGCGGTCGGCGTGGGCGAACCGCTTTCGATTCCCGACACGCGCGCCATGATGCTCCTGCGCGCCAACTCGCTATCGAAAGGCAACTCGGGCGTGCGTGCCATCACCATCGACACCATCTGCGAGATGCTCAATCGGGGCGTGACTCCGAGCGTGCCATCGCAGGGCAGCGTGGGAGCGAGCGGTGACCTGGCTCCGCTGGCGCATCTGGCGCTGGCATTGATCGGTGAGGGTGAATGCTTTGACGAGAAAGGCGCGCGGCTCGCAAGCAGCGAAGCCCTGAAGCGCGCACAGATCAAACCATTGGTGCTCGAAGCGAAAGAAGCGGTGTCGCTCATCAATGGCACACAAGCGATGCTGGCCATCGGTACGCTGATGCTGCTGGCGGCGGAGACACTGGTCGACACCGCGGACGTCATCGGCGCGATGGCCTGCGATGCCCTCAAGGGTACTAATGTCGCCTTCGACGAGCGGATTCAGAGGGCTCGTCCACATGCCGGACAAATCAAGACCGCGGCGAACCTGCGTCGTCTGCTCGAACAGAGCGAGATTCGCGATTCGCACCGCGACTGCGGCCGCGTGCAGGATGCCTATTCGCTACGTTGCATCCCGCAGGTTCATGGCGCGGTGCGCGACACGCTCGCCCATTGCCGCCTCATATTTGAGACGGAGACGAACTCGGCGGTCGATAACCCGCTGGTATTCGTAAAGAATCTGAAGGCGATGGATGGAGAAGGCGAGGTGCTCTCCGGCGGAAACTTTCATGGCGAGCCGCTGGCATTCGCGCTCGACTTTCTGGCGATTGCTTTAAGCGCGCTGGCCGGCATCAGCGAGCGGCGCCTGGAGCGCATGGTAAATCCCGCACTCAGTGAAGGGTTGCCGCCATTTCTGGCGCCGGGTGCGGGCATGAACTCGGGCTTCATGATGCCGCAAGTAACCGCGGCCGCCCTGGTGAGTGAGAATAAAGTGCTGGCGCATCCCGCTTCCGTCGATTCGATTACGACCTCGGGGAATAAAGAAGACTTCGTATCGATGGGGATGACCGCGGCAAACAAGCTGAAGAAAGTAGTTGAGAACACGCGCAACACATTGGCGATCGAGGCCATGGCAGCGGCACAGGCGCTTGACTTCCTCGCGCCGCTGAAGACTTCCAAGCCCTTGCAGCAGGCGCACGCGGCCATCCGGGCCGTGTGCCGGACGATGGAGAGGGACCGTGCGATGTACCAGGATTTCGCGCGCATAGCGGAGTTGATCGCCAGCGGGAAGTTGGCCGAGGTGGTCCGGTAAAAGTTTCTTGATCGGAATTCCGGGTAGGAGCTGCCTTTTCAACCCTCATTCCGCTCAAATGGTGAAGCTAGCCACAGGAGCTAGCAGAGTGCAAGTGTTTGCGCATCGAACGGTGCGTATTAGCACGCCATAAGGAAGAAGTGTTTGGCGCCGCCGACACTGTTGGAAAGGCCATTTACAGCCTGCTAGCCCATGCATTAGACTCAGCAAGCTTGTGCCTGAGCCCCCGAGGCGCAGCAAAACGGTCTAGAGGTTATCGCGGATTTTCTGCTGCATCCGAAGCGGAATGGCGGCGAGGACCGGATCGAAAACCACCTGAAGCAGTCAGAAAACAAAATTTGGAGATAGTTCTTTAAAGGATCAGAATATGCCACGAAATCGTCGAGGAAGTCGCCGCATCGGCGGCGCTATCGTATTTACTGTTCTCGTTTTCATCTGCGCGAGTGCACTGCTCGCTGTGGGCCAGACGGCGGTTACGACCTATCACTACGATAACTACCGCACCGGATGGAATCAGAATGAGTCGGTGCTGGCGCCTGCGAACGTGGGGAAGGCGACGTTCGGTCTGCTGCAGAACGTGAAACTCGATGACCAGGTGGACGCGCAGCCGCTGGTGGTGCCGGGCGTGCAGATCACAGCCGGAAATTATCAGGGCACACACGATGTGGTTTATGTGGCAACGGAAAACAACACGGTGTATGCCATCGACGTGCACACCGGGACGGTGTTGTTGAGTCCGAATTTCGGGACGCCGGTGTCGTATCCTCTGGGATGCGGGAACAACGGGCCGAATGTGGGGATCAACTCGACGCCGGTGATCGACCTGAGCAGCAACACGTTGTACGTGATGGTTTATACGCAGGCTAAGAGTGGTCCGACCTTCACGCTGCACGCGCTCAATCTGGGAAGTCTGACCGACAATGTGACCCCGCAGGTGGTGACCGCGTCGCATACGCTGAACAACGGTGCGACTTTCAACTTCAATGCGAAATACCAGCGGCAGCGGCCGGCGTTGTTGCTCTCGAACGGCAGTGTTTATGCTGGGTTTGGCAGCTTCTGCGATTTGTCGGCGAATCTTTCGCGAGGCTGGCTGCTGGGGTGGACGGCGGGATCGCTGACGCCATTTCCGTCGAACCAGCTCAACGACCTGCAGGCGACTGACGAGGATACTTTTTTTCTTTCATCCATCTGGATGTCAGGCTACGGCCCGTCGACCGATGATGAGGGCAACATCTTGTTCGTGACCGGGAACTCGGATCCGAACACATACGACGGCGTGACCAACATTCAGGAGAGCGTGGTTAAGATGTCGAATACGCTAACCACGGTGCTCGACCTGTTTACTCCGGATAACCAGGTGAGCCTGGATCAGGGGGACGTGGATTTCGGCTCGGGCGGCGTTCTGGTGCTGCCCGATCAGCCGGGTTCGATACCGCATCTGGCGGTGGCGGCGGGCAAGGACGGAAACATGTATTTTATGAACGAAGACGATCTCGGTGGTTACTCGCCCAACAAGAATAATGTACTGGGCAGTTACTCGGTGGGTGGTTGCTGGTGTGGCGAGTCGTATTATGTGGATCCAACGGACGGAGCAGGACGTGTAGTAAGCAGCGGCAACAGTACAGTGGAGGTCTGGAAGGTGCTGACCTCGCCCCAGGTAGAATTAACGCAGGTTTCGGCGTCCGGGTATATCGGCGGCCAGCAGGATCCGGGATTCTTCACCACGATTTCGTCGAACGGTACCGCCAATCCAATTATTTGGGCCGTGTCGCGTCCTTCGAACACAAAGGTGGCGCCGCTTGATCTGATTGCGTTCAATCCGGACGCGGGCAAAACAAAACAAAAGATCAAGCAGTTGTTCAAGAAGAAAGCGGGTGTATGGCCGAACCTGGGGGGCAATGCCAACCTGGTGCCGGTGGTCGCGAACGGTCAGGTATTTGTGGCCAGCAACAAGCAATTACAGATCTTTGGACTGACCGGAGGCAAGACGACGAAGAAGTGAGAAGCAAGGCAAATGCCCATGTAACGCCCCGCCACCATCCTTCGGTGGCGGATTTTTTTCGCCATGTGTCGAACCCGCGTGACGTGCCTCGGCAGCACACAAGTCTTGCTTAGGCGGACTTGGCTGCGGACCCATCCAGCCCCAACTCGCGCGCGATCGCTTTCATAGCTTCGACGCAGAACGTGATGTGCTCTTCGAGATCCAAGCCGAGATCGGCGGCGCCTTCAATGATATCTTCGCGGTGAACGCTGCGGGCGAAGGCTTTGTCCTTCATTTTTCTCCGGACCGATGGAGCCTCGACTTCGGCGAGTGATTTTCCCGGTTTGACGAGAGCGCAAGCGGTGATGAATCCGGCGAGTTCATCGCAGGCAAAGAGGGTCTTTTCCATGCGTGAGACGCGTGCGACTCCGGTGTACTGGGCATGCGACAGGATGGCGCGCCGCACCTCTTCCGAATATCCGCGCTCTTTCAGAATCTCGGAGCCTTTGTAAGGGTGGTCGTCGGCGGTCGGATATTTCTCGTAATCGAAGTCATGGAGAAGTCCGACCAAGCCCCACAATTCTTCATCGGCTCCGGCTTTACGAGCGTAGGCGCGCATGCATGCCTCGACTGCGAGTGCATGTTTCCGAAGACTTTCCGATTGGGTGAACTCAGTTAGTAAACACCATGCGGCGTCGCGTTGACTCATGGTTTTGTCCTGTTTTTCGCTGGTTTCGCTCCCCCAATTATGGCATTGTTTCGGTAAGCGCTTGGTTTGCTCGTACTTTTGTCTTGACTTTCACAGGCCCAATCCAGCAGATTACGCACTAGTTGGCTTTGAGAGTAGCCCCCGCTCTGGCACTCGCAAAACCTGAATGGCTACCACATTAACCCCCGTGGACTCACGGGAAGTTGTACGATGTGACCGTTGTTCCTTGGTGCAATTCCGCACATCAAATAGTCTTTGCCGCCGTTGCCATCTGTCATTGGATGAGGACGAGGCGGAGATTGCCGCTATGACTCCGGCGCCAGAAGTGTTGCCGGTGAACGTTGCTTCTAACGGACGCGGGCATTTGAAACTCGCGCACTCGATCCGGTCGCTACGGCTGCGCAACGGTTTAAGTCAGCGGCAACTCGCGTTGCGCATGTCCGTGCCCCGGACGTACGTATCGAAAATCGAAAACGAGAAGGCGACGCCGACGCTGTCTTCCCTGGAGCGGCTGGCAAAGGCGCTCGAGGTCAGTGTGCCGGATCTGCTCTCTGGTGGAGAACGGAACCGGCAGGAGGAAGTGCGCGAGCTGATGGAAGATCAGTTCGTGGCCGAAGTGATGCCGTATCTCTCGCAGCTGAACGGGATGCAGATGTCGAGCATTCTGGCGCAGGTGCGGGACTTGACGGTGCGGCCACGACGGAGTGCGTAGCCATCGGGCTCGGCCAGGCGCGTCTCTACAAAAGTTTTTTCCGGGCACACAACCAACTGGACAGCCGGGGCCTTCGTGCCCCGGCTTTTTTGTAACTGTGTGCAACGCGATGCACCAAGTATGCGCAGCACGTGCACACGCAGTACAGGTGGCGTGCGCAATAGTTTGCACGTTCGCCAAGAAATTTCTAGGAAATATGCTGGTTTCCGCTTGACCGCGAGCTGACAAACAAGCTAACCTCGGCGACACTCCCCTAAAGCTGGGAGAAATCTTACCCAGCTGAATTGACTTTTGATGAACAGGATAACCGCGATGAAAATCTCTCAGATTTGTGCGTTGACTTTGCTGCTGGCGGTGGCGTCGGTGATGGCCTTCGCCGACCCGATTAACGATCCAAAGATCATCGTGGGCGGCGCCGGTGGCGGAGGCGGGGGACTGATTGCGGGGAAATGCGATAAGTGTATAGGTGTTGGCTCGAATTTTAGTTTCACCGTGCCGGCGAGTGGATCGGGCAATTTATTCTTCACGAACGAGAGCGGAAAAAACTGGAGTTCTCTGTCCTTCATCGAAAAGGGCGTGCCAGCGGCCGATATCACCTGCAGTACGTACCTATTTTCGAGTTGCACAACCAAGACGCTGAAGAACGGTTCGGTGGAAATTCTCCTGTCGGGCACCGCGGGCGGCGCCCTGTGGAAGGACCATGGCATTCCGAACGGTGACAGCTTCGAAATCTCTCTCACCTGCAAGGGTGGTTGCTGGCCGGCCGGGATGACCTTCCGAGCGCATGGAAGTGGCCGAATGACTATGACTCCGGAGCCTGGAACGATTGGGCTGATGATAACTGGACTAAGTGCGTTGGTGGTTTCGCGCCGCAAGACGTGGAAGAACCGCTGGAACTCTTAGTGGTTTTTCTTCGAGAACTCCTTTACCAGTTGTGAAAACTGCGGCAGAGCCTGGAGCTTCTGAAGCTCGGGATCGTTCCAGGCTTCCTGCGGAGGCCAGCCCTTCTCCAGTGCCTGCTTCAGCGACTTCAATGCTTCCTCCGGTTTTCCGATCAGCGTTTTCACCTGAGCTTCTGAATACATCAACTGCAGGTCATCGGGCTTTATAGCGCGGGCTTGATTTGTGTACTGCAGCGCGTTGGTGGCATCGCCCTTCTTGGCATAAAGCAACCCAAGATCGCCCATGATGGAGGCCGATCGCGGGTCTACCTGAAGCTCCTGGAAGGCGAGCGAGATGGCTTTACTGTATGCGGTGGCGGCCTGGTCGGAATGTCCTGACCAGCGGTAGGAGTCGCCGAGATTGCCGAGCAGTTCTTCGTCGTTTGGCGTCATTTCGACCGCCTTTTCGTAATTCTTCGTCGCCTCGTCATAGTTCTTCAGGAAAAAGTACGCGGTGCCGAGGTCGGAGTAAGTAGCCGCGCGGGGGGCAAGCGCGAGAGACTTCTGAAATTCAGGAATCGACTCGCTCCACTTGCCTTCGCGCAGATACACCGAGCCGATGTCCATGTAGCCCAGCGGATTGTCAGGAGCGATTTCGGTAACCTTCTGATATTCGGGAAGCGCTTTGGCAGAGTCTCCGAGATAAAAATAGGCATTGCCCAGGTCAATATGATTCTGCCAATTGTATGCGTTGGTGGCGACCGCCTTTTGGTAGGCGGAGATGGCTTCGTCACTTTGTCCGCTGCGGCTGTAGGCAAGGCCCAACTCTCGATAGGCTTCATCCGAGTTTGGCGCCAATTCCAGTGCCTTTTTCAGTTCCGTGACCGCTTCCGTGTTCTTGCCAGTGTTGGAATAGACGCTGCCGAGCGACAGATGAACTTCGGGCAGGTTGCTGGAGAGCCGCTCGCCCTGTTGCGCGGCCAGAGTGGCTTTCTGAGCCCAAATGCTCTCCTTGGTTTCCCTATACATGCTGAGGCTCGAGTCGGCGAGCCCAGTATAGGCAAGAGCAAAGTTGGAATCTTTGTCGATCGCCTGCTCGAACAACCCGACGGCCTGTTTAAAGGCATCCTGGCTATGACCGTTGCGCAGGATGTTTCGCCCTTGCAGGTAGAGATCGTAGGCCTTCACGTTCTCCGTGGGGTGGGCGCCGACGCGGGCCTGCTCTTCGTCGGTCGGCTTAAGGGCGAGGGCGGTAGCCACGTTGCCATAGATCTGGTCTTCGAGTGCGAGCACATCGCCTGCAGCTCCGGGAAACTCCTGGCTCCACAGGCGCTTGCCGGTCGAGGCATCGTCAAGACTGAGGGTGACGCGGAGCTGGTCGCTATTGCCCTGCACACTGCCCTGCAACACCAGGTTGACGCCCAGTTCGCGGGCGAGTTTGGAGAGAGGCAAATCCTTGGCAACCGCTTTATCAATCGAGTCCGAGGATGCGAGGTGGACTTCTTTCAGCTGAAAGAGCTTGGCGGCGAGAGCTTCCTGAATGCCATCGGCCACGTAGCCCAGGGCTTTCGGATCACCGATCTGTTTCAGCGGCAGGATCGCGACGTACTTTCCCTGTTTGAGGGAGGGGATGCCTTGTGCCATTTCGCCGGATGATGGTGCCGTACGATTCAGCAGCGTGCGTCCTGCAAAAGTGGCCAGCACGATGACGAGCACCGCCCCGGAGATCCACATCCAGCTCTTCCCCGGCAGATCGAGACTGAAGCGCGAGCGCCGGATGATCGCATGCGGAATCATCTGAGAAAGCGTTTCGGCGCTGATGTTCGGGTTGGCTTCCCAGGTCGTCAATTGCTGCAATAGTTCGACGGCGGAGTGATAGCGGTTGGACGGCTCGCGCTCCAGGCAGCGGCTAACGATCGCGCTCAGGGATTTGGGGACCGAGGCCTCGACGTCGGAAGCAGATTGCGCATCCTCACGCGTGCGCTTCATGAGGCTGGCAATCGCGGTGTCGGCTTTGTAGGGAGCTTTCCCGGTGAGCAGTTCGAAAAAGATGAGGCCGACGCTGAAAATGTCGGAGCGCTGATCGAGCGTGCTGCCCATGGCTTGCTCGGGCGACATGTATTCGAGAGTGCCCACGAGCGCACCGGTCTGGGTCAGGCCGGAATCGCCGAGCGAGCGCGCCAGACCAAAGTCCATCACCACGATGCGGCCGCTCTTATCACGCATGATGTTCTGCGGCTTCAGATCGCGATGGATTACGCCTTCGGAATGGGGGGAGTCGAGTGGGGGACAAACCTTTTCCACCACGGCGATGGCTTCCTGGTGCGCGAACTTTCCGTCACGGCGCAATATCGTCCGCAGGTCCTCGCCGTCGATGTATTACATGCTGATGAAACGGATGCCCTCCGCCTCACCCAGGTCGAAAATGCGGACCACATTCTTGTGCGTAATGTTGCGGGAGAGAATGAGCTCTTGCTTGAAGCGCGCCAGAATGGCAGGATCCGTCGCCAGTTCGGGACGGATGACTTTGAGCGCGATCAGGCGGTCGAGTTCGCGGTCGCGGGCTTTGTACACCGCGCCCATGCCGCCCTGCCCGAGCACGCCCAGGATTTCGTAACGCCCACCAAAAAGGACGCCGGGCTGCAGACCCTGAAAAGCGGCGATGCTGCTGACCGAGGGAGTTGAGGGCGGCGATCCCTGACGGACGTAGGGTAGGGCCTGGGTTGCTCCCGGGATCGCAGTCCCATGCGGCAAGGTGGGCGCATCGGACGCCGGCGCGTTCGAAAGCGGCGGAGGAGTTAACGCCCCAGCTCCAACGGCATCGGAGGGCGAGCGGGTACCCGGCATCGTCGGGCTGTCGGAATCATTGTGCCTGTGGTCGCGCTCGTCCATTAAGATCGCCCGGATCGGAGAGCCAGCGGGGGAGCGCGCTTCGGTCCCACGACAAAGGCAACATTCGCCTCAGGTTGTCGAGGGGAATTCGAGAACCTAGCACTCCGATATTGCAACGAGAGTATACCCCGGAAAAGGTCCTGGGGAAAGCAGGGTGACCCCTAAAATATAGTGTTTCTTGGACCTGGAGCGTTTCACAGAGTCCCGGCGATCCGCCCCAAAAAACGTACGACTTCGACAGAGTATCCAAAGGTAAGAAGTGGCGTTGGCCAGGTCTTTCAAGCTTTGGCTATTCGTCGCTATTCCTCCTGGATAGCATATTCGTGTCGTTCTTTCTGGTCCTCCGCCTATTTTCTCCAAACCGCTGGTTGGAAATTGATCGGCAGGCGCGTCGATTTTGTCCGCCTCCCCAAGCCAACCGGTCGGTTCGAGGATTTCGCCGATTGCCATCGGCCGTGCTTAAATAAAAAGTTGGACGCCAATTTTTGCGTCGTCCCCGCGCGCGGCCTCCAGCCTCAATTCAGAACTACAGTTCCCTCGCTTCGCTCGGGATGACAAGTCTCAAGCGGGATGACAAATCCCTAAGTGGACGCGGGAAGATCCAGTGGAGGAGCTTTGGACTTTCAATTGAACGAAGAGCAGTTGCACTTGAAGAAGAGCGTACGCGAGTTTGCCGAGCGCGAGATCGCTCCGAACGTCATGAAGTGGGATGAAGCCTGCGAATTTCCGCTCGCAACGATCAAGGAACTAGGGAAGCTCGGCCTGATGGGCATTATCTTTCCGCCCGAATATGGCGGCGCGGGCATGGGCTATGTGGAGTACGTCACGGCCGTCGTGGAACTCTCACGCGTGGATGGATCAGTCGGCATCATCGTGGCGGCGCATACTTCGCTCTGTTCGAACCACATTTACGTGGCGGGAAATGAGGCGCAGAAGAAGAAGTATCTGCCGAAACTCGCCACCGGCGAGTACCTCGGCGCCTGGGGGTTGACCGAGCCCTCGGCGGGGTCGGACGCGGGCAGTGCGCGCATGACGGCGGCGAAGGCGAAAGGCGGATGGGTGCTCAACGGCACCAAGACTTTCATCACCAATGGCCACTATGCGGACATCGTAGTCGTGCTGGCGGTGACCGATCGCGCGGCGCATACGCACGGGCTCTCTGCATTCATCGTGGAGAAAGGCGCCCGGGGATTCCGCGCCGGGAAAAAAGAAAACAAACTCGGCCTGCGCGCCAGTGATACCTCAGAGCTGATCTTCGAAGACTGCTTTGTGCCGGCCGAGAATCTGCTGGGCGGGGAAGGGAACGGATTTCGCGATGCCATGCGCACCCTCGACGGCGGACGCATTTCGATCGCTGCGCTCTCGCTCGGCATGGCCGAGGGCGCATACGGAGCGGCGCTGAAGTATTCGAAAGAGCGCCAGCAATTTGGGCAGGCGATCTCGGAATTTCAGGCGATCCAGTGGAAGCTGGCCGACATGGCAACGGAAATCGAAGCGGCAAAACTGCTGACGCTGCGCGCCGCCACCATGAAAGATGCCGGCATGAAGACCACGCTCGAATCGTCGATGGCCAAGCTCTACGCCAGCGAGGTAGCCGTGAAATGCGCCAACGAAGGAGTGCAGATCCACGGCGGGTATGGATTCATCAAGGACTATCCCGCGGAAAAGTTTTACCGCGACGTGAAGCTGTGCACGATTGGCGAAGGGACGAGCGAAATTCAAAGGCTGGTGATTGCGCGGCAGTTGCTGAAGGATTAAGATTTCCGCCGTTCACCAAAGCGAGAAGGAGTTGCCATGATCAACGGGGCGCACGTCATCGTTTACAGCAAGGACGCGGAAAGCGATCGCACTTTCTTTCGCGATGTCCTCAAATTTCCCGCGGTGGACGCCGGTCACGGCTGGCT
>Ga0116102_1000176_pt1 | contig 33337 bp, 30 predicted proteins | sample June2015DPH_4_50_FD_89822 | JGI IMG/M metagenome (GOLD analysis project Ga0116102, IMG submission 89822) | Peatland microbial communities from SPRUCE experiment site at the Marcell Experimental Forest, Minnesota, USA - June2015DPH_4_40 | ecosystem: Environmental > Terrestrial > Soil > Wetlands >... | reverse complement strand
CGCAGAGCCCGAATCAGGGCTTCCGTCGGGGGATTCTCGTCGGGCGCCGATGACAGGGCGGCAAGGCTCTCCAGTTCGCGCTCCGTCCATTTAATCTCGACGCGAGGCAAGGCGAGGTCGGGAGCCACTCGCTCTAACCGCGGAAAGACGAGCACCCTGCGCTCGCCGCTCGCGCTCTCGCTCACGATCCGGTGTCCCAGTTTCCGTTCCGACACGGCCCAGCGAAACAACGCGATAGCATCGGAGAAGAAATCCGTGTTGCTCATGAGCTGCAATTCCGCTTTCAGCAAACGCACCGTGCGATCCTCGGCCGGTGCAATGTCCGCTTGGAATTTGGCCTTGCGCGGCCGATTCACCGCCTGTGCCTCCACTTGCTTCTTTCTGGTCTTCAGGGCCATGCCTGTCCTCTTCCCATCACTCTGATTGTACTCCGAATCGGATACTAGAAGGAGTGAAAATCGATTTCCACCAGCCCTCGCCTCACCAACCCGCTGCATTATCCGGTGGCAAAGGTGACTGCCAAAAACGCTGGCCGTACCGCGGACTCGCGAGGGTTGAGTGCGCAAATTCAATCGGTTCCCTTCGACATTTTTGTGTGCCAATTGTGTGCCAACTCCGCCAAACTGAGCACGAACCAGCCCACATCAAAACCGTATCGTCAAGGCAAAGATCTTTGTTTTTATGTCATTACGTAGTGCTGACTGCGGCTGAGATCGTCGAAGGGAATCGACAGAAATCGACTCTTAATCACTAGGTTGTAGGTTCGATTCCTACCGCGCTCACCACCACTCCTGGGTAAACCGATCAAGCCGGCACGCCGCCTTGGAATCTCGGGAGAGAACCACCGGCGCGGCCGGGCGAGTTTTCAGGCTGCTTGATCCTGCTTGTTCGCCACAACGGTCCGCAGGTTGCTGAGATTCTTCAAGGCGTTGTACCAAAATGGCGCACCCAGGCTGAGAAACGCCGCCGTCAGCAGGATTCCGAGGAAGTTCCTGTTGCTGTGGTTGAAATTAAACAGCTCGTGAACCACCCGCGACGGCCACCACTGATTCGGGTCCCCCGGATACGGGCTGGGGATGAGGTCCACTCCGGCTTTCTGCAGTTGCTTATCGATGTCGTCCGCGCGCGCTACCAGCGCGCTGATCACGAACCCCGGATACTTTTCGACGGTCTCTCGAGGGACGCCCTTCCCATCTTGCAGCCACGTCTGCACTTCTTTCACGGTCGCGATACCAACGTCAATCTTTTTGGGAATGGCGGCGCTCGGAGCACTCGTCTTCAACGCAGTCAAAGCTTCCTGCAACACTTCCGCGGAGACCGGCGCATCCGCGGCTGGAGCTGCCGCGGTCGCTGGCGCGGCTGCCGTCGGGATGATAGCTTTCGCCTCGCCGAGCACATCACCCCGAATGCCGACCAGCGCCGAACGCACGGCGCTGTTGGTGGAAATCTGCTCGAACAGCCGCAAGCTATCCATGTGGACACCGAAGGCAAGGCAGAAGGCGAAGACGACGGTCCAAATCCGCACTTGCATTGCAAATCGCTGGGACACGCGATCCATGCTGGAGTTGAACCATGCTTCCAGCTTACCCACCGATTGGCGCGCCGACTCCGCCGCCTGCTGGAGTATCTTGTCTACTTGGAAGGCGTATCCTTGAGCAAGGGCTGCCGGCGGAACGAAGGGAGCAAGGGCGGCATTGAGCAATTTCGCCCTTCGGTCGGCTTCAGGATCGGGATCAGCCAGGAGGTACTTCAACGCTGTGCCGACGGCGGGATCCGCGGCCGCCAGCCTGTCCAGCATTCTCGCCAGTTCGTCCGGACCAATCGCGGTTGCGCAGCGCCAACGCATTATGACCCAACCGATCAGCGGTACCTGCATGAGGACCTTGACGACCGGGCCGATCAACCACACGTCCTCGATCCGTGCAAACATCGAATCGGAGATCAGCGGGTGGGTGAGAACATACTCAGCCACTTTGCGAGGAGCGTCCGGATTGTCCTCGGTGGAAAGGCCGGGCGCCAGCTCCTTCAACAGCGTCTCAATTCCCCACAATAGATTGCTTCCGCGAAGTCCGAGCACGGTGGAAATAATCTGTGTAAAGATAGTGATAATCAGGCTGACGGCCAGCATCACCACGGCAAAGGCAATCAGCGTGTCGAGTTTTTCCAGCATCTCCCGAAGCTCCTTTTCTAAGCCGACTTAGCTACAGTTTCCATTCGGCCATTTTGGCTGGCAACAATTGTACATCCGACCGCCTCTCAGGAGCCCCTTGTGGGTAACCGGCAACTCAGGGCTCGGACTGAGTGAGCAAACGGAGATTGCGGCGGCGCGAAATCGAGGACTCTCGCCGAGGCCAGTCAGGCCTGCCTGTTCCTCTTCCGGCATATTGCGCTCGAAGCATTGCACTACGAATGGCCGCTGCTGGAAATACTGCCTTTGGATAACCGCCTGCTTGGGGAGTGCCGTCGCCGTCCGAATTACTTTGTCGCGACCACGAAGAGCCGCGGAAACCGCAGCAGCGTCTGCCCGTCACAGCGCGCTGGGTAGTGGCGTTAATCCGAGTCGCCGATGAGGGTGATCGAACCAATGCCGCCTTGCACATCGACGCGCACTTTGACTTTCGCCGTGGCATAGGCATCGTTTTCCCAGTGGTCGCCTTGCTTCTTGAGCCCGCGGGTTTTGATCTCGCCGATGCCGCCGTTGGCGTTGGCGTAGACACCAGCGCCCGCGGGCAGCTTCACCACGGCCTCGCCGATGCCGCCCTGAATGTGTACGTCGTAGTCGTGTTGCGGCCGCCCGCGCAGGTCCAGGTTGAGACTGCCAACTCCCATTTGGACATTGACGGACCGCAGGTTGAGAGAGCCAAGGTCGAGTTGCGCTTCGCCGGCGCCGAAATTCACGCCGAAGTCGAGCGCCGTTTCCCGGCCAAACCGGAGGTCCCATTCGTATTTGATTTGGCCCGGATCGAAGTTGACGTGCCCGGTCTTGCCCTGGTCGATGGTCAGCATGCCGGCATCGTACTTCACGACCGGCTTCCAGGCTGGTACGTTGTAGGTGAAGTAGGCCTGCAGCAGTTTTTCCGTGCCGCTTCCCACCTGCAGCTTGCCGGCGCCCATGTTGAGGTTGACTTTCACCACCTCGGAGCGGTCTCGATCGAGGTGGAATGAATCGTACTGCAGCGGCCCGGTGGGGCTGGTGTTGATGACACAACCGGCCGTACATAGAACGGTCAAGACGAGCGGCAGTTTCTTCCCGATCATGGCGTCTCCTTTGCACCGGGCGAGTGAGTTGCCCGTCCGGCTGTGCAACAAACACTTAAGCATACGATACGGTCCGAAACCGCCGCTTGTTCCTTGGCTAGCTCGCGCCGGCCCGTCACTCCGCCGAAGAGGAATCTACCTATGCACCCCGGCGCTGTGGTGGCCGCAGTTTGGCTGCGCAAACCGCCCCACGCCTCGCGAGATTATTTGACTGAGTAATATACGGAAACGGTGCCGTCTTCGGCCTGCTCGCCCGGAAGTCCTTACACGTCAATTATTTCAAGCCAATTGTCAAAATTAAAAAAAACTATTGCAAATGAATGCAGAGTTAAGTATTCTGGTCATGGATGGCCTAGTACCTGCATAACGTAAACGGGTTTGGGATTTGAATGGTAGTAAGCATAATCATTGCCGCGTTTTCGTTCGCACTGCTCCTCTACTGGTTCCGCTATAGCTGCATTCTCATGCTGCGGAACTCCAGTCCGGAGCCCACGGCTGTGGATTCCCAATTCAGTTGCCGTCAGGTCAAGCAGTTGTTGCGCGGCGATACGCAATTAGACGGCCTTGAGCGTGCCCTTGAGCGCGATTACCGTCTGGCGACATACCTGATTGAACACGCCGCTGGGTTGGACCTGAACTCCATCGAAGACCGGCTTCTGGTCCTCGATTATCGCGTCATGCAGTGGTATTACCGCATCACAAGAAGCGCGGCGCCGGGTCGTGCGCGCCGTGCACTTGCCGAGATGGCGGACGTGGTGGGAGTCCTGGCGGGCCGCCTGGACGAGCGGGCAGGCTCGCGATCCGAGGCCTGATCTCCAGGCCGATTCCAGCGCAATCCTCACAAATGGCCTGTAAGGACCGTACCTGAAGCCAAGCCTGCGCACCAGGCATCTCGATTCGTGATCACTATCTGTGCCGTTCGCGCATGATCTGTGCCGTTCGCGCATGCCGGGCCATCTGCGAGTAGAATGGACGTTCTATGCGAGTGGGAATGATCGGCACGGGTGCGATTTCGCGGATGCACGCGCGCGTGTACCGGAAGATCGGCTACGAGCTGACGGTCTGCACCGACACTCACGAAGCCACCGGGCGCCGGTTCGCGGAGGAACACGGCGCTGAGTTCGTCCCCGGTTACCAGGACGTGTGCCGGCACGCGCGAGTGGATTACGTGGACGTCTGCACGTTCCCGGACTTCCGTCTCGAACCGGTCGAGATCTGCGCCCTCGCCGGCAAGCACGTGCAGGTGCAGAAACCGATTTCGACCAATCTCGCAACCGCGCGGCGCATGATCGAAACCGCGCGCGCCGCCGGCATCCTGCTGGGCGTGGTCAGCCAGCACCGCTTCGATGACGCCAGCCTGTTCGTCTCCCAGGCCCTGGCCGCCGGCCGGTTGGGCAAGCTGCTCGAATGGGACGGCTACACCAAGTGGTACCGGCCAGCCGCATACTATGCGCGGCCGATTAAGGGGAGCTGGCGCACCGAGGGCGGCGGCGCGCTGATCAACCAGGCCATCCATCAAGTCGACATCCTGCGCTGGCTGGCCGGGCCGGTGAAGCAGTTGTTCGCGGTCTGGCAACTGGGCGCCGTGCACAGAATCGAATCCGAAGATGTGGTGAACGCGGTGGTCGAGTACGCGAGCGGCGCCACCGGCGTGATTCAGGCGGCGACGGCTTTCCGGCCCGGCTACCCCGAGCGCATTGAGATCCACGGCAGCCGCGGCACCGCCGTGATCACCGGCGACAAGCTGACCGCGTGGGACGTGGAGGACGACTCCGGCGATCCGGCGCCGGTTTCGAGGCAGGTGGCCTCCGGCGCGTCGGACCCGATGGCGATTTCGCTCGAACCCTTCGAGCGCCAGTTCCTGGACTTCGGAGACGCGATCCGCCACGGCCGCCAGCCGCGGGTGTCCGGCGAAGAAGGCTACCAGGCTCTCGAAGTGGTCGACGCGGTTTACCGTTCGTGCCGGACGGGGCAGAAGGTGGTGCTGTGAACGGGAATGTGTAGAATTGGTTTCCGATTGGCCCTCGATCAGTTTGATGATTTAACGATGGTGGCACCCTCCGGGCGGAGTATAATCGTTCGCACGAGGAGGGACGTTTGATGGCACGCATTGAAAGCTACCCGCCGGGTTCGTTCTGCTGGGCGGAACTGGCTACCAACAATCTGCAGGCTGCCAAGAAGCTCTATGGCGAGCTGTTTGGCTGGAGCGCGGCGGATTACCCGATTCCCGGCGGAGGCGTCTACACCATGTTCCAGATCGACGGGAACGATGTGGCCGCCGGGCATGCGTCGCGACCCGAGTTGCCGCCGCATTGGGGAGTTTATTTTTCGGTGGCGAGCGCCGATCAAGCCGCGGCGAAAGTCGAGCCGCTGGGCGGCAAACTGATCGCGCCGCCGTTCGATGTGATGGACGCAGGGCGAATGGCGGCAATCCAGGACCCGCAGGGCACGCCGTTCTTCCTGTGGCAGGCGAAGAAGAGCATCGGAGCCACCCACGGCGGTTCGCTGGGGAGGGTGATGTGGCCGGAGCTGCACACGCCCGACGTACCCGGCGCCGTGGCTTTTTACGCGGGCCTGTTTGGATGGAAGACATCGCCAGCTTCCGGCGTGGAATCCGCGCAGTATGTGGAGTGGATCAACGGCGAGGCGCATTTCGGCGGCATGATGCCGATGCGCGGGCCGGAGTGGAAGGGCGTCCCGCCGCATTGGATGATCTACGTCACGGTGGCCGATTGCGACGAGCGCGCCGCCAAAGTCAAAGAGCTGGGCGGGGCGGTCTGCGTGCCCCCGACCGATGTCCCTAACGTGGGCCGATTTGCCGTCATCAACGACGCGCAAGGGGCGACTTTTTCGCTGATCCAGATGATGGCGAGGGCCCAGGCGGCGTAGGGGCCAGGAATCACTTCAATCGCCGGTGACCGCTCCCCGACGGTCGCGGCTCCGAACATATATGCAACCGCGCATCGGAGCCGCGACCGTCAGGGAGCGGTTGTCCGGACGCCTGCCGCAACGGGTCAGCGGCGATTCTGCGTCACGCCGGCCGGTGTGCCCTGCTGCGCTCGGCGCGCGCCGCGGCCGACCCCTATGTAGTCGAAGCCCGCGGCGGTTGCAACCTCCGGCGCGTACAGGTTGCGGCCGTCCACGAGGATGGGCGAAACCATCCGTTTGGCCAGATCCGCCAGATCCAGCGAGCGGAATTCGTTCCACTCGGTCACCACCACCAGCGCGTCCGCATCCTGGGCCAACTCCTCGGCCGATGCGCAGTAGCGAATCCGCAACTCCGGGTGCTGCGCGCCGCAGGCGGGCGCCGCCACCGGGTCGTAGGCTTTCACCCGCGCGCCCATCTGCAGCAGGCGCTCGGCGATGTGCAGCGCGGGCGCGTCGCGCAGGTCGTCCGTGTCCGGCTTGAAGGCCAGCCCCAGCAGGCCGATGGTCCGCCCTTTCAGGATGAACAGCTTCTCCTGCAGTTTCTGAATCACCGTATTGCGCTGCGCGGCGTTGACCTCGAGCGAGGCCTCCAGCAGGCGCGCCTGGTAACCATACTCGCGCGCCGTGTGCATCAGCGCGTTGACATCCTTGCCGAAGCAACTGCCACCCCAGCCCACGCCGGGATTCAAAAACCTGGCGCCGATGCGCGAATCGAGACCGATCCCCTGCATGACTTCCGTCGCCTCCGCGCCCACCCGTTCGCAGATGTTGGCGATCTCGTTGGCGTATCCGATCTTCACCGTGAGAAACGCGTTGGCGGCGTACTTGATCATCTCCGCACCGGTCAGCGATGTGACCAGCAGCGTGACTCGCTCGACCGCGGCCGGCCGCGGCAGCCCCGGCGGCGGTTCGAACCTCTGCGCCACCAGCGGCGCATACAACTCGCGCATAATCTCGATCACGCGTGCGTCGCCCGACCCCACCACGATGCGGTCCGGATAGAGTGAATCCGCAATCGCCGAGCCCTCGCGCAGGAACTCCGGGTTGCTCGCCACGCCGAATCGAATCTTGCGGCGCTCCTCGGCGGGCGCCTCCGCCATGCCTTCCCGCACCAGCGTTTCCACCAGGTTCGCGCTGCCCACCGGGACGGTGGACTTATTCACCACCACGCGAAAGCGGGAGCTGTCCAGAGCCGCGCCCACGGCGCGCGCGGCGGCTTCCAGATATTCCAGGTTGGCCTCGCCGGTGGGCAGCGGCGGCGTGCCCACGGCGATGAAGATGACGTCGCTCTCCACGGCCGCTCCCTCGAGCGACGTGCGGAAATCGATCCCGCCGCGCTGCGCCGCCAACTCCAGAATCTCCTGCAGCAGCGGTTCGTAGATGGGCGACTCGCCGCGTTGCAGCTTGGCGATTTTGCTCTCGTCGGTGTCGACGCAAGTCACGCGGTGCCCCAGGTACGCCAGACACGCGCCTGTCACCGTTCCCACATAACCGGTTCCGATTACTGTTACCCGCATAGATCCTGTCCGAGTATATCAGTTCACCCGCTTTGCCCGGCTCGCTGCGGAATGCGCCGCCCGGCGCTGCTGGCGCCGGTGCAGACGGGCGGAACTCCTGCGGACGGCGGAAGCCACGCGCCGGGTTACAATCGCAGTTTCTTCATGACGCCCACCGCCGAGACCCGCCTGCGCGTACGCTACGCCGAAACCGACCAGATGGGCGTGGTCTACTACGCCAATTACCTGGTTTGGATGGAAGTGGGACGCGTCGAGTTGTGCAAGGCGTGCGGCTTCAGTTACCGCGACATGGAAATCGACGACGGAGTGCTGCTGGCGGTGGCCGAGGCGCAATGCCGGTACCGCGCACCGGCGCGCTTCGACGACGAGGTGATCGTCAAGACCTGGATCGCGGAGGCCAACAAGCGAATGGTCACCTTCGCATATGAAATGCGGCTGGCTGATTCGGATATAGTGCTCGCCACCGGCTCCACGCGGCACCTCTTCGTCAACCGCCAAATGGAGCGCACGCGCATGCCGGACAAGTACCGCCGGCTGTTCGGGCTTGACTCCGGCGCCGAATAGGACGATCGGCATTGACGCGAACCAGTCCGCCTGCTTAACTGAGAAGAAGTTCTCATGGAAGGCGTCGAACAACAGTCGCGGTCGCTCGCCGACGTGCATTCCAGCGTCGATATCTCGCAGCTCTCTTTCTGGCGCCGCATGTTCGCGTTCGCCGGGCCGGCTTACCTGGTCAGCGTCGGCTACATGGACCCGGGCAACTGGGCCACCGACCTGGAAGGCGGCGCGCGCTTCGGTTACCGCTTGCTGTGGGTGCTGGTCATGTCCAACGCCATGGCCATCCTGCTGCAGACGCTGAGCGCGCGGCTCGGCATCGTCCACGGGCGCGACTTGGCGCAGGCCTGCCGGGAGACTTATCCGCGCTCGCTGAGTTTCGCGCTGTGGGTGCTTTCGGAAATCGCCATCGCCGCCTGCGACCTGGCCGAAGTGCTGGGCGCCGCGATCGCCCTCAACCTGCTGTTCCACATCCCGCTGCTGATCGGCGTGATTCTCACCGCCGCCGATACGCTGCTGCTGCTCTGGTTTCAAAGCTTCGGCATTCGCGCCATCGAAGCCTTTATTCTGTCCCTGATCACTGTGATGGCGGTCTGCTTCTGCATCGAGGTCTTCTGGGCCCACCCGGCGGCGGGCGCGCTATTCAACGGCCTGGTGCCGCGCCTCAATCGCAGCAGCCTCTACCTGGCGGTCACCATCCTCGGCGCCACCGTGATGCCGCACAACATGTACCTGCATTCGGCGCTGGTGCAGACGCGCATGATCGGCCGCACGGACCCCGCCAAGCGCATGGCTTGCCGCTTCAACCTGATCGATTCGGTGGTGGCGCTGAACGGCGCCATGCTCGTCAACTGCGCCATCCTGGTGCTGGCGGCGGCGGTGTTTTTCAAGCGCGGGATCATCGTCACCGAGATTCAGCAGGCGCACGAGCTGCTGGTTCCGCTGCTGGGCGCCAGCATGGCGGGCGTGCTGTTCGCGGTCGCGTTGCTGTGCTCCGGGCAGTCTTCCACGCTCACCGGAACCATGGCGGGCCAGGTGGTGATGGAAGGCTTCCTCAACATCCGCGTGCGGCCCTGGCTGCGCCGCCTGATCACGCGCACGCTGGCCGTGGTTCCAGCCGCACTCACCATTTATTTCGCGGGAGACAAAGCCACCCTCGGGCTGCTACTGTTGAGCCAGGCGATTTTGAGCATGCAGTTGCCATTCGCCATCGTGCCGCTGATTCACTTCACCAGCGACCGCGCCCGCATGGGCTCGTTCGCCAATGCGGCGTGGGTGCGCTGGCTCTCCTGGATCACAGCCGTCGTGGTGATCGGTCTCAACACGTGGCTCGCCTACGATTCGATTGAGAGCTGGCTGGCCGGCGCCGGAGCCTGGCGCGGCCTGGTCGGGGCGGTTGCCATTTCGGTTTCCGCCGTGCTGGTGTTTCTGCTGCTCTGGGTGACGTTCGAGCCGCTCATCAGCGGCCGTCGCAGGCGCGGGCGCGCCGCGCTCGAATTCCCCGCCACCGAAGGCGCCGTGGCCGCCGCCGCTCCGGTATACCACCGCATACTGGTGCCGCTCGACCACACGACGCTCGACCTGCTGGCCGTCAGCCACGCCGCCGCCATGGCCAAACTCTACGGTGCCAAGCTCTACCTGCTGCACGTGGAAGAAGGAGTCACCAGCCAGATCTACGGCGGCGACGCATCCACCGCCGAGGTGGAAGCCGGCCAGGCGTATCTCGACCGCATCGCGCGATCTCTGCAAGACCAGGGAATCGCGGTTGAGACGACGATTCGGAATTCGACTTCACCAGGCAAAGAGATCGTGCGCTTCGCGCGGGAGATGCAGCCCGACCTGCTAATCATGGGCGCCCACGGCCACGGCGGCCTGAAGGACCTGATCTTCGGCACCACCATCAGCCCCGTCCGCCACAACCTGAATATCCCGATGCTGATTGTGAGACCGGGGAAGGGGTGAGGCTACCAGACGGTTAGTAGCGGGAGAAGTCAGTTCTTCTTTGGCTTCGGTGATGCGTCCCGCGGTGGACTAGGTGGCTGCATCGGGGGCAGGATTTGGTCGAGTGCGGCTGGCCAGGCAGGAGGCTCCCATGTCAAAACGGGAGGCTGCGGATCCGTCCAATGGGACCGGGGCGACCCAACGAACTCGACGACTAACTTCTGGAGCGTCACTCGAACTCCGCGCAGCCTCCACAACCCACCGACCCTGAGGAACGTTGCGGTGTAAGTCTGCCCCGTATTGTAGGTCCAATCGGCCAGCGCCTTGTCTCCACCCGCGTTGTAGCGAATACGCCACGGCTCTACCTGCCTCCCGATTCTAATGGCATTGGCGACGCGGTCGGCCAGCCGATTTAGGTTCTCGTCTGTCAATGGCGGCGGGTTTGATTGAAGGTACGCGATGGCTGTGGCGGCTGAGCTGTCACGTGTGTTCTGTTGCAGGGTCTCGTTCAGTATCCCCAGACTTCTGGGAGACGCGATCAGCTTCAACGTTTGGATCGCCCCTGCTTCAACCCGGCTGTCGTCGAACCCGTTCAGAGCGCACTGCCTGAGAAATGCCCACTGCCGTGGGTTGCTCGGCTCCAGGAGCGCAGTCGCCACCTGGTACGCCCATCCATTGGCGTAAGGCCCAGGTTTGGGCGGAGGAGCCGATCGGATCACTAGCCGGAGGTCTCCGGGATCTCCGATCAGAGCGAGCATCCGCTGGGCACCTTCGCGGGTTTGGTCGTCCCGGAGGAAGGAGCGAAGAGCGGGCCGAAGCCGGCTTTCATGATAAAAGATGGAATCCACAGCATTTGCGTCACTAAAAACGTCGCCCTTGGCCATAATACGGCGCAGTTCGTCGCGACTCGGGCAAGCCGGCTGGGCGCCGAGAATCTGTGCGATGGCGATCAAGCAGACGGCGGCACGGCAAGGGACCATGATCATACTGACACCGGCCAGGTCCGCCTGGTTCCGTGGTGAAGGACCACTAACTCGCGCGCTTCGCGACGCTGAGGAAGGCGGTTTTTGCGCGCAGGCGCTTGGGCACGCCATCTTCACCGAGGCGGAGACGTGGGAAGATCTCCGCGCCAATGTACTGGAAGCGGTCTCGGTCCACTTCGAAGACGCACCCGCCCTCGCGCCACGCTGACGGACAAACGGGCGGACCGGATTTTGACTGAACGAGCGCATACACCCAAAATCGCCGGATCGGCGCCGCCGGGCGGAACGCTCTCATCGTAATTCCGAGTTTTGTCCCCGATTTCCCGCAGGATCAGCGGACAAGTCGGTGTAGAATACTGAGGATATGGACCGAATAACGATGGGTGTGGCCTGGCGCTGCGTTGCCGCCGCCTGCATCGCGATGGGTGTGTCGCAGGCGCAAGATCCGCTTGCCGAAAACCTCTTGCCGGCCGTGACGGTGGAGGGAATTCCCCGCCACGTTTGGGTCACCGGATCTATGGCGAAAATCCAGCCGAACGCGAGCCCGGGGCCCGCTCAATTCGCCGAATTGGCGGCGGCGCGAAATGAGTTCGAAAGCTTCCAGATTCACGTACGCGCGAGCAGCCAGCCGATAGAGCTTCAGGTCACGGCCGGCGATTTCGTAAACGGCCGGACCGGAGACCGGATACCGGCGGAGCGGAACGTGGCCGTGTTTCGCGAAGCATACTTGAACGTGACCACAGTGTCCGACCAGAATGGGATCTCAGGGCTGGTTCCGGACGGTCTGATTCCGGGGACCGATCCCTATTTCCACGAGCGACGCAATGGCTTTCCATTAACCATACCGGCGGGCGAGACGCGAAGCGTCTGGATCGACGTATTTGTGCCTCCCAAGACCCCGTCAGGCTACTATGTAGGCACGATAGACCTCAGCGACGGTGACAAGCCAATCGCGCGCGTACCGGCCCGGTTGAAGGTGTGGAATTTCGATATTCCTTCGACGGCGACGCTGCGCAGCGGATTTGGTCTGGGATATCCCGCCTTCGCCCGTTCCGCCTACGACGCCGGCCGGTACCCGGGGACCAAAGGGCGGCCGGAACTGGGGCTGCCGCTGATGCATGCGGCGGTCGGAGCGTTTTTTCTCGACCACCGCGTGTCGATTTCAGAGGCCGTGGTCAAGCCGACTTACCCCGAGGGAGACTGGCACGACTTCGACGCGAGCTACGGGGCGTTGCTCAACGGGCAGGCGAATACGCTGTTAGCGGGAGCCAGGCTCACCTCGGTCGATTATGCCAACGGCGGACCGAATCCAAGTCCTAACCTCGCGGACCTGAAGGACTGGCGGAAGCATTTCGAAAAAAAGAGCTGGCTGCCCCGTTTCATGGAATACCTCTGCGACGAGCCGCCGGGAGGCTGCAAATGGGAACTGATTGGGCCGGCAGCAACGCTTTATCACGCCACGGCTCCCGGGTTGAAGGTTCTGGTGACGACCGACATCGCCCTTGCGACGCAGCATGGATTGCTGGACGCGATCGACATCCTTGTGCCGACCATTGATCAGGTTCATCCGTTGGGAGGGACGAATCAGCGGCCGAGTTACGATGACTGGTTGAAGCGGCCGGGTAAAGAACTCTGGTGGTATCAGTCCTGCGACCAGCACGGCAGTTGTGACAACGGTCAGCCGGGGCCGAAATCCAGCACCTGGCCATCCTACATGGTGGACGCGTCACCGGTGCGGAACAGGATCTTCCAGTGGATGGCGTTTCTTTACGGAATCCAGGGCGAACTGTACTATGCCACGGACATGTGGGGCGACCATCCCTGGGACCATCTCTACTACGCCGGTGGAAACGGCGACGGAGCTTTGTTCTACCCGTGGACGGCGGAAGAAGTGGGCGGGAGCACGCCGATCCCGGTGGCCAGCATCCGGCTGAAGCTGATTCGCGGCGGCATGCAAGACTATGAGTACCTTGCGGCACTCGCCAAGGCCGGCGAAACACAGCTTGTGTCCGACACCCTCCGGTCCTTCATAACCGACGCAACGACTTTCAAGGACGATCCCGCGGCGTTGTTGGCGGCGCGCGACAAGCTGGGGACGGCGCTGCACCGGCGCAGCCTGGCTCGATGATTTCGTGAGAAACCAGCCGACGCGGCCCGCGTTGGTATAGTGGTGCGCGAATCGGGTTAGAATGCAGTCTTGGTTTGAGAGGCTCGGTGAGCTTTCCTTTGCGGTGGAGGCACTTCATGTCGAAATTACTCTTATCGATGATCGTGACGGGCGTTGCAGCGTTGGCGCAAATGCCTCCGGCTCCCCCGGCGCCGCCGGCGAATCCTCCCGCGGCCGCGCGGCCCGATGGGCTGTACGCTCACTTCAAGACCTCCATGGGCGACATCACCATCCAGCTTTATGAGAAAGACACGCCGATCACGGTGCGCAACTTCGTCGGGCTGGCCAAGGGCACCAAGCCGTGGAAGGATGCGAAGGGCGTCATGGTGAAGCGGCCCATGTACAACAACACGATCTTTCACCGCATCATGATGGACGGCATGATTCAGGGCGGCGACCCGACCGGCACCGGCGAGCACGAGTGTGGCGTCACGGTTCGCGATGAATACCTTCCCGGCCTCAAGTTCGACCGGCCGGGGCGGCTCGCCATGGCCAATGAGAACAAGCCCAACTCGGGCGGCTGCCAGTGGTTCATCACCGTGAAGCCGAGTATCCCACAGTATGACGGCAGCTACACCATCTTCGGCCAGGTGGTGGATGGGCAGGACGTAGTCAAGGCGATTTCCCGCGTGCCTGGCAAGCACCTGGCGAATGGCGGTGTCCGTCCCATTACGGATGTCAAGCTGATCAGCGTCACCATTGAACGTATTGGCCCGGAGCCCGCGCCGCCACCAGTGAAGAAAGCGCCGCCGGCGAAGAAATAGCCGGCGGGCATAAGCCGGCCAACTACCAACTACTTGGCCGTGCGGCTGTTCCTTTGCTCCGATAATAGTGCTGGCAGCAGTCGCGAGACCATTTGCTCGTAAATCCGATCGGCTATCAGCTCGTTGCCGCGGGGGGTCAAATGGCAGTAATCGGTGAATGTCTTTTCGGAGACAGTCTGAAAAACGTACCGTGTGTCGACGAAATCGTACCCACCAAGATTCGCCGCGGCAGTGGTCTGCCGCGCGATCTCGGGCTGCAGGTTCTCGTACATGTAGATGCTGTACGGCCCCATTAACCGATCGAAAGCGTCGACAAATCGCTTTTCCGCGGGCGCCAGCGGCTTCTGGCTCAAGATCAGCTCCGGCTGCATTACGAACATGGTCAAAACACCCTCGTAGGCGAGGGCGTTATGCAGCCGGCCCACCTCCTGGGCATAATAACCAGCCTTCGCGAGGTTTTCCGCGGCGCGACGTTGCAGCGCCGGGGAAAGCGTGTTCAGCGCAACCGGCGAGTGCACCGGCTGTCCAACATCCTCCATCGCAGAGAACTGATTACCCTGGGGAATCCGATCCTGAATCGTGCGGAACAGGACACTTTCATTTCTAAGCCAAGCCGCGTTGATGTAGAACCACGAACGCAGGGTATGCGGATAAACCGCCGATTCGAACTCGAGATTGTGCGGCGTCTCAGCGAAGGGATCATAAGGGTTCGTCGTCGAGCCCATGATGCCGCTCATGTCGTTGTGGCCGTCGAAAAAAATCATCAGGTCGGGCTGGTAGCGAATCAGGGTCGAGTAGAGTTGAGCCAGCGTCTGATGCATGCGGAACTCGTTGGTGGCTACGTTTACAACCTCCCAGTTGCGTTCGGGGTGCTCCCTGGCAAGGCGCTTTTGAAGATACACGTCGATCAGGTCGCGATTGTCGAGACGCGCCCAGTCCGGATCGAGACTCCGGCTCAACAGGCCATCGCAACCATAAGCCGCAGACCCACCGGCGAAAAAGATCCGCACTGTGTTGGACGGCTTGGCGATCGAAACATCGCCATCATGGCGAAATCCCTGGGCGTTGTGACGAATTGCGACTCGTTCGTAGCCGGGGGCACTGCGCCAAGCCGTCCAGCGGTCCATATAGCTGCCCGGCCGCATGGATTTCGGCCCCAGACGCCGCGCCTGAATCGCGCGGACTCCGAACTCCATTGCCGCGAGCAGGCCACCCACGATAACAAGATTGACCACGACCACCAACGTCCGCCGCAGAAAAGTTCGCATGATGATTCAGTCTAGCGCGAAGCTGGTGTGATACTGCTGGATCAGAAGCCCGGGTTGATCCTGCTTGCGCATTCGGCAATTCCCAACCACCAACGTATCGATTTCGGTTCCCATGAAGCAGCGATAGGCGTCTTCCGGAGTGCAGACGATGGGTTCGCCGCGAACATTGAAGCTGGTGTTGACCAGCACCGGGCATCCCGTCCGGCGCTCGAAGGCTTTGAGCAGGGCGTGAAAAAGAGGATTCGTATCTGCCGAGACGGTCTGGATCCGCGCCGAATAATCGACGTGCGTCACCGCGGGGATGTCGGATCGCGGCACGTTTAGCCTGTCGATCCCGAAGAGCTTCTTGGCGTCCTCCGGCATGGGGACGCAGCGCTCCAGGCGAACATTGGCGACCAGCAGCATGTACGGACTGTCTTGATCCAGCTCAAACCAATCCGCGACCGCTTCACGCGTCACGGCGGGCGCAAACGGCCGGAAAGACTCTCGGAACTTGACCTTGAGATTCAACATCCGCTGCATGGTGGGCGAACGCGCATCGCCCAGAATCGAGCGTGCGCCCAGTGCGCGTGGTCCGAACTCCATGCGTCCCTGAAACCAGCCGACCGCGTTGCCCTCCGCGAGGTCCTTCGCGCAGGATTCGATCAACTCGTCCGTGGCAAGCCTCTCGAACCGGGCGCCTGCGGCGCGCAGCCGCGATTGGATGTCGTCATCGCCGAACTCGGGGCCGAGGTACGACCCGTTCATGGAATCGCCCGCTGAGGCGGTGCGGCGTTGGTTTTTCAGGTGAATGTAATGGACAGCCAACGCCGCGCCAAGCGACCCGCCCGCATCCCCGGACGCGGGTTGAATCCAGATGCGCTTGAACCTCCCGTCACGCAGAATCTTTCCGTTGGCCACGCAATTCAGGGCCACACCGCCGGCAAGGCAGAGGTTTTCGAGGCCGGTCTGCCCGGCCAGCGACCGCGTCATCCTCAGAACAATGTCCTCGATTACCGTCTGAATCGACGACGCAAGATCCATGTGCCTCTGGGTGATGAGTTCGTCGGAATGGCGGGGGGAACCACCGAACAATGCGTCGAACCGGGTATTCGTCATCGTCAAACCGACCGAATAGTTGAAGTACTCCAGATTCAGACGGAACGAGCCGTCGGGCTTGATCTCGATCAGATGGTCGAGTATCTGGCGCACATAAATCGGCTCGCCATAAGGCGCCAGGCCCATCAATTTGTACTCGCCGGAATTGACCTTGAACCCCGTGTAATAGGTGAAGGCCGAATAAAGCAGCCCCAGCGAATGTGGAAAATGAATCTCCCGCAATATCTCGAGTTGATTTTCGCGCCCGATGGCAAAAGACGTAGTCGGCCACTCTCCTACGCCGTCCATCGTAAGAACCGCCGCCTCTTCAAACGGAGACGGGAAAAATGCGCTGGCGGCGTGGCTTTGGTGATGCTCTGCGAACAACAACTCGCCGTCCCAATCCGCTTCGATCCGGCGGAGGCGTTTCTGGAGCACCGACTTCTGGAACAGTTTCTCTTTGATCCAGACCGGCATGGCCATTCGAAACGATTCGAAACCTCGCGGAGCGAAGCTCAGATAGGTCTCCAGGAGACGCTCGAACTTCGGCAGAGGCTTTTCGTAAAACACCACGTGATCCACTTGGGATAGCCGCGCTCCAGCCTGCCGCAAACAGAATTCAACTGCGTGGTGCGGAAAAGACGAATCGTGTTTGATACGCGTGAACCGCTCTTCCTGAGCCGCGGCAACGATACTGCCGTCCTCCACCAGCGCAGCCGCACTATCGTGGTAAAAAGCCGAGATACCCAGGATTCGCATTGGGAATTAGAACAGAGTGTAGATGAAGGGCGCGAGCACGCTGCCCTGCGCGAGCACAAGCAGCCCACCCATGATCAGAAGGACCAGAATCACGGGCAACAGCCAGTACTTCTTGCGCCTTGTCAGGAATCGAAACAGGTCGCGGACCATTCGGGCACTCCTCCCAATTAGAACTGTTCGCTCATCGGCGAGGGCGCCTCCGTGCGTTCCCGCCAATACGTGGCGAGCGCGGGGTTCGATCGAAGCCGCAAAGCATCGCGGCCGAAGAGCCTCATCAGCCAAGCGAGCGGTGTGATCACGCCGTAGAACAGGATGCCTAAAACTATCGGGCTCACCACTAGGCCGATGAGGAAACCGAAAAAAAGCCAGGCTCGCTTGATTTCTCGAAGGCTGCGCGGCAAAACGGCGGCCAACACCAGCAATACGCCGCCGAGCGAGACCATCCACAGCCTGACTCCGCCATGCCTGATGGCGGGAACCAGACCCAGCAGCAGGAAAGCCCCACCTACGACGAGCCCGAAGGAGCGATCCGAGGCTTCCCCTTCGCTGAGCTGAACCTGGAAGCGCCCCCACAAAGATACCGTGTGCTTTGGGACATTACCCATCAGTTGAAATTTCAGGATATCCGATCTACAAGACCGAATCAATCAAACTGGGGACCGGGGGACCGGGCCGCGCCCTCACCGCACCAAGGCGGTAATCGAACGGTAGGGCTTGCCGACTTCCTGCGCGTCGACCACGGCGACCGCGGCCACGTGGACGATATCGTCGACGTCCGAACCGCGCTGCAAGACGTGAACCGGCTTCGAGAGACCGGTCAGCAGCGGGCCGATAGCTTCGGCGCCGCCAATGCGTTGCAGCAGCTTATAGGCGATGTTGCCGGCTTCCAGGTTGGGAAATACCAGCACGTTGGCGCCGCCCTTCAGCGCGCTGAACGGGTAGGTTTCCTCGAGAATCTGCGGCGTCACGGCGGTATCGGCCTGCATTTCGCCGTCGATCATCAGGCCCGGCGCGCGCTGGCGCACCAGCTCGACGGCGCGGCGCACTTTGTCCGCCAGCGGATGGCGTGTGCTGCCGAAGTTGGAGAACGAGAGCATCGCAATCCGCGGCTCGACGTTGAAGCGGCGCGCCTTTTCGGCCGCCATGATGGCGATTTCGGCAAGCTGCTCGGCCGAAGGCTCGATGTTGACGGTGGCGTCGGCCAGGAAGTACAGTTCGCCCTTGGCGGTGATCAGCAGGTACACGCCCGCCACCTCACGCACCTCCGGCCGCACGTCGATCACCTGCAAGGCGGGACGGATGGTATCCGGATAGTGGGTGGTCAAGCCGCCGATCAAGCCGTCGGCGTCGCCCAGCCGCACCATCATGCTGCCGAAGGTGACCGGGTTGAGGATGGTCTGGGCGGCTTCGGTGCGCGTGATGCCCTTGCGCTGCCGCAACTGGTAAAACTCTTCGAGGTACTCTTCCAGACGCGGGAAAGTGGCCGGTTCGACCACCTGCGCGCCGGTCAGGTTGAGGTGCAGCTCATGCGTCAGGTCGTGGATCTTCTGTGGATTGCCGAGCAGGATCGGCAGGGCGATTTTCTCGTCGAGCAGGATCTGGCAGGCGCGCAGGATCTTGGCCTGCTCGCCCTCGGCGAACACGATCCGCTTGGGCTGCTTGCGGGCCTTGTGGATCATGGCGCGCATCACTTCGTTGGCGCGGCCGAGGCGGCGCTCCAGTTCCTCGCGATATTGGTCGAGATTGACCGGCCGCCGCGCCACACCGGTTTCCATGGCCGCTTGCGCCACCGCCGAGGCCTCCCAGATCAGCACGCGCGGATCGAACGGCTTCGGAATGATGTATTCGCGCCCGAATTCCATCCGCTCCACGCCGTAGGCGCGCAGCACCGAATCGGGCACGTCCTGTTTGGCCAGCCAGGCCAGGGCGAGAGTGGCGGCGCGCTTCATCTCGTCGTTGATGGTGGTGGCGCGCACGTCCAGGGCGCCACGGAAAATGAAGGGGAAGCCCAGCACGTTGTTGATCTGGTTGGGAAAATCGGAGCGGCCGGTGGCCACGATGGCGTCCGGCCGCGCCGCCAGCGCCACGTCGTAGGCGATTTCCGGATCCGGGTTGGCGAGGGCGAAGATGACCGGGTTGGGCGCCATCGGCATCACCATGTCCGGCGTCACCGCGCCGCCGCTCGATAGCCCGAAGAACACGTCCGCGCCTGCCAGCGCTTCGGCCAGTGTGCGGGCTTCGGTCTTCGCGGCGTAGCGGGCCTTGTAGACGTTCATGTGCTCGGTGCGGCCTTCGTAGATCACACCCTTGGTGTCGCACATCAAAATGTTTTCGCGGCGCACGCCCAGGTTGCAGTAATGCGCGGCGCAGGAAATGGCGCTGGCGCCGGCGCCGTTGAACACCACCTTGATTTCTTCGATCTTCTTGCCGACGATCTCGAGCGCGTTCAGCAGACCGGCGGCCGAGATGATGGCGGTGCCGTGCTGATCGTCGTGGAAGACCGGGATGTTCATGGTCTTCCGCAGCTCTTCCTCGATCAGGAAGCACTCCGGCGCCTTGATGTCCTCCAGGTTGATGCCGCCGAAGGTCGGCTCCAGCACCTGGCAGGTGCGAATGATCTCGCGCGGGTCTTCGGTCGCGAGCTCAATGTCGAACACGTCGATATCGGCGAAGCGCTTGAACAGCACCGCCTTGCCTTCCATCACCGGCTTGCCGGCCAGAGCGCCGATATTGCCCAGACCGAGCACGGCCGTGCCATTGCTGACCACCCCCACCAGGTTGCCCTTGCCCGTGTAAGTGTAAGCCAGGGCCGGGTCGCGCTCGATTTCGAGACACGGGACGGCAACTCCGGGCGAATAGGCCAGGCTCAGATCCCGCTGCGTCCGGCAAGGTTTGGTGGGAGTTACCGCCAGTTTGCCGGCAGGGGATTTCGAGTGGTATTCGAGAGCGTCTTCAGGACGGATTGTCATAGATCATGGCCTTTCCAGCACGGTAGGACAGACCATCGTTTTTTGTGGTCTGTCATGGCTCGCTACAGCACGAGAACTCGACAGACGACAAAAACCGATCGTCTGTCCTACCTTGTCCTCGTCCACATCTCTTCCAATTGCAGCAGGCTCAGTTGTTCGGCGCGCAGGGCAGCTTCCGGCCAGCTTTCAACTACACCCTTACCATACAGCACGGCGAGATTGTTGCGGATGGTTTTGCGCTTGTGGCGGAAACACTGGGCGACGAATTGGAGGAAGGCTTCCGGGTCGGGCATGGCGGGTGCGCAGGGCGAGAACTGGACCACCGCGGAATCCACTTTGGGCGGCGGGCGAAAGGCGGAGGGCGGGACTTCGCACAACAGCTTGGCAGTGGCGAACAAGGCGGTGGCCACCGTCAGGTAGCCGTAGTCGCGCGAGCCCGGCTGGGCCACCAGGCGGCGTGCGACTTCCTTTTGCAGCAGAAACACGGCGCGCGGCGGGCGCAGGCGGAGCGCGCGTTCCAGGATGGGCGAGGCGATGTAGTAAGGCAGGTTGCCGGCGATGGGCACAGGTCCCCACTGCGCCAGGTCGACCGCCAGGACATCGGCTTCGATCACTTCCAGGCGAGCGTCCCCGGCGAACCGTTGCCGCAAATACTCGGCGAGGTCATGATCGATTTCGATGGCGATGACGCGCGCGGAGCGCTCGAGCAACTTGGCCGTAAGCGCGCCGCGGCCGGGGCCGATTTCAATGACTAGAGGTTGAGGATCGGGACACGCAGCCCTGGCGATGCGCTCCACGACGGAGCCCTTGATCAGGAAATGTTGTCCCAGCCGTTGCCGCGCCACGCCAGGCGGTCAGCTCCGGGCCTCGCCCTGGACCGAATGCAGCGACACCAGAATCTTGCTGTCGGTCGGAACGCCGAAATAGGTGCCAGGATCGAAAACGGACAACACGATGATACTCTTGACATCGGGCGTCATTTCGCCGCGCAACACTTTCCAATCGCTCACATGACCGTAGCGGTCTACGCTCAGTTCCACCAGCGTGCTGTCGGTCGAAGAGGGAATCGAGCTCACCATCTCCGGGCGGTAAACTTCACCGGATGCGCCGACCACCCTGCCCTCCGGCAGGGTGACCAGCGAGATGACCGAAGCGTCGGACTCCAGGTTGCGGTTGAAGTTCAGACCGGGCGCCAGAATGCTGAACAGAAGGATGGCGGAAAGCAGGCCGCCGCCGAAGGGCAGTGCCACCGGCCGCATCATATTGTCCATGAAGAGCCAGGCGTTGTCCGCCATGTGCCGCAGCCGCGCGGAAAGGCTGGCCCGCACCAGTTGCCGCAAGCGCTCGTGGGAGGCGAGCACGCGCAGCCGCTGGGTCACCAGCGGTGGTACCGCCAGCTCGTCCATGGACCGCATTGCCAACCGCTGTTTTTCGAACACCTGGTACTCATCGTGACACCGGACGCAGGATCCCAGGTGCGCCAGCGTCTCGCGGCGTTCCTGGTCCTCCAGCCCGTCGTCAACGAGTGAAGAGATTCTTGCTCGGGCGTATTCGCAGCTCATACCTTTACTCTGCCGTCTTCGGCACCAGTCGCAGGACCGGCCTCTCACCGAGGCTGCCCGCGAGTTCCAGCCGCAGGGCTTCCCTGCCCCGCAGTATTCGTGACTTCACGGTTCCGAGGGAGACATCCAGCACCTCGGCGATTTCTTCGTAGCTGAGGTCCGCGATATCCCTCAGTACAACGGCCTCCTTAAAATGCGGATTCAAGCGCAGCAGGGCGGCTTCGATGATGCGATGCTGCTCCTGGCTGCAGGCCTCCTCAAACGGGGATCGGCCATGGTCCGCCACCGTCTCCTGCCAACAGCGGTTGGTGTCCTCGGCCGGGCCGTCCAACTCCGTCTCACGGCGGCGATGGCGGAAGAACCAGCGGCGCGCGTTGTGCGCCTCATTGACCGTAATGCGGTAGAGCCAGGTTTTGAGGCTGCTCTGGCCGCGGAAATGACCGATCGAGCGGAAGACCTTGAGAAACACTTCCTGCACCACATCGGCGGCTTCGGCCGGATCGTTCAGCAGGCGGGTGGCCAGCGTGTAGACCGGCTGCTGGAAGCGCTCGATCAGCTCTTCGTAAGCCCGCTCATCGCCCTGGCGCAGGTTTTCGGCCAGGCACAGATCCTCGCTGGCCGTCGCTTGCGCGGCGGGGCGTTCGGTGAGATCCAGGATCGCTGTGGCCACCGGGCAGCCTCTCATTCTCGGGCTCACTCCCTGATTTCACGCTATCAGGAAAGTCCGGGCGCTGTAAAGATAGACACCGCCATTTAAAAGAAAGTTCCGGGAGCGGAAACGGGGCAGGAGGTGGCCATGGGTACTAGGGGGAGGACCGGGTAACATGGGCGGCGTCACTGATGCGAAAACTCCGCATCAACCGGCCAGCGCAGCGGATTGTCCTCGATGTAGTCCCGTATCTGATCCAACTCCTCCGGCGTGCGTACGACCCGCTCCCAGTAGCTGCGTTGCCAGACCGGACCCAACCGTCTGCTGACCGCCGACTTGAACGATCCCACCACCACATGTAGGGGCCGGGCATGCCCGGCCCGCGCGGGTTCGCCGGCCCGCGCGGGTTCGCCGGCCCGCGCGGGCTGCCCGGTGTGTTCGGCCTCCCCGAACAACAGCACGCCGTGAATATGGTTTGGCATGACCACAAAGGCATCGAGCTCCACATGCGGAAAATGACGCGGGATCTCATCCCAACAGCGTATTGCCGCCTGGCCGGCGGCGTTACGCTGCATTTCCCCGTCCAGGATCCTACCGAAGAGGCAGGCGTGTCCGCGCGTGCAGATAGTCACGAAGTAGGCGCCGGCCTTCGCATAATCGTATTCCTGAAGCCGCAAGCGCCGCCGCCGCGGCTGTTCCGGCTTCAGATCCGTGGACAGACGTATGGGCACACTTGGTGGGTTCCTTCAACGGTCCGCTTTTCTCACGGATTTCCACGAGGCTGCTTGCCTCCCGCCGGGCGTCACAGCGCGGGCCGGGCGTGCCCGGCCCCTACAGGCGGGTGCATTCGATTCATCCCGCCCACAACACGATCCGTAGGAACCGGCACCGGCAATCGCCGGCGTTACGGCAGTTGCCACGAATCAGGCCAGTACTAACGGCGTTTTCGGCGTGCGCAGCTCGATCGGCACTATGTCCCGCTTGTCCTCTCCGGTGTACACCTGGCGCGGGCGGGCGATCTTGCGCTCCGGATCCTCCATCATCTCCTGCCATTGGGCCAGCCAGCCCACCGTGCGCGGGATGCCGAACAGCACCGTGAACTGGTCGGGAGTGAAGCCCATGGCCTCGTAGATGATGCCGGAGTAGAAGTCGACGTTGGGATACAGCTTGCGGCCGATGAAGTAGTCGTCGGAGAGCGCGATGCGCTCCAGCTCGATGGCGGTGTCGATCTTCGGATTGCGGCCGGTCACTTCAAACACTTCCTCGGCTACCCGCTTGATGATGCGGGCGCGTGGATCGTAGTTCTTGTACACGCGATGGCCGAAGCCCATCAGCTTGCGGTGGCCGGTTTTCACCTGCTGGATGAAATCGGGGATGCGATCCTTGGTGCCGATTTCGGCCAGCATGCGCAGCACCTCTTCGTTGGCGCCCCCATGCAGGGGGCCGGAAAGGGCGGCGATGGCCGCCGCGGTGGTGGAGTACGGGTCGGCGTTGGAGCTGCCCACCGCGCGCATGGTGCTGGTGCTGCAATTCTGTTCGTGATCGGCGTGGAGGATGAACAGCACGTCCAGCGCGTGGGCCAGCACCGGATTAGCCACGTATTTCGGCTCTAGCCGCCTCCACAGCATATTCATGTAGTTCTTGGTGTAGCCCAGATCCGGATCGGGCGCCACGTAGGGAAGGCCCAGGCGATGCCGGTAGGCGTAAGCGGCCAGGGTCGGCATCTTGCCAATCAACCGCACGATCTGCTTCCGCCGGATCTTGGGGTCATGCACGTTGCGCGATTCCGGATGGAAGGTGGCCAGCGCCGCCACGGTGCTGATCAGAATGCCCATCGGGTGTGCGTCGTAATTGAACCCCTCCATGAACTTCTTGACGTTCTCATGGGTCAGCGAGTGAGCCATGATTTCCTCGCTCCAGCACTCCAGCTCCCTGGCGTTCGGCAGCTCGCCATACAAGAGGAGGTAAGCGACTTCAAGGAAAGTGCAGTGCTCGGCGAGCTGTTCGATGGGGTAGCCGCGGTAGCGCAGGATGCCGCGCTCGCCGTCCAGGTAGGTCACGGCGCTGTGGCACGCGGCTGTGTTCATGTAGGCGGGGTCATAGGTCATCAGGCCGAAATCGTCGGGGCCTGTCTTGATCTGGCGGAGGTCCATGGCGCGAATCGTGCCACGGTAGATCGGCAGCGTGTAGGTCTGATTCGTCCGGTTATCGACAATCGTGATGGTCTCGTTGGCCATGGGTTCAGCCTCCTTGCGGGCATATGCAGCAGTTTGGGGCATGCAAACGGCATTCCACGGCAAACTGTCCAAAATCTCTTCAATTTGAGTATAGTTGAGGCGAGTGGCGGCGAAGATGCGGGGGTTTTCGCCCAGGGCGTTGGGTGTGGTCATCCAGCCTCGGGTGTTGCGCCGCACAGCGTGACATTTTGGACACGGCCGCGTCGAAAGCCAATAGGAGACAGAACGGGAGTTAGCAGCGCGGCAACAGCCGGTTTATGCAGGACGCAGCCGGAACGGCCGGGGCCCGGGTGAATTCCGAGGTGGATTCGCTGGTTCGGGCAGCGCAGCGCGGGGACCAGGACGCCTTCGAGCAACTGGTTCGCGCCTACGACCAGAGTGTGCTTCGGCTCGCCATGAACCTGTTGCGCTCGCCGGAAGACGCGCGCGACGTGTACCAGGAAGCGTTCCTGCGGGTATACCGGAACCTGCACTCGTTTCGCTTCGATTGCAGCTTCCACACCTGGCTGTACCGCATCGTGACGAACATCTGCCTGGACCAGTTGCGCAAGCGAAAGGTGCGGAAAGAGGAACCGGCGGTGGTGGAGACCTCCGAAGGCGCGATTGACCGGACCGAGGCGTTCGAGGAAGAATCGGCGGCGGCGAATCCGGAGCGCGTGACGTGGAACCGGCAGTTAGGGCAACGGATCGACCGCGCGCTGGAAGAATTGACGCCGCGCGAGCGGATGGTTTTTGAGCTGCGCCATTACCAGGGTTTGCGGTTGCGCAACATCGGCGAGATTCTGGGCACCAGCGAGGAAGCGGCGAAAAACTGCTTCTTCCGCGCCACGCAGAAGATGCGCACGCTATTGGGAGACTTAGTATGACTTGCGATGCGGTGCGGAAACTGATTCCGCTGTATTACTACGGCGAACTGACGCCGGAGGAAGAAGATCAGGCCGAGGCGCACGTCCACGAATGCGCCGCCTGCGCGCGCCAGATGGAGGCGGCGCGGACGCTCGCGGCGGCGCTGGACCGGCGCCGGATGGAAGCGCCGGCCCCTTTGCTGGCCGATTGCCGGGCGGACCTCGCGGCGGCGGTGCGCGGCGCGGCCGCGGAACCGGCGTGGAGGCTGTGGCTGGAAGCGGCCGGCGCCACGCTGGCCGGCTTCACGCGCTGGCGCCAGCCGCTGGCCGCGGCGGCGCTGATCGCGATTGGCTTCTTCGCCGCCAGGCTGGTTCCGGCGGGCTCGGGCTCAGGTGTCTCGACCGCGTCGCTGGTGCCCTCGGAGGGAGTGTTCGTCAATGTGCGCTCGGCGCAGCCGGACAGCTCCGGGCGGGTGAGGATCGCGTACGACGAAACCACACGGCGCGAAGTCTTCGGACCCATCGACAAGCCGGAGATTCAAAAGTTGCTGCTGGTGGCGGCGCGGGAAGAGGACGATCCCGGCGTGCGGGTGGAATCGGTCGGGCTGCTCAAGGAACGCGCCGGTTCCGACGAAGTGCGCGATGCGCTGATGAACGCCCTGCTGCACGATTCCAACCCGGGCGTGCGGCTCAAGGCGCTGGAAGGCTTGAAACCGCTGGCTGCGGCGCCGCCGGTGCGATTGGCGCTGTCCCAGGCGCTCCAGTTCGACGACAATGACGCGGTGCGTATGCAGGCGGTGGATTTGCTGACGTTGCGCCGCGACGAGGCCATGGTGGGCGTGCTGCAAAACCTGGTGCAGAAGGAAGACAACCGCTACGTGCGGCTGAAGTGCGAAAAGGCTCTCAAGGAAATGAATGCATCGATCGGCACTTTCTGAGCCGCGACGATTCCGATCGGAGCCGCGACCATAGGGAGCGGTTTCTACTCAAGAGAAATGAATTCAATACTGCAAATTCAAAACGGCAAAACAGAAATGGCCGCGGATGAACACAGATGAACACGGATAAGCAAAAGGCGTTTTTATCTGTGTTTATCCGTGTTCATCTGTGGCTCAAAACGGTTTTTGGAGGAGCCCCAACCGCAATGGCTTTGCTGGCGCTGCTGCCGCTGGGCGGAGCGTCTCAGGAGCCGCTGGAACGGGAACCGGGCGGCTGGGCGCTGACCTATCGGGGAAGCGTGCCCGCGGCGCGGACGCTGCGCATCAATGGGTCCGGGCCGGTGACTTTGGAAGGCGGGACTGCGCAGACGTTCCTATACACCGTGAGGCTGAGCGTGGCGGCGCGCTCCGAGGCCGAGGCGCGCAGCATGCTGGCGCGCGCGCCGCTCGAAGTGAAGCGCGGCGAAATCGTGATTCTGACGGCGCCGGGCGGTCCGGTGCGGGCGCGGATCGTGGTGAAAGCGCCGGCTCTCGGCATGGCCAGGATCGTCGACTCCGATGGCGCCGTGGATGCCACCGGAATCGAAGGCGAGCTGGACGTGGAATCGCGCATCGGCGAAGTGACGGTGGACCGCATTGGAGGCCCTTGCACGCTAACCACCGGCGGTGGCGATGTGCAGGTGGGCGAAGTGCGCGGGAAGCTGCGGTGCCTGACCGGCGGTGGCAGAATCACCTTGCGGACAGGGCGCGGCGAAGCGGTGCTCGAAACATACGGCGGCGATATTGTGGTGGGCGATGCGGCGGGCGGCGTGCGCGCGCAGACCGCGGCCGGCAACATCCGCGTCCATCAAGCGGGCGGCGCGGTGACCGCTATCACCGGCGGCGGCGAAGTGGTGATCGAGAAGGCCGGCGGCGCGGTGACGGTACGCAACCTGGCAGGGCCGGTCCAACTGGGCGCGGCGCAGGGCGGATTCGAGTGCCAGTCCGCTTCGGGCGGCATCCGTTTGACCGGCGTGACGGGGCCGATGCGGGTTTCCACTTCGCTCGGCAGCATTGTGGCCGACCTCGCCGGCGCGCATTTGGCCGATTCGTTTCTGGCCACCACCGGTGGTGACATTACGGTGCTCATCCCGTCTAACCTGGGTGTGACGATTCACGCGGACAACCGGATGGCGGACACGCTGCGGCGGATCGTCTCCGACTTTCCGGCCATTCCGGTGTCGCGCATGGGCAGCCGCGTGGTGGCGCAAGGCGCCGCCAACGGCGGTGGACCGCTGCTGCGCATTTCCGGCGCGGGCGGCACGATATTCATCAAACGGCGATAGAGACGATAGGCGAGAAGCGAGGCGCATATGACGACGAAATGGGTGTGGGCAGTTGCGTTGGTGGCGGCTGGCGCGGTAACGCCGGCTTCGTGGGCGCAGAATCCGGCGCCGCGGGGACACGGGGCCACCATGGTTGTGGGCAGCGGCAGCTATCTGGGCGTGGGCGTGCTGGATGTGGATACCGAGCGCGCTAAGGCGCTCAAGCTCAAGGAAGAGCGCGGCGTGGAAGTCAGCAGCGTGACCGAAGGCGGCCCGGCCGACAAAGCCGGCATCAAGCAAGGCGACGTGGTGCTCGAATACAACGGCCAGCCGGTGGAAGGCATCACGCAGTTTCAACGGCTGGTGCACGAGACGCCCAACGGGCGCGAGGTGAAGGTCGAAGTCTGGCGCAACGGCGCCTCACTCACCTTGACGGCGACGGTGGAGACGCGCAAAGGCTTTTCCCTGGAATCGCCCAACATGGACATAAACATATTCGGTAACCCGCCGACGTTTGACATGGGGTCCATGCCGACCGTGCATCCGTTCGATATGTCGAACTTCGTTACCGTCATGCCGTCGCGCCGCTTGGGAATCGATGGCGAAGGGCTCGGAGACGAGCCGCAGTTCGCCGAATTCCTGGGCGTGAAGGAGGGCGTCCTGGTGAAATCGGTGCTGAAGAATTCCGCCGCCGAGAAGGCCGGCATCAAGGCCGGCGACGTGATCACAAAAATCGGCGACACGCAGGTCTTCAACTCGCGCGACATCACGAGCACGCTGCGCGCCAACCACCAGAACCAGACCTTCACCGTCACCGTGGTGCGGAACAAGAAGGAAATGCAAATCACCGTGACGATCGAAGACCGCACCGGCCAAAATGCCATGAGCGCCGCGGCGCAGTGTTGAAGCGCAGGTGGTTGCTGGCTGTTGCACGCTGAGGGGCTCGTTCCGCGCGCGGCCATGGTTGCGAGCCCCGGGTCCTCACGGCGGCAGGAAGCCGAGCAAGCCATCGAGCGGGCCGTGCGGGTGCGCCTCGAAACCCAGGCAGCGTTGTTCGCCACAACACGGCTAAAAGCCGGCATGGCGCTTCTGGCGATGGAGCAGCCGGAGAAAGCTCTCGAACATTTCCGCGCCGCATACGAGGCAGACCCCAAGGGCAAGTACGGTGCGCGAGCGCTGCAACAGATGAAAGAGGACAGCGGCGATGGTCGGTGAGATCTCGCGCCAGGCATTTCCGGCAGGATCTGCCGGAAATTTATCCGAAACAAAGCACTTAAGCTCCGTTTTCCGGCAGATCCTGCCGGAAATGCCGCCTATCCCTGTTTCGCCTTCGCGGCCGGCAGGAAGCGGTTGATGAAGCTGGTGTCGAATTTGCCGGCTTGGAAATCGGGGTCCGCCAGGATGCGCTGTTGCAGCGGAATCGAGGTGTGAATGCCCTCGATGACGAACATGTCGAGCGCGCGGCGCATACGCGCGATCGCCTCGGCGCGGTCGTTGCCGTAAACGATCAGCTTGGCCACCAGCGAATCGTAATAGGGCGGAATTACGCAGTCGGTGTAAGCCCAGGTATCGACGCGCACGCCGATGCCGCCGGGAAGATGGAAGCCGGTGATGCGGCCGGGCGAGGGTGCGAACGTCTCGGGGTTCTCCGCGTTGATGCGGCATTCGATGGAATGGCCGCGCAGCGTAATCGGACCCGGCAGAATCTGCGGCAGCGTCTCGCCCTGCGCGATGCGGATCTGGCTTTTCACTATGTCCACATTGGTCACGAACTCGCTGACCGGGTGCTCCACCTGCACGCGGGCATTCACTTCGATGAAGTACAGCTTGCCGGTCTCGTCCATCAGGAACTCGACCGTGCCCGCGTTGGTATAGCCGGCCGCCTGAATCGCTTTGCGCAGCGCCGCCGAAATCTCCGCGCGCTGCGCGTCGGTGACCACCGGCGAGGGCGATTCCTCGATCAGCTTCTGGTGACGCCGTTGGATGCTGCACTCGCGTTCGCCCAGGATCTCGACGTTGCCCTGGTCGTCGGCCAGAATCTGAAACTCGATGTGGCGCGGGGCGGGGATGAACTTCTCGAGGTAGACGTCGGCGGAACTGAAGGCGGCACCTGCCTCGTGCTGCGCCTGGGCGAACAGTGCGGGCAAATCCTCGGGGTTGTTCACGACACGCATGCCGCGCCCGCCGCCGCCCGCCGAAGCCTTCAAAATTACCGGGTAGCCGATTTCTTCCGCCAGCAGCAGCGCCTCCTCCGGGCTGGCCAGCACGCCCGGCGAACCGGGCAGCACCGGAACGCCCATCTCGCGCATGAAAGCGCGCGCCTGCTCCTTGACGCCCATCAGCCGGATCACTCGGGGCGCCGGGCCGATGAAGCGGATGCCCGAGGTCTCGCACACTTCGGCAAACCCGGCGTTCTCGCTCAGAAACCCGTAACCTGGATGGATGGCGTCCACGTTGGTGACTTCCGCCGCGCTGATGATCGCCGACACGTCCAGGTAGCTGCGAGCGCTCTTGGCCGGGCCGATGCAGATGGCCTGGTCGGCGTAGCGCACGTGCGAGCTGTAGCGGTCGGCTTCCGAATACACGGCTACCGTGTGGATGCCCAGCTCCTTGCATGCCATGATGACCCGGACCGCAATTTCGCCGCGGTTGGCGATGAGTATTTTCTTAAACGGCACGGATGGCAAACAACGCCTCCCCGTACTCCACCGGCTGCCCGTTCATCACCAGCTTGCTTTCCAAGATGCCCGAGGTCTCGCATTCGATCTCGTTCATCAGCTTCATGGATTCGATGATGCAGAGCACCTTGCCCGGCTGCACCTTCTCGCCCAGGCGCACGAAAGGCGGCGAGCCCGGCGACGGACATTCATAAAAGGTGCCGACAATGGGCGATTTCACCAGCGTCAGGTTGGCGTCGACGGTTTTGTCGCGCTCCTGGGGCTCTGGCGGCGAGGCCGGAGCCGTGGGCGCGGGAGCCACCGCCGGAACCGGCGCCGCTGGCGCGTAGGCTGGCGGCGCCAGCACGATTTCCTGCGGGGCAAACGCCGCGCGGCGGATGCGCACACGGTTGTCGCCGCGCTGTACTTCCAGTTCGGCGATCCCGGTTTCCGACGCCAGCTTGATCAGCTCTCGTATTTCGTCTACAGTCATCTTTCGATAGCTTAGCATCCCGGCTGGTTGCCGGACGGATTGCTCAACGGTTGGCAGGCGGAAGCGCCTGCCCTACCTTACAACCGTGTTATCGTAGCAATCGCGCGCGGGGCTGGATCCGAGCGAGGACTTTAGAGCCACTGATGAACACAGATGAACACGGATAAAGCCGATTCTTGTCAATCTGTGTTTATCTGTGGCCCGTCGTGCTTCGGCGTTTCCCGGCAAGCTAAAGCATGCCCTACCAAAAGGTGAGAGTGTGGATGCCGATTTACGCGTTGACGATCCTGGTGAGCGCCTTTCTGCTGTTCCAGGTGGAACCCGTGATCGGCAAGATCATTCTGCCCTGGTTCGGCGGCTCGGCGGCGGTGTGGACGGCCTGCCTGCTGTTCTTCCAGGTGGCGCTATTGGCCGGTTACCTGTACGCGCACGCCCTGGTCCGCTATTTCAAGCCTCGCGCGCAGGCGGGGGTGCACCTGGGACTGCTCGCCATCAGCCTGCTCACGCTGGCGGTGTACCCCAGCGCCGGTCTGAAACCTTATAGTACGGGCGATCCGACGTGGAGTATCCTGCTGCTGCTGGGCCGCACCATCGGGCTGCCCTTCTTTCTGCTCTCGACCACCGGGCCGCTGGTGCAGGCGTGGTACGCGCGCCGCTTCGCGGGGTCGATGCCGTACTGGCTGTATGCGCTCTCCAACGCCGGTTCCATGTTCGCGCTGCTGAGCTATCCGTTTCTGATCGAGCCGGTGTTTACCACGCATGAACAGGCGCGCATGTGGTCGTGGGGATACCTGGCGTTCGCGGTGGTGTGCGGCGCGGCGGCGCTGGGCTCGCGGGCGGTGCGGGATCGGGCGCCGGAGGAAGCCGGAGCGGGGAAACCCAGCCGGCGCCAGTATGCGCTGTGGCTGGCGCTGCCGGCCTGCGCATCGGCGCTGCTGCTGGCGGTCACCAACCATGTGTCCCAGAATGTGGCTGCGGTGCCGTTCCTCTGGATACTGCCGCTCAGCCTGTATCTCCTGAGCTTCATTCTTTGCTTCGCCGGCCACGGCTGGTACCGGCGCAATCCTTATCTGCAGTTGCTGGCGGTGGCGCTGGGGTCGATGGCGTATGCGGCGGCCGCGGGAAACCTGCCCATCCTGCCGGTGCTGGTTCTGTTTTCATTCGGCCTGTTCACCTGCTCGATGGCGTGCCACGGCGAGCTGGCTGGGTTGAAGCCGGAGCCCCGGCTGCTGACGCACTTCTACCTGACGATTGCGGCCGGAGGGGCGCTGGGCGGTCTGGCGGTCGGCCTGGTGGCCCCGCATGTGTTCAACGGGTATTATGAGATGCCGCTGGCGCTGGTGGGCTGCGCGGCGTTGATTCTGGCGGTGCTGAAAACGGATCCGGTGCTGGACTGGTTCCGGCGCTGGACGCAGCCGGCACCCATCGCGACTTTGGCGCTGACGCTGGCGCTGGCCGTGTATGTCGCCATCGCATGGGAGCAGTCGATGAGCGGCGTCCGCTTACGGGTGCGCAATTTCTACGGCGAATTGACGGTGAAAGACAGCGATCCGCCGGCTTCGATCATGGCCGTGCGCACGCTGACGCACGGCACCATCACCCACGGCAACCAATTCCTGAACCTGGCCAAGCGCGATCTGCCCACCACCTACTACGGCCGCTCGACCGGCGTGGGACTGGCGATTCGCGACCGCGCCAACGGCCGGGCGGTGCGGGTCGGCGTGATCGGCCTCGGCACCGGCACGCTGGCGGCTTACGCGCGGCAGGGCGATTATTACCGCTACTACGAGATCAACCCTCTGGTCGTGCGGGTGGCGCGCAGCGAATTCACCTTTCTGGCGGACTGCCACGGCAAACTCGACATAGCAATGGGCGATGCGCGCCTGTCCCTGGAGCGCGAGCAGCCGGAGAATTTCGACGTGCTGGCGGTGGATGCGTTTTCGGGCGACGCCATTCCGGTGCACCTGCTCACGCGCGAGGCGATGGATCTTTACTTCCGCCATTTGCGCCCGGACGGCATCCTGGCGGTGCATATTTCCAATCGCCACCTGGACCTGCTGCCGGTGCTCGAGGCCGAGGCGCACGCGAGCGGACGGAGGGCGCGCGTGGTGGACACCGAGGATGACGACGAGGCGGGAGTGTTTGCGGCCACCTGGGTGCTTGTGGCCGCGCCGCCCGGCGATTTCGACAACGAGATTCGCGCCAACTCGAACCCCATTTCCCAGGCGCGGCGGGTGCGCTTGTGGACCGACGATTACAGCAACCTTTTCCAAATCCTGAAATAGACGTACAATAATAAGTGCCGCGTCCGTCCCTCCCCTAGAGTTCCGGATTTTGAGATTTGCAAGTAGTATGTTTCAGCACAATTTGTGCTACACACTTTCGATAAGGTTCGCAGGAGATATCATGGACGCCGTTTCTGCCGTACTCAAGAAGACCGCAATCGTTCTCTCCCTCGCCCTGCTG
>Ga0116102_1000113_pt1 | contig 47196 bp, 17 predicted proteins | sample June2015DPH_4_50_FD_89822 | JGI IMG/M metagenome (GOLD analysis project Ga0116102, IMG submission 89822) | Peatland microbial communities from SPRUCE experiment site at the Marcell Experimental Forest, Minnesota, USA - June2015DPH_4_40 | ecosystem: Environmental > Terrestrial > Soil > Wetlands >... | reverse complement strand
GAACGCTACCAGCAGCGCTACCCAGGATGTCCTCAACAAACAAGTGCAGGCGTTCAATCGTGACCTCAGAGCGACGATTGAAAAGCGCTTTCATGATCTCCCGAATGACGTTTTGCTATCGCCGGCCATTCAGAACCTCAAGAAAAGTTTGATGGAGTACGTCGATCAAAGATTGCCCAGGACACCTCCGAACAATCCACCCGCTCCGCAGTCTACGACGCCGACCAGCGGCCAGCCAAGCCCGGCCCCGAACCAGCCCTGACATCAAGAGGGCTCGCCCACGGGAAGGGGCGGTTGTGCTTTCCTGCTAATGTTCTCAGCACTGCATGTTAAGATTTTAATCAGTGTTTTATTCTATTGAAAAGAAAACGAGTTACCAACAATTCGTCGCCCCTGCACGCTTCGCGTGTTGCAATTTTCAGTAGGCAAATCGAGGTTCGGGCCTATTGTCCATCTCGCCACTTCCTCATGGTGTCCGCTATCTGCTTGAAAACACGTTGAATACGTTAACCCTTGCAGTTCTATTTTGAACGAGTTTATGGTCCCCTAGCTGCAACTGTATGGGTGGAAATCTAAGCCTTCGCACCCCACGCAGAAGAGTGCGGAAAGATGAGGTATCACATGGTTGTAGCACTTGTCCTCGGCACGTTCGTTTGCTTCGTCATCGTTGATTATTTCTTGCAGACTCGGCGGCCGCAAACTGCGAAAGCGGTGGTGGCGCCAGCGGAGCCTGAGGGAGTGTCGTTTCCCATGAACATTGTGGGCGGCTTCAAGCTGCCCGCCGGCCTCTCGTATCACTCTGGCCATGCATGGGCTGCAAAGGAGTCCCGAAACGTCGTGCGCATCGGGCTGGATGACTTTGCGGTTCGCTTGTTGGGCAAGGTTGACCAACTCGATCTGCCGGCTCGGGGTCGGTGGCTGCGCCAAGGCGAGAAGGGTTGGACGCTGGCGCGCGGCGGTCACCGCTTCGAAATGTTGTCGCCCATCGAGGGCGAGGTCGTCGATGTAAACCCGGAGGTCTTGAAAGATCCCTCGGTCATTCACAAGGATCCTTACGGCCTCGGTTGGCTTGTTGCGGTCAACTCTCCTGCCGCTGATTCGAACCTGAAGAACCTCCTGCGGGGCAGGCTAGCCCAGCGCTGGATGGAAGAATCCGTCGCGACGCTCCATACCCACTTCAGCCCCTCGACGGGAGTTCATTTGCAGGACGGTGGCCACGCTGTTTCGGACGTCCTGAGCGCGCTCCCCGAGGACCGCTGGGAAGGGGTAGTCCGCGAACTGTTTCTGGCCTAGGCCGAGCGCCTTGGTGTGTCAACACCGGCGCGGGGAGGGCCGGGACACGCGGGTCTTTATTCCGAGGAGGACAAGTCATGGTCGCGCTCTTTGTAGCCTCGATGTTTATAGGTTTTGTGCTGGTGGATCTCGTTGTGCAAGCTCTACAGGCCCGGCAGGCAGCGGTCTCTACCGTTGCGGACCTTCCTTGGAATGTTCCCAAGGGCTTCTACCTGTCTGAAGGACACACTTGGTTTCACCCCGATTCCTCAGTGGGTTTGAGGGTGGGTGCGGATGCGCTGGTGGCGCGTGCCCTGGGTGCTGTGGAAAAGGTTGTGTTGCCGAAATTGGGCGAGCAGGTGAAGGCAGGTCAACCTCTATTTCAACTGCAATACCATGGCTGCGACCTGAAGATCCCAAGCTCGATCACCGGCCATGTGGCTGCGCTTAATCCAGGTCTCGGGAAGCGTCCGGAACTTGTTGCCCAAGACCCTTATGGTTCCGGTTGGGTTTGCGCTATCACCCCCACTCAATCGGATGGCGGTTCTGGCGCCATGCGCTCGGGTGAGAAGGCGGCCGCCTGGCTCGAGCAGGAGTTCCATCGTTTGCGAGAATTTCTCTCCCTGCAATTCTCTCCTGACCCAGCCCTGAGCGTGAGTTACCCGGACGGCGGTCTGCCTGCGGTGGGCTCCTTGACCCACCTCGGGAGCGGCGGTTGGCGCGCCTTCGAGGCGGAATTCTTGCGCCCCCAGCGAGCCCAGCGCACTCCGTGAAGGCCTAGCCAAACGGATTTGAAATTCTCCGCCCTCCTGAGGCAGTCGGGGGTCGAGAGTCGAAGGTCGAAAAGGGCGATACCGCAAAAATGTGTGCGATAACCTGCACAGAGTTTGGCGGTGAGAATCTGAGAATCTATAGTCGAGACAATCTTCAGGAAACCTCATCTTATTCAGGCAGGCTCAGAAACTCGGGACACTACTCGACATCATGTCGCACCCTGAGCCCCGCATCTCCTTAACCTATAATCCAGACAACAGGCCAAGTTGGGTGATTTCACCACAGTGGGAATAAGAGGCTAGGGAAGCCCAGGAAATAGAGACAAAACGTCTGGTTTTAGGCTCCGCCCTGCTGAATTTCTCGGCATCCCGCGTGCATAGAAATGCAGCGAGGCGTGCTGGTTGCGGCAGACTTCTTGTCGTTGCGCGCTCGTGCCCCGGATGTTGAAAAAATGAGCAAAGCGATTCTCATCGATACGACTCGCTGCATTGACTGCCAGCGTTGTGTGGCCGCGTGCAAGCTTGTGAATGGTTTGCTAAGAGCCAGCCGTAGCGACTTCATGACGACCGATTCATTGCGACCTCTCGGCCCTGACACCGACCTTGCGATGGACGAGACCGGTGATGAAGAGCTGTCCGCCAACGCACTTAACGTGGTGCAAACTCGCGGAGCCGTGTACGTCCGTCGCTTCTGTATGCACTGTCAGGATCCTACCTGTGTTTCCGTTTGCCCTGTCGGGGCATTCAGGAAAACCCCGGCGGGGCCTGTTGTGTACGCGGAAGAGCGTTGCATGGGTTGCCGGTACTGCATGATGGCTTGCCCATTTGGAGTCCCGCGCTACGAGTGGAACAAGGTCTGGGCGCCCAGAGTCAAGAAGTGCCACATGTGTGCTCCACGCCAGGCCAAAGGGCTCAAGCCCGCTTGCACGGAAGTGTGTCCGGTGCAGGCCGGGGTTTTTGGGGAACGGGAAGACCTGTTGCGGGAGGCCGAAAACCGGCTAAGACAGGAGCCTACAAAATACCTTCAAAATATCTACGGCAAGCAGGAAGTGGGCGGCACTTCCGTATTGTACCTCTCTGCTGTTCCCTTTGAAGCGCTTGGACTGCCCACCAACCTGCCGCACGATGCGCTGCCCATGTACACCTATCGCGTGCTCTCGGAAATACCCACCCTGGTCACGCTGGGCGGAGCCTTGTTAGGCGGAATCTGGTGGATCACCAAGCGGCGGGAGCAAGTGGCGGACGCGGGAAAGGAAGAGGGGAAGCGCAGATAGGAAGACGTCCGTGGTTCATTGTCCGTTGTGCGCGAGGCGGCGCTATTTGGGACCGGCAATGGACCACGGATTACAACCACGGAGATCATCCATGAGCTTTGAGAAATTACCCAAATTCACCTTCTGGCGAGCGGTGCTCTTGGTGATCCTTGCCGCAGGTTTCTATTCAACGCTGCTTCGTTTCACGAAAGGCTTGGGGGCTGCTACCCATCTGACCGACCGCTTCCCCTGGGGCTTGTGGATTAGCTTTGACGTGATCTGTGGAGTGGGGCTGGCGGCGGGTGGGTTCACCCTGGCGGCCATCGTTTATGTGTTCCATCTCCGGCGCTTCCATCCCATCCTGCGTCCCTCGATTCTGACGGCCTTCCTGGGCTACGCGCTGGTGGCGGTGGCGCTGCTCTATGACCTCGGCAAGCCCTATAACATCTGGCACCCACTGGTCATGTGGAACCCTCACTCCGTAATGTTCGAGGTGGCTTGGTGCGTGATGCTCTACCTGACGGTGCTGGCCCTGGAGTTCTCCCCTGCCGTCTTCGAGCGTTTTGGAATGCAGAAGCCACTCAAACTGCTCAAGGCCATCACCATGCCGCTGGTCATTGTGGGAGTGCTGCTCTCCACGCTGCACCAATCGTCCCTGGGAAGTCTGTTCCTGATCGTGCCTTCAAAGCTGCACCCCTACTGGTACTCACCGTTGCTGCCGCTGTTTTTCTTCATTTCGGCGGTGGCGACAGGGATGGCGATAGTGATTTTCGAATCGAACCTGAGCGCGCGGGCGTTTGGCCGGGAAATTGAGATGCCCCTCCTGGCAGCACTGGGGAGAGCGATGGCGGGGGTTCTGATAGTGTATGGAATCCTGCGCTTGCAGGACTTGTGGAAGAGAGGCGCGCTGGTCCACTTGCGCGAACCTTCTACGGAGACCTTTCTGTTCGTGCTTGAAATTGTGCTGGGACTCCTGATCCCCTTGTCCCTGTTGCTCATCCGCCGGGTGCGTGAGGACCGGGAGGGGCTCTTTGCGGCCGCCGTGCTGGTGATCACAGGTTTTCTGCTCAATCGCCTGAACGTCTCGATTACCGGTCTCGAGTACTCCGCCCACGCGCATTACTTTCCCAAATGGACGGAGGTTGCAGTAACGCTCTCAATGGTGGGCACCATGTTTCTCTGCTTCGCCCTGGCGGTGCGCTACCTCAATGTGTTTGAGGCCGAGCCGTCCGGGGAAATGCGCGGTGTTGAAGCCTGAGTGTCAACCAAAGATGCCCTATGCGTCGGTTCACTTACAGCCTGGCGACGAAATTGACGGCCTGCGTGGTCGGCAGCATGGCCCTCTTATTAGGGCTGTACGGGTATTGGAGCCTGCGGCTTTGGCGCCAATCTCAGCACGAGATGGTTTTTCAGAGCGCCGACCGAAACAGCGATATCATCTGGCGCAGCATCCGTTATTCGATGCTGCGCAACCAGCGCGAAGAAGTCTTCCACATCATCAACACCATCGGGCACGAAGCGGGCATCAGCCGCATTCGCATCTTCAATCAGGAAGGCCAAATCACTTTTTCCACTGAGCCGCAGGAGGTTGGGCAGTTCGTCGATAAGAAGGCGGAGGCCTGCTACGCCTGCCATGCTCAGGCGCAACCCCTCAAGCGCCTGAATCGCCCCGACCGCCTGCGCATTTACACGGCCGCGGACGGCACACGCATTCTGGGGCTGATCCGGCCCATCGAGAACGAGCCCGACTGCTCGAACGCCGCCTGCCACGCCCACGCCGTGGGCAACCAGGTACTCGGCGTATTGGACACCAACCTCTCCTTGGTCGCCGCGGATCAAGTCGTGGCCCGCAGCCAACGTCAGATTGTGGTCTTTACCATTGCTTCCATCATCATCCTCAGCTTGATTTCAGCGGGACTAATCCGGGTGACCGTGCACAAGCCCGTGCACCAACTCACCGAGGGCACCCGACATGTGGCTGAGGGCGAGTTGGACTATTCCTTGCCGGTGGGCAGTGGCGATGAGCTGGGCAGCTTGGCGGCTTCTTTCAATCGCATGACGGAGCAACTGAAGAGAGCGCAAGAGGAAAACCAGGAGTGGACCCGCACGCTGGAAGCGCGAGTCCATGACAAGACGGGAGAGCTCGAGCGTGCTTATCACCGCCTGGTGCAGTCCGAGAAGATGGCTTCGCTGGGAAAGCTCGCGGCGGTTGTCGCCCACGAGATCAATAACCCCCTGGCGGGCATTCTCACTTACAGCAAGCTGATTTCCCGTCTGGTGGACAAAGGTCTGGAGAACGAGGAGCGCCACAAGGAAGTGAAGAATGACCTGGCGGAGATTGAAGGGGAAAGCCGGCGTTGTGGAACCATCGTCAAGAACCTGCTGACGTTCGCCCGGCAGGCGCCGCTCAACCCGCAAAAGAACGATTTGGCCGGCGTCGTGGAACGCTGCCTGCTTTTGGTGGGGCACCAATGCGATCTACAACAGGTGGATGTGGAAAGTCATTTGGACCCCAAGATGCCTTCCATCTACTGTGACGCGGGCCAGATTCAGCAGGTTCTTCTGGCCTTGCTGATGAACGCCGTCGAGGCCATGCCGCACGGCGGGCGGTTGAGGGTGGAAACCGCTTACCATGCAGAGCATCGCGAGGCGCGCATCATGGTCAGCGATGACGGCATGGGAATTCCTGAAGACGTCCTGCCGCATATCTTTGAACCTTTCTTCACCACCAAGGCGGAGGGCAAAGGCGTTGGTTTAGGATTGGCCATCGCTCTCGGGATTGTCCAGCAACATGGAGGGAACATCGAGGTGTCTTCCCCACAGCAGAAGGGAACTGCTTTCACGGTAACTCTGCCGGAGGAGCCGAAACTGTAGCCGACGTCTGCCGGGGGAACAGTGACGAGTGATCCCGCAGAGCGGGAACGAGTGAGGAGCGGGAAGACAGAAGTCAGAAGTCAGAAGGTAGGCAATAAGCAGTCGGCAGTCGGAGGATTTTCCCCACCTGCCACCTACGACCTACCACCTACCACATCGGGAGTTGCGCATGGATTACAAAGCCAGCCTTTTGATCGTGGATGATGAAAACGTCGTCCGTGACTCGCTCGGCAAATGGTTCGAAGAAGAGGGCTACCTCGTTGAAACCGCCACCAGCGCCCGCGAGGCGCTGCTGAAGTTGCCCAGCCAGCGTTGGGATTTGGCCCTGGTGGATATCAAGATGCCCGGCATGGATGGTCTCGAGTTGCACCGCAAAATTCGCGAGGTCGATCCGGAGATTATTGTCATCATCATGACCGGCTACGCTTCGGTTGAGACTGCCGTCCAGGCGCTGAAAGACGGGGCGTACGACTACATCACCAAGCCTTTCGATCCCGATGATCTGGCTCATTTGGTTCGTAAGGCCCTCGAACACCGCAAAATCAAAGAGGAAAATGTGCGGCTGCGGGAAACCCTGGAGGAGGTTCAAGCGGTGGAATTGGTGGGGCAGAGCAAGCCGATGCAAAGGGTTATAGAACTCATCCGCACCGTTGCTCCCATGGATACCACCGTCCTGATCCGCGGGGAAAGCGGCACGGGCAAGGAATTGGTGGCGCGCGCCATTCACCACCTGAGCCCGCGCCGATTCATGCCCATGGTTACCATTCATTGTGGCGCCTTGACAGAGACCCTGCTCGAAAGCGAGCTTTTCGGGCACGAGAGGGGCGCCTTCACGGGCGCCCAGTATCGGAAGAAAGGCAAATTCGAAGTCGCCGAGGGTGGCACGGTCTTCCTGGATGAAATCTCTGATATCAGCCTGAAGACCCAGACGGATCTGCTGCGCGTTCTGCAAGAGAAGGAGATAACGCGCGTGGGTGGCAACCAGGCGCTCAAGGTTGACTTTCGTGCCGTCGCCGCAACCAACAAGGATTTGTCTGCCCTCGTGAAGGAAGGGACCTTCCGGCCCGACCTCTACTACCGCCTGAACGTTTTTGGGATTGAACTGCCTCCCTTGCGAGACCGCCGTGAAGACATCCCGCTTTTGGTGGACCATTTCATCAAGAAGTATGCGCGGGCCATGAACAAGCGGTTCGCTTCCATCAGCCGGGCGGCTCTGGACATCTTGATGAATTACAGTTGGCCCGGCAATGTGCGCGAGCTCGAGAATGCCATCGAGCGGGCTATGGTAATCGGTCGCGAGCCGGAAATTCAGGCTTCCGATTTCCCCTTGCAGATTGGCTCGACCCAGCGACCCGAGGTCGGCCTTTCGCTCGACGATGTGGAGCGCGGGCATATTCTTCGAGTTCTGGAGTCCTGCGATTGGAACCAGACTCGCGCGGCAAAAATCCTCGAGATTGACCGCGTCACCCTCTACAACAAGATCAAGAAATACGGCTTTCGGAAAGGTATGCCTGCCGCGTCATGAGAATCATCTCGCTGGTTCCCGTCGGGCGAGTCGAGCGGGGCCACCTCGAATCGCTTGCGGAAGGGCTGGCAGCGCGCTTGCGCGTAGCATGCTGGATTCGGCCGGATGGACTGGATGGCGAGTTTGCTTACAATCCTGTGCGCGGGCAATACCACTCCACGGAAATTCTTAAGAGGCTTTTGCAGGACCCGCCTGCGGATAGCTGGCGAATCCTGGGAGTGACCGACGCAGACCTTTACATCCCTATTCTGACCTTCGTTTTTGGCGAAGCCCAATTGGGCGACACCGGCGCCCTGGTTTCCTCCCACCGCCTGCGCCCGGAGTTCTATGGCATGCCCAAGGACCCTGGGCTACTCCAAGGGCGCCTTTTGAAGGAGGCCCTCCACGAATTGGGCCACACTTTTGGGCTTCGCCATTGCCCGGATTACCTTTGCGTGATGAGCGCCTCGCATGCCGTGGAGAGAATCGATTTGAAGCAGGCGGGTTTCTGCATAGCCTGCGCGGGCGCGGCAGGGCTTGAGTAGGGGTAGGGCTTGCCCTACCCTCGTCAATGACCGCACAACGGTCGGGGGACGGCGAGCCGTCCCCCCTGCAAGTCGTAGGGGTAGGGCTTGCCCTACCCTCGTCTACGACCGCACAACGGTCAGGGGACGGCAAGCCGTCCCCCCTGCAAGTCGTAGGGGTAGGGCTTGCCCTACCCCCGTCAATGACCGCACAACGGTCAGGGGACGGCAAGCCGTCCCCCTACAAAACGCTGCAGGGAGGAGTAGAATCATCTTTTGAGGTGTAACTGGAGGACTAAGCAATTGGCAGGCTTTAGCCAGTTTTTTACAAGCGAGCAGAGCCGCATCGAAGGCTTGGCGGCGATCTCGGAGCCCATGCAAGAGCCGGAGGAAGTCTTTCGGACTGCCGATAGGGGAAGGGGCCTCGTTGCCGAAGATGCAGCCTCTCTGTTTGCGGCAGCGCGCGATCGAAACCGTCGAATTGAAATCCAGGCAGCAGCGAACCGGGTGCGCGCGCGTTTTGCGGCGCCAAGCGTTGAATTCGTCATCCCCGTCTACTTGACAAGCTACTGCCGGAACGAATGCTTGTATTGCGGCTATCGACAAAGCAATTCCATCGCCGAGCGAGTACGGCTCAACCCTGAAGAGTTTGAAAAACAATTGGACCTGATTCTCTCCTGGGGTCACCGGCAGATCGAATTGGTGCTCTCCGATGACCCTGAATTCGGCCCGGAAACGGTGGCGCGCTACGTTGCCGCCACACGCCGGAAACTCGATGCCCTGGGTGGTGGAGTGGTGGCTCTGTGCTCTCCTGTTTACCAGCAAGAGGATTACGTCCGCTTGCGCGACGCCGGGTTGAATTGGGTGGTCGAGTGGCAGGAGACTTACCATCGCCCGCATTTCGACCGCTGGCACTTTGCAGGCTCGCCCAAGCGGAACTATGAGTCTCGCCTGGATCTCTGGGATCGCGTTATCGCCGCAGGCATTACCAAGATTGGGATGGGCGTGCTGTTGGGGCTTTACGATTTCCATTACGACGCCTTGGCGGCCATTGAGCACGGAAACTATTTGCGCCGGACTTATGGAATTGAGCCGCACGCGCTAGGAATCCCGCGATTGAAGCCGGCGCGCGGCGTCCTGGCCTCGCAGAAGCCAAATCGCTTCAGCGTCTCCGACGACGACTTCCGCCTGGTTGTTAGTGTTTATCACATGGCTTTTCCCACCTCCCGCCTGTTCTTCAATACCCGCGAGAGTTACGACTTGAATATCTCGATGGTGGCTGCCGGTGATCTCTTTACCGTGGATTGCGAAACGCTGCCGGGCGCCTACTTGCGCCGCCACCTGCCCGGCCAGTTTTCCACCCACGACTATCCGCCGCGCCGGGAAGTGGTTGCGACACTGGAGCAGCGTGGGCTTGCCTGCAAATATCTCGCCGAAGAAGTGCCGTGCGAGATAGCCCGTACGGCGCCGGCCACGGGAACGGCAATTGATGAGAAGCGCTGGATCGGCCAGCACGCTCAGGTGCGCGCCCGGCTGCAAGATTGGGAAATGGCGCTGGACCGGCTATCCATGAATGGCAGCCAACCCGTCGAGCGACAGGCGGCGGATGCCTCCTTGCACGAGATACTGAAGTACCTCGAAACGGTTCTGACCGCACATTGCCGGCAAGAGGAATCGGAGTTGTTCCCGGCCTTCCACCGCGACGCCGATATCACTTCAAAACTGGCGGCCTTTCGAGAAGACCACGAACGTTTTGGTGTGGACCTGGATAGATTCGAGAGGCAGATGGTCTCTTACGGTCTATCGAGAGACCCTACCGTGCTCTTGACCCTCGGCGCCCGCGTGATTCGTGAAATGCGCGCACACCTCGAGGCGGAAGAGCAGTTGTCGAGCCACCTGTTCCACGGCTCCCTTGCTTCTTCAGCGAAGGTTGCGGGGCAGACTACGAGTTGAGTCGTCCCCCACCAGCTTCCGATGAGTAGCACAGCGCGGCCTGAAGGCCGCAACCAAACGTGTAGGGGCCAGCGGCGCTGGCCCTGGGCCGAACGCCGTTCGGCCCTACGAAGTGCTTGAAAATCCTTGCTAGAAAAACAAGAATCTACGGTATTGCAATGCAGGACCCGCTGTTCGGTCCTGCGGCTCTTCGTGCTGGCTCCAAGGTCGCAAATTGTGACCTTGAAGCGTGGGCAGAATATCAAATATGCGCCTCATGTGTTCACGGAACACGGTGCGGTGATGCTTGCCAATGTGTTGAGGAATAGTGCCGGGCTAAACAGGCTGCGGAAATACCCGTTTGACCTGTCATTCCGAGGAGTCCCGATCTGATCGGGACGACGAGGAATCTTGCACTGCGTTGAAAATACTCAGAGCGAGATTCCTCGCTCCGCTCGGAATGACAGCTTGGAGGGGTTTTTCCGCAGCCTGTAAAGCCTGGCGCTACGTGTGTTGCTTAGTTCGTGCCGCGAGGGAGTCTTCGATGAGCGACCATTTCTGGCTTGGCATGGCGGTCATTTTCATCAGTGGAGCGTTGAATGGAAGCTTTCCGCTGCCCATGAAGTACACGCGTCAGTGGAAATGGGAAAACACTTGGCTGGTTTTTGCCGCCGCAGCGTTGCTGATTATACCGTGGCTACTGGCAGCGGGTTTCGTGCCCCACCTCGAGGATGTCTATCGAGGCGTTTCCAGCCGTGCACTCCTCGCCCCCCTGGTCTTCGGCTTTCTGTGGGGCATCGCTCAAGTGACCTTCGGCCTGGGTATTAGCGCCGTGGGCATGGCGCTGGCGTTCGCGGTGGTGGCCGGCCTGTCTTGTCTGTCGGGGTCCCTCGTACCCTTGTTGGTCCTTAACCCTGCGGACCTGCTCCGGCCGCGGGGCATCCTATTGCTCATCAGCATGCCCATCCTCTTTGCCGGCCTCACTCTCTATGGCATGGCAGGCCGCCGGAGAGAGAAGGAGCAGAGGCCTGCCAGCCCCTCCGCGAGCGCAGTCGCTTCGAGTTTTTTGACCGGGCTGGCCATTTGCATCTTCACCGGTATCTTTGGGTCAAACATTAATCTCGGCTTCGCTTTCAGCGGCCCAATCCTCGAAAAGGCCGTTGCCCTGGGAGCTTTCCCGGTCACCTCAACCTACGCCTCGTGGGCGCTGGTGCTGGGCGCCGGCTTCATTCCTAATCTGCTCTATTGCTTCCTGCTGCTTTTTCGTAACGGGACCTGGTCGCTTTTCCTGAAACCCGCCTGGGCAAGAGAAACCAGCCTGGCAATTGCCATGGGCTTGCTCTGGCTTTCGGGGATGGTAGGTTACGGCATCGGCGCGACGCTGGTAGGAAAGTATGGAACTTCCCTTGGCTATGCGCTGTTCGTTTCCGCAATGATTCTCTCTTCGAACTTCCTCGGCATCCTGACAGGAGAATGGCGAGCCACTTCCCCGGGAACCCGGAGGGTGCTGACGGCGGCGGTGGTGGTAATCCTGATTTCCGTGCTTGTCCTGAATCTTGGAGGACTCTTCTGAGGAGAGTGGTGCGTTGCCGGTGACCCTGCGTCAGCTCCGCAGGAGCGGCAGAGTTTAGCCCACGGTGCGAACCGCGGGTTCACGGCCACCCCTCACCCAGTGCCCCCCGCGCGGCGGGGAGAGGGGTGTCCGTCGACTGACGGACGCGCGTTCCCGCCCTGCGGGATGCTGGTGGTCAAATAATGCAGATAATTGAGGCCGTAATAGCGCTTTAGCTCGGACACCGGAGCATTATACCGCCCCTGGGTCGCATACATCCTGACAAAAACCGTCGGGAGGTATCCGCCACCCGCGACAGAATGTCTCTTGACAACTTCACTATTGTAGGCTAGCCTAAAGCTGTGAACCTGTCCATATGGCAACGCACGGGCGCTTGGCAAGAGTTGGAGCCGACGGCGCTGGCCCGTTCATCAGGGCATGCCGCCAGCCCGAAGGACACTCTGGAGGGCATGAGCTTGCCGCCGGCTTCCCCCGGTCTCGTTGCAGCCTTCACGCTAGGCCCCCCCGGAAACCAACTGTCCGCGCAAGAGGCCCTGGGAAAGGCTTCGGACTCCAGCAAGGCGCCCTTGGACGGAGGCAAAAACCAACCAGTGGAACTCACCACCACGGGCGGGTTTCCGTCCAACGAGACAATCGGGGGACCCTCTAGCCACGAGCCAATAACTTACTCTGTTGCTCACGGGCGGGGAGTGTTTCAAGCAGACAGTATTGAGAACACTCGGTCACCTCCGAAACAGCTAATCAGGGGACTCCGTCCCAAGGTTTCTAAAAGGCATCCGTTCGTGTGCGCTGGGGAGCTCGTGTCAGGTTAGGGGACCGCGATGAACCAGACCTCCCCAGAAGGTGGTGCTACGACAAAGGTAGTTCACTGGAGGTGGCTGTGCATTACACAACAAAAGAGGAGAGGGAGAAGCTGGTAGCCGATATTAACGCCATTCCGCTGTATGGCGACAAAGACTACGGCTGGGTGTGGGAGTACGCGAGATTTCGCTTCGCCACTAGCGCTTCAAACGTAAGGACTGCTGAAGAAAAAGCAGGATGGCTGCTCAAGCTCGTGTTGTCTGCAATCGCTGCTGCTTGGGTGCTGTTCCTGTATCTAGTAACTCAACTTTCTCTAAAGCCAAGTGATGTCCTAAACCACTGGATCTTTTTGGGCGGAGCCTTCACCGCTTCGGCAGCCGCCAGTGCATTGGTCGGCTTAGTCCCAAAGAAGAGGTTGGCACTTTTCAGGGAGGCAGTTGCCGTGAGATTCGTCAATGAAGCACAGGCCGAAAATGCGAAAGAGCCCATGGGGCGATTCGCATTGGGTCTCATGAAGTGCAGCGACCGCTGCGACCGGTACACCGTCTGGAAGTCCTATTGCGTTCTTCTGGGGCTCGTGCTCCTGGCGATCGCCATTTCTCTTTTCACTGTTGGGTTTTTCGCGTCCCTGTCTCGCTCAGGATGACAAAGTTCACGTCGTCGGTTCGAAACTGGATGGGCTTCTTTTCGGAGGCTTTGGCCGCGGAGCCGTCAGTCTGCGTCTGTGGCTCGACCTGCTGCTGTTGTTCGGTCGCCGCGGTCTTGTTCGTTTTCGGTTCGTCGGCCATCTTTCTTACTGTTATTTTACAACGGCGGCATCGCAATGTCCATGACTTATGCGCACAATGGGCAATGAGATTTTTTTCTGAAGGAACGAACCGGTGAAAAACAAAGGATGAGCTTTCCACGGCCCGGAACGAAGCGCGAATAGGGAAAGGGGCTAATTCTATTGTGAATTATGAATTGGTAGTTGTCTCCGTACTTCCGGCCCCCGCTGCGTTTGAGGGGAATTCGGGTTAGCAGGATGCTTGGCCCGTACCGCAGACTACGACATGATGTCACTGCCGACAGAGAAAGAAAGAGGCGGCAACTTTGAAATTCGACCGAACAATGCGGGAATGTCTCTGAAAACAAAGGGCCAGCTCTCAATAGCCTGGGGCTAAGCGGGAATGTTATAGAAAACAAAGGTAGTTACGCGTTGAAAGCGGGAATGTTGGTGAAAAGAAACAGGATTCAGGTCCGATTTCAGGACTCCGATGGAGTCCATCGGACTCCAGAGATCGGAGATTCAGGAGTCAGCAAAAAACTTCGAGAACGCGTCAGCGGGGCCGAGCAGGGCGACAAACTCCTTTGCTCCCTCTCGACAAGATGTCGCTCAGAAAAGGGAAAGGAAAAACGCAGTAACTTTAAAAACTGAACGACCGACGCGGGAATCTCTATGAAAACAAAGGACCGGCTTTCAACAGCCTGGGGCTAAGCGGGAATGCTATAGAAAACAAAGGTAGTTAAGCGTTGAAAGCGGGAATGTTGGTGAAAACAAAGGAGGTATGTGGTAGGTGGGGCAAGACTGAATGCTGAATTGTGAATTATGAATGGTGAATGGTGAATTGCCCGCTGGCCATTAGAATTCATGATTCACAATTGTTGGCAGCCCCGTCTTTCAGAGGCTGAAAGCTGACGGCTGATAGCTGAGGGCTGACTGCTGAGTTGGCGCGCCTGGAGGGATTCGAACCCCCGACCTTCAGCTTCGAAGGCTGCCGCTCTATCCATCTGAGCTACAGGCGCCTGATTGCAGTTTACCCTAACTCGCTTGTCAGACACGAGAGATTTCTTTGGCCACGCGCAGGAATTGCTGGGCGGCGGCGGAAAGGGCGCCACGGCGACGGTAGACCAGGCGTAGCTTGCGTTGGATACGCAGTTCCTTGACGTTCACGGCTACGAACTCCTTGCGCGCCAATTCCTCTTGCACGCACATGCGCGGGGCGAAGGCCACTCCCATGCCCATGCTGACGAACTTTTTGATGGTTTCCACCGTGGGCAGTTCCGCATCGATCCTTAAGGGCGTGCGCAAGCGCGCGAAGGTTTCAATCACGCTCTGCCGGTAGGGGGAAGCGATGCTATGAGCGATAAAGGATTCGCGGCCCAGATCGTGCACGCTGACTTCGTGCGTGTTGGCCAAGGCGTGCTGCGGGGGGACGATCATGCACAGCTCGTCCAGGCTGACCACGGTGGATTCCAGGTCAGGGTTGCGGGGGTTGTAGGAGAGCACGCCCAGGTCGATCTCGTGACGAACCAGGGTGCCGGGAATTTCGCGCGAAAGACAACGCTTGACGATCACCTGCACGGGCGGGTGGCGCTGGCGGAAACGTTTGAGTACGGGGAGCAGATAAAGAGCGGTGGTCTCATTGGCGCCCACGGTCAGCTTCCCACGCTCGAGGGCGCGGAGCTCATTGAGGGCGGCGCGCGTCTCAGCCCGGAGGTTCAAGACTCTTTCCGCGTTCTCGTACACCATGCGCCCGGCTTCGGTGAGGATGCCACTCCTGGAGGAGCGGTCCAGCAGGGGCTCTCCTGTCCACTCCTCGAGCCGGCGGATGGCCTGGCTGATTGCCGGCTGCGTTCTGAGGAGCTTGGCCGCCGCGCGGGAAAAACTCTTTTCTTCGACTACCGCCACGAAGGCTTCGAGTTGGGAGATTTCCATGGCTGATTCCTTCTACCGGGGATTGAGCACAATGGTAATGCGTCCGTTGTCCGTCGTTCGTTGTCCGTTGAAACGCAATCCAGTCGGGGTGAGTCTACTTGCCTGTTCAATCGGCCACGGACGACGGACCACTGACTACGGACAAGCTACCCAGGGCGCTTCGGGACGGAGCGCGAAGTCATAAGCATCGCTTATGATACCAGAAATATTATAAATTTGACTTTGCCGCCCGACCGGTCGGACAATTAGCGCGATTGGTTCATTGAATCATTGAGTCATTGGGTCATTGAATCATCGGGTCATTGAATCATTGAAAGGCAGGCGCAGACGTCGGCTCTTGGAGGCAATGAAGAAATGATCCAATGATTCAATGATTCAGTCATGCAGTGATTCAGTTCAATTCTGGAGGCGCGATGTCCGACCGAGTCTACATATTTGATACCACGCTGAGGGATGGCGAGCAATCCCCTGGTTGCAGCATGAATTTCGAGGAAAAGCTCGAAATGGCCCGGCAGTTGGAGCGCTTGCAAGTGGACATTCTCGAAGCTGGCTTTCCGATTGCTTCCCAGGGTGATTTTGATGCCGTGCGGGCCATCGCGGCGGAAATCAGGACGCCGGTCATTGCGGCGCTGGCGCGGGCCAGCCAACTGGACATCGACCGTGCCTGGGAGGCGGTTAAAGATGCCGCGCGACCGCGCCTCCACACTTTCCTCGCCACCTCGGATATCCACCTGAAATACAAGCTGCACAAGACACGCGAGGAAATCCTGGAGCAGATCAGTCGGGCGGTGGGGCACGCGAAGTCTCTGTGCGCCGACGTTGAATTCTCTCCGGAGGATGCGGGTCGCACCGACCGCAACTACTTGATCGAGTGCTGTCATGCGGCCGTGGAGGCCGGCGCCACAGTATTGAACCTTCCGGACACGGTTGGATACTGCCTGGAGCCTGAATACGAGCAGATGTTTGCCGACGTGAAATCGCGCCTGCCTGGAATGGACAAGGTGATCCTGAGCACCCACACGCACGACGACTTGGGCATGGCGGTGGCGAATACCCTGGCGGGGCTACGGGGTGGGGCGCGCCAAGTGGAGTGCGCGATCAACGGGATAGGTGAGCGAGCGGGTAATGCGGCCCTGGAAGAGGTAGTGATGGCCATTTACGTTCGCAAAGATGCCCTGCGGGTGCACACCGACATCCGAAAGGAAGAGCTGTACGCCTCCAGCCAGTTGTTGACGCGGCTGACCGGCGTTGCCGTGCAACGGAACAAGGCCATTGTGGGGCGTAATGCTTTTTCGCACGAGGCTGGGATTCACCAGGATGGCGTGCTGAAGAACACCATCACCTACGAGATCATCACGCCTCAAACGGTGGGCCTAGCCTCGAACCAGATTGTGCTGGGGAAGCACTCCGGCCGGCATGCCCTTGCCAAGCGCTATGAAGAGCTTGGTTACCAGTTGGCGAAGCCCGAACTGGAGCGTGCCTACCAATTGTTCAGTCAGCTCGCGGACCGCAAGAAAAACATCTACGATGAGGATCTCCTGGCGATTGTGCAGGAGGGTTTCCAGCACCTCCCGGAAATGTTCACTCTGAAACTCTTGCAGAGCGTGACCTCGAGCGAGGGGCGGTCCACGGCAACCGTCGAGTTGGAAAAGGACGGCGCCGTATTCCACGACTCGGCGACGGCGGAGGGGCCCTGCGATGCGGCTTTCCGCGCGGTGGACCGAATCATAGGCGTTCCGGGCATCATCGCTGATTTTTCGGTCCATACTGTGGGCCCTGGGACGGACGGTGTTGCAGAGGTTTCGATTCGGGCGCGATTTGAAGGACGCGAGTTCACGGGAAGGTCCACGAGCCACAGCGTGGTGGAAGCCGCCGCACGCGCCTACCTTCAGGCAGCCAACAAGGCGGCCTACGAACTGAAACGCCTCGAAGAGGAGGAGGCAGCCCTCGCTTCCAGTTCGGTGCACGAGAATGCGGCCGTGGACCGTCTCCTCCCCGGCGGCTACTAATCACAGTAGCCTTTCGTCGCGAAGCTTTGAGCGGATGTGAACTTCTCTCCAGAAGCCGACCGGGAATTCAGCTTATTCACCATGAGGGGAAGGGAAGTGCCAAAAGGGGGGGGCTTGCACTATTCTCTCCAGCGTAACTTATTTATTATGAATGCTTTAGCATTCGACGCCCGATTGGGATCGAGGCCACCACAGGCTTTGGACTTCAGGAAAATGGTAATCAGAATGTAGGGCCGCCTCTCCCGCAAGGCGGGACGGGGCGGCCAGGCCGGGGCAAGCCCCGGCCCTACGTCGCATATCAGATAATTCGCAAATTTGCGTGTTAATCCTGTATAATACCCACCAGAAGAGATATGCAAATTGTTTATAGGATAGCAGTGCTGCCCGGCGATGGTATAGGGCCTGAAGTCACGACCGAGGCGATAAAAGTCTTGCAAGCAGTGCAGGCAATCGCCGGGCCGACCTTCAGGTTTCAAACCGGTTTGATCGGTGGTTGCGCTTTGGATGCGACCGCCACACCACTTCCCACAGAGACCATTTCCATCTGCAACAACTCTCAGGCGGTATTGCTAGGGGCGGTGGGGGGGCCCAGATGGGATTCCGTTCGGCCGGAAGTCCGGCCGGAGCAGGGTTTGCTGCAGCTCCGGAAGAGGCTGGGGCTTTACGTGAACCTGCGCCCTGCTCGGGTGCTGGATTCGCTGGTAGGAATCTCGGCGCTCAAACCCGAGCGTGTTCGGGGCACTGACATGGTGATCGTCCGCGAGTTGACGGGGGGAATCTACTTTGGCAATCCACGGGGAATCTTCGCCAAGAACGGCGAACGAGTGGGAATCAATACGGAGATTTATCGAGAGCACGAAGTGGAACGTGTGGCGCACCGGGCCTTCCAGCTTGCGAGGCTGCGGCGGCGCAAGGTCACTTCGGTGGACAAGGCGAATGTCCTCGAGTCTTCCCGTCTTTGGCGCGAAGTAGTGTCGCGCGTGGCCAAGTCTTATCCTGAAGTCGAGCTCGAGAACATCTACGTGGATAACTGCGCCATGCGGCTCATTGATCGTCCAACGAGTTTCGACGTTGTCCTGACCACCAACATGTTCGGGGACATCTTGAGTGATGAAGCCGCCATGCTCACGGGGTCCATCGGCCTTTTGCCGTCGGCAAGCCTGGGTGAGCAACATGCCTTGTACGAACCCGTCCACGGGTCAGCGCCGGATATCGCGGGGCGCAATCGAGCCAACCCCATCGCGGCCATCGCCTCCGCCGCCCTGATGCTCCGGTATTCGTTCCGCCTGGAGATGGCGGCGAGCGCTATTGAGACCGCCATTGAAAAGGTTCTGAAACGCGGCCATCGGACGCCCGAGCTTCCGGGCAAATCCCACCCCATCACGACCTCCCGCATGGGCGACTTAATCGCTGAAACTACCCAGAAAGTCTTGAAATCCAGGAAATCCTAAGAGCAGCGCTGCCTGCACTCCATGGTGTCGTGGATACCCAGACCGCGAATTCTGGTTCGTGTGGATACGCGTCCTCCTAGATGAACAACTCGACGGGCACATAAAAGAATGCGGCCAGCTTCTTGGCTTGGCTCTTGCTGATCGAGCGCTTCCCGGTGATGATTTCCGAGACGCGGCTCTTCGAGCCGATGACGGGCCCGAGGTCGCTGCGTCTTAATTCCTTTTCAGCCAGCAGATGCCGCAACATCTTGTCGGGCCTGAAGCGGGGCAGGGAAATATTCCGGTCCTCGTACTCCTCCAGGAGCATTGCCAGAAGTTTCAAAAGGCGTCCTTCCTCCGGGCTTATCGAGGCGTCGTCTTTGTCCAAAAGGTGCTCGAAGCGAGCCAACATTCGCTTGTACTCTTCCTCGGTCTCAATCACTGCTGGCGCAGCCTTCCCCAGGAGCCGCACGTATTTTCTTGGGTCAATCTTCAGCGGTGTCCCGCCTGTTCCTGGCCGCGTGGACTGAACCCCGAACCTTACGACTGTACTCATAGCCACACTCCTTCATCGTACTCCGCATGAGTAAGGATTTGACGGATATAAACAACCTGCCATTTGTACTTGATCGTGGCAATCAGTCGGAACTTATTCCCGCCGATGTTGAGCACCGTGTAAGTTCCCATATTGGGAAAGATATGTTAACGGAGCGCTGGAACGGGTTGCGGGCCAGTTTGCGAGAAGCTACGCTTCGTTCATATGGCCATTCGCAGGAGCTTAAGGGGCTACGGCAGGTAGTTTACCGAGTCGACAGGAGATAATCGACTTCGATCCACGCTTCGCCGTTACACAGGGTCCACATTGGCCATCGGCCATCTTCCGGGTCCCGACTTATCAGGAGTAAGCCCAATAGACAAGCCGCCGTTCACTCGCAACTACTGCAATTTCACGTACTCCGCTTTGGCTTCTCTCAGTATGGGGATGTTGGGATCGGCGTCTTTCCAAAGTGCAAGGAAGTCCTTGTAAGCGGCAAGAGCCCTCACGCGGGCGGCATCGGCGTCTGCGTCCTGCGAAGTCTTCGACTGCAAAGCATTCGCGCGTGCCACGCCCAGATGCGCCAGCGCTCCCGTCCAGCAGTTCCAGACTATGCCGCTGTGGTCGAGGATTTTCTGAAACTCGGCCGCAGCCGCACTGCCCTGCCCGGCCGCCAGATACGCCTCGCCGCGAATGTGCGTTGGATAGAGACAGGAGATATTCTGGACAAACTGAATGAGCCCAAATTCGATCGGGCCAGTCGCCGATTGCAATTGGTCGAGAGCTTCCGTGGGATTCTGGCGATCGAGCGCCATGCGCGCGCGGGTGGCCGGCAACCACAGCGCCTGCATCTGCGTGTCCACGGGGTAGCGCTTGTTCAAGTCCTGGGCCAAGGTTTCGGCCCGCGCTGTATCGCCCGCCATCGCATAGGCCAGCGCCGCTTCCACTCCCGCGCCTTCACTCGCGGGAGCAAGCTTTAACCCCTCCGCCGCGTACTGTTTGGCTTCTACGGCATTGCCGAAGGCGGCTTCGCGGAGGGCGGTATTTTCCTGCCAGATCGCCGCGCCTTCCTTGCTGTCGGCGCGGATGGCGGAGTCGGTGGCCTGCCGGGTCAGTTGCCGCGCCTTGGTGAGACGCCCCCCATACGCTTCGGTGTCGGAGGCCAGCGCCAGCCCAATGTTCTCTTCCGGCCTGCCCGCAAACCACTTTTGCTGTTCCGCCATGCCCACCGCATCCGTCTTCAGAAAAGCCAAAGCATAGAGCTGGATATGGAGCAGGAAGTCGTCCAGTTGCCGTGCCTGGGCTTCCCGGATCGCCTGCCGCGCGTCCTCATACCGCTGCGAGGCAAGCAAATTATTACCGAGGTTCAGAGAGGGGGCGGATAAATCAGGCTGGAGGCGAATAGCATGGCGATAGGCCTCCAGCGACTTCTCATACCGGCCCTGCATCTCAAAGATGTTGCCCAGCGTGTTGTAGGTACGGCCGTCTTGCGGATAGCTACCGAGGAATTCCTGGTTTGCCTGTGTCGCTTTGTCGAGTTCTCCCATTACATCCAAGTAGTAAGTGGCCGCAATGAGCAACCCTTCGCGCTCGCTGGCATGCTCACGCAACTGGAACGCTTTCGTGAAGTACTCGCTGGCCCGCCCGAGCTCCTGGAGATTCCAATAGGAATTGCCTACTTCCCGATACCCCATGGCAAAGTTGGGATCGAGCTCAATGGCGCGTTGAAAGTAGGGCAGCGCAGCAGAAGGGCCTTTTTCGTTAACCGACTTTCTACCCAGGCTGTAAGCCTTCAGTGCCTCCAGCGAAGACGTGGTGGCCTGTTCGAGCGGCACGTCAAATCTCTCCACCGTCGCCAGCGATTCGCCCAGTTCCCCGCGCAGCTTCGCCGCCATGCCGCCCACCGCCTCCAGCACCTTCTCCTTGGCCGCAGCGGTGGCCTGCTCCTCGGCCAGCACGTCGCCACTCCGGCAATTCACCGCCTTGAGGCCCAGCACATATTGGCTGCCCAGATTGCTGATGGACCCGGCAATGTACGCCTTGCTCCCCGCCCGCTGGCACACTTCGCTCGCCACCTCGGGAGTCAGCGCCGTGTTCGCCGGGCGGGCCATCAGCTTCAGGGTTGCTGCCACTTTGTTCTCGGGCAGAACATTCAAGAATGGCGATTGGTTCAACGCAATACTCAGAGCGGTCTTCAGCGTGTCGTCAAAAACCGTGTCCCCCGTGCTGTTGGCAAAGTCGGCCAGGACTACGGTGTCCTTTTCGGTGAGCCCTCTCAAGTGCCGTTGGTGCGCAAAGAAATAAGCAATGCCGCACACGAGGGCAAGTAACGCTACCGCCCCAACTCCAAACCGGCCCCGCCTCTTTTTTCTGGGCTGAACGGTCAACGGCGGGACCGCTGTCGGTCGTGGACCCCTGCCGTCCCAGTCCGCCTCCCACAGGACCTCCCCGCCTATCCCCTTCAGCGTGAACTCGCCCAGCCGGTGAAACCGAACGTCGGTCATGTTGCGGACCAGTTCGTAGGTGGCGGAGGAAAGCAAGATCTGCTGCGCCGTGCCCAAGGCTTCCACCCGCGCTGCCGTGTCCACGTCCGTGCCGTGGTATGTTCCTTCGAACATCTCCGGGTAGCCAGAATGAATCCCAATGCGCAACTGCAAAGGCCCGCGCGGTGTCTCGATGGGCTCGGCAACCAGCTTTCTCTGAATCTCCATCGCGCAGCGCGTTGCCTGGAGAGGATCTTCAAACACGAGATAGAAGGCGTCGCCCATGGTGTTTACTTCCTTCCCCCCATGGGCACGGTAACAATCGCGGATCAGATTGAAATAGGGACTCTGGACTTTTTCCAGATAGGCGTGGTCGCGCTCGCGGCTATCCCGGCCCAGCGATACGTCGCGCTTCGTGGCGCTCGATTCCACCACGTCAATGAACACGATGGTCAGTAGGGAAGCCAATTCAGTCTCTCGAAACCGGAAGCAATTTTATGCACGTAAGAAGGGACCGGTCAAGTATCAGATTTCCGCATCTTCACGGTAATGATCGCCGCCGAGGTGCTCAGCGCGACAGAGCGCTGCAGGCGCGTGCCCTCGGCCTTGTAGACCACACCCATACCGCCACCCCCAGCTTTTCGAGAATGCAGAAGTACGAGATGGTCTGACCAATGAGAGAAGGGGGCTCCGCCATAGAGGGGCATTCTAGATACCAACCCGCGGCAAGTCAACCAAGACAGGTGGCTTATTCTCCGAACTCTGCAGCAAGCTGGGAGAAGTACCCGATAAACCCCCTACCCGGAAAATAATGCGACTGCACTTCGAAAACCGGCCGGACTCCTATCGGTCTTGGCATCACTAACGAGTGGTCGCTCAGCGTTTACCGATGAGTCCGCTGCGGACGGCCGTACTCGGAAGTAATCCACTTGGCTGCAAACGCCCATTCAGGAGTCTGACCCACTACCCTGGAATCAGCCACTTCGGAAGTGCATCCCCTGGCAGAGGGTTATGGGGCCAACGGATTCGTTGGTCTCGTGGTAGCTCGTTGAGGAGGCCTTCCGAATTCGTGATTGCCCCAGCGGCCCATAATATGAATAATCGCCTGCTGGGAGGGATCAATGAGTCGAACGCTTGGCGCATTCATCTTAGTCATGGGGTTTTCGATGGGGATGCCAACAAACGCAGGAAACCCGCAGTCGGGTGACGATAAGTTAAGAGGGACCGAGTTACCACATGGGGCTGATCTGATACTTCTGCACGGCAAGATCTGGACCGGAGAGCCTGTAGCAGCCAGAGGTGAAACTCCTGCTCCAGCGAGAATTGTTCAGGCTGTCGCTATTGCGAACGGGCGGATTCTTGCCGTGGGCAGCGATGAAGAAATCCGCACCTGCAAGGGCCTGAACACGGTGGTGGTCGATCTCAGGGGACGATTGGTGGTTCCGGGCTTGGCCGATAGCCATGTTCATTTCATCCAAGGTGGTTTTCAGCTTCTGGAGGTCGACTTGAAAGACGCGCCCAGCGAGGAGGTGTTCGTGCGCCGGATCGCGGATAAGGCGAGCACTCTACCTCCCGGAAGGTGGATGCGGGGCGGCAATTGGGATGAGGAGGCATGGCCTTCGGAGAAGCTGCCCGATCGCTGGTTGATTGATCCGGTTACCCTGCACACGCCCGTCTTCATAAGCCGCTACGACGGCCACGCCGGGCTGGCGAACTCATTGGCGTTGAAGCTCGCGGGTGTCACCAAGAACACGCGGGACCCGGCAGGGGGTGTGATTGTTCGCGATCCCAAGTCCGGCGAGCCCACCGGAATCTTGAAGGACAGAGCACAGGATCTGGTCGCAAAGGTGATTCCACGCCCCACCGAGAGTGAGATGGAGGAGGCCTTGCGGACTGCCCTCAAGGAAGCCGCGCGCGTCGGTCTGACTTCAGTGCATATGCACTGAAGTCAGACCGACGCGCGCGGCTTCCTTGAGGGCAGTCCGCAAGGCCTCCTCCATCTCACTCTCGGTGGGGCGTGGAATCACCTTTGCGACCAGATCCTGTGCTCTGTCCTTCAAGATTCCGGTGGGCTCGCCGGACTTGGGATCGCGAACAATCACACCCCCTGCCGGGTCCCGCGTGTTCTTGGTGACACCCGCGAGCTTCAACGCCAATGAGTTCGCCAGCCCGGCGTGGCCGTCGTAGCGGCTTATGAAGACGGGCGTGTGCAGGGTAACCGGATCAATCAACCAGCGATCGGGCAGCTTCTCCGAAGGCCATGCCTCCTCATCCCAATTGCCGCCCCGCATCCACCTTCCGGGAGGTAGAGTGCTCGCCTTATCCGCGATCCGGCGCACGAACACCTCCTCGCTGGGCGCGTCTTTCAAGTCGACCTCCAGAAGCTGAAAACCACCTTGGATGAAATGAACATGGCTATCGGCCAAGCCCGGAACCACCAATCGTCCCCTGAGATCGACCACCACCGTGTTCAGGCCCTTGCAGGTGCGGATTTCTTCATCGCTGCCCACGGCAAGAATCCGCCCGTTCGCAATAGCGACAGCCTGAACAATTCTCGCTGGAGCAGGAGTTTCACCTCTGGCTGCTACAGGCTCTCCGGTCCAGATCTTGCCGTGCAGAAGTATCAGATCAGCCCCATGTGGTAACTCGGTCCCTCTTAACTTATCGTCACCCGACTGCGGGTTTCCTGCGTTTGTTGGCATCCCCATCGAAAACCCCATGACTAAGATGAATGCGCCAAGCGTTCGACTCATTGATCCCTCCCAGCAGGCGATTATTCATATTATGGGCCGCTGGGGCAATCACGAATTCGGAAGGCCTCCTCAACGAGCTACCACGAGACCAACGAATCCGTTGGCCCCATAACCCTCTGCCAGGGGATGCACTTCCGAAGTGGCTGATTCCAGGGTAGTGGGTCAGACTCCTGAATGGGCGTTTGCAGCCAAGTGGATTACTTCCGAGTACGGCCGTCCGCAGCGGACTCATCGGTAAACGCTGAGCGACCACTCGTTAGTGATGCCAAGACCGATAGGAGTCCGGCCGGTTTTCGAAGTGCAGTCGCATTATTTTCCGGGTAGGGGGTTTATCGGGTACTTCTCCCAGCTTGCTGCAGAGTTCGGAGAATAAGCCACCTGTCTTGGTTGACTTGCCGCGGGTTGGTATCTAGAATGCCCCTCTATGGCGGAGCCCCCTTCTCTCATTGGTCAGACCATCTCGTACTTCTGCATTCTCGAAAAGCTGGGGGTGGCGGTATGGGTGTGGTCTACAAGGCCGAGGGCACGCGCCTGCAGCGCTCTGTCGCGCTGAGCACCTCGGCGGCGATCATTACCGTGAAGATGCGGAAATCTGATACTTGACCGGTCCCTTCTTACGTGCATAAAATTGCTTCCGGTTTCGAGAGACTGAATTGGCTTCCCTACTGACCATCGTGTTCATTGACGTGGTGGAATCGAGCGCCACGAAGCGCGACGTATCGCTGGGCCGGGATAGCCGCGAGCGCGACCACGCCTATCTGGAAAAAGTCCAGAGTCCCTATTTCAATCTGATCCGCGATTGTTACCGTGCCCATGGGGGGAAGGAAGTAAACACCATGGGCGACGCCTTCTATCTCGTGTTTGAAGATCCTCTCCAGGCAACGCGCTGCGCGATGGAGATTCAGAGAAAGCTGGTTGCCGAGCCCATCGAGACACCGCGCGGGCCTTTGCAGTTGCGCATTGGGATTCATTCTGGCTACCCGGAGATGTTCGAAGGAACATACCACGGCACGGACGTGGACACGGCAGCGCGGGTGGAAGCCTTGGGCACGGCGCAGCAGATCTTGCTTTCCTCCGCCACCTACGAACTGGTCCGCAACATGACCGACGTTCGGTTTCACCGGCTGGGCGAGTTCACGCTGAAGGGGATAGGCGGGGAGGTCCTGTGGGAGGCGGACTGGGACGGCAGGGGTCCACGACCGACAGCGGTCCCGCCGTTGACCGTTCAGCCCAGAAAAAAGAGGCGGGGCCGGTTTGGAGTTGGGGCGGTAGCGTTACTTGCCCTCGTGTGCGGCATTGCTTATTTCTTTGCGCACCAACGGCACTTGAGAGGGCTCACCGAAAAGGACACCGTAGTCCTGGCCGACTTTGCCAACAGCACGGGGGACACGGTTTTTGACGACACGCTGAAGACCGCTCTGAGTATTGCGTTGAACCAATCGCCATTCTTGAATGTTCTGCCCGAGAACAAAGTGGCAGCAACCCTGAAGCTGATGGCCCGCCCGGCGAACACGGCGCTGACTCCCGAGGTGGCGAGCGAAGTGTGCCAGCGGGCGGGGAGCAAGGCGTACATTGCCGGGTCCATCAGCAATCTGGGCAGCCAATATGTGCTGGGCCTCAAGGCGGTGAATTGCCGGAGTGGCGACGTGCTGGCCGAGGAGCAGGCCACCGCTGCGGCCAAGGAGAAGGTGCTGGAGGCGGTGGGCGGCATGGCGGCGAAGCTGCGCGGGGAACTGGGCGAATCGCTGGCGACGGTGGAGAGATTTGACGTGCCGCTCGAACAGGCCACCACGTCTTCGCTGGAGGCACTGAAGGCTTACAGCCTGGGTAGAAAGTCGGTTAACGAAAAAGGCCCTTCTGCTGCGCTGCCCTACTTTCAACGCGCCATTGAGCTCGATCCCAACTTTGCCATGGGGTATCGGGAAGTAGGCAATTCCTATTGGAATCTCCAGGAGCTCGGGCGGGCCAGCGAGTACTTCACGAAAGCGTTCCAGTTGCGTGAGCATGCCAGCGAGCGCGAAGGGTTGCTCATTGCGGCCACTTACTACTTGGATGTAATGGGAGAACTCGACAAAGCGACACAGGCAAACCAGGAATTCCTCGGTAGCTATCCGCAAGACGGCCGTACCTACAACACGCTGGGCAACATCTTTGAGATGCAGGGCCGGTATGAGAAGTCGCTGGAGGCCTATCGCCATGCTATTCGCCTCCAGCCTGATTTATCCGCCCCCTCTCTGAACCTCGGTAATAATTTGCTTGCCTCGCAGCGGTATGAGGACGCGCGGCAGGCGATCCGGGAAGCCCAGGCACGGCAACTGGACGACTTCCTGCTCCATATCCAGCTCTATGCTTTGGCTTTTCTGAAGACGGATGCGGTGGGCATGGCGGAACAGCAAAAGTGGTTTGCGGGCAGGCCGGAAGAGAACATTGGGCTGGCGCTGGCCTCCGACACCGAAGCGTATGGGGGGCGTCTCACCAAGGCGCGGCAACTGACCCGGCAGGCCACCGACTCCGCCATCCGCGCCGACAGCAAGGAAGGCGCGGCGATCTGGCAGGAAAATACCGCCCTCCGCGAAGCCGCCTTCGGCAATGCCGTAGAAGCCAAACAGTACGCGGCGGAGGGGTTAAAGCTTGCTCCCGCGAGTGAAGGCGCGGGAGTGGAAGCGGCGCTGGCCTATGCGATGGCGGGCGATACAGCGCGGGCCGAAACCTTGGCCCAGGACTTGAACAAGCGCTACCCCGTGGACACGCAGATGCAGGCGCTGTGGTTGCCGGCCACCCGCGCGCGCATGGCGCTCGATCGCCAGAATCCCACGGAAGCTCTCGACCAATTGCAATCGGCGACTGGCCCGATCGAATTTGGGCTCATTCAGTTTGTCCAGAATATCTCCTGTCTCTATCCAACGCACATTCGCGGCGAGGCGTATCTGGCGGCCGGGCAGGGCAGTGCGGCTGCGGCCGAGTTTCAGAAAATCCTCGACCACAGCGGCATAGTCTGGAACTGCTGGACGGGAGCGCTGGCGCATCTGGGCGTGGCACGCGCGAATGCTTTGCAGTCGAAGACTTCGCAGGACGCAGACGCCGATGCCGCCCGCGTGAGGGCTCTTGCCGCTTACAAGGACTTCCTTGCACTTTGGAAAGACGCCGATCCCAACATCCCCATACTGAGAGAAGCCAAAGCGGAGTACGTGAAATTGCAGTAGTTGCGAGTGAACGGCGGCTTGTCTATTGGGCTTACTCCTGATAAGTCGGGACCCGGAAGATGGCCGATGGCCAATGTGGACCCTGTGTAACGGCGAAGCGTGGATCGAAGTCGATTATCTCCTGTCGACTCGGTAAACTACCTGCCGTAGCCCCTTAAGCTCCTGCGAATGGCCATATGAACGAAGCGTAGCTTCTCGCAAACTGGCCCGCAACCCGTTCCAGCGCTCCGTTAACATATCTTTCCCAATATGGGAACTTACACGGTGCTCAACATCGGCGGGAATAAGTTCCGACTGATTGCCACGATCAAGTACAAATGGCAGGTTGTTTATATCCGTCAAATCCTTACTCATGCGGAGTACGATGAAGGAGTGTGGCTATGAGTACAGTCGTAAGGTTCGGGGTTCAGTCCACGCGGCCAGGAACAGGCGGGACACCGCTGAAGATTGACCCAAGAAAATACGTGCGGCTCCTGGGGAAGGCTGCGCCAGCAGTGATTGAGACCGAGGAAGAGTACAAGCGAATGTTGGCTCGCTTCGAGCACCTTTTGGACAAAGACGACGCCTCGATAAGCCCGGAGGAAGGACGCCTTTTGAAACTTCTGGCAATGCTCCTGGAGGAGTACGAGGACCGGAATATTTCCCTGCCCCGCTTCAGGCCCGACAAGATGTTGCGGCATCTGCTGGCTGAAAAGGAATTAAGACGCAGCGACCTCGGGCCCGTCATCGGCTCGAAGAGCCGCGTCTCGGAAATCATCACCGGGAAGCGCTCGATCAGCAAGAGCCAAGCCAAGAAGCTGGCCGCATTCTTTTATGTGCCCGTCGAGTTGTTCATCTAGGAGGACGCGTATCCACACGAACCAGAATTCGCGGTCTGGGTATCCACGACACCATGGAGTGCAGGCAGCGCTGCTCTTAGGATTTCCTGGATTTCAAGACTTTCTGGGTAGTTTCAGCGATTAAGTCGCCCATGCGGGAGGTCGTGATGGGGTGGGATTTGCCCGGAAGCTCGGGCGTCCGATGGCCGCGTTTCAGAACCTTTTCAATGGCGGTCTCAATAGCGCTCGCCGCCATCTCCAGGCGGAACGAATACCGGAGCATCAGGGCGGCGGAGGCGATGGCCGCGATGGGGTTGGCTCGATTGCGCCCCGCGATATCCGGCGCTGACCCGTGGACGGGTTCGTACAAGGCATGTTGCTCACCCAGGCTTGCCGACGGCAAAAGGCCGATGGACCCCGTGAGCATGGCGGCTTCATCACTCAAGATGTCCCCGAACATGTTGGTGGTCAGGACAACGTCGAAACTCGTTGGACGATCAATGAGCCGCATGGCGCAGTTATCCACGTAGATGTTCTCGAGCTCGACTTCAGGATAAGACTTGGCCACGCGCGACACTACTTCGCGCCAAAGACGGGAAGACTCGAGGACATTCGCCTTGTCCACCGAAGTGACCTTGCGCCGCCGCAGCCTCGCAAGCTGGAAGGCCCGGTGCGCCACACGTTCCACTTCGTGCTCTCGATAAATCTCCGTATTGATTCCCACTCGTTCGCCGTTCTTGGCGAAGATTCCCCGTGGATTGCCAAAGTAGATTCCCCCCGTCAACTCGCGGACGATCACCATGTCAGTGCCCCGAACACGCTCGGGTTTGAGCGCCGAGATTCCTACCAGCGAATCCAGCACCCGAGCAGGGCGCAGGTTCACGTAAAGCCCCAGCCTCTTCCGGAGCTGCAGCAAACCCTGCTCCGGCCGGACTTCCGGCCGAACGGAATCCCATCTGGGCCCCCCCACCGCCCCTAGCAATACCGCCTGAGAGTTGTTGCAGATGGAAATGGTCTCTGTGGGAAGTGGTGTGGCGGTCGCATCCAAAGCGCAACCACCGATCAAACCGGTTTGAAACCTGAAGGTCGGCCCGGCGATTGCCTGCACTGCTTGCAAGACTTTTATCGCCTCGGTCGTGACTTCAGGCCCTATACCATCGCCGGGCAGCACTGCTATCCTATAAACAATTTGCATATCTCTTCTGGTGGGTATTATACAGGATTAACACGCAAATTTGCGAATTATCTGATATGCGACGTAGGGCCGGGGCTTGCCCCGGCCTGGCCGCCCCGTCCCGCCTTGCGGGAGAGGCGGCCCTACATTCTGATTACCATTTTCCTGAAGTCCAAAGCCTGTGGTGGCCTCGATCCCAATCGGGCGTCGAATGCTAAAGCATTCATAATAAATAAGTTACGCTGGAGAGAATAGTGCAAGCCCCCCCCTTTTGGCACTTCCCTTCCCCTCATGGTGAATAAGCTGAATTCCCGGTCGGCTTCTGGAGAGAAGTTCACATCCGCTCAAAGCTTCGCGACGAAAGGCTACTGTGATTAGTAGCCGCCGGGGAGGAGACGGTCCACGGCCGCATTCTCGTGCACCGAACTGGAAGCGAGGGCTGCCTCCTCCTCTTCGAGGCGTTTCAGTTCGTAGGCCGCCTTGTTGGCTGCCTGAAGGTAGGCGCGTGCGGCGGCTTCCACCACGCTGTGGCTCGTGGACCTTCCCGTGAACTCGCGTCCTTCAAATCGCGCCCGAATCGAAACCTCTGCAACACCGTCCGTCCCAGGGCCCACAGTATGGACCGAAAAATCAGCGATGATGCCCGGAACGCCTATGATTCGGTCCACCGCGCGGAAAGCCGCATCGCAGGGCCCCTCCGCCGTCGCCGAGTCGTGGAATACGGCGCCGTCCTTTTCCAACTCGACGGTTGCCGTGGACCGCCCCTCGCTCGAGGTCACGCTCTGCAAGAGTTTCAGAGTGAACATTTCCGGGAGGTGCTGGAAACCCTCCTGCACAATCGCCAGGAGATCCTCATCGTAGATGTTTTTCTTGCGGTCCGCGAGCTGACTGAACAATTGGTAGGCACGCTCCAGTTCGGGCTTCGCCAACTGGTAACCAAGCTCTTCATAGCGCTTGGCAAGGGCATGCCGGCCGGAGTGCTTCCCCAGCACAATCTGGTTCGAGGCTAGGCCCACCGTTTGAGGCGTGATGATCTCGTAGGTGATGGTGTTCTTCAGCACGCCATCCTGGTGAATCCCAGCCTCGTGCGAAAAAGCATTACGCCCCACAATGGCCTTGTTCCGTTGCACGGCAACGCCGGTCAGCCGCGTCAACAACTGGCTGGAGGCGTACAGCTCTTCCTTTCGGATGTCGGTGTGCACCCGCAGGGCATCTTTGCGAACGTAAATGGCCATCACTACCTCTTCCAGGGCCGCATTACCCGCTCGCTCACCTATCCCGTTGATCGCGCACTCCACTTGGCGCGCCCCACCCCGTAGCCCCGCCAGGGTATTCGCCACCGCCATGCCCAAGTCGTCGTGCGTGTGGGTGCTCAGGATCACCTTGTCCATTCCAGGCAGGCGCGATTTCACGTCGGCAAACATCTGCTCGTATTCAGGCTCCAGGCAGTATCCAACCGTGTCCGGAAGGTTCAATACTGTGGCGCCGGCCTCCACGGCCGCATGACAGCACTCGATCAAGTAGTTGCGGTCGGTGCGACCCGCATCCTCCGGAGAGAATTCAACGTCGGCGCACAGAGACTTCGCGTGCCCCACCGCCCGACTGATCTGCTCCAGGATTTCCTCGCGTGTCTTGTGCAGCTTGTATTTCAGGTGGATATCCGAGGTGGCGAGGAAAGTGTGGAGGCGCGGTCGCGCGGCATCTTTAACCGCCTCCCAGGCACGGTCGATGTCCAGTTGGCTGGCCCGCGCCAGCGCCGCAATGACCGGCGTCCTGATTTCCGCCGCGATGGCCCGCACGGCATCAAAATCACCCTGGGAAGCAATCGGAAAGCCAGCTTCGAGAATGTCCACTTGCAAGCGCTCCAACTGCCGGGCCATTTCGAGCTTTTCCTCGAAATTCATGCTGCAACCAGGGGATTGCTCGCCATCCCTCAGCGTGGTATCAAATATGTAGACTCGGTCGGACATCGCGCCTCCAGAATTGAACTGAATCACTGCATGACTGAATCATTGAATCATTGGATCATTTCTTCATTGCCTCCAAGAGCCGACGTCTGCGCCTGCCTTTCAATGATTCAATGACCCGATGATTCAATGACCCAATGACTCAATGATTCAATGAACCAATCGCGCTAATTGTCCGACCGGTCGGGCGGCAAAGTCAAATTTATAATATTTCTGGTATCATAAGCGATGCTTATGACTTCGCGCTCCGTCCCGAAGCGCCCTGGGTAGCTTGTCCGTAGTCAGTGGTCCGTCGTCCGTGGCCGATTGAACAGGCAAGTAGACTCACCCCGACTGGATTGCGTTTCAACGGACAACGAACGACGGACAACGGACGCATTACCATTGTGCTCAATCCCCGGTAGAAGGAATCAGCCATGGAAATCTCCCAACTCGAAGCCTTCGTGGCGGTAGTCGAAGAAAAGAGTTTTTCCCGCGCGGCGGCCAAGCTCCTCAGAACGCAGCCGGCAATCAGCCAGGCCATCCGCCGGCTCGAGGAGTGGACAGGAGAGCCCCTGCTGGACCGCTCCTCCAGGAGTGGCATCCTCACCGAAGCCGGGCGCATGGTGTACGAGAACGCGGAAAGAGTCTTGAACCTCCGGGCTGAGACGCGCGCCGCCCTCAATGAGCTCCGCGCCCTCGAGCGTGGGAAGCTGACCGTGGGCGCCAATGAGACCACCGCTCTTTATCTGCTCCCCGTACTCAAACGTTTCCGCCAGCGCCACCCGCCCGTGCAGGTGATCGTCAAGCGTTGTCTTTCGCGCGAAATTCCCGGCACCCTGGTTCGTCACGAGATCGACCTGGGCGTGCTCTCCTACAACCCCCGCAACCCTGACCTGGAATCCACCGTGGTCAGCCTGGACGAGCTGTGCATGATCGTCCCCCCGCAGCACGCCTTGGCCAACACGCACGAAGTCAGCGTGCACGATCTGGGCCGCGAATCCTTTATCGCTCATAGCATCGCTTCCCCCTACCGGCAGAGCGTGATTGAAACCTTCGCGCGCTTGCGCACGCCCTTAAGGATCGATGCGGAACTGCCCACGGTGGAAACCATCAAAAAGTTCGTCAGCATGGGCATGGGAGTGGCCTTCGCCCCGCGCATGTGCGTGCAAGAGGAATTGGCGCGCAAGGAGTTCGTAGCCGTGAACGTCAAGGAACTGCGTATCCAACGCAAGCTACGCCTGGTCTACCGTCGCCGTGGCGCCCTTTCCGCCGCCGCCCAGCAATTCCTGCGCGTGGCCAAAGAAATCTCTCGTGTCTGACAAGCGAGTTAGGGTAAACTGCAATCAGGCGCCTGTAGCTCAGATGGATAGAGCGGCAGCCTTCGAAGCTGAAGGTCGGGGGTTCGAATCCCTCCAGGCGCGCCAACTCAGCAGTCAGCCCTCAGCTATCAGCCGTCAGCTTTCAGCCTCTGAAAGACGGGGCTGCCAACAATTGTGAATCATGAATTCTAATGGCCAGCGGGCAATTCACCATTCACCATTCATAATTCACAATTCAGCATTCAGTCTTGCCCCACCTACCACATACCTCCTTTGTTTTCACCAACATTCCCGCTTTCAACGCTTAACTACCTTTGTTTTCTATAGCATTCCCGCTTAGCCCCAGGCTGTTGAAAGCCGGTCCTTTGTTTTCATAGAGATTCCCGCGTCGGTCGTTCAGTTTTTAAAGTTACTGCGTTTTTCCTTTCCCTTTTCTGAGCGACATCTTGTCGAGAGGGAGCAAAGGAGTTTGTCGCCCTGCTCGGCCCCGCTGACGCGTTCTCGAAGTTTTTTGCTGACTCCTGAATCTCCGATCTCTGGAGTCCGATGGACTCCATCGGAGTCCTGAAATCGGACCTGAATCCTGTTTCTTTTCACCAACATTCCCGCTTTCAACGCGTAACTACCTTTGTTTTCTATAACATTCCCGCTTAGCCCCAGGCTATTGAGAGCTGGCCCTTTGTTTTCAGAGACATTCCCGCATTGTTCGGTCGAATTTCAAAGTTGCCGCCTCTTTCTTTCTCTGTCGGCAGTGACATCATGTCGTAGTCTGCGGTACGGGCCAAGCATCCTGCTAACCCGAATTCCCCTCAAACGCAGCGGGGGCCGGAAGTACGGAGACAACTACCAATTCATAATTCACAATAGAATTAGCCCCTTTCCCTATTCGCGCTTCGTTCCGGGCCGTGGAAAGCTCATCCTTTGTTTTTCACCGGTTCGTTCCTTCAGAAAAAAATCTCATTGCCCATTGTGCGCATAAGTCATGGACATTGCGATGCCGCCGTTGTAAAATAACAGTAAGAAAGATGGCCGACGAACCGAAAACGAACAAGACCGCGGCGACCGAACAACAGCAGCAGGTCGAGCCACAGACGCAGACTGACGGCTCCGCGGCCAAAGCCTCCGAAAAGAAGCCCATCCAGTTTCGAACCGACGACGTGAACTTTGTCATCCTGAGCGAGACAGGGACGCGAAAAACCCAACAGTGAAAAGAGAAATGGCGATCGCCAGGAGCACGAGCCCCAGAAGAACGCAATAGGACTTCCAGACGGTGTACCGGTCGCAGCGGTCGCTGCACTTCATGAGACCCAATGCGAATCGCCCCATGGGCTCTTTCGCATTTTCGGCCTGTGCTTCATTGACGAATCTCACGGCAACTGCCTCCCTGAAAAGTGCCAACCTCTTCTTTGGGACTAAGCCGACCAATGCACTGGCGGCTGCCGAAGCGGTGAAGGCTCCGCCCAAAAAGATCCAGTGGTTTAGGACATCACTTGGCTTTAGAGAAAGTTGAGTTACTAGATACAGGAACAGCACCCAAGCAGCAGCGATTGCAGACAACACGAGCTTGAGCAGCCATCCTGCTTTTTCTTCAGCAGTCCTTACGTTTGAAGCGCTAGTGGCGAAGCGAAATCTCGCGTACTCCCACACCCAGCCGTAGTCTTTGTCGCCATACAGCGGAATGGCGTTAATATCGGCTACCAGCTTCTCCCTCTCCTCTTTTGTTGTGTAATGCACAGCCACCTCCAGTGAACTACCTTTGTCGTAGCACCACCTTCTGGGGAGGTCTGGTTCATCGCGGTCCCCTAACCTGACACGAGCTCCCCAGCGCACACGAACGGATGCCTTTTAGAAACCTTGGGACGGAGTCCCCTGATTAGCTGTTTCGGAGGTGACCGAGTGTTCTCAATACTGTCTGCTTGAAACACTCCCCGCCCGTGAGCAACAGAGTAAGTTATTGGCTCGTGGCTAGAGGGTCCCCCGATTGTCTCGTTGGACGGAAACCCGCCCGTGGTGGTGAGTTCCACTGGTTGGTTTTTGCCTCCGTCCAAGGGCGCCTTGCTGGAGTCCGAAGCCTTTCCCAGGGCCTCTTGCGCGGACAGTTGGTTTCCGGGGGGGCCTAGCGTGAAGGCTGCAACGAGACCGGGGGAAGCCGGCGGCAAGCTCATGCCCTCCAGAGTGTCCTTCGGGCTGGCGGCATGCCCTGATGAACGGGCCAGCGCCGTCGGCTCCAACTCTTGCCAAGCGCCCGTGCGTTGCCATATGGACAGGTTCACAGCTTTAGGCTAGCCTACAATAGTGAAGTTGTCAAGAGACATTCTGTCGCGGGTGGCGGATACCTCCCGACGGTTTTTGTCAGGATGTATGCGACCCAGGGGCGGTATAATGCTCCGGTGTCCGAGCTAAAGCGCTATTACGGCCTCAATTATCTGCATTATTTGACCACCAGCATCCCGCAGGGCGGGAACGCGCGTCCGTCAGTCGACGGACACCCCTCTCCCCGCCGCGCGGGGGGCACTGGGTGAGGGGTGGCCGTGAACCCGCGGTTCGCACCGTGGGCTAAACTCTGCCGCTCCTGCGGAGCTGACGCAGGGTCACCGGCAACGCACCACTCTCCTCAGAAGAGTCCTCCAAGATTCAGGACAAGCACGGAAATCAGGATTACCACCACCGCCGCCGTCAGCACCCTCCGGGTTCCCGGGGAAGTGGCTCGCCATTCTCCTGTCAGGATGCCGAGGAAGTTCGAAGAGAGAATCATTGCGGAAACGAACAGCGCATAGCCAAGGGAAGTTCCATACTTTCCTACCAGCGTCGCGCCGATGCCGTAACCTACCATCCCCGAAAGCCAGAGCAAGCCCATGGCAATTGCCAGGCTGGTTTCTCTTGCCCAGGCGGGTTTCAGGAAAAGCGACCAGGTCCCGTTACGAAAAAGCAGCAGGAAGCAATAGAGCAGATTAGGAATGAAGCCGGCGCCCAGCACCAGCGCCCACGAGGCGTAGGTTGAGGTGACCGGGAAAGCTCCCAGGGCAACGGCCTTTTCGAGGATTGGGCCGCTGAAAGCGAAGCCGAGATTAATGTTTGACCCAAAGATACCGGTGAAGATGCAAATGGCCAGCCCGGTCAAAAAACTCGAAGCGACTGCGCTCGCGGAGGGGCTGGCAGGCCTCTGCTCCTTCTCTCTCCGGCGGCCTGCCATGCCATAGAGAGTGAGGCCGGCAAAGAGGATGGGCATGCTGATGAGCAATAGGATGCCCCGCGGCCGGAGCAGGTCCGCAGGGTTAAGGACCAACAAGGGTACGAGGGACCCCGACAGACAAGACAGGCCGGCCACCACCGCGAACGCCAGCGCCATGCCCACGGCGCTAATACCCAGGCCGAAGGTCACTTGAGCGATGCCCCACAGAAAGCCGAAGACCAGGGGGGCGAGGAGTGCACGGCTGGAAACGCCTCGATAGACATCCTCGAGGTGGGGCACGAAACCCGCTGCCAGTAGCCACGGTATAATCAGCAACGCTGCGGCGGCAAAAACCAGCCAAGTGTTTTCCCATTTCCACTGACGCGTGTACTTCATGGGCAGCGGAAAGCTTCCATTCAACGCTCCACTGATGAAAATGACCGCCATGCCAAGCCAGAAATGGTCGCTCATCGAAGACTCCCTCGCGGCACGAACTAAGCAACACACGTAGCGCCAGGCTTTACAGGCTGCGGAAAAACCCCTCCAAGCTGTCATTCCGAGCGGAGCGAGGAATCTCGCTCTGAGTATTTTCAACGCAGTGCAAGATTCCTCGTCGTCCCGATCAGATCGGGACTCCTCGGAATGACAGGTCAAACGGGTATTTCCGCAGCCTGTTTAGCCCGGCACTATTCCTCAACACATTGGCAAGCATCACCGCACCGTGTTCCGTGAACACATGAGGCGCATATTTGATATTCTGCCCACGCTTCAAGGTCACAATTTGCGACCTTGGAGCCAGCACGAAGAGCCGCAGGACCGAACAGCGGGTCCTGCATTGCAATACCGTAGATTCTTGTTTTTCTAGCAAGGATTTTCAAGCACTTCGTAGGGCCGAACGGCGTTCGGCCCAGGGCCAGCGCCGCTGGCCCCTACACGTTTGGTTGCGGCCTTCAGGCCGCGCTGTGCTACTCATCGGAAGCTGGTGGGGGACGACTCAACTCGTAGTCTGCCCCGCAACCTTCGCTGAAGAAGCAAGGGAGCCGTGGAACAGGTGGCTCGACAACTGCTCTTCCGCCTCGAGGTGTGCGCGCATTTCACGAATCACGCGGGCGCCGAGGGTCAAGAGCACGGTAGGGTCTCTCGATAGACCGTAAGAGACCATCTGCCTCTCGAATCTATCCAGGTCCACACCAAAACGTTCGTGGTCTTCTCGAAAGGCCGCCAGTTTTGAAGTGATATCGGCGTCGCGGTGGAAGGCCGGGAACAACTCCGATTCCTCTTGCCGGCAATGTGCGGTCAGAACCGTTTCGAGGTACTTCAGTATCTCGTGCAAGGAGGCATCCGCCGCCTGTCGCTCGACGGGTTGGCTGCCATTCATGGATAGCCGGTCCAGCGCCATTTCCCAATCTTGCAGCCGGGCGCGCACCTGAGCGTGCTGGCCGATCCAGCGCTTCTCATCAATTGCCGTTCCCGTGGCCGGCGCCGTACGGGCTATCTCGCACGGCACTTCTTCGGCGAGATATTTGCAGGCAAGCCCACGCTGCTCCAGTGTCGCAACCACTTCCCGGCGCGGCGGATAGTCGTGGGTGGAAAACTGGCCGGGCAGGTGGCGGCGCAAGTAGGCGCCCGGCAGCGTTTCGCAATCCACGGTAAAGAGATCACCGGCAGCCACCATCGAGATATTCAAGTCGTAACTCTCGCGGGTATTGAAGAACAGGCGGGAGGTGGGAAAAGCCATGTGATAAACACTAACAACCAGGCGGAAGTCGTCGTCGGAGACGCTGAAGCGATTTGGCTTCTGCGAGGCCAGGACGCCGCGCGCCGGCTTCAATCGCGGGATTCCTAGCGCGTGCGGCTCAATTCCATAAGTCCGGCGCAAATAGTTTCCGTGCTCAATGGCCGCCAAGGCGTCGTAATGGAAATCGTAAAGCCCCAACAGCACGCCCATCCCAATCTTGGTAATGCCTGCGGCGATAACGCGATCCCAGAGATCCAGGCGAGACTCATAGTTCCGCTTGGGCGAGCCTGCAAAGTGCCAGCGGTCGAAATGCGGGCGATGGTAAGTCTCCTGCCACTCGACCACCCAATTCAACCCGGCGTCGCGCAAGCGGACGTAATCCTCTTGCTGGTAAACAGGAGAGCACAGAGCCACCACTCCACCACCCAGGGCATCGAGTTTCCGGCGTGTGGCGGCAACGTAGCGCGCCACCGTTTCCGGGCCGAATTCAGGGTCATCGGAGAGCACCAATTCGATCTGCCGGTGACCCCAGGAGAGAATCAGGTCCAATTGTTTTTCAAACTCTTCAGGGTTGAGCCGTACTCGCTCGGCGATGGAATTGCTTTGTCGATAGCCGCAATACAAGCATTCGTTCCGGCAGTAGCTTGTCAAGTAGACGGGGATGACGAATTCAACGCTTGGCGCCGCAAAACGCGCGCGCACCCGGTTCGCTGCTGCCTGGATTTCAATTCGACGGTTTCGATCGCGCGCTGCCGCAAACAGAGAGGCTGCATCTTCGGCAACGAGGCCCCTTCCCCTATCGGCAGTCCGAAAGACTTCCTCCGGCTCTTGCATGGGCTCCGAGATCGCCGCCAAGCCTTCGATGCGGCTCTGCTCGCTTGTAAAAAACTGGCTAAAGCCTGCCAATTGCTTAGTCCTCCAGTTACACCTCAAAAGATGATTCTACTCCTCCCTGCAGCGTTTTGTAGGGGGACGGCTTGCCGTCCCCTGACCGTTGTGCGGTCATTGACGGGGGTAGGGCAAGCCCTACCCCTACGACTTGCAGGGGGGACGGCTTGCCGTCCCCTGACCGTTGTGCGGTCGTAGACGAGGGTAGGGCAAGCCCTACCCCTACGACTTGCAGGGGGGACGGCTCGCCGTCCCCCGACCGTTGTGCGGTCATTGACGAGGGTAGGGCAAGCCCTACCCCTACTCAAGCCCTGCCGCGCCCGCGCAGGCTATGCAGAAACCCGCCTGCTTCAAATCGATTCTCTCCACGGCATGCGAGGCGCTCATCACGCAAAGGTAATCCGGGCAATGGCGAAGCCCAAAAGTGTGGCCCAATTCGTGGAGGGCCTCCTTCAAAAGGCGCCCTTGGAGTAGCCCAGGGTCCTTGGGCATGCCATAGAACTCCGGGCGCAGGCGGTGGGAGGAAACCAGGGCGCCGGTGTCGCCCAATTGGGCTTCGCCAAAAACGAAGGTCAGAATAGGGATGTAAAGGTCTGCGTCGGTCACTCCCAGGATTCGCCAGCTATCCGCAGGCGGGTCCTGCAAAAGCCTCTTAAGAATTTCCGTGGAGTGGTATTGCCCGCGCACAGGATTGTAAGCAAACTCGCCATCCAGTCCATCCGGCCGAATCCAGCATGCTACGCGCAAGCGCGCTGCCAGCCCTTCCGCAAGCGATTCGAGGTGGCCCCGCTCGACTCGCCCGACGGGAACCAGCGAGATGATTCTCATGACGCGGCAGGCATACCTTTCCGAAAGCCGTATTTCTTGATCTTGTTGTAGAGGGTGACGCGGTCAATCTCGAGGATTTTTGCCGCGCGAGTCTGGTTCCAATCGCAGGACTCCAGAACTCGAAGAATATGCCCGCGCTCCACATCGTCGAGCGAAAGGCCGACCTCGGGTCGCTGGGTCGAGCCAATCTGCAAGGGGAAATCGGAAGCCTGAATTTCCGGCTCGCGACCGATTACCATAGCCCGCTCGATGGCATTCTCGAGCTCGCGCACATTGCCGGGCCAACTGTAATTCATCAAGATGTCCAGAGCCGCCCGGCTGATGGAAGCGAACCGCTTGTTCATGGCCCGCGCATACTTCTTGATGAAATGGTCCACCAAAAGCGGGATGTCTTCACGGCGGTCTCGCAAGGGAGGCAGTTCAATCCCAAAAACGTTCAGGCGGTAGTAGAGGTCGGGCCGGAAGGTCCCTTCCTTCACGAGGGCAGACAAATCCTTGTTGGTTGCGGCGACGGCACGAAAGTCAACCTTGAGCGCCTGGTTGCCACCCACGCGCGTTATCTCCTTCTCTTGCAGAACGCGCAGCAGATCCGTCTGGGTCTTCAGGCTGATATCAGAGATTTCATCCAGGAAGACCGTGCCACCCTCGGCGACTTCGAATTTGCCTTTCTTCCGATACTGGGCGCCCGTGAAGGCGCCCCTCTCGTGCCCGAAAAGCTCGCTTTCGAGCAGGGTCTCTGTCAAGGCGCCACAATGAATGGTAACCATGGGCATGAATCGGCGCGGGCTCAGGTGGTGAATGGCGCGCGCCACCAATTCCTTGCCCGTGCCGCTTTCCCCGCGGATCAGGACGGTGGTATCCATGGGAGCAACGGTGCGGATGAGTTCTATAACCCTTTGCATCGGCTTGCTCTGCCCCACCAATTCCACCGCTTGAACCTCCTCCAGGGTTTCCCGCAGCCGCACATTTTCCTCTTTGATTTTGCGGTGTTCGAGGGCCTTACGAACCAAATGAGCCAGATCATCGGGATCGAAAGGCTTGGTGATGTAGTCGTACGCCCCGTCTTTCAGCGCCTGGACGGCAGTCTCAACCGAAGCGTAGCCGGTCATGATGATGACAATAATCTCCGGATCGACCTCGCGAATTTTGCGGTGCAACTCGAGACCATCCATGCCGGGCATCTTGATATCCACCAGGGCCAAATCCCAACGCTGGCTGGGCAACTTCAGCAGCGCCTCGCGGGCGCTGGTGGCGGTTTCAACGAGGTAGCCCTCTTCTTCGAACCATTTGCCGAGCGAGTCACGGACGACGTTTTCATCATCCACGATCAAAAGGCTGGCTTTGTAATCCATGCGCAACTCCCGATGTGGTAGGTGGTAGGTCGTAGGTGGCAGGTGGGGAAAATCCTCCGACTGCCGACTGCTTATTGCCTACCTTCTGACTTCTGACTTCTGTCTTCCCGCTCCTCACTCGTTCCCGCTCTGCGGGATCACTCGTCACTGTTCCCCCGGCAGACGTCGGCTACAGTTTCGGCTCCTCCGGCAGAGTTACCGTGAAAGCAGTTCCCTTCTGCTGTGGGGAAGACACCTCGATGTTCCCTCCATGTTGCTGGACAATCCCGAGAGCGATGGCCAATCCTAAACCAACGCCTTTGCCCTCCGCCTTGGTGGTGAAGAAAGGTTCAAAGATATGCGGCAGGACGTCTTCAGGAATTCCCATGCCGTCATCGCTGACCATGATGCGCGCCTCGCGATGCTCTGCATGGTAAGCGGTTTCCACCCTCAACCGCCCGCCGTGCGGCATGGCCTCGACGGCGTTCATCAGCAAGGCCAGAAGAACCTGCTGAATCTGGCCCGCGTCACAGTAGATGGAAGGCATCTTGGGGTCCAAATGACTTTCCACATCCACCTGTTGTAGATCGCATTGGTGCCCCACCAAAAGCAGGCAGCGTTCCACGACGCCGGCCAAATCGTTCTTTTGCGGGTTGAGCGGCGCCTGCCGGGCGAACGTCAGCAGGTTCTTGACGATGGTTCCACAACGCCGGCTTTCCCCTTCAATCTCCGCCAGGTCATTCTTCACTTCCTTGTGGCGCTCCTCGTTCTCCAGACCTTTGTCCACCAGACGGGAAATCAGCTTGCTGTAAGTGAGAATGCCCGCCAGGGGGTTATTGATCTCGTGGGCGACAACCGCCGCGAGCTTTCCCAGCGAAGCCATCTTCTCGGACTGCACCAGGCGGTGATAAGCACGCTCGAGCTCTCCCGTCTTGTCATGGACTCGCGCTTCCAGCGTGCGGGTCCACTCCTGGTTTTCCTCTTGCGCTCTCTTCAGTTGCTCCGTCATGCGATTGAAAGAAGCCGCCAAGCTGCCCAGCTCATCGCCACTGCCCACCGGCAAGGAATAGTCCAACTCGCCCTCAGCCACATGTCGGGTGCCCTCGGTGAGTTGGTGCACGGGCTTGTGCACGGTCACCCGGATTAGTCCCGCTGAAATCAAGCTGAGGATGATGATGGAAGCAATGGTAAAGACCACAATCTGACGTTGGCTGCGGGCCACGACTTGATCCGCGGCGACCAAGGAGAGGTTGGTGTCCAATACGCCGAGTACCTGGTTGCCCACGGCGTGGGCGTGGCAGGCGGCGTTCGAGCAGTCGGGCTCGTTCTCGATGGGCCGGATCAGCCCCAGAATGCGTGTGCCGTCCGCGGCCGTGTAAATGCGCAGGCGGTCGGGGCGATTCAGGCGCTTGAGGGGTTGCGCCTGAGCATGGCAGGCGTAGCAGGCCTCCGCCTTCTTATCGACGAACTGCCCAACCTCCTGCGGCTCAGTGGAAAAAGTGATTTGGCCTTCCTGATTGAAGATGCGAATGCGGCTGATGCCCGCTTCGTGCCCGATGGTGTTGATGATGTGGAAGACTTCTTCGCGCTGGTTGCGCAGCATCGAATAACGGATGCTGCGCCAGATGATATCGCTGTTTCGGTCGGCGCTCTGAAAAACCATCTCGTGCTGAGATTGGCGCCAAAGCCGCAGGCTCCAATACCCGTACAGCCCTAATAAGAGGGCCATGCTGCCGACCACGCAGGCCGTCAATTTCGTCGCCAGGCTGTAAGTGAACCGACGCATAGGGCATCTTTGGTTGACACTCAGGCTTCAACACCGCGCATTTCCCCGGACGGCTCGGCCTCAAACACATTGAGGTAGCGCACCGCCAGGGCGAAGCAGAGAAACATGGTGCCCACCATTGAGAGCGTTACTGCAACCTCCGTCCATTTGGGAAAGTAATGCGCGTGGGCGGAGTACTCGAGACCGGTAATCGAGACGTTCAGGCGATTGAGCAGAAAACCTGTGATCACCAGCACGGCGGCCGCAAAGAGCCCCTCCCGGTCCTCACGCACCCGGCGGATGAGCAACAGGGACAAGGGGATCAGGAGTCCCAGCACAATTTCAAGCACGAACAGAAAGGTCTCCGTAGAAGGTTCGCGCAAGTGGACCAGCGCGCCTCTCTTCCACAAGTCCTGCAAGCGCAGGATTCCATACACTATCAGAACCCCCGCCATCGCTCTCCCCAGTGCTGCCAGGAGGGGCATCTCAATTTCCCGGCCAAACGCCCGCGCGCTCAGGTTCGATTCGAAAATCACTATCGCCATCCCTGTCGCCACCGCCGAAATGAAGAAAAACAGCGGCAGCAACGGTGAGTACCAGTAGGGGTGCAGCTTTGAAGGCACGATCAGGAACAGACTTCCCAGGGACGATTGGTGCAGCGTGGAGAGCAGCACTCCCACAATGACCAGCGGCATGGTGATGGCCTTGAGCAGTTTGAGTGGCTTCTGCATTCCAAAACGCTCGAAGACGGCAGGGGAGAACTCCAGGGCCAGCACCGTCAGGTAGAGCATCACGCACCAAGCCACCTCGAACATTACGGAGTGAGGGTTCCACATGACCAGTGGGTGCCAGATGTTATAGGGCTTGCCGAGGTCATAGAGCAGCGCCACCGCCACCAGCGCGTAGCCCAGGAAGGCCGTCAGAATCGAGGGACGCAGGATGGGATGGAAGCGCCGGAGATGGAACACATAAACGATGGCCGCCAGGGTGAACCCACCCGCCGCCAGCCCCACTCCACAGATCACGTCAAAGCTAATCCACAAGCCCCAGGGGAAGCGGTCGGTCAGATGGGTAGCAGCCCCCAAGCCTTTCGTGAAACGAAGCAGCGTTGAATAGAAACCTGCGGCAAGGATCACCAAGAGCACCGCTCGCCAGAAGGTGAATTTGGGTAATTTCTCAAAGCTCATGGATGATCTCCGTGGTTGTAATCCGTGGTCCATTGCCGGTCCCAAATAGCGCCGCCTCGCGCACAACGGACAATGAACCACGGACGTCTTCCTATCTGCGCTTCCCCTCTTCCTTTCCCGCGTCCGCCACTTGCTCCCGCCGCTTGGTGATCCACCAGATTCCGCCTAACAAGGCTCCGCCCAGCGTGACCAGGGTGGGTATTTCCGAGAGCACGCGATAGGTGTACATGGGCAGCGCATCGTGCGGCAGGTTGGTGGGCAGTCCAAGCGCTTCAAAGGGAACAGCAGAGAGGTACAATACGGAAGTGCCGCCCACTTCCTGCTTGCCGTAGATATTTTGAAGGTATTTTGTAGGCTCCTGTCTTAGCCGGTTTTCGGCCTCCCGCAACAGGTCTTCCCGTTCCCCAAAAACCCCGGCCTGCACCGGACACACTTCCGTGCAAGCGGGCTTGAGCCCTTTGGCCTGGCGTGGAGCACACATGTGGCACTTCTTGACTCTGGGCGCCCAGACCTTGTTCCACTCGTAGCGCGGGACTCCAAATGGGCAAGCCATCATGCAGTACCGGCAACCCATGCAACGCTCTTCCGCGTACACAACAGGCCCCGCCGGGGTTTTCCTGAATGCCCCGACAGGGCAAACGGAAACACAGGTAGGATCCTGACAGTGCATACAGAAGCGACGGACGTACACGGCTCCGCGAGTTTGCACCACGTTAAGTGCGTTGGCGGACAGCTCTTCATCACCGGTCTCGTCCATCGCAAGGTCGGTGTCAGGGCCGAGAGGTCGCAATGAATCGGTCGTCATGAAGTCGCTACGGCTGGCTCTTAGCAAACCATTCACAAGCTTGCACGCGGCCACACAACGCTGGCAGTCAATGCAGCGAGTCGTATCGATGAGAATCGCTTTGCTCATTTTTTCAACATCCGGGGCACGAGCGCGCAACGACAAGAAGTCTGCCGCAACCAGCACGCCTCGCTGCATTTCTATGCACGCGGGATGCCGAGAAATTCAGCAGGGCGGAGCCTAAAACCAGACGTTTTGTCTCTATTTCCTGGGCTTCCCTAGCCTCTTATTCCCACTGTGGTGAAATCACCCAACTTGGCCTGTTGTCTGGATTATAGGTTAAGGAGATGCGGGGCTCAGGGTGCGACATGATGTCGAGTAGTGTCCCGAGTTTCTGAGCCTGCCTGAATAAGATGAGGTTTCCTGAAGATTGTCTCGACTATAGATTCTCAGATTCTCACCGCCAAACTCTGTGCAGGTTATCGCACACATTTTTGCGGTATCGCCCTTTTCGACCTTCGACTCTCGACCCCCGACTGCCTCAGGAGGGCGGAGAATTTCAAATCCGTTTGGCTAGGCCTTCACGGAGTGCGCTGGGCTCGCTGGGGGCGCAAGAATTCCGCCTCGAAGGCGCGCCAACCGCCGCTCCCGAGGTGGGTCAAGGAGCCCACCGCAGGCAGACCGCCGTCCGGGTAACTCACGCTCAGGGCTGGGTCAGGAGAGAATTGCAGGGAGAGAAATTCTCGCAAACGATGGAACTCCTGCTCGAGCCAGGCGGCCGCCTTCTCACCCGAGCGCATGGCGCCAGAACCGCCATCCGATTGAGTGGGGGTGATAGCGCAAACCCAACCGGAACCATAAGGGTCTTGGGCAACAAGTTCCGGACGCTTCCCGAGACCTGGATTAAGCGCAGCCACATGGCCGGTGATCGAGCTTGGGATCTTCAGGTCGCAGCCATGGTATTGCAGTTGAAATAGAGGTTGACCTGCCTTCACCTGCTCGCCCAATTTCGGCAACACAACCTTTTCCACAGCACCCAGGGCACGCGCCACCAGCGCATCCGCACCCACCCTCAAACCCACTGAGGAATCGGGGTGAAACCAAGTGTGTCCTTCAGACAGGTAGAAGCCCTTGGGAACATTCCAAGGAAGGTCCGCAACGGTAGAGACCGCTGCCTGCCGGGCCTGTAGAGCTTGCACAACGAGATCCACCAGCACAAAACCTATAAACATCGAGGCTACAAAGAGCGCGACCATGACTTGTCCTCCTCGGAATAAAGACCCGCGTGTCCCGGCCCTCCCCGCGCCGGTGTTGACACACCAAGGCGCTCGGCCTAGGCCAGAAACAGTTCGCGGACTACCCCTTCCCAGCGGTCCTCGGGGAGCGCGCTCAGGACGTCCGAAACAGCGTGGCCACCGTCCTGCAAATGAACTCCCGTCGAGGGGCTGAAGTGGGTATGGAGCGTCGCGACGGATTCTTCCATCCAGCGCTGGGCTAGCCTGCCCCGCAGGAGGTTCTTCAGGTTCGAATCAGCGGCAGGAGAGTTGACCGCAACAAGCCAACCGAGGCCGTAAGGATCCTTGTGAATGACCGAGGGATCTTTCAAGACCTCCGGGTTTACATCGACGACCTCGCCCTCGATGGGCGACAACATTTCGAAGCGGTGACCGCCGCGCGCCAGCGTCCAACCCTTCTCGCCTTGGCGCAGCCACCGACCCCGAGCCGGCAGATCGAGTTGGTCAACCTTGCCCAACAAGCGAACCGCAAAGTCATCCAGCCCGATGCGCACGACGTTTCGGGACTCCTTTGCAGCCCATGCATGGCCAGAGTGATACGAGAGGCCGGCGGGCAGCTTGAAGCCGCCCACAATGTTCATGGGAAACGACACTCCCTCAGGCTCCGCTGGCGCCACCACCGCTTTCGCAGTTTGCGGCCGCCGAGTCTGCAAGAAATAATCAACGATGACGAAGCAAACGAACGTGCCGAGGACAAGTGCTACAACCATGTGATACCTCATCTTTCCGCACTCTTCTGCGTGGGGTGCGAAGGCTTAGATTTCCACCCATACAGTTGCAGCTAGGGGACCATAAACTCGTTCAAAATAGAACTGCAAGGGTTAACGTATTCAACGTGTTTTCAAGCAGATAGCGGACACCATGAGGAAGTGGCGAGATGGACAATAGGCCCGAACCTCGATTTGCCTACTGAAAATTGCAACACGCGAAGCGTGCAGGGGCGACGAATTGTTGGTAACTCGTTTTCTTTTCAATAGAATAAAACACTGATTAAAATCTTAACATGCAGTGCTGAGAACATTAGCAGGAAAGCACAACCGCCCCTTCCCGTGGGCGAGCCCTCTTGATGTCAGGGCTGGTTCGGGGCCGGGCTTGGCTGGCCGCTGGTCGGCGTCGTAGACTGCGGAGCGGGTGGATTGTTCGGAGGTGTCCTGGGCAATCTTTGATCGACGTACTCCATCAAACTTTTCTTGAGGTTCTGAATGGCCGGCGATAGCAAAACGTCATTCGGGAGATCATGAAAGCGCTTTTCAATCGTCGCTCTGAGGTCACGATTGAACGCCTGCACTTGTTTGTTGAGGACATCCTGGGTAGCGCTGCTGGTAGCGTTC